>JACXTT010003262.1_pt1 | contig 25173 bp, 22 predicted proteins | sample 9270951 | NCBI WGS metagenome assembly JACXTT01 (sample SAMN15532306, study PRJNA645909) | rock metagenome | isolation source: weathered quartz diorite | place: Puerto Rico | collected 2017-06-21
TTCAGCTATACAATATCCCTGGGCAAGAACTTTATCAATCCCGATACTGCGGGAATATTGTCCAATTCCCTGTCGGCCGGTGTTGATTATACCAGCAAATGGTTTGGCGCGGGTATCGATTATGTGTATTCGTTTGGCGATGAAAAAGCGTATTCGCTTTACCCGGTGGTGAGCGGAACGTTTGAAAAGAGTATTAGCGGCCACTTCCTGAACACGATTTCATTTTCACCTTCCGTGGGGGCTGTATTCGGTACGGCCAACCTGCCCTTTACCACAACGCCCACCACCGTATTTCAAAAGGGCACCGGTCAATCGTGGTCCCAGCTGAAACAAACCATATTGTCACGCAGAACGGGCCGGGGCACTTCCACCACCACAACGGAAACTACTTCGTACGACTATACCTTTGGGCTGATGAATACCGCGTTAACCGTGCCGGTTTTTTTTATAATGAAAAAAACAAGCCTGGGTATCAGCTATACTTACAATATACCCCGGAAATTAAGCGAGGAGGAGGATTTGGATATTAGCCCATCGGGATATGTTATGGTATCGTTTTCGGTTACCTTTTAAAAAATAAAACCCGCGAAAGCGGGTTCTACTTTTATTTAAGCGGATGCAATTTGTCTTAATCATGATGGTCGCCATCCCTGTGCCGGTCGCCATCGCCATGATGCCTCCATTCTTCGTCGGCTTCGTGTTGATCATGCCAATGGTCATGGTAGCGGTCTTCGCGGCTGTCGTGGATAAATACCTGTCCATTAGGCCCGCCCCGGTAATGCTCATACCTGGCCCGGTGCTCTTCATAATGCAGGTAAGGCTGCGGTTCATTCATCACTACTTTATAGCTGTGAAAAAGATCATAGCCGCGGTAGCGGGGCGGAAGATCATAGGAAAAAGCCCAATGCCCGTGGTTCTGGTAAATAAACTGGTGCCCAGGCACGTAATAATAACATTCAATGTCCGGGAGATAGTAATATTCCACATGGTCGTAGCCTGTCGGCCCCCAGGATGGTTGCGCGCCAATATTTATGGAAAGGCTTAGTTGCGCGGAAGTAGGGTTGGTAAAAGCCGTAGCGCATATAAGGGCTCCTGCGATTAGAATGATTTTCATAAAAGCGATGTGGTTTTATTTAAATAACTAAGAAATAGTCAAAACAAATGCCAGAAATCAGCTTTAAGCAGGAGGATGGCATAAGCAGTTGTTATTGAATTGCAAATACGCCTATTCTTTTACTCCCGGGCTGTTTTATTCCTGGTTGCATAAAACGATTCCCGTTAATATGATCCATACCACGATGCTGCTTACAAAAATGCGAAAGCCCTGTAAATTATTTACCGCCATTCCGCCCATAAAAATAACCGCGGTAATAATGGATAATGCAATACCAATCCAGCCAAGCCAAACGGGCAGGCTACGGGTAAATAAAATGGTAACAGACCAGCACAGGATGGCAAGGCAGAAGGTGCCGGTGTAGATATAATCAAACGCATGATTTACCGCCGAACTGTACTGCATAATCGGTTTGATGGCGCTGATGGTATCCGGCGTGGCATCTTTGAAATGCTGTAAAAAAATGGGCAGCACAAGTTTTGCAGATAAGTTATTCATGACCCAAAACTAACCGGCCCGGTTAACTCATGCCTTGACGAAAATCAAGAACTGATTTTTTTCCGGATACGGCTAAGCGTTTCTGGTGTCATGCCCATATAGGAAGCAATATGCTTTAACGGGAAATGCTGCAGGAGTTCAGGCCTGGTGCTAAGCAGGCGATCATATTTTTGCTCCGGCGAGAGCCGGTTATGTTGAAAATCCTGGTTTTGAATGGCCAGCTTAAGAATACGCCCCAGCCGGAAAAAAATATCGGAGATTTTAACCAGCTCATGAAAGTCCCGGGCGCTTAAACTGAATACTTCGCTATCGGACGCCGCCCGGATAATATTTTCTGAAGGCTGCTGGGCCATAAAACTTTTGTATTCAAATACCCACTCGGTTGGGGTAAATAGATTGAGGGTGGCTTCTTCGCCATTGTCCTGAATGGTATAATGGCGGAAACTGCCCTGGTTGATAAAATAAAAGGCCTGGCAAACCTGTCCTTCTTTTATAAGGCAATCGTCTTTTTTAAGGTTTACTGCTTTAAGGCGGGAAAGGATTACCGATACCTGTTCTTCCGAAAAACTGGCGAAACTCAATATGGATGTTGTAACCTGTTCAAACATGCCCAACCGGGTTATTTTCCCGAAAGTACAGCAAAAGCCGGTGCCTGCAAATGGCCAGGGGTGGCTGATGTATGTAGTAGGACGGTAAGCGCCGGTAGGGGTTCTTACTTACTATTATAGTATTACCGGCTTCCAGTGGGTAATGGATACAATTAAAAGCACAAAAGAGGCGATATAGTAAGGCTCCATTTTATTTATTCTACTAAAAACTGCCATTATGAAGCAATTACTTACACTGCTTGCGTTCTTTTCACTGGTTATCGGTACTACTGCTTTTTCGCCCGGGGTGGGAAAGATTCCCCGTCATGATGTTCAGCAGGCTACTTATGTGTATATCTGCAACAGCTCTACGGCTTATGTGTACCATAGCTCAAAGGACTGCAGGGGATTGAGCCATTGTACGCATGAAATAGTGCGGGTATTATTGTCGGATGCGGTGAATAAATATGGCAGGAGGGCGTGTAAGATCTGCGAGTGAGGGCTGTGCCGGTAAATAAGCAACTATTTTTATTGGAGTAATACTTTTTAACCAACTCATAGTTGGAACAGGTACTAAGTAATATAAAAGCTTTTTTCTCATGTTGACTTTTGAGTTATAACCAGGGGATGTTTCTACATTCCCTTTTTAATGGTTATAGCAGTTCATTCCACATTGGCTATAACCCTGCAGGTTTATTTTCCGGGTCCCCGTGAAACCCTTACTGGTAGGGAATTACAGGATATAGGTTAACATATGATAAAAAAAACGCATGGTAGTTTGTCGCGCCGGGAAAGATAGGTAATTATGCGTATGGCTAAAACTAATTTGGCGGATTGGACAGATATTTCCATGCCGTTTTAAATATTTAATGTTAGCATTGCATAAGATTTAGGCTTACCTGACCTGGTTTTTACTCCAGTAGCTATACCTGACGGATCACGGTTGCTCTCCATTATCGCCATTAAACTTTATTAATAGCCCTATTCAATACTAACCAATTGTAACTGCTTTTGATTAATGAATGCGTCGGGGATAAATATCATTACTGATTTCAATAAAGGAGATCCCAAAGCCTTTAACAGGGTCTTCAGTTTATACTACGCGAGGATTCGGTATTTCGCGTTCAAACTAACCGGGAGTAAAGAGGATTCGGAGGACATCACGCTCGAAAGCTTTTCCAAATTGTTTGAACGCTACAGGGATTTTGAAACGGAGGCCAATATCCGCGCTTTCCTCTATGTAGCTGCGCGCAACGCGGGTTTTAACTTCCTCAGGCGTCAGCAACGAGTTCAAACCGGCAAGGCCGAAATACGTTATTTGCAGCAGGATGAATTTGCGGATCCCGTACAGGTAGAAGTGGAGTTAATCAGTATGATTTATAAGGCGATCGAATCGCTGCCCGCCGAACGGAAAAAAGTATTCAAACTCCTGTATATAGACGGTTTAAAGATTGCCGGGGTGGCCGAACAACTGGGCATTTCCGTCAATACCGTAAAAAGCCAGCGCGCCAAAGCCATCATGGCCCTGCAGGGCATTCTTGGCAATAAAGAGCTGGCATTATTCGTGGCCTTAACGGCCGGCAGCGCGGCTTACAGCGCACAGTGAGGCCGGTTTTCTCCTTTTTTGAAACATCGCCTGCCGGGCAAGAAAAGAGCGGTGCTCAGGGTGGGTCGGCCCTCCCGGGGCAGCTCACCCTGAGCACCGCTTACCATAGTATAATTATTTATAATTCTTTATATAATTCGCCAAATCATCCTTGCTTTTCGGAAACACAAATACCTCGTTGAGGATATAATAATTATTCCGGTCTACCGTGCGGGCATACGCATATTTTACAAAGTCCAGCCGGCGGTCGTCGAACGAAAACAGGCGGGCCAGCTCTTTTACCTGTGCAGCCGTAAAATAATTGTTACTGCCTACCTGCTGCGCAATGCTCAGGCGGGTATTGTCAAACGGTTCTTTGCGGATGGCTTCGCGGGCAGTAGCAAACTGGTCGTCGGACATCGGGTAGGGCTGCTGGTCATAACCATTGCCGTTGCCATAGTTGCCACCGTTATTGCCACCATAGCCTCCGCCATTGTTACCACCACCATTGCCACGGTGATCATCCCGGTCCTTATCAGGAAAACGGGGATCATGGCCGTTACGGTCATAATCTACGGGTGCATTATTGCCATCGTAATAAAAATCACCTTTTGAAAAAGGTTGTTCGTCCACCATGGTTTTGCCAAAGCGGTTCACCACAATGTCGGTATAAAACTGCTGGCGCAGCAGCAGGTTGGCATTGTACACCATCTGCCCGTACGTGGAATTATTCCAGCGGTCTTTTTTTACCAGAAACAACCTGATGGTATGATAACCGGGGGCGAGATCATCAATGGTCAGCGAATTGTCCTGGCAGATATAATGCTTGTCGTCTATCTGCATACGGATGGCGGCATTGCCTACCAGGGTAATGCTGAGGCGACTTTGTGCGCGGAGCGAAGCAGAACTGAATACAATGCAAAAAAGGCAAAGCAGGAGGAACGGGTGTCTTTTCATGATATTGGGCTTTTTTTAGGTTAGCGATACCACGCTAAAGTATCTATTTTTGCGCGTGCCTGCAAGCAGGATAAAAAAAATTCAATCCATTGAGTAATAATAATAAAGCCGCGCTGTTTTTTGGCACCGGCTTTCTTTTTGCCGTGCTCTGGTCCAGCGCTTCTACCGCCACCAAGTTCGGGTTGCAAAGCGGGCAGCCCTTTGTCATCTGCGTTACCCGGTTTTTTATTGCCGGTTCCGTCATGCTGTTCATTACACATATGCTGTTGCGCAACCGCCTGCCGCAGAAAAAAGAATGGAAACAACTGGCCATATACGGGTTGCTCAATATTTCCATCTACCTGGGGCTATATGTCATTGCCATGCAGCAGGTATCGCCGGGGCTGGGTACGCTTGCCGTAGCCACCAACCCGGTCTTTATCAGCCTGCTGGCCACGGTTTTTTTGCGGCAGCCCGCGCGGTTGAACACAGTGCTCAGTCTTTTATTGTGTACGGCGGGCGTGCTGCTGGCTGCTTACCCCTTGTTGCAAAGCAGCTCGGCTACGCCGGCGGGATTACTTATCCTGCTCGTCAGCATGCTGGCCTATTCGGCCGGGGTGCTGTATTTTTCGCGCAGCCGCTGGGACGGGCTGCATATGCTCACCATCAATGGCTGGCAAACCCTGCTGGGCGGCATATTCCTGCTGCCCGCGCTGGCGCTTACCTATAAAAGTTCAAAAAATACCTGGGACCTCCGCCTGCTGGAATCTATTCTCTGGCTGGCCCTGCCCGTATCCATTGTTGCGGTACAATTGTGGCTCCTGCTGCTGCGGGAAAACGCGGTAAAAGCTTCCTTTTGGTTATTCCTTTGCCCCATATCGGGCTATGTAATTGCGCTCCTGTTAATGCAGGAACCCATTGGCCTGTATACCGTGGGAGGGATGGCGCTGGTAATTACAGGGTTGTGGATGGTGCAGAAGAAGAAGTTGGTCGTTGATAGATGATGGTTGATAGTCAACTACCAGCTATCAACTGTATTTTCCCCCGTAGATCTCCTATGTGGATAAGCCGGGTTTGGCATAACAAATGCTTTACCTGTGAAGCCAAATCCCGTTCTTATGAAAAAGACCATTGCACTAAACCTCTTATTGCTGGCGGCTTTTTATATGCTGGTAATTGTGCTGGCCCTGCTGCGCTGAAAACAGAAGTCGGAGGTCCGGCCTCCGGCCTCAGCCTTCCAAATCCGGCCGCCGCTCATGCGTTCGCTGCACGGATTGCTCATGCCGCCATTCCGCTACTTTTTTAGGATCGCCGCTCAGCAGCACGTCGGGCACCTTCCAGCCCCTGAAATCGGCCGGTCGGGTATATACCGGCGGCGCCAGCAGCTGGTCCTGGAAGGAGTCGAAAAGGGCAGAGGTTTCATCGTTGAGCACGCCCGGCAGCAACCGCCCGATGGCATCTACCACCACCGCGGCAGCCAGTTCACCCCCGCTCAGCACATAATCCCCGATGGAAATTTCTTTGGTAATATAATGCTGGCGAATGCGATCGTCAATACCCTTGTAATGCCCGCAAATAATCAGCAGGTTGTTTTGCAGCGAAAGCTGGTTGGCCATCCGCTGCTGAAACGGCGCGCCGTCGGGCGTCATATAAATAATATCGTCGTAAGTCCTTTCTTTCTGCAAAGCTTCAATGGCATTCGCCAGCGGCTCGGGCATCATCACCATACCCGCCCCGCCGCCATATTGATAATCGTCTACCTGTCCGTATTCATTCACCGCCCATTGGCGCAGGGAATGCAGTTGTACCTGCAGGAGCCCTTTTTCCTGCGCGCGTTTCATAATACTGTGGGCAAGGGGGCTTTCGAGCAGTTCGGGAAGAACCGTGAGAATGTCGATGTGCATGGGGCAAAGCTAAGCTAAGAGAACAAAAGAGAAAAAGAGGAGAAGAAGAAAGAACAATTAACATTGCTTTTGGACACGGTTTGGCGGCGCTGATTTAGCTTGCTGTAAAACCCCGCTATGAAAAAGAGATACTACTTATTTCCGCTCTTCGTATGCACTGCTTTTATCCTTGTGACCATCTCTTCCGCCAGGGCACAGAGCAGTACTCAAAAATCAATTACGGATATACCACTAAAACCCCATGCGCGCCCGGTGGACATCTTTTTTAACGATGAAAAACCAAAAGAGCCTTTTTATAAGATTAAGATCGTGGAAGCAACCGCCGCCCCGGGCACTTCTATGGATGCCCTGCTGCTGCAGTTGAAAAAAACGGCACAGGAGGAAGGTATCGACGCTATACTGCTGGGCGACCCGGGTAAACAGGCTGCTAACGTAGTTAGCTATCCCACCAGCAACGGCTTTGTGAGCTACCAGAAACTGGCGGGCATAGGTCTTCGCTACCGGCGTACGATTGATTATATGGACACGATATTGATGGAACAGTCGGTAAGCTTGTGGAGCAATGATAATGCCGAGCCGAAACTGTTTACCATGAAGTACGATTTTTACGGAAAGAATCTTTCGCTGGGCGATGCTTTTGTATATAAATTTTTTGATAAAGAAGTGTACCCTTTTGAAGATGGCGGAAGCCCTGTACTCCCTTTTGGAGGCTGGGAGTGCAAATACGATCCGGAAGAGCAGGTTTTTTCAAAGAAGGAAGTGGTAGTCGATTTTATGCATGCCAACTGCCGGTTTTATTACGAAGAAGGACGGCTTACAAAGGCCGATATTGTGTTTATCCCTAACGGGTTGGAGAAAAAAATAAAATGGCAGCTGGAGCCCATCTACAATAGCGGCGGCCTTCTCATAGGGCGGCGGTTGATGAAAGGAAAAAGCCTGGTATGGGAGGAGGCTATCGCTTACCGGTTAAACGGCATGCCCGATAAAATACAGCGGTTTAAAATAGTGAACGGGCAACGGGCACCCCTGTTTGAAATGAAGAACAGCTATTATGGTGAAGCCGATTTGCCACAACCGGAAAAGTGAGGGGGATGCGCCCGGAGAGCTTAGCTTTCGGTAAAATCGTCAATATCCCTGCGTTGTTTTTTGGTGGGCCGTCCTACTTTGCTCTGCCGTTTGCCGGTATGGAAACTGGCGGCCTGGTACTGGATGCGTTCCACTTCTTCGGCAGGCGTAATGTCCATATAAAATTTAATGGCTTCGGAATACTGCACGCGTTTGTCCAGCAGGCCGGTCACTTTAATGCGCCAGCGCTTGGCCTCGGTTTTTACTTCGTATTCATCGTTGATGGATATGCTTTTGGCGGCTTTGGCATTGTCGCCGTTGTATTTTACTTTTCCTTTATCGCAGGCATCGGCGGCCTGGCTGCGCGTTTTAAATAAACGGATGGCCCAGAGATACTTGTCGAGGCGGAGTTTTTCGTTTTCCGGCATGGGGCAAAATTAAGGCAAATAGGTTTCGTTTGCTTCGGCCGGGCGCGTCTTCGGTGTGCGGGATTTTTTACCACAGAGGACACAAAGGTTTTGCTACGCATACCATTAAGGGACACAAAGGGCACGCCTGCGGCGTGGTTTGCGAAGCAAACCTTTTTGTGTCCCTTAAAAGGAACTAAAAAAAACAGCAAGTTCAATTATAAAGGACATTACGAAGTAAATCCATCCTCTGTGCCCTTTGTGCAAAAAACCTTTGTGTCCTCTGTGGTTAAAAACAGGTGCCGAAGGCACCCGTTAATTATTTCATTTCTGCGAAAAATTGATGAAAATAAGGTATCGTTTCAATTCCCTTATAAAAATTAAACAGGTCGTATTTTTCATTGGGCGAATGCAGGTTATCGCTATCCAACCCAAAACCCATAAACACGATCTTAATGCCCAGCTCTTTTTCAAACAGCGAGCAAATGGGAATGCTGCCGCCGCCGCGTACCGGTATCGGCTCCTTGCCAAACGTAGTTTTGATGGCCTGCGCCGCCGCTTTATACGCTTTGGAGTCAATGGGCGTCATATATGGCTCACCCCCATGATGCTCTTCTGCTTTTACGGTTACCCCTGCCGGTGCAATGCTGGTAAAATAGTTAATCAGCTTTTCGGTAATTGTATGGTACGACTGGTTGGGCACCAGTCGCGCCGATACTTTTGCAAAGGCCCTGGAGGGCAATACGGTCTTGGAACCTTCACCCATATAACCGCCCCAGATGCCGTTGAGCTCCAGGGTGGGACGGATACCGGTCCGTTCATTGGCGGTATATCCTTTTTCTCCCCATAATTCGCTTACGCCAAGGTCTTTTTTGTAAGCAGCTTCATCAAAAGGCGCTTTGGCCATCAGCTTCCGTTCTTCCGGGGTGGATTCCACCACATCGTCATAAAAACCGGGAATGGTAATATGGTTGTTCTCATCGTGGCAGCTGGCAATCATCTGCGCCAGGATGGTAATGGGGTTGGCTACCGCCCCCCCGTAAACGCCGCTGTGCAGGTCGCGGTTGGGGCCGGTCACTTCCAGCTGTATATAGCTCAGTCCGCGCACACCTACATCGATAGAGGGGTTTTCCATGCTGAGCATGGAGGTATCGCTGATCAGGATTACATCGGCTTTAAGCAGGTCTTTATGCGAAGCCACAAATCTGGCCAGGTTGGGCGAGCCCACTTCTTCCTCGCCTTCAATACAGAATTTGATATTGGTAGGCAGGGTATTGGTCTTTACCATGGTTTCCATGGCTTTTACATGCATATAAAACTGGCCCTTGTCGTCTGCAGAGCCGCGGGCAAAGATCTTCCCGTCTTTTATCACCGGTTCAAAAGGGCCGGAATGCCAGAGTTCCAGCGGGTCGGCCGGTTGTACATCATAGTGACCATATACCAGTACAGTGGGCTTGGAAGGATCGGTTATTTTTTCGGCATATACTACAGGATGGCCGTCGGTAGGGTAGATGGTGGCTTTGGTAGCCCCGGCTTCCAGCAGGCGCTGCTGTACCGCTTCGGCGCAGGTTACCATATCGTTTTTATGTTCGCTGCGCGCGCTCACGCTGGGTATGCGCAGCAGGTCGAGCAGTTCATCCAGGAAGCGGTCTTTATTGGCGGCCTGGTATTCTTTCCATCCTTGCATAGAAGTAATGTTTTGAAGTTTGAGAGGGGACAAATGTAAGGAGAGAAGTTGATAGATTCCTTCCATCAACTACCAGTTACCAGCTACCAGCTATTTCCTGATCTTTTCTTTCGATAGGTTCACAATAATAACCCCCACCAGGATAATCCCCAGCGCCAGCACCTTATGCCCCGTTATCAGCTCCTTGCCAAACAGGCTGCTCAGCAGCAGGGCCACCGCCGGGTTTACATAAGCATACGTGCCCACCAGCGAGGGCGGCCGTACGCTTAGCAGCCATATATAAGAAATATAGCCCACCAGCGAACCGAAAATAACCAGGTAAAGCACGGCGGCAATGGCGGCGGCGGAAATATGGTTCCAGGCAAAATGGTGCTGCTCGCCAAGCGCAAAGGCCGGGATAAACGATACCAGCCCGGCGGCGATCATCTGGATGGCCGCTTTCATGGAAGAGGACCCCTCAACGGTTTTGTATTTGGAATAGAGCGAGCCCAGGGCCCAGGCCACGCTGCCCAGCAGCAATACAATAATGCCAATAAGCTGCATATTGCCATCGGCCACCGTAAGCCGGGCAGAGGAGCCCTTGCCAATGAAAAGGGTAACCACTCCCACAAAGCCGATGAGCAGGCCCAGCAGGATAAACTTATTGGCGAAATAATATTTCCACTGGTATTTGTCCAGTATCACAAACCAGAGCGGCACAGTGGCTATTACAATGGCAGCCAGGCCTGGCGGAATGTACTGCTCGGCCCAGATAAGGCTGCCCGTGCCCGCAAACAGCATAATAATGCCGCCCACCGATATAGTGGCAAACGATTTTAACGTAGGGGCGGGCTCTCCCTTAAAACGGCACCAGCCGTAGAGCAGCAGCCCTGCAACCAGGAAACGCGCCGACACCAGCAGGAAGGGCGGTATATCGTCCAGCGCAATAAAAATGGCCAGGTAGGTGGAACCCCAGAGAATGTACACGGCTGCAAAGGCAGCGATGACCAGCGCTTTGGAGGGTGCTGCAGCAGATGCGGTTAATGTAGTCATATTGGTTAAGGTTGATGGACCGGTAATAGGTTGTCTTCTTTGATGGTTTCCAGCACAATGGTGGTCTTGGTGGATACGATATTGGGTATCTTACTAAACCGCTCGCGCATCAGGTGTACGAGGGAAAGCGTGTCTTCGGTGCGCACCTTCACCAGGTAGCAGTCCTCGCCGGCTATATGGTGCACTTCCAGCACCTCCGGTATTTTGGCAATAAGCCGGGAGGTGGGCGTATCGCCGGGGCCTTCGCTGCTGCGGATAAAAATAAAAGCCAGCAGCTTGAGGTTAAGGGCGGCCGGTTCAATGCGGGTATGGTAGCCTTTGATAACGCCTTTCTGTTCCAGTTTTTTCACGCGTTCCAGTACGGCGGAGGGGGCCATGCCCACTTTTTTGGCCAGTTCGGTATTCTGCAGGCAGGCGTCGGCCTGCAGCAAAGAAAGGATTTTGAGGTCGGTATCGTCCAGTGAGAACACCATAAAACAGTATTTAATTCCTAAAATTACTAATTTTCAGAATTAAATACTGTTTTTTTGGATAATTCAGAACTTAAGTGCATTTCCAGGACCAAAGAGCACCCCTCTTACCACCTAAGCAACCGGCACATGCTTTTTATTGGACAATAAATTCTCCGGGGTCCATTCAATTTGCTGGGTAAAGGGATGCTGCCGCACCGGGCAATCGGGCTTGCAGCAAAGGGAGCACTGGGTGTAGAGGCAGCCATCAGTATGCACAAAAAACTCGATGGTATCGCCAAAATGGTGTTGTATAAGGGCTATAAGGGCATCGATTTCATCATGGGCCTGGTTGATGTTAATATACCAGGGCACGGTAAGATGGCAGTCAATGTGTAGCTGGCCGCCGTATTTAATCACCCGCAGGTTGTGGAGATCGATCCAGTTGTCGCGCCGGTTGTTGTTCAGCAGGGCTACGATGCCGGACAGCAATTCCTTATCGGCCTCATCCATGATGCCGGCCACGGAGCTGCGCACAATGCGGTAACCGGTATAGATGATAATAAAAGCAAAGATGGCGGCGATAACGCTGTCCAGCCATTTATACCCGGTAAACAATATCAGGGCCAGGCCGGCAATGATGCCCAGGGTGGAATACGCATCGCTTTGAAGGTGCTTGCCGCTGGCCACCAGGGCCAGTGAATTGTTTTTCTTCCCTTTTTTCAGGGTAAAATAACCCACAACAAAATTGACCAGCGCAGTGGCGGCCACGAGGATAAGACCTTTATCGAGTTTATTAATAGAGTGGGGGTGTACCAGGTTATTGATCGATTCGTAGATAACAATAAACCCCGCTACCAGTATCAGCGTGCCTTCTACCGCGGCGGAAATAAATTCCGCTTTGCCATGGCCGTAAGGATGGTCGGCATCTTTGGGTTTGGCGGCTATGCTAAGGCTGTACAGGCCTATAAAGCCGGCAATCACGTTCACCGTGCTTTCCAGCGCATCAGTAAGAATGGCCACGGAGGCAGTCATATACCAGGCAATTACTTTTATAATAAAAAGCAATACGGCTACTATTACCACTATTTTCTGGATGCGTACATTTTCCTGCCCCGGGTTCAAGTAAGAAAATTTAAATGTGAAGATATAGACCCACCTTATTCCAGGATCACTTTCGTGTGTATAGCACAGTGTTTGCGCAGCATAGCGGCCACACCGCAGTATTTTTCGAGCGAGAGGTCAACGGCCCGTTTCACTTTGTCTTCATACTCCGGCGGTATTTTGATAAAATAAAGCATGAGGATTTCCTTAAACACCTTCGGGGGCTCATCGGTTTGGTCGGCCTCTACTTCTATGCGCAGGCTTTCGTATGGCGCTTTCATTTTATCGAGAATGGAAATCACGTCCATGCCGGTGCAGCCGGCCAGCGCAGAAAGCAGCAATGCCTTGGGGCTGTAGCCGCTATCGTCCCTGCCGGAGGTGGCGGCATCGTCGAGCGCAATGGTATTGTCTTTAAAACGACTGTCGAAGGCAAGCCCGGATTTCCAATACGTCGTTGTTTTCATGATAATAATTAAATCCCGTCAAACCGTTGCTCTATAAAATCCCAGTTCACCACGCTCCACCAGGCGGTAATATAATCGGGACGGCGGTTTTGGTAATGGAGATAGTACGCATGCTCCCACACGTCCAGCCCCAGCACGGGAAAGCCTTTGTCGGTAGCAATATCCATCAGGGGATTATCCTGGTTGGGGGTGGAAATCACTTTCAGTTTTTTATCCGGTGCGGCAATCAGCCAGGCCCAGCCGCTGCCGAAACGGTTTTTAGCCGCATCGCCAAACTGGGTTTTAAAGGCATCGAAGGAGCCAAAGTCTTTGTCGATGGCGGCCGCCAGCTTGCCGGAGGGCTTGCCGCTGCTGCCGGCCTTCATGCTTTTCCAGAACAGCTCATGGTTATAATGGCCGCCGGCATTGTTGCGCATTTTGGCGGAATATTTTGAAACGCCAGCCAGTACGTTTTCAATCGGTTTGCTGGTATCCACGCCTTCGGCCTGGGCCGCATCCTTTACATTTTTAGAGTAAGCGGAAGCGTGTTTGGTATAATGAATTTCCATGGTCTGCGCATCAATATAAGGTTCCAGCGCATTGTACCCGTAAGCAAGCGGGGTTTGATCAAACGATGTATAGGGAGAAAAACCGCTGGCTACATTGGCCAGCAAACTGCCCGATACCACCTGTGCAGCGGTAAGCGCCAGCCCTGTTTTAGCAGAAGCGGCAATAAACCCGCGGCGGGAAACATTCTTCGGTGCCATAGTGTAAAAGTTTATTTAAGTTGCCTAAGTTACTACTTCTTTTTTTGCTTTCAGCGCACGGATAAAACTGCGTACGCGGCGGAAAACCCGGAAATAAAATTCCTGGTTAAACAGCTGCGAATCGCGCATCGCTTTTGCCGTAAGGAAAAAACCAACGGGCAGCAGGGTAAAAGTGGCTATCCACATACCGCTCATGGGGTCCAGCACACCCTGGTTGGCAAACTTCTCCCCGAAATTGTTGAGCAGGAAAAATACTACAAAGAACACAACCGCAAATATCAGCGGTGTACCCACGCCGCCTTTGCGGATGATGGAGCCCAGGGGGGCGCCGATTAAAAACAATACCAGGCAGGCGATGGACATGGTGTATTTGCGGTGCCATTCTATCAGGTGCCTTACCAGGTCCTTCTGCCTGGCCTCGTAATCAATACTGTTTATTTCCAGCACCGATTTCACGGAATTCGACTGGCCGGCCGCCCTTTCGAGCGAACTGCGTTTGGCGCTGTCAGGTATAAGGTCTTTAAAAGCAGCAATTTTTTTAGTACTGTCTTTTCCTTTCAGGGTCCAGTTGCTGTCCAGGTATTTGCTGAAGGCCAGGTAGGGGGTAAGATCGCGCGTGTTACGCGGGCCATAGGCATTGAGCTGTTTGCGGAGCGTATCAATGGCTTTGTCCAGCTGCCGTATGCTCAGCATGCGCCAGTTATCTTTAAACACGCTATCTTCTGTTTTTTGCAGTTTGAAGGAACTGAGGTCAAATACTTTTTTATATTCTTTAAAGCCCATGCGGGTAAACTCGGTATTGGTGGTAGAGTGATCGCCCCGCTCGGAATTGCGCCAGCCGCTGCGGAGGTAAAACTCCAGGTAGCGTTTGTCGGCCGATACCTTCATCTGGCCACTGTCGGCAACGATCACATTATCCTGCAGGTTGTTGTTTTTTTCGTAAATAACAATGTTCTGAATATGGCTGCCATCCTTTTCCTTATGCCCTATTTTGATAATATAGCCGTCTATCTTATCGTAAAAAACGCCTTCCTTGATATCAAAGGCGGGTTTGGCCACAATGATATCGTACTTGAGCGTATTCAGTTTGAGGTTGGCAACGGGAATGATATTGTTGTTGAACATAAACGCCAGCCCGCAAAGCAGGATGCTTACAATGAGCAGCGGCCGCATAAAACGCAGCAGCGGTATGCCGGCCGATTTGATGGCTACCAGCTCAAACGTCTCGCCCAGGTTGCCAAAGGTCATGATAGAAGAAAGCAGCAGGGCCAGGGGCAATGCCAGCGGCACCACCGTGGCGCTTACATACATGAGCAGCCGGAGAATAGTAAACAAATCGAGCCCCTTGCCTACAATATCGTCAATGTACAGCCAGAAAAACTGGAGCACCAGCACAAACAGGGTAATAAAAAACGTGGCGATAAAGGGGCCTACAAAAGCTTTTAATATAAGGCTGTCAAGTTTTTTAATCACGGGTAAACAATAGTGAGTTTGTTGAATAACTTTACACGATGGACGACTCAAAAATACGGCTTTCGCCAGAGGAATGGCAGCTTGTTCAAAACAGCGCGTGGATTTTAACAAAGCACGCGGTCATTGACAAGGTATACCGGCTGTTTGGTCACCTGGCGCAGCACATGCAGCAGCTGCTGGCGCAGCCCCACGGGTTGCCGGAAGCAGTACTGTTGCATTCGCCCAAAATATCCAAAGGCGAGCAGTACGGGCGCATGCCCTGGGTGGTGCTGGACTACCCGCGGTGTTTTGGCAAAGAAGATGTATTTGCCATCCGTACTTTTTTCTGGTGGGGGCATTATTTCAGCAGCACGCTGCACCTCAAAGGCATTTACCAAAAAGAATTTGGCGCCCGGCTGGAGCAACTGGCCGCGGCTGGTAAGCTGGACGGGTATTACCGGGGTACCGGCGGGGCGGAATTTGATTTTGATGTGCGCGGGGCGGGATATACGCTGCTAAACAGTGAGGCTGCAGCAGTAACAAGTGCGGCCGGCAGCCCGTTTATAAAACTGGCGCTTACCCACTCGCTGGAAGAATGGGATGAGGCGCAGGAAAAACTGCTGGAAGCGTTTACTGCGTTTATCACTATAGTTGCCCGTTAGCTGCCGATGCGGTGAAAGAGGTCTTTAACCTGGTAGTCCCAGAGCTGGCTTTGGTCCTTGATTTCTTTTTTTTCCGCAAAATCGTTGATGACCAGTATGGTCTGGTTGGTGACTTCTGATTTTTCTATGCGAAATTCAAAGTATTCTTCTTTCGGGGCCGAGAGCCAGTGAAAGCGTACAAACTTCTCTTCCTCTCCCTCCATCACTTCTGCTCTTTCAACGGTACCATTCCATGAAAAACTAAAAACACTGTCTCTTTCATCCACTTTATCTGCAAACCATTCCTGCAATCCGGCCGGCGTACTTAAAAATTCATATAGTATAGAGGGCGAGCATCTTACGGGATATTCTAACGTAAATAGTTGTTTTTTACTCATCTCACAATCATTGTTCAAAGTGTATTACCAATGGTGCAATAATAAAAAATAATTTCAGGCGGCAAAATTTTAATTAATTTTTTTGTTAAACGTGATCTGGCTCAATTTGCCACAACCTGGCCAAAACGACTGAATTACAGTGGTTTATCAAATATTTTTTTGGAATAAGTATAAAAAAAAGTTAAATTGCCCCAACCGGATTTGAAGATCTATCCAGCCGATATATAAGAAAAGCGCTAAATAATCGTTTTTCTACTATATCCTTTTAAAAAAACTGTAACCAAAAAAACCACCCAATTCCTAAATTCCTCTACCTATGAGTATGCGTCAACTGAAGATCACGAAATCTATAACGAATCGTGAATCACAAAGTCTTGAAAAGTATCTCCAGGAAATTGGTAAAGTAGAGCTTATCACCCCGGAAGAAGAAGTGCGGCTGGCGGGTTTAATCAAACAGGGCGACCAGCGGGCGCTGGACAAACTGACCAAAGCCAACCTCCGTTTCGTTGTTTCCGTGGCCAAGCAATACCAGAACCAGGGATTGTCATTGCCGGACCTTATTAACGAGGGTAATCTCGGCCTGATCAAAGCCGCGCAGCGGTTTGATGAAACACGTGGATTTAAGTTTATTTCCTACGCCGTATGGTGGATCAGGCAAAGCATCCTGCAGGCCCTGGCCGAACAGGCGCGCATTGTGCGGCTGCCGCTCAACAAAGTGGGGCTTACCAACCGCATCCAGAAAGCCTACTCGCTGCTGGAACAGGAGTTTGAGCGCGAGCCCTCTGCCGAAGAGCTGGCCGAACTGCTGGAACTGGATATTGAAGAAGTATCCTCCACGCTGGGCATATCGGCCCGCCACGTAAGCATGGATACGCCGCTGAGTGACGGTGAAGACAATACGCTGATTGATGTATTGGAAAACCCCAACGCCACGGTTACCGACCGCAACATTGAACACACCGAATCGCTGAAGCTGGAAATTGAACGCTCCTTAAAAGCGCTCACCGAACGGCAGAAAGAAGTGATTTGCTATTTCTTCGGTATCGGGGTAGACCACCCCATGAGCCTGGAAGATATCGGCGAACGCTTCAGCCTCACCCGCGAACGCGTACGGCAGATAAAAGACAAAGCCATTACCAAACTAAAAACGACCAACCGCAGCAGAATTTTACGCAGTTATTTAGGTATTTAAAGAAAGTGAAGGTGAGCCGCCCCTGTAGGGCGACCCACCTTGGAGCCTTAGGGTGGGTCGCCCTACAGGGGCGGCTCACCCTAAGGCCGAACAAGATTTCTCCGGTTGCCTCAACATAATTAAATTTGCACTTCAGTTAAGTGAATACTTGGTTGTATTCACTTTTTTTATTTCCAAAACTCAAGGGGTATGTTTCAGTCATTAAGTGATAAGCTGGAGTCCGCGTTTAAACAGCTAAAAGGAGAGGGAAGGATTACCGAGCTCAATATTGCGGCCACGGTAAAGGAAATCCGCCGTGCGCTGATTGATGCCGACGTAAACTATAAAATAGCCAAGGAATTTACCGATAAAGTAAAGGATAAAGCGGTGGGGGAAAAGGTGATCAACGCCATCAGCCCCGGCCAGCTCATGACCAAAATCGTTAAAGACGAACTGGCGGAGCTGATGGGCGGCGTGGAAAGCGAACTGCAGTCCAAAGGCAATCCCGCCGTTATCCTCGTGGCGGGGCTCCAGGGCTCCGGTAAGACCACCTTCAGCGGCAAACTGGCCAATTACCTCAAAACAAAGAAAGGATTATCGCCCATGCTGGTGGCGGCGGATATTTACCGCCCTGCGGCGGTAGACCAGCTGCAGGTGCTGGGCGGGCAGATAGGCGTAGACGTGTATAGTGAACCCGGCAATAAGGACGCCGTAAGCATTGCCCGCAATGCCATAAAAGAGGCCCGGAGCCACAACAAAAACGTGGTCATTATCGATACCGCCGGCCGCCTGGCGGTAGACGAGGCCATGATGACCGAGGTGGCCCAAATAAAGGCCGCCGTGAGCCCCAACGAGATTTTGTTTGTGGTAGACTCCATGACCGGCCAGGACGCTGTAAACACCGCTAAGGCCTTCAACGAGCGCCTTGATTTCAGCGGGGTGGTGCTTACCAAGCTGGACGGCGATACCCGCGGCGGGGCCGCCCTGAGCATTCGCTACGTGGTCAATAAACCGATTAAATTTACCAGCGCCGGGGAGAAAATGGACACCCTGGACGTGTTTTACCCCGAACGGATGGCCCAGCGCATCCTGGGCATGGGCGACATCACCACCCTGGTGGAAAAGGCGCAGGCCCAGTTTGACGAGGTGGAGGCCCGTAAGCTGGAAAAGAAAATACGCAAGAACCAGTTTGATTTTGAGGACTTTAAGCAGCAGCTGGAGCAAATAAAAAAAATGGGCAACCTCAAGGACCTGATGGGCATGATACCCGGGGTGGGAAAAGCCATTAAAGACGTGGATATCAGCGATGATGCCTTTAAAGGCATTGAAGCCATGATCAATTCTATGACCCCGTTTGAGCGGGCCAATCCCGATGTAATCGACCAGGGCCGGCGCAAACGCATTGCCAAAGGCGCCGGCAAACAGATGGACGAGGTAAATGCCTTTATGAAGCAGTTTGACCAGATGAAGCAGATGATGAAAATGATGAATAAAATGCCCATGGGCAGGATGCCGGGGCTCAAACGCTGACCTTTGCCTTTTTTGTAATATAAAAGCCCCTTTTCGCCCCAAACCCCTGCGGGGCGGGCCTGGCGGCCGAAACAAATTAACAGGCTGTTGGTAAAAAAACAGCCGGTTTGGGTAAAACAAAATAACCGGGCAATCCAATCAATTATTATATTTGGAAAATTATTCAGGATCATTATTTTTGCAGTCCTGAAAACGTAACCCTTTACATACACACATTTAAATGTCTATTTAAGATGTCAGTAAAAATGAGGCTTCAACGCCACGGGTCTAAGAAAAGACCATTCTACTTTATTGTAGTAGCCGACGCCCGTGCGCCCAGAGATGGTAAATTCATTTCTAAAATCGGCACGTACAATCCTTTAACTGTTCCTGCAACTATTCAGCTCGATCGCCAGCGCGCATTGGACTGGCTGCACAAAGGTGCTCAACCCACCGATACTGTGCGTCGTATCCTTTCGTTCAAAGGCGTATTGTACCTGAAACACCTGTTGCGCGGCGTTAAGCTGGGATTGTTTGATGATGTTACCGCCATGACGAAATTTGAAGTATGGCACAAAGAGCATGAGGCCCAAATCAAAAAACGCCAGGAAGAAAACCGTCGCTCCAACCCACGTGGCGGCGGAAGAAGGCCCCAGGGTGGTGGCGGTGGTTACCGTCGTCCCGAAGGTCGTCCTGCCGGCAGGGCCGAAGGCGGCAGAGCGGAATAATTGAAATCGATTTACCCCGCGAATACGAAATCCCGATGGCCTCCGCGTCATCGGGATTTTTGATTACATCAACACATGACCAACTATAACAGCATCGGCAAACTGGTAGCCACCTTTGGCGTTAAAGGCGAGCTGGTATTGCAGCACCACCTGGGCAAAAAGACCGCGCTAAAAGGGCTGGACGCCCTTTTTATTGAAGTAATGAAAGAGGAAATGCTGCCCTATTTCATTGAGTGGGCCAAAATAAAGGGGCCCGAAGAAATCTTTCTCAAGCTGGAAGGGGTAGATGCAAAAGAAACGGCGCAGCAACTGCTGCACAAAGAAGTATGGCTCACCGAAGAGCAGTTTCACCAATATGCCGCCAAATCGGCCCCCGTCACCCTGCTGGGCTTTCATTTAATCAATGCCGGCCAGGATATCGGCCAGGTGCTGGAAGTTATTGAGCACCCGCACCAGATGCTGTTCAGGATAACCTATAAGGGCAAGGAAGCACTGATACCCGTACACGAAGAAACCCTGCAGCACATCGACAAGCGAAAAAAACAGGTGCACGTAGTGCTGCCCGATGGCCTGCTGGAAGTATATGAATAAAGTACGACCTCAGACCTCCACACTCACGTCCTTCACATTCCCCGTGCGCTTTAGCACCCCCCAGTTCTGCAACTCTCCCTTAATGGCCCGGCGAAAGGTTTTAAACAATACATAATACATCAGCCAGCGGTAAATAAAACGCTGGGGCACCAGCCACAGCAGCTTGGTATAGCGCTCCTTTTCAAAGCTGAAAGCCAGCACGGCAATGGCCGCATCCACCAGCATAAAAATAAGGTAGTAGAAAAGTATTTTAGACGCGTTGCCCGTAAGGATACCCGCAATCATAAAGAAATCGGCCAGCGGGGCAATGGTGGGGATAATAAACTGGAACACCAGTATATTGGGCAGCGCCACCCAGCCCAGCCAGCGGTAGCGCCAGTTAAACAGGGCGTCGCGGTTTTTATAAAAAGTCTGCATCACGCCAAAGCTCCAGCGAAAACGCTGGCGCAGAAACTGCTTTACCGATTCAGGCGCTTCGGTAAGGGCGATGGCTTTGTTTTCGTTTTTAATAACATACCCGCAGCGCAGGATGCGTACCGTAAGGTCGCAGTCTTCCGCCAGCGTATCGGTGGTAAAACCGCCCGCATCGGCAATAGCCTGTTTGCGGAAAGCGCCAATAGCGCCGGGCACCACGGTAATGGCGTTGATGGCGGCAAAGGCCTTGCGGTCAAAATTCTGGCTGGTAATGTATTCAATACTCTGCCAGCGGGTAATGAGGTTAACCTCGTTGCCCACTTTTACATTGCCGGCCACCGCACCCACGTTTTCGCCGGTAAAGTTCTGCATCAGCCGGCTTACCGCCGTGGGCAGCAGCTTGGTATCGGCATCTATACATACCACGTATTCGGCCTGGCTTTGCAGTATGCCGTAATTGAGCGCGGAAGCCTTTCCGCCATTGGGCTTGGTAAACACCCGCACTTTGGAGTTGCCTGCAAAAGCCTGGCGCACTTTTTCAAACGTGCTGTCTTTACTGCCATCGTCTACAAAAATGATATCGAAATTGGGGTAATCGGTGCGCAGTAAATTATTCAGCGAGGTAACGGCATTGACTTCTTCATTATAAGCCGGTACAATAATGCTTACCAGCGGGGCGATGCCGCCGGCGCCGGCAGCAATAAACGGCAGGAGTGCCGCGGCGGCCTTTTTTTCCTTACGGTGCTGGCGGATAGCCAATATGGCCATGAGCACCAGGCGGCCCATAGACAGGAAAATAAACACGATAAACAATGAAAACAGGATATGGCCGGCCCAGTACCCAAACTCGGCGGTGAGGCTGCTCAGCTGTATAAGGTAGTACCCGCTGCCCTTGGGCACTTCGGGCATCAGGTCATCGCGCTTCTTACCCAGCAGGTCCGATACCGTAGTAAACGTATAACCCCGATCCTTAAAGTATTTTATAATACGCGGCAGGGCTTCCACGGTAGCCTGGCGGCTGTCGCCACCGGCATCGTGCAGCAGGATGATATTGCCGCTGAGGCCCAGCGCGGTCATTTGTTCCTTGCCGCGGATAACGCGGTCTACAATAGAATCGGCGGGCGTGCCCGGCTCCCAGTCCAGCGGGTCGATAGACTCGCCAATATCCAGGTAGTTTTTCTGGTGGGCAATGGCCACGGGTATCAGCTCTTCCAGTTTCTGCGGCTCAAAGTCGGCATTGTACGGCGCGCGAAACATGACCGTGGAGTGGCCGGTTATACACTCTATCAGCAGCCGTGTGGCTTCCATTTCCACGATGGCCCGTTTGCGGCTTACCTTGGCAATATTGGGATGGGTAAACGTGTGATTGCCTATTTCATGCCCTTCGCGGTACACGCGTTTTACAATGGGAATATTGTTTTCGGCATTGAGCCCTACCATAAAAAAGGCGGCAGGCACATGCTCCTGGCTGAGTATATCCAGTATTTTGGGCGTGTAATCGGGGTCAGGCCCGTCGTCAAACGTAAGCACCAGTTTCTTTTCGTCGTGTATACCATAACGTTTTACCACCCATTTGGAGGGCAGGCTGTCGTATAATTCTTCACTGATCAGCAATTCGCTGGAATCCACTTCGGGGGTAATACGCCCGGCGGTGGGACTGCCTATAACGTCCAGCACTTCGCCATCGCCTTCATAGTCTACCGTGGCATCGCCACCCAGGTACTTTACGGCGCCAAAGGCGGTAAAGTCAAACCGGCGGATGCTGTCTTTGCTCATATCGCGGTCATAAAAATCCCACATGCGCGAGTCTTCATAGCCCAGGAACCAGAGACTTACCCCGCTGAGCCCGTATTCGGAGGCAAAACGCAGGGCATTAAACGTAGTGGCGGCATCGGTAAAATACACCTGGTGATCGCGGTCATCGTTGTCGTTATAGGTAAAATTGAGGTTATAGGAATCGTTGTTGAAATCGATATCGCCCTCGTAGGTGCGGGCCAGGGTAAGCGCCTGCTGGTAGCTCACGGGTTTGGCCGAAACGGGCTTGCCGGCCTTGTCTACCGTCCAGTCGTACCCGTAACCGGCCAGGCAAAGCACCAGCTTATTGACCGGTATTTTCCTGGCGGCGTCATCTACCGCCGCTTCAATCCATTTCTGGTGGCAGATGGGACCGGGCGCCGTGGTTTCGGAATACTGGTCGTATGCCATCAGGAACAGGTAGTCGTTGCAGGCCGAGAGCTCGGTATAATTATAATCTTCGTTAAAAGGAGTTACGTCCTGCGTTACCAGCAGGCCATGCGCATGCAGCTTCTGGTACAATTCCTTCTGAAAGGATACCAGGGTTTCGTTGCGGGCTTCTTTCAGCTCTTCAAAATCTACGTTTACACCCGCCAGGTTGTTTTTAAGCAATATGCGGATAATATCATTAATCAGCCGTTCGCGTTTCTGCGGGTTGGTAATAATGCGGTGTACGGCATCGCCCCGGAACACCTCTTTGTAATTGTTGGTGAGCAGGGGAATCACCTTAACGCCCGCACGGTTCATAATATCATGGGCCCTTTCGTCGATATTGGTATATACCGTATCGGCATTGGGGTCTATAAACAGCCATTCGGGAATGACCATGTTGAGGTGCGAAATATTCTGCTCCAGCGAGGAATACGATTGCGGGGCCCAGTCTACATAAAAGCCGGCCCGGATGCCGGCGGCAAAACGCTTGAAGGAGTAAAAGCTGGAATCGGCATGCACCAGCACCCCGTTCTTGTTGCGAAAGCGTTTGGGAATCGGGTAAGCGCCGTGTTTATAGATTTCCTTTTCACTGATATAAGAGCGGTAACCGCCGTATTGCTTGGCAATCTTGCTTTTGCTAAACAGCCAGCTGCTGGTGGTGTCGAGAAAGGATTGTTTTTCGCGGGCGCTGATAAGGCGCGGCATGGCGGGCGTATTGCCTCTCCAGAGGGTGAGTACAATAACCGCAATGCCAATAACCAGCAGGAAGAGCAAAAAACGGCTTCCCCATTTAAATCGTTGCCATCGGGAAGAAGAGGTAGTTTGAAAAACCTGGTGCGTAGTACTGGCGTTCATGAATGGTGTAGTTCAATAGTGTTATTCAGTTCCGGGTGGACAAAGTTGTAACCAATTGGCGGGATATACGGTTGTTTATGGTAAAAAATTGTTAAATCGTTGTCTGTTGTCCGTTGTTCGATGTCCGGGAGCGCGGCCAACTGGCAACGAACAACTGTTCTTTAATAATCGATTTCCAGCCTGAGCCTGTCTTTCAGCTCTTTTACCAGGGGGTATTCCTCCGCTATTTTGTTAAACCGGTCCCTGCTGCTCAGCGGAAGATCAATTTTTTCCATCATGTCGGGCTGCTCTTCAATAATGATGGAAAAAGTAAGGGCGCGGTTGCAAAATACCTGCTGGAGGTATTCCGACACTTTCAGGCGTTCAGACTCAATAAACTTCAGCTGCAGGTTGTTGGGGGCCACCACTTCAAACCGGCTATCGTCTGCTACCCGGAGCAGGGCCAGGTCAAAGCTCTGTACGGCCGGGTTTTTTGCCTCCCGCAGCAGCAGGGTAAATTCGGCCCATGCTTTCTGCAGGGCTTCGGCGGTAAGCGGCTTTATTTCCACCACCGGGGCGCTGGCATTGCTGCCAATATATTGCTGGCGTATTTTGCCCAGGGAGCCCAGCTTGCCGCGGTTGGAAGGGGGCGCCTGGTGGGTAGTTGATGGAGGATAGTTGGTAGCCGGGGGGCCTTCGATAATCAGTTTGGCTTCCGGGGCGGGGTTGGATGGCCGTTGTTCGTTGGCCGTGCTTCGTTGTTCGGCAAGCGTTGTTTCTTTACCCGCAGCTCGCGGCTCGCGGCTCGCAGCTTCTTCTTTTACCTCCACATAAGAAAGCCGCTTAAACGCTACCGGCTTTGCGTTGTCAACCAGTTTTTTTTTAGTAATGCCGCTGCCGTCGGCGCTGAGCTCAATGGCCTGCTGCAGGTAGGTAAGTTTTATAATGGCCAGTTCCACGTGCAGGCGTTTGTTGCGGGCCGCCTTATATTGAATGGAGGTGTCGTTGAGTATGTTCAGGGCGCTTACCATATAGGCGGCGCTCATTTTTTGCGCGGCCTTATTGTATTTGTCTTTAAAGCTTTCCACTACTTCCAGCAGCCCGGCCACTTTGGGGTCTTTGCATACCAGCAGGTTGCGCATAAATTCGGAAAAACCTTCCAGCACCAGGTCGCCTTCAAAGCCCTTGCGGTTAATATCGTCATACAGCAGCATGGCCCCCGAAAGATCCTGTTGCTGCATACAGTCCGCCAGCTTAAAATAATAATCGGCGTCAAGAATATTAAGGTGCTCCAGCGTATTCTGGTAGGTAAGCTCGCCGTTGGTAAAGCTCACAATTTTGTCCAGTATGCTCAGCGCGTCGCGCATGCAGCCCTCGCTTTTCTGGGCTATTACCTGCAGGGCGGCTTTTTCGGCATGGATAGCTTCCTTTTCGGCTATTTCCTGCAGGTGCTCTACCGTGTCGTTGGTCGTAATCCGCTTGAAATCGAACAGCTGGCAGCGGCTCAGGATGGTAGGAAGTATTTTATGCTTTTCGGTAGTGGCCAAAATAAAGATGGCGTAGGGCGGCGGCTCTTCCAGCGTTTTCAGGAAGGCGTTAAAGGCCGATGTGCTGAGCATGTGCACCTCATC
>JACXTT010003263.1_pt1 | contig 25171 bp, 19 predicted proteins | sample 9270951 | NCBI WGS metagenome assembly JACXTT01 (sample SAMN15532306, study PRJNA645909) | rock metagenome | isolation source: weathered quartz diorite | place: Puerto Rico | collected 2017-06-21
GGAATGTGTGGCAGCCGGTCTTCCCGGAAAGGTGGGGCGTTCACCGTTACGTGTGGATCGGGATTGGAGGCTGCCAGCAGCCGTGCATTCACTCTAAGGGATTTGGTCGAGCCCACCGGTTTGATCTCACCCTCTTGAAGCACGCGCAGCAACTTCACCTGAAACGCCGGGCTCGTCTCGGTGATCTCGTCCAGCAGTGCTGTTCCGCCGGCTGCTTCCTCGAACAATCCCCGCTTGCGCTCGTGGGCCCCTGTGAAGGCCCCTCGCTCGTGTCCGAACAATTCCGTTTCCAGAAGAGTCTCGGTTAACGCTCCGCAGTTAATTGCGACGAAGGGTTTGGCCGCCCGTCGGCTTAGGCGGTGAATTTCCCGAGCCACTAACTCCTTCCCGGTCCCACTCTCCCCCAAGATCAAAACCGTTGAGTCAGTTGGGGCGATGCGCCCGATCAGCTTGAACAACTCTAGCATTCGTTGGCTGCGACCGATGATCCGGCTGCGGCTTTGGTCAGTCGATGTCAGTTGATCCGCGAGAGTCGCCGCCAACCGCCGGTGCGATTGATGCTCAATGGCTTTCTCCAAGGCGGTCAAAAGTTGGTCGGTCTCGAATGGTTTGCTGATGTAATCAAATGCACCATCGCGCAGTGCCTCGCCGGCCGATTGAAGATCGAGGTGGGCGGTGATGAGGATGGCCTCGGCATCGGGTTGAAGCCGCTTAAGCTGTTGCATGACCTGATCCCCGCCGAGACCCGGGAGGCGCATATCGGCAATCAGCACATCGAATCTTTGACTTGCTGCCAGTTCAAGAGCATGGCGCCCATCGCTCGATGTACAGACGCTATACCCCTCGCTTTCAAGCAAAAGGGCCAGGCCATTCCGGAAATCCTCGTCATCTTCAACCAGTAAGAGCTGGATCGCATTACTCACTGGCTGGATCCTCCAATATTCGCGGTGGCCGGTCCCGCTTCGGGTGCTCGCGCAGTCACTGGATGGCTCTGCAAGGTGAGACTGAATGTGGTCTCGCCTTCTCCGTTTGACGTCGCTTGTAAACGACCGCCGTGCAGTTCTACCAATTCCTTGGCAATGTATAGGCCCAGTCCGGCGCCGGATGAATCGGTCACACTCGAACGCCGACCGCGATAGAAACGGTCGAAGATGAACGGCAGATCTTCCGGATCGATTCCCTCCCCGGTATTGGTGATGGCAACTTCTATCTCATCCGACCCGGGGACCACGCTCACCACGATCCGCCCTCCCGAGGGGGTAAACTTGACGGCGTTCTGAAGTAGATTATTGAGCACTTGCAGCAGGCGAAAGCGATCGGCTTGGACCACGATGGGGTCGCGAGGGAACCGGCTATCGAGCTGCAGCCGTTTAGATTCCGCGTCAGGTTGCACGTCTGCGATCGCTTCCGCCAGCATGTCCATTAGCGGCAGTGGAGCGAGCCTCAGCGGCATCTGTTTCGTGTCCAAGCGCGATGCATCCAACAAGTCATTTACGAGCCGAAGTTGTTCCTTGCCGCGTCGGAGAATCGTGCGCAGGGCGTCCTCTTGGGCAGGCGTCACCGGGCCGACTTTTCCCTTGAGGAGCATGTCGGCGTACAACACCATCGAGCTCAGCGGCGTGCGCAACTCGTGCGTCACGCTGGCCAGGAATTGAGACTTGAACTGGTTCGCTTGTTCCACTTGGCGGTGCTTGTCTTCCAGCTCGAGGTTCTTCTGGCGGAGCGATTGCAGCAGACTCTCCATCCCTTCCCGCTCGGCCGCGATTTCGCTGGTCATCCGGTTGAACGCTTGAGCGACCGCCTCCGTTTCGACGTAAGGATGTCCTGAGACCCGGATCGAGAATTTACCTTGTTCGATTTGATGAGCGGCCGTGATCAGCGACTCTAGCGGCCGGCGTATTTGTCGGATCGAACGGATAAGCGCGATCAAGCCTATGAGAACTCCCAAAACGTAACCTGTGCAAGCCATGATCAGAAAAGTCCGGCGCTGCTGCTTGAGCCGGTCTTGCGTCCGTTGCGTGGCGATATTCGTCTTGTCCTCCAGATCACTGAACGCCTTATGGACTTGATCAAACTGACGCTTTCCTTCCTGCAGAGTAGAGGCGGTATCGCTGCTCGGTCGCGTTCCTGCCGTCGGTAGGCTGTGGGTCTGATACCATCGCTCGACCAGCCAGTGCACCTCATCAAGGCTCACTCTCACCGAGGCGTCCCCAACTTGCTCCGCCAGGGCTTGCGCTCGTTTTAGATCCGTCAGGTAACGCTCCCGCCCGTTTGTGAGCGTCGCCAGGAACTCCTGCTGACCGCTCATGACATAGGCTCGCCAGCCATCTTCCTGGGCTGTCAGGTCATTCTCGACCTGTTTCACCGAGAGCCGTAACATCCAAATTTTCTCGATGCCTTCCTGATAGCGCTGGGCGAGAATGGGCATCCCCGTCCGCTGCGCAATCAAGGTGATCAGAATCAATCCGGCACTAATACTGTAGGCGAAGACCAGTTGGCGGAGGAGACTCGGCCCTGATTTCCGAGGGATCGACGGATCCGCACTGCCCGATGACGAATTCTGCGTTTGGTCAAGTCCGCCCATTAACAGCTCCTGTTCCCGCCTCGATGTTCCGGCGGGAGAGCCCCGACCTAAGACCCGTCCAAGAGAGGATTCGATTTACCCGCACCGTCGATTATAATCATCCCCGTGAAAATGATCGAGCAGCACTGGGTTACCTGAGATCAAGAACACGCGATGACCCGAATCATTCTAATAGGCGCCGGCAAAGGCGGGAAAGCCTTGCTCGAGTTGTTTCATGAAGACCCGACGGTGAGAATCGTCGGTGTCGCGGATGTGAATGAGCGTGCGGGGGGCCTGGTCCTGGCCAGGGACCTGGGATTACCAGTAACTACCAATTATCGAAGCCTTCTCGGGCACGACCTCGCGGACCTGATTATCGACGTGACGGGCGATCCCGAGGTCGGTCGAGATATACGTGCCTTGAAACCTGACCGGACGGAAGTCATCGGCGGGATCGCGGCCAGATTCCTGTGGGAGTTCATTGAAGCGAAGAAGCGGACAGAAGCCCTTCAGGACAAATACACTCTGGTGCTCCGAGAGCTTGAGGCCTATTCGGAAGGCGAGTTCATTATCGGAAACAATCCGAAGATGAAGGAGCTCTCTGAATTAATCGCCAAGGTCGCTCCGACGCCGACCACGGTTTTGATACGCGGCGAAAGCGGAACAGGCAAGGAGCTCGTAGCCCGCGCCATCCACCGTCACAGCGAACTGCGCAGCCAGCCGCTCGTGACCCTTAATTGCACCGCGCTGCCGCCCACCCTGCTGGAAAGCGAACTGTTCGGTTACAGGCGAGGGGCATTCACGGGAGCCAATACCGATAGGATCGGTCTGTTCGAGAAAGCAAATGGCGGGACGATGTTTCTCGACGAGATTGGAGACATGAGTGTCGAGACGCAGGCGAAGCTCCTGAGAACATTGCAGACGGGTGAAATTCGGGCCGTCGGAGATGTTCGGACGAAACAAGTGTCGGTCAGAATCATCGCGGCAACCAATCGAGACCTGGAGAAGGCCATTCGCGAGGGCAAATTCCGAGAGGACCTGCTCTACCGCATCAACACCTTCACCATCACGCTTCCTCCGCTTCGGGAACGCGTCGAAGATATTCCGATTCTGGCCGAGTATTTCTTGCAGCGAGCCAGGGCTAAGGTCAACAAACGGGTGGAATCGATCTCGCCGCGAGCACTCGACCTCTTTCGCAATTATGGCTGGCCCGGCAACCTTCGCGAGCTGGAGAATATCATCGAGCGGGCAGTGGTCCTGACCTCTTCGACCGTGATCGAGGCGGAAGATTTACCGCTGCATGTTCAAGAGGACAGTACCGCCAGCGACCGCCGGCAAGGATTCATGTGGGCCAAAGCCCAAGCGGTTGGCGAATTCGAAGCGCGGGCGCTCTCGCGATACTTGATGGAAGCCAACGGCAACATTTCGAAGGCCGCAACACTCGCGCACATACCGCGGCGCACCTTCCATCGCTTGATCCTCAAACACAGACTATCTCCTCGTCATTTCAAAGCCAGAATGTCGAGACATCAATAGCTCATTTTATGAGACGTATATATCTCGATCTATCTAAACTCCTATAGTCTTAATATTAAATTATTTGTATTGAATATTCAGCTATTAGTTTGACTAATCGTGACATTAATGGCTCAGTTCCTATAGAACATGGCCGAGCTATCATTTGGCCGGGCATCTCGCCGGAAACTGCCAAGCTTCGAATTCAGACCAACTTAAGGGTTTTTGCAGCTAAGGAACCATATCTCTAAGCCCTACTGGCACGTCGCTTGCCACTGTTATCGATCGTTTGGAATGAAACTCTGGTGCTTTAAGCAGGCATTGCTAGTGCTGGATTCCCGGCAGAGTTAGATTTCTCTACAGCGATCCTAAGTTTCGATTAGAATTCTTCCGAACTGACGCACGCCAACCCCGCGGTATGGCTCCGGAAAAGGGAGGAGTGATGAAGATCAGCGAGATCATGACGAGCCGGGTGGTGGCTGCCAGACCGAATGCGAGCTGTACGAGTTTGGCCCATAAGATGCTCGCTGGTTTTGTGAGTGGGTTGCCGGTGACTGACGATGATGGGCATTGTATCGGTGTGGTCACCGAATTCGACATTCTCAAGGTATTGAGGAAGGGAAAGGAGGGTTTGTCTTCCGTCGCCGAAGACATCATGACCAGGGAGCCCATTTGCCTCGAGGCCGATCAGTCAGTGGATGAAGCAATTGAGCTGATGACGCTGCACCACATTATCCGAATCCCGGTGATCCGCAACCGGAAGCTAGTGGGGATTGTTTCGCGAACGGATATTCTGCGGGCCTACGTGAAAGAGGAGTTTCAAGTGTTCGAAACCGAGGATTTTGAGGGATAAGAATATGACCACGCCACGACGCGGAGGTTTAGACCCGGGGCAGTTTATGGCTTATGAGCGCGCCATCGTTCATTTGATGAGGGCAGCTCAAGGAAAACGAAAGCCGAAGAAGGGCATACGACTCGTATCCCATCCGCTTGCCCGGGCGTTGAAAGACTGTGGCACGGCGCACATCTATACCGACACGGCGGACCAGGAGGAAATGCACGACCTGCTGGTAGAAAGAGAGGATGCGGAGAACATTTACTTGTATGGCGAGGTCGATGGCAACACCACCAATCAACCTCTGGTAGTCAAAGTGCTGGACCGGTTTCTAAAGGGCGACGAAACCGACAACATTATCACTTGGATTAGGGAGCTTCAGAAGATGAAGCCCAACTTATCGATCGATGAGGCGGTCGTGCTCATTTACAGCATTATTAATGGACGGCTCGGCTTGGAAGTGCTCGACAATTACGAGGCGGGGAGGATCTGGGAGATCAGCCTCGAGCTGCACACTTCTCTGGCACCCGATCCTATCACATCCAGGCAAGTAGCCTGGTGTTTGAATCAAGCGGTTCCCAATGCGTTCGTGAAGGTCGCATTTACGCCCGATTATCCGCACGCCCTTTTGATCGCGCGTGATTTGGAGAAAGAAGGAGTCGCGGTCAATTTCACTGCGACATTCTCAGCCCGGCAGGTCGTTGCGGCCGCGCTGCTGGCCAATCCACACCGAACGAACATATTCCTTGGGCGGCTGAATCAGGGATTGGAATCGGACCTGCTTGGCGAACAAGTACTCCTCGAAACGCAGCGGCAGGTCACACGGCTTCGCGAGAAGCACGCGGTACAGACGCTCAATATGCTGGCCAGCGCGCGAACATGGCAGACGATCGTGTTGACGGCTGGATCCGATGTTTACACCGTTCCCTACCCGGTGCTCAAGGAGTTTTTGAAGCAGGATGAGGTTGGTCCAGGTGAATTGAAGAGCCGCGTCGACGCCGATTATTCGGATCGGCTGGGCGTCTCCGACGGAGTTCGCGACAGATTAGGCGTGGAGAAAATCGAGCAACTCTACCGAGTCGAGCCTGAGTTCATCGAATTCCTGGTGGAACTGAGAAGTTCGGACGAATTCGCGACCATTGACGGAGACGGTCTGTTCCGACGATTTGATAAGGCGGGTTTCGGAGATTTCTTCTATGCGCCGTCCGGGCCCGAATGGCAGGAATTACGTAAGGGAAAACTACCTGATCTGAGCTCCCCACTGACCGCGAGGCTACCGCTGGACACGCTCTACAGTTTGCTCGCGATCGGCGATTTTACCAACTTCCAGGACCGGATGGACTCGAGCATTCGAGGTCCGATAGCGCACTTATTCAAATAGAGAATGGAAATCAGAGATCTCACGATCATCGGCGGGGGACCTACGGGACTGGCCGCGGCATTTCGTGCAGGGATGCACGAGGCTTCGGCGCGCATTATCGAGGTTGCTGCGCAACTTGGCGGACAGGTGACGGCGCTCTATCCGCAGAAGAATATCTATGACGTCTTTGGATTGCCGGAAATCCTGGGAAAGAACCTGATTCATAACTTGATCAAGCAAGGCCTTCAGTTCGGGGCGGACGTGCATCTGGGCGAAGAGGTGCTCGAGCTCGACCGAAAAAATGATCGCATGATCGAGATCGTCACTGATCAGGGGCGCCATGCAACTCGAGCCGTTATCATTGCGGGTGGGATTGGTTTAATCTCTCCTCGAAAGCACGACGCTGAAGGTTGCGACCGGCTCGAGGGAAAGGGCGTCTATTACAGCGTCCGTGACCCGGAACGGTTTCGCGGTCAGAAGGTGACCATCGTCGGCGGGGGTGACTCGGCGCTCGATTGGGTCATGAACTTAGTGGACATTGCCGGCCGGGTCACTCTCGTGCACCGGTCGGATGAGTTCGAAGGACATCCTTCGACGGCTCGGCAGGTGCTGCAGCTGGCGGACCATGGCCGGATCAACCTTCACACGTCTACAGTCGTGACGGCGGTGGAAGGCAATGCTCATCTGGAAGCCATAACCCTCCGCAGCGCTCGAGGCGTTGAGCGAGTGATCGAGACCCAGGCGCTGCTACCCATGATTGGTTTCCATATGAACCTAGGTCCGTTGGCGCGATGGGGTCTGCAACTGGAGCAGAAGAAGATTGTCGTCAGCTCGCGGATGGAGACCAATCTGCCGGGCGTGTTTGCTGCTGGCGACATGGTCACCTATCCCGGCAAGATCAAATTGATTGCCACCGGGTTCGCGGAAGCGGCTATCGCGGTCAAGACAGCGGTCGAGTATATTCGCCCGGGTGAGAAAGTGCGGCTCCAGTACAGCAGCCTCGCCGGGCTCCCGAAGCGGAAATCGGAAGTTTTCGCTTGAGTCGATAAGGAGATCATGAATGGCAAAGGTTAAGAGCTCAGATCGGAAAAAGAGTCGGTGGGACGCAGGCGTGACCCCCTATGCGGAGATGGGATATTACGATGCCGACTATGTCCCGAAGCAGACCGACATTCTCTGTGCGTTCCGCGTAGTTCCACAAGAGGGCGTTGACCCGATAGAAGCCGGTGCGGCCGTGGCCGGTGAATCGTCGACTGCCACCTGGACCGTGGTGTGGACCGATCGCCTGACAGCGCACGAGCATTATCAGGCGAAGTGCTACCGGGTGGACCCGGTGCCCGGCAGTAATCAGTACATCGCCTACATTGCCTACGATCTGGATCTATTCGAGGAAGGTTCGATCGCCAACCTTACCTCCTCGATCATCGGCAATGTATTCGGGTTCAAGGCCCTGAAGTCGCTTCGCCTGGAGGACATGCGCATCCCGCCGCACTACGCGAAGACTTTCCAAGGCCCCGCGCATGGGATTGTCATGGAGCGAGAATACTTGAACAAGTACGGACGCCCGCTGTTGGGAGCCACCACCAAACCCAAGTTGGGCTTGTCGGCACGAAATTACGGTCGCGTGGTCTACGAGGCGCTCCGCGGAGGACTGGATTTCACTAAGGACGATGAAAACATCAACAGCCAGCCGTTCATGCGCTGGCGGGACCGCTTCCTTTTCTGCATAGAGGCGGTCAATCGCGCCGCGGCCGCGACCGGCGAAGTGAAGGGTCATTACATGAATGTTACCGCCGGGACCATGGAGGAGATGTACGAGCGAGCCGACTTCGCCAAGGGACTGGGCAGCGTGATCATCATGATCGATTTAACCATCGGCTTCACGGCTATACAGTCTATGGCCAAATGGGCCCGCCGCAATGGCGTGATCCTGCACCTGCACCGGGCCGGCCACAGCACATTTACCCGGCAAAAAACCCATGGCGTAAACTTTCGTGTGATCTCCAAGTGGATGCGCCTGGCCGGAGTGGATCACATCCACGCCGGCACGGTAGTGGGAAAATTGGAAGGCGACCCCAATGCTATTCGTGGGTACTACAACACGCTGCGCGAGAACAAGCTCGAGGCGGATCCGGTTTTGGGGTTGTATTTCGAACAGGATTGGGCCTCTATACCCGGTGTCATGCCGGTGGCCTCCGGAGGCATCCACGCCGGCCAGATGCATCAGCTCCTCTACTACCTGGGTGAAGATGTAGTGCTTCAGTTCGGCGGCGGCACGATCGGTCACCCAGATGGAATTGCGGAAGGCGCCACTGCGAATCGGGTCGCGGTCGAGGCTATGATCCAGGCCCGGAATGAAGGCCGCGATTACCTAATCGAGGGCCCGCAGATTTTGGAGAGCGCCGCTCGCTGGTCACCCTCATTGCGCAAGGCCCTTGACGTTTGGAAGGACATCACATTCGAATTCGAATCGACCGATGTGCCCGATGCCATTCCGACGCTGACTGTTTAGAAATGCGAGAAAAGATGACTGGAAGTGTGTGAGTGTGGGGGAATGAAAGATTCTGGTCGATGAGAATCGCCCATATACCCGAGCTCCCAATCGCCCACACATCCTAAATGTAGTCACCGAATCCTCTAAGGAGATTGTTCATGCGCATCACTCAAGGCACGTTTTCCTACTTGCCCGACTTGAACGACGATGAGATCAAGGCGCAAGTGCAGTATTGCCTGAACAATGGCTGGGCTCTCTCGGTGGAGTATACCGACGATCCCCATCCACGTAATGTTTACTGGGAAATGTGGGGCAAGCCGATGTTCGAACTGAAGGATCCAGCGGCGATCATGTATGAGATCAATGAGTGCCGGAAAACTTTCCCGAGCCACTACATCAAAGTCAATGGATACGACCGAAGGTTGGGCAGACAGACGACGGCGTTAAGTTTCATTGTGAACCGGCCCCGGGAGGAACCTGGCTTCCGTGTTGAGCGCACGGAAACCAAGGACCGCCAGATGGATTACGCGATTCGTTCTTACGCCACCGAGAAGCCTGCTGGGAAGAGGTACCAATAAGGGATCGGAGAACGAGGATCGAGTACATGACTGCTGTTTCTACAGACGATAAGTCCGGAGCCGTCGAGCCGACCAAGATCGACATCGATGCCGCGTTTCAGGAATCGAACGTGCGGGACATCCTGGACGAATTGGATCGCGAGCTGGTCGGCTTGTTGCCGGTCAAGACCCGAATCCGCGAGATCGCCGCCTTGCTGCTGGTGGAGCGGCTGAGGGAGCAGATGGGGTTGACCACGGAGCCGCCAACTCTGCACATGTGTTTCACTGGCCGCCCTGGGACGGGCAAGACCACGGTGGCGCTTCGTATGGCGAAGATTCTCCATCGCCTGGGCTACGTCCGGCGAGGACATTTGGTGGTGGCCACTCGGGATGATTTGGTTGGGCAGTACGTTGGGCATACGGCGCCCAAGACTAAAGAGATCCTGAAGAGGGCAATGGGAGGGGTGCTCTTCATTGATGAAGCCTATTATCTGTATCGCCCCGAAAACGAACGCGATTACGGTCAAGAGGCGATAGAGATGATGCTGCAGGTGATGGAGAACCAGCGCGATGATCTGGTGGTGATTTTGGCCGGGTACAAAGATCGGATGGATACCTTCTTCCAGTCCAATCCCGGGATTCGTTCTCGTATTGCTCACCACATTCACTTTCCGGACTACACGCTGGATGAATTGATGGCGATCGCAGAATTAATCGTAGCTCAGCATCTCTACACTTTCGACAATGCCTCTCGCCAGGCCTTTGCCGAATATTTGGCATTACGTGTTAAACAGCCGCACTTTGCCAACGCCCGCAGCGTGCGCAATGCCATCGACCGGATCAAGCTTCGCCAGGCCAACAGGCTGGTTCAACGCGGGGGCTCGATTCCCAAAGAGGAACTGGTCCGCATCGACGCAGCCGACATTCGCCAGAGCCGAGTTTTTCATGGGGGAGTGGAAAGTAGTGACGAGTGACCAGTGACGAGCTGTCCGCACTCGTCACTGGTCACTCGCCACTTGTCACTGTTTTTGGAGAGTCAATATGACAGTACAACGTCCGATTATTTTAGGTATCGTGGGTGATAGCGCAGCGGGCAAGACGACGATCACGCGAGGTTTGGTCAATCTGCTCGGTCCGGAACGCGTCACGCATGTTTGCACCGATGACTATCATAGGTATGACCGCAAGGAACGAGCCCAGTTCAATATTACTGCTCTACATCCCGATTGCAATTATCTCGACATCTTGGAACTGCAGCTGGAACGGCTGCACTACGGACAGCCGATCTTGAAGCCGGTTTACGATCACTCCACCGGCTCTCTGGTGCGACCCGAATACATTCAGCCGCGTGAATTCGTCATCGTCGAGGGTCTGTTAGGGTTCCATTCCGCCGTTATGCGGCAATTCTATGACGTAAAAGTCTACCTCGACCCGCCCGATGATCTCCGTCGGGTTTGGAAAATCAAGCGCGACACGAGCAAGCGCGGTTATAATGTGGATCAGGTATTGAAGGAGTTGGAGAAACGGGAACCGGATTCGCGTGATTTCATATGGCCTCAGCGCGAGTTTGCCGACATTGTCGTGCAGTTTACGCCGCCGGCGGGAGTGGGCCCGGAACAGGCAAACGGCCATCTCAATGTTCGGCTTGTATTGAGACCGACGATTCCACACCCTGACCTAAGCTATCTGTTCGACAACAAGCACAGCGTGGATTCGGGCATCCGGATGGAGTTGAGGCGGGACACCGGCCGCCCGGTGGATATTCTCCAGATTGACGGCAGCGTGACCCCCGAGCATGCCGCAAAACTGGAGGAGACGATCTGGGAACACTTGCCCGACGTACGCCCATTGGGTGCTGACCAATTCGGAGACTATCAAGACCGGGCTGAAGTCCGGCACAGCGACCCATTGGCGCTTACCCAATTGCTGCTCACCTATCACTTGTTGCGAGAGTACAGTGACGGAATGCAGAGGATTTATGCACCTCCGGTGGCTGCGATCGGCCGGGTCTCAATGAACCCCGGACAACCTTCACGGAGGACCCAAGAATGAGCGCGACTGACCTAGCCTCCGCTCGTGTGCGACCTTCCCTGGCAGAGTTGAGCCGGCTGCGTCGATTGGCCGCGAACACAATACGCGCACTGGCGATGGATGCGGTGCAGAAGGCCAACTCCGGACATCCTGGCATGCCAATGGGCATGGCCGACGCGGCGATCGTGCTCTGGACGGATTTCCTCAAGTTCAATCCTTCCGATCCCAATTGGCCGGACCGAGATCGCTTTATTCTCTCGGCGGGGCACGGGTCGATGCTGCTCTATAGTCTGCTCCATCTCACAGGATATGATCTTCCGCTCGAGCAGCTGCAGGCTTTTCGACAGTGGGGCAGCCAGACGCCTGGTCATCCTGAGCATGGACTTACCGCCGGCGTAGAAACTACGACCGGGCCGCTCGGGCAGGGAATTACCAACGCCGTCGGGTTTGCCATCGCCGAACGTTACTTGGCAAACCGATTCAACCGGCCAGACTTCGATGTCGTGAATCATTACACCTATGTGATCGCCAGCGACGGGGACATGATGGAAGGCGTGTCCCACGAGGCTTGCTCGCTCGCCGGCCACCTGGGACTAGGCAAATTGATAGTCCTTTACGACGATAATGGGATCAGCATTGACGGACCGACTTCGCTCGCCTTCAGCGAAGATGTTGCTTCGCGTTTTCGTGCCTACGGTTGGAACACACTCCGGATCGACGGCCACGATCCCGAGGCCGTGGAGGTGGCCATTCGCGCTGCACAGTTAGAGACTGACCGGCCATCTCTGATCGCCTGCAAGACCCATATCGGCTTCGGAAGTCCAAACCGGCAGGACACCAACAAGGCCCACGGAGAACCACTCGGCTCGGACGAGGTGCGATTGGCCAAGGAGCAGCTCGGCTGGCCGGCCGATAAGGATTTTTTTGTACCTCAGGAGGTCCTGGACTTCATGCGAAGACCGGCCGCATCCGGCGCAGCACAGGAAGCCGAGTGGCGATCGCGTTTCGCGCTTTATCGGGAGGCTTATCCGGAGTTGGCCGTTTCTTTCGAAACCGCACTCCGGGGTGAGCTGCCACCGGGGTGGGACCTCGAAATGCCAGCCTTCCGACTCGATAAGCCGCTCGCAACGCGAGCCGCATCGGGCGCAGTGATCGATGCGATCTCACCGCGCATCCCGGGGCTCTTGGGGGGCTCTGCCGATCTTACGCCGTCGAACAACACACTTCCCAAGGGTGAAAGCTCCCTTTCACGCGACGATTTCTCGGGACGCTACATCCGCTTCGGTGTGCGTGAGCATGGGATGGGAGGAATCCTAAATGGTCTCGCCCTGCATGGAGGGATACGTCCTTACGGTGGCACATTCCTGATCTTTTCTGACTACATGCGTCCTGCCATACGCCTGGCGGCGCTCATGGAATTACCTGTCATCTTAGTTTTCACGCACGACAGCATCGGTCTTGGAGAAGACGGTCCAACGCATCAGCCTATCGAGCACCTCACGGCGCTGCGAGCGATCCCTCACCTGGCTGTCTTCCGTCCGGCAGATGCAACGGAAACGGTTGAAGCATGGCGCGCGGCCCTTGCTCGCAGCTCCGGACCGACTGCGCTCATTCTCACTCGGCAGGCTCTTCCAGTGATCGATCGCGAGCGATTTGCTCCGGCGGAGCGTGCAGCCCGCGGCGCGTACATTCTCGCTGACGTCAAAGACCCGGAGGTGATTCTGATCGGAACAGGTTCGGAAGTGCATCTCGCCCTGACAGCGCAGGAGCTGCTGGCAAAAGAGAACCTGCGGGTGCGCGTTGTTTCCATGCCTTGCTGGGAGGTATTCGACGCACAACCTGCAGAGTATCGCGACTCCGTACTCCCCCCCCACCTTCGCGCGCGGGTCGCGGTTGAAGCGGGGGCAACCTTGGCTTGGCGCCGATATGTAGGGTTGGAAGGAGAGGTCGTGGGATTGGATCGGTTCGGCGCCTCAGCCCCCTACCAAGCGATTTACAAGGGATTGGGCCTCACCCCGGAGGCCGTTGCACAAGCAGCCAAGCGAGCTCTCACCAAGATCAAGAATCCGTCGGGTTAAATCTGTCCCCCTTTCGCCTCATCAGACACTCTCGGGTGCAAGCTGTGCTATACTTTAATCACTCTTTGAGTTTAGGTTTACGCACGAGCGTTCGAAAGTTGTCCACAGCGATCCAAACATCCTCGGCGGAACCCCTGTCTTTGTAGGAACTCGTGTTCCTCTCCAGAACCTTATTGATTACTTGGAAGCAGGCGACACGATTAGCGATTTTCTCAAATCATTTCCCTCGGTCAACAGGGAGCAGGCCATTGCGGCACTCGAGTTAGCTCGCGAAGCCTTGGAAGCCAGTGCGCGTTCTGCTCGATGAGTGTCTTCCCGCCGAGCTGGCGGACGAGCTTGTTGGCTATGAGGTGCGCACGGTGCAACAGGAAGGTTGGTCCAGTGTTGAAAACGGTCCCTTGCTCTCGCTCGCGTCGGGCCAAAACCTCCACCCCCTCCACCCGCGCACTAACCGTGACCGGTCGCGAGACCTGCAGTGGCCTCCACTGTCACGCGACCTGCCGCGCGTGTTGGTATCTAACTCCATAGAGTTCCTGAGCGCGGAAGAAGGCCCGGCCCGACGTGCTCCAATCCCCGAACCCGTGGAGCGACAATGGTCGCGCGCCATTCGTGAGTTACGGCAATGTCTCCACGGACCCGTACCGAGTCCAGATTGACACCAGCCCGTCCAGTGGCTGGCTGCAGAGCTCTTGTCACGTGTTAAATGGAGGATTTAATTTTATGAAAGCAAAGACAACCGTATTACTGATTTCATTCTTGCTGGTGCTGCTGGCTGTGAGGCAGATCACCGCACGACAGACTGGCGACGGTCTGATGCAAGACGTTATCTTGCCCCCTCAGCGATTGACGACTGACCGCATCGTGAACATCCAGCCGGCGATACCTCGGCTAAGCAACGTGCTGGTGACAAACGATACGAGAGACAACGTTCAAAAATGTTTGAGATGGAATCTCCCGATCTCCTCGGTTTTGCATGGACACATTTTGCCAAAAACAAGCGTCTCGTCAAAGAAAGCTTTTTGACTCCTGAAGGCTTGCCCACGCAGATAAATTGCAATGCCTGCTTGCGGCTGCTCCTGTAACGTTTGACAAAAGAGTCGGAGGCCTGGCCGGCACCGGTGCATTGGGGGAAACTTCCTCCTTTGCTTCTGGTCGATGACGAAGAATCTTGGCGGCTGGTTTGCATCGTGTAAGAATCTCCAAGCTTTGCAAAAATCTCGTGTAGGGGTTGCGAATAAGCGGCCTGTCGGTTCGCCTGAGGGGCTCCCATTAGGAAGATTCAAACGGTGGAATTCTTTGATTGCGAAAGTTCGTCATGAGCCAGAGTGCCCTCCCTAACGGTCGGGCTACCGCATCAGGGCCGCCAAGGCAGTACCCCGAGCGTAAGCGAGGGCACATCCGGGTGACAGGTTCAGGGCGGGGCTGAGCCCTCTCCCGCCTAACAGGATCGGGCCGCCGCATCAGAGCCGGCAAGGGAGTAGCCTGAGCGTAAGCGAGGGCCGGTCACGCGCCAGAGTGCCCTGCCTGACGGTCGGGCGACTGCATCGGCATGCCAGAGAGGAGTCAGAGCGAAAGCCGGTTCAGATCCGTAGCCGGAAGACAAACTGAAGCTCACGCCCGGGATCGACGTTGTTGATGCCCCCCAAGGGTTGACCCAGAGTTGCCAGCGGTACGCCGTTGGTGGCGTTACCGAAGGTGCCGTTGCGTCCCACGATGTTCGAATGGTTTAGAATATTAAAGCCTTCGGTGCGCAAACTCAGCCTCACACGGTCCTTGAAGATGAATTCACGCTCAACGAAAAGCGTGACATCATAGATGGGCGTGCCGCGGCCCGCATTCCGCCCAATCACGGCGCCCTCGACCACGGGGCGATCCGCGTTAGACCCGTCACCATTATTATCGGTGCCGATAGTAATGTTATAAGGCCGGCCCGAAGCCAGCGTCGTCACTTCACCGACTGTGAATTGCAGCGGCAGTCGCCACCATCCGCTAATGACCGCGCGGTGCCGTTGATCAAGCAGGCTGGTAGCGCGCTCAATGCGACCTAGCTGATTCGGGTCGTTCGGATCCTGACCCGGCACGTCCGGCTCGACCGTGTTAATCGCATGCGAATAAGTGTAGCTCGCCAGCAACGAAAAGCTTCGGCTGAAGTGCTTGTTGAGATTTACCTGTAAAGCGTCGTAACTACTGACGCCTTCATTGATGGTAGTGATGATCCGGCGATAGCCGTTGGCGACGGGTACGATGGGGCGGGTCGCGTCGGCGGCTGCCGCTGATCGCACTTGTCCAGGTTGGGTGCGTACAAAGAGCGAAGGCGCGTTGACGTCGAGTGGCCGGTCAATCCTGATCGTCCGTTGGTGAACGTAATCCGCGCTCAAAAACCAGCGGCCTCCCAGTTCCCGCTCGAGGCCGAGGATGAATTGTTGGGTATAAGGATTGAGTAGCTCGTCGGGATAGCCTCGCAGCTTCGAAACATCGAAGAACCGGTTGAGGAATGCTCGCTGGCCTGGACGAACGGTGATGTCACGCGCCGGCAAGACGGCGCCTGGGGGGAAGGCCGGCAGCGGGGCGAGAGTGGTTGGAAAGCCTAGTTGGCCCGGCTGAGCGGTGAAAGTGAAGATACCCGTTGGACCATTGATGCTATACCCCGCGGCTAGATTGGCACGGATCTCGGAATAATAAATCCCATACCCTCCGCGCAGCACCGTGCGTGCATCCCCTAGAAAGTTATAAGCGAATCCGATGCGCGGAGAGACATTATTTCGGTCATCCGTGAACGTCTGCTGCTCGTAGCGCAGTCCTAGATTGAGAGTCAAATCCGGACGCAGCTTCAGATTGTCCTGTATGAATACCGCCCATAGCCATTCACCTACCCGGTAAGAGGCGCTGCCGAAGCTCTGCGTGTACCGCTGGACATCGTTGATCGTCAGCGCCGCGGTCGGAGTGGATGCTGGAACGGTCGTCTTCATCGTAAACTGTCCAAGGACGAACCCGCCTCCGAACTCCTGACCGTCGCCACCGGACGACGAGTAAGTCGCATCACCTCCCAGGCGCAGATTGTGCTCGCCGCGCATTATGGAGAGGGTGTCGGCGAATTGGTATTGGTGATTGATGAGCGTCGCCGAGCGAGACTCACCCTCCGTCGACAGCCCGGGGCGAACAATTTGGGTCGAGAGCTGCGCGGGCTGAAACTGTGTGATCGGTGAGCCGAGTTGGAGTTGGAACCGCGCCTCATTAAGCGCCCAATCGCTGAGCACTGCGGTCTCCGCGAGCTGCGCGGCGTAGGTCCGTCGCCGGAAGGTTCGGGCAGCACTCGGCAGCGTAGTTCCGCCTACGGCATCGGCTGGATTAGTATCGGAGAATCGGTCGAAATTGATCCGGCCAGTCAACGTATGGCGGTCATGGAGCCGGTGATCGAAGCGCGCCAAGAACAGCGGTTGGCAGTAGTGACCCGTGAAGATACCGGCGGCGAGCGCCGATGTAATCACAGCGTCCCGATCTTGATGGCTGTAGTCCAGCGCGAGCAGGAAATGGGTGTGATCCATGATGACCGGCCCGGAAAGGATCCCGCTCACCTGATGCAAGCGGTCCTCCGTTGCCCGGGTGGCAAGCTGCGCATTCGCCTGAATTCCACCAGGACGCAGGAGATAGAGTAGCTCGCCATGGTAGTCGTTAGTCCCTGATTTGGTCACGACATTGATCACGCCGCCGGGCGTCCGGCCAAAATCCGGCGCGAAAACATTGCTCAAAATCGTAAATTCTTGAACGGCTGAAAAAGGGATGTTGGTGAAGATGGTCTGCCTTCCCCAAGAATCATCGGCTGTGCTGCCATCGAGCGTGAAGGAGGTTTGGCGGCGGCCGCTCCCGTTGATTACAAACATCGTGTTATTGAGAAAGAGATCGCCTGTACCGCGAGCAGGCCGCACGGCGGAATTGAGTAGGGGAAGCGTCGTCAATTTGCGACCAAACACCGCCGTATTGTCGATCTTCTCTAGGTCCAGCCGCGTGCCGGTCTGGGAAGAATCCGATCGAACGCCCTCGGTCGTGCCGTAGATCGTGATCTCGCTCTGGATGCCTTGTGGCAGAAGTGTCACATTGAAAGAGGCGCTCTCCCCCGCCCTGAATTGCAGATCCCTATGTTCTTGGCTCATGAATCCGGGCTTGGCCACTACCAGCGCATAATCGCCCGTCAATGGCAACCCCGCAATCGTGAAGTACCCGCCCCTATCAGTGTGCGTTTCGCGATGGAAGCCAGTCGACTGGTTGGTGAGCGTGACTTCGGCTTCTGCGATTGCCCCTCCGTTTTGGTCGATCACCTGGCCCCGGGCATTTGCGGTACTCGGTGTTTGCGCCGGCCCAGTCGACGCGAGCGCGAATAGAGCGACTAGGCACAGTCCGCACCATGGTCCGCCCCGCGTAATCCCGCGCGAGACAAGACGGAGGATTTGATTGCAGTGAACAGTACCGGCTTCCATTTCAGTTCTCTCCTCAGCAGATGATACAAATTGTCTATCGGCGGAGGTGGGCAGAAGCCATTGGCTTACATCCTAGGCATGATTTGGAACTACTACCAGCCTTCGTAGTTGCTGGAATTGTTTCGATCAATTCGGCTGGGACAGGCTAAAGCTGTCAGAGTCGGCTTCTGTCAAGTCCTCTCCCGCCTGGCCGGGATCGGGCTACTGCCGTATACGCTCCAGGCGGGAGAAGGCACAGACGCGCTTCTAGTTCATTGCAGCACGGAGACCAGATTCTCGAGCGCCGCATGCACGGCTGTCAGGACGTCTTGATGCGTGGCAATGAAAGCGAGGGTCAGTAGCGATATACCGATCCCGGCCCATCTGATTGTGCGCATCTGCAATCCCGAGCACGGTTTAGGTATGCGTTCCATGGCCGCCAGTTCGGTGAGTCGGTGGACCCGGAATTGGATGGTCCCGGGATCATCGCCGGTAACGAGGGCCCCGGCGGCGATCGCGGGCCTCTCGTTTTCCGGCACGAGCCGAGCGATTTTGATAAGCGCTGAGGCCAGATCCAAGGCCGTTGAAGCGCCCGAACGCGCGGCGTACTCGTCCGCTGCGATTTCAGAAGTCTCGGCCCATGCCCGATCGAGCAACCGGCCGCAAGGTAAGACGGTCAACAGATTCCCGCAAACGCGCAGCAGGCCACGATTAAAATTATCCCTCGTCACAACGTGGCCCTGCTCGTGAGCCAGAACCGCGGTGATTTCTTCCCGCGTCAGAGAGTGGAAGATCTGTTCCGCCACGAAGAGCCTTGGTCTGATGGCGCCGACGACGGCGATTAGCGGAAACGAATGCGCGAGCCGGTAGGCAGGAATCGAAAGACTTTCCAGCCGGATGGGTTCGGCCCGCCGAAGCCAATCAGTCACCAGTCGGCGTGTTACCACCCACGTCGCCAGAGCGCGCCAGAGTGCCACCGCGAGGCCGGTGGCCGATACTAGCGCCAGCGCGACGAGCTTCGCGCTGACCACTTCGTCGGTGTTGCGCGGTTCATGAGTAGTATAAGCCGGAACCAGAAGGGCCAGTACGCAACCCAGCGCGAGCACTGCAGGTAGAAAGCGCAACAGGAAGACTACTCGCGATTCTAGAGCCGGCGGCCAGTGCCGCGCGGGGCGCCTTAACCCGCGCCACAGGACGGCGGTCAATAGTGAAGCGAGCGCATTGATCGAAAAGAACGCGGCCAACGCTAAACTGATCCCAAGAAGCCTATACATCGGTTGTCAATCCTTCCTTGGGCCTTAGCTGTTGGCGCTTCTCATTGACGAGGCGTTCCAGTTCGTCCAAGAGCTCTCGATCACGTTCGCTCACCGCCTCGACAATGCAGGTGAGAACCGGCTCGATGCCCTTCCCGCCGCGCCCCAGCAAGTTGTGGATCACATTCTTAGCCGTGTGTCGATCGAGTTCCTCCGCCGTGAAACGGGGTGTATAAAAGAACGCGCGCCGCACCTTGCGACGGTCGAGCAATCCCTTTTTATGTAGCCTGTCGAGCGTTGTCATCAGCGTTGTGTACGCGACTGCCCCGCCGAACGCGATGTGAACATCGCGAACACTCAGCTCGCCGTGACGCCAGGCCAACTCCATTACGTCGCGCTCGAGCTTGCCCAGTGAACGGGTCGTTGTCTCTTGCGGTTGTGGCTTTGAAGATATCATTCGCTTTCGTCAGGTTTTAATGGGTTCCAGGTAGCAGTCTACCCATTTTAGATTTTTTCATCTTAAATCAGCAAGCTTTGCGGCGTGCCGACCTCCCTTAGGGCGCTGGTCGGCGCTATTTCTCGATTAGGAGACATTCGGGGGACATCCTCACCGCAATCGGGAACTACTACCAGACTTCGTATTTGCCGCTTGGGTTGACTCACCGCATTGATCACTTTACCGCCAGGCCTTCATGGGCCAGATGGCCGTCCGCAATCCGGGGCTGGGCTCACTGTGGCTGTGAATACTTAGGTGGTTCTGGTTTTCACACTCATCACTTTGTTTCTCAGCGCGATCTAGTCCGATTCTTGAGGCGGCCCTTATCAAGCGTGATTTCTCCAGGCTCTGCGTAAAATTTCACTATTGTCAGAGAGGACCGGGCTGTCCAAGGTTCAATTAACCCACTTCGCTACGCGAGGAACCTAGGGCTAGGGAATTGTAAGTAGCCTATCGAAGTTACCCTTCCATAGTTCTTAATTCTTCCCCAGTAGCGGTCCTCCTTATCGGCACTTTGTACCAGCGCTTCCCTCACCTCGGCGTGGTTTTCTCCGGGGTGGACTAGCAACCTCCCCGCGCAGGCGGCGGCTACAACTGGTGCGGAAAGGCTGGCCCCGTTTGAAAAAATGTAGCCTGATTCGAGCGAGTAGGCTCCCTTGCCTTTCATGGGAACCGACGTGATGATGTTTTCCCCCGGGGCGGCCAACAAGGCGCCTAGGTTGGTCCATGCTGTCAAAGCACCCGACTGATCAATGGCTGATACGGAAATCACATGGGGATAGTCGTAGCAGGTCGGGCAAGTAGGAGTAAGCACGCCATTGCCGGAGTTCCCGGCTGAGAATATAAACAAGATGCCCGGGTTGGCGCGGAGAAAATCTTCCATTAACTTCGAGCGATCATCGCCTCCTCCCGAGAAATTGATTATCTGGGCCCCGTCATCGACTGCGGCTTTGAAGCCGATCAGGGTGAGAGAAATCCACGCCGGAATCGACTACCGCGAGCCTGACTGCTGCTAAACCCGCAGCGGCCCTTAGCTTTTCTTAAGCCGCGGCGGTTCCTGGATCGACAGGCTGTTCTCCGAACTGCCCGCTATTGCTCAGATACCATCTGGCATCCGAAAACCGAACAGGCTGCTTCTGCTGAGCAAAGAGCCTTCGATCTGGTTCAGCATCTTCCACGCCTGAGAGTAGCCGGGCCTTCGCCACTCCTTCCTCGTCGGAGGAGGCCTCGATTTGCATGCGATACCAATCTCCAAAAATGGTCTCACCCTTGAAAGAAAAACTGGAACCTTTAACCAGGATTCGACGCGTCTGTCTTCCGCCAAGCGAACCACGAATGCACATCATCGCCAAGAACACACTTAACAGTAATAGGACCTTCGATCGACTCATACATTCTCCTTCTGCAGATGCTCCACTTCGGACTTAGGCTAATGGCCCCAGTCGTCGCTCCAAAGCACGCGATCATTGAGCTGTCGGATTCGGTCGTCGGTTCAAGGGCTTGGTTTCAGTTTCTCAAACCGATCTATGCTGCAATCGCGGACCAGCGGGTCGCCGCGCTGGATGCGAAAACAGACGATCTGTTGAAAACGTTTGGGAAGGACGGGATCGGGAAGGTCGGTCCTGTCGAGGAGAACCGGTCGATCACCGTGGCGCCTCTCTATTACCAGGGAAGACTCTATATAACAATGGAGGGCAGTTCGCGCCACATCCGGGGCGGATTGGTGCTTGCTCTGGATGCCAAGACCGGTGAGGAAATTTGGCGTTTTCAGACTATCCCGCAGGGCCCGGCGTCCAGCCGCGCGGCAGTGGAGGTTCATACCCTTTTCGGTTCGGGGAAAGCTGGGGAGAGCGTCGGGAACAATATCATTCTTTATGGCGCCGTGATGGCAACGATACTTCGCGAATTGTTGACCCTTTCAATCGAGCGTCGGGCGCTAGGGATCTTGGTTCTTCTAGTCTTCCTTCCGATGGGTTGTTACAAATCGGCGAACCGTAACCAGCGATCCGCTTCTGCTGGAACATCACAGGCACCGTCAGGAGGATCCCATAATCTTATTCAGCCCGGGGACGACCTCACACAGGTTGTATCACGTTTGGGTGCGCCGGATCAGCGCGGGAGACGGGAGGGCGGCGAAACACTGCTTTACTTTGGAAAGGGGATGCAGGTGAATTGCGAGATGGCAAAATCCTCTTCATGACCCTTTATAGTGACGGAGTTGTGCTCAAGCGCGGAGCGCCGCCATTCAAGCAATACGAAGGAACCATCGAGGGGTTGTCGCCGAATCAAATAGTAGCGGATGTCCTGAAGCTATGGGGTCCACCCACGAGTTTTTATGTTCGGGGCACGGTGGTCGAAAGGGTCGTTGTGTTAGAGTACAAAGGTCGCGCTACGCTCACAGTATGGCGCCCCAGGAGAATAAAAGCGACCCGCAGACGGTTCATATTATCCAGTTGAACGATTTGCGCGGTCAGCGATTGCAGGGAATTACGCTCAGTTTCGCCGACCTTAAGAAGTAGTGCGGTGTGAAACGCTTGTGAATAGAGTCTACGCATTCTTGTTGAGCACGTTGATGGCATGCGTAATCGAACCTCTACCACAAGGCGCCGCGCCCTTGAGATTAATTGACACGATTCCGCTCAGGAACGTCGACGGCCGCATAGACCATATGGTCGCGGACGTCAGGGGCCAGAGGCTCTTCGTCGCGGCTCTCGGCAATAACACGGTTGAGGTCATTGACCTCTCTAAGGGCAAACAAACTCAGACCATACGTGATTTGCAGGAGCCGCAGGGCGTTCTCTACTTGCCCGAAAACAATAACATCTTCGTGGCCAACGCCGGCGACGGCACATGCAAGGTGTTCGACAGTAACTCGCTGGATCTGACAAATACGCACGATTTTGGGGACGATGCCGACAATCTCCGCTATGATGCGGCAGCTCGGCGCGTTTACGTTGGCTACGGCAACGGGGCCCTCGGTATCATCGCTGCGGGGACTCCGAGTCGTGAAGGTGATATCAGGCTCGCAGGGCATCCAGAGTCATTTCAGTTGGAAAAAACGGGCGGTAGGATCTTCGTCAATGTGCCCACCGCCACCCAGGTGGCGGTAGTTGATCGCGAAAAACGGGCGGTCGTCGGAACGTGGTCGCTTGAGGGAGCACGATCAAACTTCCCTATGGCGTTGGATGAGATGAACCGCCGCCTGTTGGTTGGCACTCGCAACCCTCCGAAGCTGGTGGTGCTTGATACGGACTCCGGCAAGGTCGTCGCCAGCCCCATCATCGACGGCGACACAGACGACGTGTTCTACGACGCGCAACGCAAGCGCGTTTATGTCTCCTGTGGCGCAGGCTTCATTGACGTCTTGGACCAAACGGACGCCGACCACTATGATCTGACGGTGGCAATTCCAACCGCATCGGGCGCTCGAACCTCGCTTTTTGTGCCGGAGTTAAGTCGCTTGTATCTCGCCGTCCCGCATCGCGGGGATCAAGGGGCCGAGATCCGGATTTACGAAGCCCAATGACCTGTCGGCCCTCTCCCGCCTGGCGGGATCCGGCTACTGCCTCGTTGCTCACAGTCGGGCTTCCGACTGGGTGCTAGTGCGCGCTCCCTATTCCTACAGGATGCGGTACAGGACAACTCATTCTCGGGATCACCAGTACTCAATGCAGTTTCACACACATCGGAGAGGACCCGGATTTAATCTAGTGTTTCTCACAGATTAATCTCTGTGTGCTAGATTTCCGTTTTGCAGGTTGATTCCTTGTGCCTACCGCTTATTCAAGATGAAGAGAAGCAAGCATGACTCCTGCAGAAGGAAGTGTAGAAGAGCCCCTCGTGCCCCGGATGGGCTTGCCTCGATTCAGCCACGAGTTAAGTCGGCCAGTCTCCTTTGCATGCTCGTGCCTGCCATCGCGGTGGTGCTAGCCGCCGCCGCATCTGGTCAGGCACAAACTTCGTCCAACCTGTCGTCGCTGTCTGGAATCGTGCAAGACCAAACTGGCGCGCTGCTATCTGGCGCGCGAATCGAACTGAGAAAGGATGATGAAACTCGAGCGCGCTCGACAACAACCGACAAATCGGGAGCTTTCCGCTTCGACGGAGTGCCCGACGGGAGCTACGAGATCCGCGCAGAGCACGAAGGGTTCATGCCCGGCACGGCTCGCGTCAGCGTCGCGAGGCGGTCGCCCGCTCCGATCGCAATCACGTTGACTATCGGGGAGCTCCGCGAGGAGATCACTGTGACCGACTCGAATACGAGTGTAAGTACTGACCCGAATGCGAATCGTGACGCCACGTCGGTTGATCGAAGGGCGCTGGACAACCTGCCGATCTTCGATCAGGACATCGTGGGTACAATCTCTCGTTTCCTGGATTCGGGCGCGATCGGTACCAATGGGGCCACGCTGGTCGTGGACGGGATGGAGGCCACCAAAGCCGGCGTCTCGGCCTCAGCCATTCAAGAAGTAAAGATAAACAACAATCCTTACTCGGCAGAATTCTCTCGGCCTGGTCGCGGCCGGATTGAGATCATCACCAAGCCCGGTTCGACTGAATATCACGGCACGATCAATTTCGTCTTTCGTGATTACCGCCTGAATGCCCGTGATCCCTTTTCGTTGACACGCCCATCCGAACAGCGGCGGATCTACGAAGGTAATCTTAGCGGCCCTGTAGGTCACAGCAAGAAGACTTCATTTCTCGTCTCTGCCAATCGCGAAGAGGAAGACCTGCAAGCTACGGTCTTCGCGCAAGGGCTGAACGGACCGATACGCGGAAACTTGCCTACACCACAGCGCAACACGGAATTCGCGGTACGGCTCACTCGGCAAATGACTGCGAAGTCTACGCTCTCGGTACACTACAGCTATCAAGACCGGACGGTTGAAAACCAGGGCGTGGGCGGTTTCAACCTCCCGGCTGGGGCTACCAACTATGAGTTTCGCGAAGACCTACTGCGAATCAATCACCGCGCGATCCTATCTCCGTCGCTGGTGAATCAGCTATCGGTGTTACTCGGTCGCTATAACGCTCCGACAAACAGCGTAAACAATGCGCCCAAGATCGTCGTCCAGGATGCCTTCACCGGAGGCGGGGCTCAGGCCGATCAGCTCCGCACCGAGAATCACTGGACACTGAACGAGCTGCTCTCGTGGTCGCACAACAAGCACCTGGTGAAAGCGGGTGTGCAAGTGCCGGATTTCAGCCGTCGAGGATCGAATGACCGCACCAACTCGCTAGGCACCTTCTACTTCTCGACCCTCGAAGACTATCGGCGCCAACAGCCCTACTCGTACCTAGTTCAGCGGGGTGAAGGACACCTGATCTTCTGGGAGGTTGTGTGGGGCGCGTTCGTTATGGACGAAATTCGGCTGCGCCCGAATTTTTCAGTCACAGCGGGGCTTCGATATGACTGGCAGAATTACTTCCACGACAACAACAACTTCTCGCCTCGGGCTTCATTCGCCTACGCTCCAGGCAAGGGCGGGAAAACGGTGATTCGCGGTGGCGCGGGCTTCTTTTACGATCGCA
>JACXTT010003264.1_pt1 | contig 25166 bp, 21 predicted proteins | sample 9270951 | NCBI WGS metagenome assembly JACXTT01 (sample SAMN15532306, study PRJNA645909) | rock metagenome | isolation source: weathered quartz diorite | place: Puerto Rico | collected 2017-06-21
GTGGTGCGCGAGGGCCGGCTGCTGACCGCCGACGAGCCGGAGATCGCGCGCGAGATCGCCGCTACGTCTGCGCGCCTGGTCGGATGAACCGACCTCGCTGAGGCTTTTTTCCTCGCACCAGCGTCCTCACCGACTTGCCCCTGATGCGCCGGCCTTCGTGCGCGCTGAAACGGTTCTTGTAGAGAAGGTCCTCGTGGCGGATGACGTCCTCCTGATGCAGATCGACGAGCCATAGGTCGGCGTCCAAGCCGGGCGCGATGTCGCCCTTGCTCGAGATACGGAAACGCCTCGCGATGGTGGTAGCCGTGACCCCGGCGATCGCCGGGAGATCCAGCCTGTCCTGAGCCAGGAGGAGCTGCCGGGTCGACTGGCAGCCCGAGATGCCGCCCCAGATGCTCCGAAAGTCGTTGCCCTGCTTCAGGTCGAGGGTGCTGGGCGAGTGATCGGAGACGACGATCGGCATGTCCCACAGCCGTTTGCGGTCAACGTCGCCACGAAACGGAGGCGCGCATTTGGCCGTGCCGCCCAGCCGCTCCAGGTCGCGGTCGGTATAGAGGAGGTAGTGCGTGCAGGTCTCTCCTGACACGTCGGCGCCGAGCCGCCTCGCCCCCTCGATCAGGTTGGCGCCCTGGCCGGTGCTGACATGCACGACGTGAAGCCGGCATCCGGTGGCGCCGGCGATCTCGATGGCCAGGGTGATCGCCGCGAGCTCGGCCCTGGCCGGGCGGGAGGCGAGGTATTCGGCTGCTGTCGGGCCGGTCGGTTCGCGCAGCTCTGAAGGCTCCTCCGCGTGGACGAGGAGGATGGAATCCAGGTCGGCGATCCGTTTCATCCCCTCGCGCAGGGTGCGCGCGTCGCAGGCGGCAAACTCGTCGATCCCGCTCGGGCACATGAAGGCCTTGAATCCCATCACTCCGCGCACGACCAGGCCTTCGAGCTGCCCCATGTTTCCGGGCACGAGACCCCCCCAGAGCCCGAAGTCGACACGCGACGATCGCTTCATCGCCTCGAGCTTCAAGTCGAAAGCGTCGACGGTCGTCGTCACCGGGAGGTTGTTGAGCGGCATGTCGATGAAGGTCGTGTAGCCGCCCGCGGCGAGCGCCGCCGAGCCGTGCCCGATGTCCTCCCACTCGGTCCGGCCTGGCTCGTTGAAGTGGACGTGCGAATCGATTCCGCCGGGGAAGACGTGCAGGCCCGTCGCGTCGATCTCCTCGCCGTCGCCGCCGAGATTCGGTGCGACCTCGGCGATGCGACCGTCGATGATCGCGATGTCCGCCTGCGCCACACCGCGAGCGGTGACGATGGTCCCGCCGCGAACGATCACGGTTGCGCCAGGAGGTCCAGGAAGCGGCCCAGCACGTCCAGGGCGACGCCCACGTCGGCGGCCGTCACGGATTCGGCCGGGTGGTGGCTGATGCCGCCCTTGCAGCGGACGAAAAGCATGCCGACGTCGGTGATCTCAGACATGTAGACGCCGTCGTGGCCCGCGCCGCTCGCGACCTCGACCGCCCCGTCACCGATGGCCTTGCGGAGGAGGGCGATCACGCGCGGTGAGCAGGAGACCGCAGCCCTTTCGCTTACCGGCCGAATCTCTACCGCGAGCTTGCGGCGCTCGGCCGTCTTTTCTGCCAACGCCAGCACGGCTTCGCTCGCGCTCGCCCGATTCGCGTCGCTCGGATGGCGGAGATCAAGCGTAAACGTGACTCGACCGGGGATAACGTTGGCCGCGCCGGGCTCCACTTCGAGCTTGCCGACCGTAGCCACCATCCGGTCCTCTGTCTTGGCGAGAGTTTCGACTCCGAGCACCACCTCACATGCCGCCGTGAGCGCGTCGCGCCGCCGGTCCATCGGGACGGTGCCCGCGTGCCCAGCCTCGCCCGTGAACGTGATCTCGTAGCGGCTCTGACCCGCGATGGCCGAAACAATCCCGACCGGCAGGCCGAGGCTCTCCAACACCGGACCCTGCTCGATGTGCACCTCGACGTAGGCAAGCGGCCGGTCGCCGGTCCAGCGGTCCGCGGCCAGCTTCGCCGGGTCGCCGCCAAACGCACGTATCGCCTCCGCCATCGTCACGCCGTCCGCGTCGGTCCGCCGCAGCTCGTCTTGGTCGAGCTCCCCGGCAACGGCGCGGCTGCCCAGGTAGGTCGATCCGAAGCGGAGCCCCTCCTCGTCGGCAAAGGCGAGGACCTCGACGCCAAATGGCAACCGGCGGTTGGCGTCGTGAAGCCGCTGCACCGCGGCAATTGCCACCAGGACCCCCAGCGGTCCGTCGTACTTGCCGGCATCCCGGACGGAGTCGAGGTGCGACCCCACAAGGAGCGTCCCTTCGCCGGTGCCGGCATAGCGGCCGCGCAGGTTGCCGATGTTGTCGCGGCGGACCTCCATCCCAGCATGCCGCATCCATTCAGTTACGTGGTCATGGGCGCGGCGCATCGCCTCGGAGGCGAAGGGCCGGGTGATCCTTCCGTGCTCCTCGCTGCAGACGGCCAGTTGGTCACACCGCTCCATCACCGTCTGGGCGAGGTCGGTCACAGTGCGGTGAGGGTGATCTCCTGAGCGCCCTTCCACAGCACTATGTGCCCGAGCTCCGGGAGCCGCTCGTTGCCTTCGTAGATCGTGGCGAAGTGGTTCCCCGCGAGCTGGCCCATCTTGCTGGCGAAGAGGGTGGCACCGTAGGGAAACAGGATCTCCGTTTCGCTGATCCCGCCGGGATAGAGCAGCAGGTGGCCTGGCGCTGGGTGGCTGGTGTGGTTCTCATAACCGATATCCAGCGCGAGATCGCCGAACGGGATCCATGCCGCCTCACCGCTCCAGCGGGCCTGGATGAGCTGAGCTTTCAACGGGAGCATGGACTCGAACTTCGCGCAGGACTTCGGCGCGCGTTGGGTCTCGAGGCGCGCTATGAAGCGCAGCCCCGAGACCCGGATTTCGACGTTTATGCTCGCGAGCCCATTGCCGGCGAGGTGGTGGGTTGCTTTCGGGTGGCCACGCTGAACGCGTAGTAGAGGACGGCTGTGACGACAAAGCCCACGATGAAAGTGATGTCACCGACGCTTGCGTTGGCCTTGGGAATCGGGCCGGTGTAAATGGCGTTGTTGGAGAAAAGCCCGATCGAGAAGACAAGGCCGACAAGCATCGCGAGCGCACCCTGCCACCGCTGGTGGTGGGTGTCGTAGAAAACGCTCTCGTCCCCGAAATCGCCCTTGCGCATCCAGTAGTCGACGAAGACCACCGCCAGCCACGGAGCGATCCAGTAGCTGATTAGCAGCAGGAAGTTCGTGTACTGCTCCTGGTAGTTGCGCGCCGCCAGGTAGAGGCCGCCGAAGTATCCGAGCACTCCGGCGAGAATCGCCACCGCGGCGCGTCGTTGTCGGAGAGTCATCCCCAGTTCCCGGATCCCCAGGGCAACCAACGACATCGTTCCGCTGTAGATGTTGATCGCGTTGGCGGCCACAGCCCCGACGGCGATGCACAGCAGGGTCGGGTAGTAGATGATGCCCGGCATCGCGTGCTGGAGTTGCGCCGTTGGAATTCCATTTGCGTCGAAGCCTTTGACGGTCACCAGGACTGCACCGGCGAGTTCCAGCACGACGCACGAGATGAACACGCCCAGCCCCGCCCAGAGCCCGACCATGAAGCGGTTGGTGTCGGGCGCCATGTAGCGCGTGTAGTCCGCCCCGTATGGATTCCAGCCGGCCGCGTAGCCGAACGCAGCGGTGAACGCAAGCAGCCAGCCTCCCAGGGGCGCCGATGTTGTTGCCGCGGCGCCGTACTGGCCGTTGGCGAATATGAAGATGCAGGCGAGGCCAAACACTATTCCCAGAAGAGGCAGCGCCCAGCGCTCGAAGACGTGGATCAGGTTGTGCCCAAGGGTGGCGATCACGACCTGGGCGACCACGATGACGAGGAACGTCAACCAGAACGGCAGATTCAGCGCGGGGAAAAGTGCCTGCAGCGCGAAAGAGCCGCTGACGCTGTTGACGATGAACCAGCCAAACGCGCCGGTGATCGTGTTCAAGCCGGCGGGCAGGATGTTGCCGAGAAATCCGAATGCGGCTCTGCTCTGCACCATCATGGGAACGCCGAACTTCGGACCCCACGAGGAGACCACGGCATGCGTCAAGGAGCCGAGCGCGCTGCCGATGATGATTGCGGTCGCCGCCTCCCAGAGGTTCAGCCCGAAGAAAAGCACGGCGATGAAGCCGACGAAGATGGTCGCGAACTCCAGGTTGGGCGAGAGCCAGGTCCAGAAAAGATGGATCGGCTTGCCGTGCCGCTCCTTGAGGGCGATGTACTCGACGCCCCCGGGCTCGACCGTGGCGACCTTCTCCCCGTAGTCGCCCTCCCGAACAGGTACGTGTTTTTCGACTTCCTGGACTGACTGCATAGGCGCCTCCCCCAGAACACCAGGCGGACCAGAAGTACGCTCGAAGTTTAAGGGGTGATAGGTTTCCCGTCGAATGCTCGATTTGCTGCTCCGTGGCGCCCGCCTCCCGGGCGAGCTGGCGACCCGGGACATCGGGATCAAGGACGGCATGATCAGCGAACCGGAGGCGGAGAGCCGGCAGACCATCGAACTCGGCGGCGCGCTGGTGACGCCCGCTCTCGTCGAACCCCACATCCACCTCGATGCGGTGCTCACCGTTGGCGAGCCGCGTCACAACGAGACCGGATCGCTCTTCGAGGGCATCGCGATCTGGGCTGAACGGATCAAGCAGTTGACCGTAGAGGACGTCAAGGAGCGAGTCCGGACGGTGCTGCGCTGGCAGCTCGCCAACGGCGTGCAGTTCGTGCGCAGCCATGTCGACGTCTGTGACCCCGAGTTGAAGGCGGTGCGGGCGCTGATCGAGCTGCGCCAGGAGATCGGCGACCAGATGACGCTGCAGCTCGTCGCTTTTCCGCAGCAGGGCATCATGTCGTTCGACGGCGGGCAGGACCTGATGCGCAAAGCGGTCGACCTCGGCATCGACGTGGTCGGCGCCATCCCACACTTCGAGCTGACGCGCGAGTACGGTGAGCAGTCCATCAAATTCGCGTTCGCCCTCGCCGACAACAAGGGACTGCGAATCGACATCCACTGCGACGAGACCGACGACGACCAGTCGCGGTTCGTCGAGGTCATGGCCGCCGAGACGATCCGGCTGGGGATGGGCGGCCGCGTCACCGCCAGCCACACCACCGCGATGCACTCGTACAACAACGCCTACGCGTACCGCCTGATCAACAACCTCAGGCGTGCCCAGATGCACATGGTCACCAATCCGCTGGACAACTCGACCTTGCAGGGTCGTTTTGACAGCTATCCGATCCGCCGTGGTCACACCCGGGTGAAGGAACTGCTGGCCGCGGGCATCAACGTTTGCATCGGCCACGATTCCGTGATGGATCCGTGGTATCCGCTGGGCTACGCCGATCCGCTGCAGGCGGCATTCGTGCTTGCGCACTACGGCCAGATGTCCGGCCACGGGGAGCTGCGCACGCTGATGGACATGATCACGTGGAATCCGGCAAGCGCCCTCGGCCTGGAGAAGTACGGCCTGCTGCCCGGATGTCGCGCCGATCTCTGCGCGTTCACGGTGCCGAGCGAGATGGACGCCATCCGGTTGGTCGCGCCGCGCAAGCTGGTGATGCGCGGGGGAAAGATCGTGGCGCGCACGGAGCCTGGGCGGACGACCGTGATGTGGAACGACAGGGAAGAGCTGGTGGACTTCCTCAAGCCGGCCCGGAAGTCGGTCCCGGCGGTTTAGCTCAGGGCATAGATTCCGGGAAGCTCTCTGTAGAGGCCGGCGTAGTCGAGTCCGTACCCGATCACGAAGCGGTCGGGGATCACGAAACCGGTGAAATCGATGTTGACGGGGATCTCTCGACGGGCGGGCCGGTCGAGAAGAGCGGCGACCCGAAGCGATGCGGGCTTCATCTTGCGAAACCGCCTGAGGATCGTGTCGATCGTCCGGCCGGAGTCGACGATGTCCTCCACGAGAAGGACGTGGCGACCGGCCAGCGCGCCCTCCACCATGTGGGCGATCTTCACGCGGCCGCTGCTCCTGGTCCCCGCGCCGTAGCTCGCGGCACTCACGAACTCGAGCTCGGCAGGAATGGAAAGGCTGCGCATGAGGTCGGCGGCGAAAACCGTCGCCCCTTTGAGGATGGCAACGATGACCAGGGGCGTCTCGATGTCGGCACAAACCTCTGAGATCTCGCGTCCAAGCTGGCGGACCCGCTTGGAGATTCGCTTGGACGAGATCATCGCCCGGCCAGGAGCACGTCTCGAACCGCGTGGTCTTCGAGTTGGCGGTGGGGCGGCTGCCAATTCAATGAGAGTCTAGTGTTGGGGAGATGCGCAAGGTCTACCGCGGCCGCGACATCGAGGTGAGCTTCGACCTCGACCTGTGCGTCCACATCGGCGAGTGCCTGCGCGGCGAGCGCAACGTCTTTCAGCTGGATCGACGGCCGTGGGTGCTGCCCGACGCTGGGTCTGCCGACGAGGTGGCCAGGGTGGTCGAGCTCTGCCCCAGCGGCGCCCTGCAGTACCGGCGCCTCGACGGCGGTGCGCAGGAGTCACATGACGGCAGGACCACGGTCACACCGATCCGCGATGGGCCGCTCCTTGTCATCGGCCGGATCGAGGTGCAGCGCGACGATGGGACGGTGGAGGTGCTTCCGCGGGCGACCCTCTGCCGCTGCGGCGAGTCGCAGCACAAGCCGTTCTGCGACAACCAGCACCTGACGGTCAAGTTCCGCGCGCCGGGGGTCCCGTTCAAGATCCACCTGAGCCCGGTCCGCATGGTCATCGACAAGCCGATCTCCAGATCACAGGATCCGCGTGGCGCCGCCTGATGCATGACGTCGAGCGGTTCGACCGCTGGGCCCCGACGTACGACCGGCACCACCTGCAGCGCCTCGTCTTCGAGCCGGTCCAGCGCACGCTCCTTGACCTGGCGGCGTCTCTAGTGCCGGATCCGGCCGCGGTCCTCGACGTCGGATGCGGCACCGGGCGCTTGCTGACAGCGGCCGAAGAGCGATTTCCGAAAGCCCGCCTGGAAGGCGTCGACGCGGCGGCCGGGATGATCGAGCACGCCCGGTCTGTCCTGCGGGCGGGCAGCCGTATCAACTTCCAGCAGTCCACCGCCGAAAGGCTGCCGTTTCCCGACGCCCAGTTCGACCTGGTGTTCAGCACGATGACGTTTCATCACTGGAGCGATCAACGCAAGGGCATCGCGGAGGTCGCCCGCGTGCTCAGTCCGGCGGGACGGTGGCTGCTTGCCGACTTCATGGTCGACGGGTTCATGCGCTACGTTCGGCGCCTGCTGAGGATGAGGCAGTTCCCTGAGCGAGCCGGGCTCGAAGCGATGCTCGGGGCCGCGGACATGCGCGTCGTTACGGTTCGCCCGGTGCCGGGATTGCGGGGCCAGGTCCCGGTCGTGGCCATCGCAAGGCGCCCCTTGCAAACGCCCGGGAGCAGCCTAGGATAGGCCCGAGCAGACCTCTGCGACGGAGGCCGGCGCATTAGGGGCCCCGCGAAATCAAGGCGAGCCGCGGCGCGGCCCGCGTCGCGGGTCCTCGGATTTCGTGGGATTTAAAAGGGGGAGGCGCTATGGCTGTCGCAACGGCCGCGCGGGAGCGCGGCGTCGTCTATCCCGAGGACCGTTTGCCGTGGCCCCAGACCATCCTCATGGGCCTGCAGCACGTGATGGCGATGTTTGGGGCCACCGTGCTGGTTCCGTTGATCCTGGGCTTCAACCCGAACACGGTGATCTTCTTCAGCGGGGTTGCGACCCTCATCTTCCTGTTCGTCACCGGCCGGAAGGTGCCCAGCTACCTCGGTTCTTCGTTCTCCTTCCTGGGCGCGGTGCTCGCCATCCAGGGTGGCAGCACCGGGCATCACGACCTGGCGTACGGCGGAATTCTGATCGCGGGCGTCATCTACTTCCTGATCGGGGTCGTCGTCCACTTCGCCGGACTCAACGCGATTCGTTTCCTTCTGCCGCCCGTGGTGACGGGCACCGTCGTCGCGGTCATCGGCATCGCCCTCGCCGGCGCCGCCTGGAACAATTTCAAAGGGGACTTGCTGACGGCGACCATCACCGTGCTCGTCGCGGTCCTGGTCAGCGTCTACCTGCGCGGATTCCCCCGCATGCTGCCGGTCCTCTTCGCGGTGGTGATCGGTTACATCGTGTCGCTCATCGACCCCGCATGCCAGGGGGTTAAGACGGCGTGCCACATCAGCTTCTCCGGCGTGCAGAGCGCGGCGTGGGTGGGCTTTCCCACCTTCTCCTTTCCGAGCTTCGGCAATCCGGTCCGCCAGTTCAGCCTCTTCTGGTTCATCCCTTTGATCCTTGTCGCCGAGAACGCCGGCCACGTCTTTGCCATCAGCGGGATCATGAAGCGCGACCTCTCCGGATATCTCGGGCGGACGTTCATGGGCGATGGCATCGGAACCACCGTCAGCGCACTCTTCGGCGGCACCGGTGAGACGACGTACGCCGAGAACATCGGCGTCATGGGCGTGACGCGCGTCTTCTCGATCTGGGTCTTCATCGTCGCCGCCGTCTCCGCCATCCTGCTGGGCTTCATACCGAAGTTCGGCGCGCTGGTCGACAGCATTCCCAGCAGCGTGATAGGGGGAATCGAGCTGTACCTGTTTGGGCTGATCGCGGTGATTGGCGCCAAGATCTGGGTGGACGGCCATGTCGATTTCGGCAAGCGAGCGAACCTTGCAGTGGCCGCGGTGCCGCTGATCCTTGCGGCGGGTGGCGCCGACGTCAAGTTCGGCGACTTCGAGCTCAACAACCTGGCGCTGGGGGCGCTCGGTGCGATCGTCCTGTACCAGATCCTGCGCCCGGGCCACATCAGTGACCGCGAAAGCGAGCCGGCGGAGATCGCCTCGGGCTAGGTTCGGCCGCGGCCACGGTGTGTGGCATTGTTGGGCGCGTGACGGAGGACATCGCCGCGCTCCGGAAGCGGCTGCGCTCGGGCACGCTGCCCGAGGAGCTGCTCCAACCTGGGCCTGCGGTGGTCTTGCGGAGCGGCGATCGGAGTATTACCCGCGACGAGCTGCGAAGCGAGGCCCAGAGCGTTGCCGGCGGGCTGGACGGTCTGGGCTTCGGCGTGGGCGACCGGGTTGCGCTTTACGCGGCCAATTCGCTCGACTGGGTGATCGCCTATCTCGGCGTGCAATGGGCGGGCGCGTGCGCCGTGATGATGAATCCCGACTACCACTCTGCCGAGGCCGAGCACATCCTTCACGACTCCGAACCGGTCGCGGTCATCGCGGATCGGCCGCGGGCCCGGATCGTCGAAAAGCTCGGGCTGCGCGTCGTCCTGCTCGAGGACCTGCCGCGCGCCGCTGCGCCCGCGATGCCCCCGCTCACGCCCGACAGCCCGGCCGCAATCCTCTACACGTCAGGCACGACGGGTCGCCCCAAAGGCGCGGTGCTCGACCACGGCAACCTCCTGGCCCAGGGTCGCGGCGCACTCGAAGTCTGGCGATGGACCTCGCGCGACGTGCTCGTGCACGCTCTGCCGCTCTTCCACCTCCACGGTCTGGGCATGGGCCTGCACGGCACGCTGCTGAGCGGTGGCAGCGCGACGCTCGTTCCGTTCACGCCGGAGAGCGTGGTTCACGAGCTGACCCAAACCGGGACCATGTTCTTCGGCGTGCCATCGATGTACCACCGCCTGTGCGACTGGCTGGATGAAAACCCGACCGACCTCTCTCACGTCCGCGTCTTCGTGTGCGGCTCGGCCCCGCTTCCGCCCGCCCTGTTCGAGCGCTGCGCGCGACTGCTCGGCCAGCCGCCTGTAGAGCGCTACGGCATCACCGAGGGCGGCATCGTGGTCAGCAATCCGTACGACGGCCCGCGCCGGGCTGGCCGCGTCGGTTATCCGTTTCCGGGTGTCGAGGTGAGGCTGGGCGAGCGCGACGAGGTAGTGCTCAGGGGCGGCCAGGTGTTCAAGGGCTACTGGCGCAATCCGCAGGCGACCGCGGAAGCCTTCACTCCGGACGGCTTCTTTCGGACCGGCGACGTGGGCGAGATCGGCGAAGACGGGACGCTCGCGATCCGCGGCCGGATCAAGGAGCTGATAATCACCGGCGGATTCAACGTCTACCCACGCGAGGTGGAGCTCGTGCTCGAAGCACATCCCGCTGTGCTGGAAGTCGCGGTGACAGGCGTGCCCAGCGAGAAGTGGGGCGAAGAGGTCACCGCGTTCGTGGTGCCCTCGGCGTCGGCGCAGCTCGTCGAGAGCGAGCTGATTGCTTTCGCCCACGAGCGCCTCGCGTCCTATAAATGCCCCAAGCGCGTGGTCACCTTGGATCGGCTGCCGCGCAACGCGATGGGCAAGGTCCAGCGTTCTTTGCTCGCGAAGTGAGGTTCCTCGACCTGACGCAGGATTTCTCCCTGCACACGCCGGCGTTTGCCGGTTATCCGGGGCCCGCGATCCGCTGGATCAAACACCTCGCATTCGATCGGGCAGGCGGTCAGGAGATCACGATGACGCTGCACGTCAGCACCCATCTCGACGCCCCGGCGCACTTCCTCACGGGCGGAAAGTTCATCGGCGACCTGCCCCTCGACTTCCTCGTTGGCACCGCGTGCGTCGTCGACCTGCAGCGCATGGGTGTCGGCGACTACGACCTCTATGGGCCCGAGCACTTCGAGCGATGGGAGAAGGACACCAACCTCAAGATCGAGCATGGCGACATCCTGATCATCAGGACTGGGTATCACCGCTATTACCCCGAGAACTGGACCGACCGCTCACGCGTGGACGAGACCCGGTACTTCATCCGGCATCCCGGCCCAACGCGTGCTTTCGCGGAGTGGGTGCTGAAACGCGGGGTGCGCTGGATCGCGGTCGACGCCGGCAGCGCCGACCATCCCATGAACACCGTCATCCGCCGGATCCGCGCCGACGAAGCCGAGGAGGCGGAGAAGAAGCTGGGGCGCAGCCTAGACCAGATCTTTCCGAAGCAGGATTACCAGATCATGCACACGCTGCTTTTCCCGCATGACGTGATCCACATCGAGAATCTCGGCGGACAGCTGGACGAGGTCCTCGATCGAAAGGTCCGATTCGGCTGCTTCCCGTGGCGCTTCCAGGGCGGCGAGGCCGCGCTGTGCAGAGCCGTCGCGATGCTCGACGAGTGAAGCCGCCGCCGTTCGAGTACCACGCGCCGGCAACCGTCGCCGACGCGTGCGCGATGCTGGGCTCGCTCGAGGACGCGAAGGTGCTCGCCGGCGGGCAGTCGCTCATACCGCTGCTCAACTTCCGCCTGGCTCGGCCGCAACACCTGGTCGACATCAACCGCATCGGAAACCTCGATCGCATCTACGAGCGCGACGGCGGGGTCGCGGTGCAGGCTCTGGCGCGCCAGGCGGCGGTCGAGGACTCCGACATGGTGGCTCGGGTCTGCCCGCTGCTGGCGGCGGCGGCTCGCCTGGTCGCGCATCGGGTCATCCGCAACCGGGGCACGGTCTGCGGCAACCTCGCGCACGCCGATCCGGCGTCGGAGCTGCCGGCGGTGCTGCTCGCACTCAATGGCCACGTCGTCGCGCGCTCGAGCAAGGGCCAGCGCGTGATTCCGGCCGGCGAGATGTTCGCGGGCGTGTTCGAGACCACGCTGGCGCCGGGCGAGCTGATCGTGGAGGCGTGGTTCCCCCAGATTCGCGAGCCGTTCGCGATCCTCGAGGAGTCGCGGCGACATGGCGATTTCGCGCTGGCCGGCGTGGTTCGCGCCGGCGCCAGGCTGGCGCTTTTTGGCGTGGCTCCGATGCCTGTGATCGCGGATCCCCGCGACCCGGCCGCTGGACTTCAACCCAGCGGCGACCTCGAGGCTTCGCCCGAGTTCCGCCTGCACCTCATTCGCGTGCTGTCTGAGCGAGCGTTCGCGGCGTGAAGGTGAACGGGGTCGCGCACCCGGCGCCGGCAAACGCGCGGCGGCTGCTTTCCGACCACCTCCGCCACGACCTCGGCCTGACCGGCACCCATGTCGGCTGCGAGCACGGGGTCTGCGGCTGCTGCACGGTGCTGCTCGATGGCGCCCCCGTCCGCTCGTGCCTGATGCTGGCGGTGCAGGCCGAGGGTCACGAGGTGACCACGATCGAAGGCCTCGCCCGCGATGGACAGGCGCTGCATCCTGTGCAGCAGGCGTTTCACGAGTGTCACGGCCTGCAGTGCGGGTTCTGCACGCCCGGCTTCGTCATGTCGGTGGTCGGGCTGCTGGCGCAGCACCCGAATCCAGGCGCACAGGAGATCGGAGAAGGCATCGCGGGCAACCTGTGCCGCTGCACCGGCTACGCCTCGATCCGGCGGGCCGTGATTCGCGCCGCGGAGCTGATGAAAGAATGACCACCCGCTGGTTCGGTGCGCCCGTGCAGCGGGTCGAAGACGACCGCCTGCTCCGCGGTCACGGCCGATTCACCGACGACATCGATGAAGGCGCGCTGGAATGCTGCTTCGTCCGCTCGCCCTACGCGCACGCTCGGATCCGATCCATCGACGTGACCGCGGCCCGCGGCATGCCGGGAGTGGTTGCCATCTACACCGCGGCCGCCCTTCCCTTCGGCGGAGTCGACCTTCCGCTGCTGATCCCGCATCCGAACCTCACCCACGGCCGGACCCAGCGCTGCCTGGCCTCGGAGACCGTGCGCTACGCGGGCGAGGCGGTGGCGTTTGTGGTGGCGACCGACCGGTACGCGGCGGAGGATGCGGCGGAGCTGGTGGTGGTCGATTACGAACCGCTGCCGGTTGTGATCACGCTCGAGGCCGCGGCGCGCGCGGAGCACCTCGTCCACCAAGACGTGCCGGGAAACGTGGCGGCCGAGATGCTCCAGGAGGTGGGCGGAGTCGATGCTGCGATGGCGCTTGCACCCCACCGCAAACGCCTCCATTTTCGCTACGAGCGAGGCGCGGCGAGTCCGATGGAGGCGCGTGCCGTGTGGGCGAGGTGGTCGGCGCCGGAGCACAAGCTCACCGTCTTCGACTCGACCCAATCGCCAACCTCGATCCGCGGCGGGCTGGCGGTGCTGTTCGGCCTTCCCGAGTCGAACGTCGAGGTGATCGCGCCCGATGTCGGCGGCGGGTTTGGACCGAAGATCATGCTTTTCTATCCCGACGAGCTTCTGGTGCCCTTCGCCGCCATGCAGCTCGGCCGCCCCGTCAAGTGGACGGAGGACCGCCAGGAGCATTTCACGGCGGTCAACCAGGAGCGCGGCCAGGCGCACGAGGTCGAGGTTGGCTTCGACGACGACGGCCGCGTGCTTGCGCTGGACGACGACTTCATCCACGACGGCGGCGCCTACACGCCTTACGGCATCATCCTGCCGATCATCACGGCCGGCCAGATACCTGGCCCCTACCGCATCCCAAACTATCGCGTTCGCTTTCGCGACCTCTACACCAACGCCACGCCGACATCGCCCTATCGCGGCGCGGGAAGGCCGCACGCATGCTTCGTCATGGAACGCACGCTCGACACCATTGCCTCCGAGCTGGGTCTGGACCGCGCAGAGGTGCGCCGGCGCAACCTCATCCAGCCGGATCAGTTTCCGTACGACGTTGGCGTCGCCTGGCAGGACGGCAACACGGTCGTCTACGACAGCGGCGACTATCCAAGACTGCTCGAGCGTGCGCTGGAGATGCTCGGGCCGAAGCCGCCGGGCGACCATGTGGGCATGGGTCTCGGTGTCTACGTGGAGGGCACCGGCGTCGGTCCCTACGAAGGAGCGCACGTCCAGGTGCTCGTCTCCGGGAGGGTCGTTGCAGCAACCGGCATTCCGAGCCAGGGCCAGGCGCATGCGACGGTCTGGGCGCAGGTCGTCGCGGATGAGCTGGGGGTCGACGTGAAGGAGGTCGAGGTCACCAGCGGTGACACGCGCCGCTTTTCGTGGGGCGTCGGCACATTCGCGTCGCGCGGCGCGGTGACCGCGGGCAACGCGATGCACGTCGCGGCGCGCATGGTGGCGACCAGGGCGAAGCAGATCGCGGCGGAACAGCTGGAAGCCAACCCCGAAGATCTGGAGCTCGTCGGCGGCCGGGTCCGGGTCAAGGGCTCGCCGGACCGGGGGATCCCACTCGGGGCGGTGGCCGTCCTCTCCAACCCCGTGCGTTACGCGTTCGGCGGCGGCACCGAGGCCGCGACGCAGTTTGCGGCCAGGGCGCGGCCGGGTCCGCCCCTGCAGGACGGCGACGAGCCGGGCCTCGAGGCCACCGGCTACTACAGCCCGCAGGGCTCGACGTGGGCGTCGGGCTGCCATGCCGCCTACGTCAAGGTCGACCCCAGGACGTTCCGGCTGGAGATTCTGAAGTACGTGGTCGTCCACGACTGCGGCCGGGTCATCAACCCGCTTGTGCTGCAGGGCCAGATCGAAGGTGGCGTCGCGCAGGGGATCGGCGGCGCGTTCTACGAACGCCTGGCTTACGACGGCGACGGGCAGCTGCGCAATGCGTCCTTCATGGAGTTCCTGATTCCCTACGCAACCGAGATTCCGCCGATCGAGATCGACCACTTCGAGACGCCCTCGCCGCTCAACCCGCTGGGGGTGAAGGGGGCGGGCGAGGCGGGAGTGATCCCCGTCGGCGCGGTCGTCGCCTCGGCGATCGAGGACGCGCTCGGCGTGCAGGTCACGGAGATGCCGCTCTCGCCGCTCAAGCTCTTCGAGCTGAGCGGGGCGCCTAGCCGACCCTGACGACTGCGGCCACTATGTTGCCGCCCGGCGGTCCCTGGTGCGAGTTGCGCTCCCCGCCGCTCACATAGTTGGTCGTGCGACCTGTCACCGACGCAACCAGCATTCCTCCCAGCGCTTTCCCGATCTGATAGGCGTCGGGGTCGTCAAGGAGAGTGATCCGCTCGCCGCGAACCTGGTCGCTGCCCGGGATGACGGACTTGGCGAACACGTGGACCAGGCGCTGCAGGTCGGCCTCGTCGGGAAGCCCGTCCTTGAAGCGCAGGCCGGCCGCGCGAAGCGCGTTGCGGACGCCCTGCGCGTCGATGAAATCCCTGGTCACCGCATGACCGATCGTCAGCGAGCTGCGCGACGCGCTCGAGTTGCCGAAGATCACGACCTCGCCGTGCCGCTTCTCGCCGCCGGACGACGTCATCGCAACCTCGGAATAGAGGTCCCAGTTGCGCCGCACCACGCCGTCTGACAGCGACGCCTCGGGAACCTCGCCCAGCGCCATCGCCACCCCCAGCGCTGCCGCGTCGTTGGCGTAGGCGCCGGCGCCTTCGGGACCGAACGTCAGGTCGTGCGAGACCACAGTCTTGCCTCGCGACTCGGCGTCCTTGATGCTGCCGGTCGTCAGGCCTGGCACCTTGACCATCACCAGGTGGACATCCCTGGGTTCGGTCAGCCCAGCGTCCTTCATGGCCTGGCGGGTGGCTTCCGCCACCTTGTGGATCTGGCCCATGCGGCCGACCTCCTCGGGCGCGATCGCAGCGGGGCCGGCCCGGCCGACCACGGGCCGCTTCTCGCCGCCGCCAGATCCGTCGGGCACGTCGACCCACTCCCGAGGTACCGCGGCGATGTGCGGCGTGATCACGCCAGGACAGCCGCCGGACAGGACGAAGATGACGTGTCTTGCGACCTCGTCCACGGGGACGCCAAGCAGGCGCGCGGTCCACTCGCGCAGCGCCACATCCGCCCAGACACGGCCCCAGTCGTCGTGCGCGCCCGTGCCCTCGGTCTTGCCGACCAGGGCGACGAGCGTGTCGGCCGTGATCTTGCCGGCGTCGGCCAGCTTCTGGAGGCCGGACGTGTCCGCCGGTGTGGCGCTGGGGCAGACGAACATCTCAACGCGCTGTGCCTTCATCGCATCTCCTCAGTCCAGACCAGGCGGCCGCTGGAAGCCGAAGCCCGGCATCTTCTCGAGCTGCTCGGCGAACTCGAGCAGCTCGTACTCCTGCGCGAATCGCCCGACGAGCTGGACTCCGACGGGCAGTCCGTCGTGCAGACCCGCGGGAATCGAGATCGCGGGCACGCGGGCGAAGCTCACCGGCAGCACGAACTGCACATAGCGCGCCCACTCGTCGCCGAGAAACGGTGGAACCTTCTCGATCGCCATCGGCACGAGGCCGAGCGTGGGCGTGATCAGGAAGTCGTAACGCGTCTGCAGCGGCGCGGCGACATCGCGATTCGCCGCCTGCGTCGCGGATTCGAAGGCGTGGAAGTAGTCCATCGCCGTCAGCCCGCGTCCCTGCGCCGCCAGGTTCTGGATGCCAGGGCCGAACGTCGAGAGTTCGGCCGGAAAGCTCGCCATACTCGCGCGCCGCACGACGCCGTAGCCGTGGGCGACCGGCTCGGGATCCCACCGGATCTCCTCGATCTCGTGACCCGCCTTTTCCAGCGCCGCCGCGGCGCGTATGCACGCATCCAGGCAAGCGGGGTCGGCGCCGAGCGGGCTGGTGTTCGCCATCCCGATCAGGAGTCGGTTCTTGGGCGACGATCGGTGGGGATTCGTCCCGGTCATCACCGAGAACAGGAGCCGGGTGTCGGCGACCGAACGCGTCATGGGGCCCCGCGACTGCATTACGGTTGCATCGACCTCCTCCGACGGAATTCGGTCGGGCGTGGGACGCAGCCCCACCACGCCGCAGCACGACGCCGGGATGCGGATCGACCCCCCCGTGTCGCCACCGAGGGCGACCGAAGCCAGGCCAGCGGCGACCGCCGCGCCGCTGCCGCCGCTGGAACCACCGGGCGTGATGCCGTCGCGCCACGGGTTCTGGGTGGGAGGGAAAAGGGTGTTGGTCGTGCCGATTGCTGCCGCGAGCTCGGGGAGATTCGTCTTGCCCAGCACGGCCACGCCCGCCGACCTCGCCCGCGCCACCGGCACCGCGTCCTCGGCGGCGATGCGGTCGCGCCACGACGGCGTGGCATACGTGTATGGCATGTCCGCAACCGGCTGGCTGTCCTTCACCGCAAGCGTCACGCCGCATGTCGAGCGGGCGTTGCGATCGACGTAGATGTAGGCGTGGAGGCGGGAATCGAAGCGGTCGATAGCGGCGAGGTGCGCTCTCACGACGTCCTGCGGGTCAAGCTCGCCCGCGCGCACGCGATGCATCGCGTCGACCGCTGAAAGCCAGCGCACCGAGCCGGCGGTCACAGGTCGGTCACAACGTCGGTCATGATTCGAGCGAACAGCTCGCCGGCGGTCTTCACCCCGAAGTCGATCACGTCGTCGAGGTCGAACGTCTCGTCGGCGGAATCGGAAGTGACGCGCACCGCGCCCCAGGGTAATCCGTTCTGGTGCGCCACCTGGGCGATCGCCGCTGTCTCCATGTCGACACACAGGGCTTCGGGAAACTCGCGCGCGAGCGCATCTCGCACCGCGCGCGAGGTGACGATCTGGTCGCCGGTCAACACGAGTCCCGAACGGACGATCCTCGGATTCTCGACCGCGCGCTTCGCGGCAACCAGGAGCTTCTCCGCCAACGGTGCGTCGGCGTTGAACGCCGACAGGTTGAGCCCGGGAATCACTCCGCGGGCAGCGGTCAGCGGCCTTCCATCCATGTCGTGCTGCGCCGCGGCGGTGGCGACGACCACCTGGCCTCGCGACGTCTCGTCGCGAAGGGCGCCGGCGACGCCGACCGCGACCACGCAGCGAGGCTTGAACACGTCGTGGGCGAATTGCGTGGCGAGGGCCGCCGCCACCTTGCCGACTCCACCGACGACGACCACCATTCCGTCGCCTTCCCAGATCGAGATCCTCGGTCCGATCGTCTGCGACCTCGGCAGGTGGTGGACGAGGACGCGAGCCTCCTGCTCGAGGGCGGCGAAGACGGCGACCGGCCGGGCGTCAGGCACGCGATCTGCGCAAGGAAGCGATGTGGGTGCGGCGAAAAGAACGTTTCAGCACGTCCGCGATCAAGAGATAGCCGACCGAGTAGGCCACCACGCCCACCTGCTCGAGCACGCTCAGGTTCCCGAAGTGGAGCACGGTCCTCGCCTGCGGCACGTTCACGAGCGCGATGGTTACCACAAACGCTCCGCCCAGGGCGAGCAGGACCGGAAGGCTCGGCCACGGCCGGCTGAAAAACCAGTCCCTGGTCCGAACTGCGAACAGGATGAAAAGGCCGGTCGACCCCAAGAACAGGAACCAGACCACGTGCACGTCCTCGGCGGACCGCCCCTGGAAAAACCGAAGCAGACCAAACGCGAGGACGGCGTTGACGAGGCCGAGGAAGATCGACAGCTCCACCAGGCGTCGCACGTCCCACCGCCTGGGCGTGGCGATGTCCGCTGCCGCCACCGCGTCGGTGGCCAGCGCAAGCATCGGGAGGTCCGACAGCACGTTGAGCAGCAGGACCTGGGCGGGCAGCAGCGGCAGGAATGGCAGAACCAGTGATGCCAGGGTGACGATCACGACGTTGGCAAAGTTGCCGACCATCGTGTAGAGCAGGTAGTGGTTGATGTTGGTGAACGTCCGCCGCCCTTCCTGGATGCCGTCGACGATCACCTGGAGCTTGTCCTCGAGGAGGACGAAGTCGGCTGCGCCCTTGGTTGCGTCCGTGCCACTGGCCAGGGCGATTCCGACGTCGGCGGCCTGCAGCGCCGGCGCATCGTTGACGCCATCACCCGTCACCGCCACGTGGCGTCCGAGATGCTGCAGCGTCTGGACGAGGTGGAATTTATCCGCCGGCACGACCTCGGCAAAGATCCGGCCCCTCAACGCGGCAGCGTCGATGCCTTTGCCCTGCAGGTCGCCGGCCGAGATGATCGCGCTGTCGGGCACGTCCATCCCTATCTGGTGCGCGAGGGCGGCCGCCCTCGGGCGCGCGTCGCCGGTCACGATCTTGACCTCCACGCCGAGGCGACCCGCCTCGGTCAGGGCTCCCGCGGCACCAGGACGCGGCGGATCCGACAGCGCGAGCAGGCCGAGCAGCGTCAGGTCCGCCGTGTCGGGCGCCGAGCCGGCAGGCGCTGCCGCCACCCCAAGCACGCGCGCGCCTTCCGCCTGCATGCGCACGATCTCCTGGTTGACCTGGTCCTCGGTCGAGGCATCGATCGGCTTGTCCCCATCCGGCGTGCGCAGGCGACGGCAGCGCTGCACCAACGTCGCCGCGGCCCCCTTGAAGAGGAGCTCCTCCTCGACCGCCACGCACATTTGCTTGGTTTCGGGGCTGAACTCACTCACTGTCTCGCGCGGCCGCCGCTTGATCGCATCCAGGTCCAGGTGTGATGCCGCGGCGATGATCGCGTCGTCGATCACGTTCACGCCGCGTTCCGGATAGCTCGAACACAGCACCGCGGCTTCGAGGAGAGCCTCCTTCGGAACGAGAGACCACGTATCGACGACTTCGGTGCGGTTCTCGGTTATGGTCCCGGTCTTGTCGCTGCACAACGTGTCGACGGCGCTGAAATCCTCGACCGCGGCCAGCCGCCGCACGAGCACCTTCTTGCGTGCCAGCGTTCGGGCGCCGAGGGCGAGCGTCGTTGCGGTCACGGCGGGCAGTGCTTCAGGCACCACGCCGAGCGAGATCGCCAGCGCCAGCGTGAGCGACGTCAGCACGCCGCGATGCAGCAGCGCGTTGCTGGCGAAAACGACCGTCGCGAGAAGCAGTCCAAAACGCATCAGAAACCCCGCGAAGTTCGTCAGGTTGACCTGGAAGTCACTGTGCGCGTGCGTCACTTTCACCAGCTCCGCGGTCTGGCCGAACTGGGTGCGAACACCGGTGGCTGCGACGACGCCCTTGCCTTCGCCTCCGACCGCCGTCGTGCCGGCGAAAGCGATGTCGGTCCAATCCACCGGCCTGGTGCTCACGACCGGCTTCGTGTCCTTGCCCTGGGGCACTGACTCGCCGGTGAGGCTGGCCTGGTTGACCTGGAGAAGGCGACTCTCGAGCAGGCGCATATCGGCCGGCACCATGTCGCCGCTGAAAAGGAGGACGACGTCGCCCGGCACCAGTTGGCTTGCGGGCAAGGCAATTTCGGTGCCGTCGCGAATGACCCGGGACTTCATGGGGAGCAGGTTGCGAAGCGCTTCGAGCGCCTTCTCGGCCCGGTAACCCTGCAACACGCTGAGCCCGACGTTGATGAGGATCAGGACCAGGATGATCGCGCCGTCCACAGCGTCGCCCGTGACGATTGTCAGAACGCCCGCGCCCGTCAGCAGGAGATTGATTCCATCGCGCGCCTGCTCCGCGACGAGCCCGGCCAGCGAGCGCGACTGGACGCCGATCTCGTTCGGGCCCTGCTGGTCGAGGCGCCGTTTCGCCTCGCTGGAGGAGAGGCCTTGAGGGCTTGAACCCAGCGCGGTGAGCACCTGCTCCGGGGCGGCGGCAGCTGCTTCGGCTGGGGTCATGCTCGGCCCTGCACCATGCCAGCATGCATGATGAGAGGTGCGCAACATGACCTCGAGCCAGACCGGGACCGCGGCCGCGCCTGACATCACGAGCGCGCGACCGCTCGACCCGGACGAGCTCCGGCTCATCAACGCATACTGGCGAGCAGCGAACTACATCTCGGCCGGCCAGATCTACCTGCTGGACAACCCATTGCTCAGAAGGCCGCTGGTGCTGAGCGACATCAAGCCGCGACTGCTGGGTCACTGGGGCACCACACCGGGCCTCAACTTCATCTACGCGCACGCCAGCCGCGTGATCAAGGAACGCGACCTCGATGCGATCTACGTCATGGGGCCGGGACATGGCGGGCCGGCGGGCGTCGCTAACGCGTACCTCGAAGGTACCTACACGGAGCGCTACCCGGACGTGACGATGGACGAAGGGGGGTTGCGCAAGCTGTTCCGGCAGTTCTCGTTTCCTGGCGGCATCCCGAGCCACAACGCCCCTGAGGTGCCAGGCTCGATTCACGAGGGAGGCGAGCTCGGTTACGCGCTGGTCCACGCCTACGGCGCCGCGTTCGACAATCCCGACCTCACCGTCTTCTGCATCGTCGGCGACGGCGAGGCCGAGACTGGGCCGCTTGCCGCGAGCTGGCACTCCAACAAGTTCCTCAATCCGGCGCGCGACGGCGCGGTGCTGCCGATCCTCCACCTCAACGGCTACAAGATCGCGAACCCGACCGTGCTCGCGCGCATCCCGACCGGTGAGCTGGTCGACCTGATGGAGGGCTACGGCCACCGGCCGGTGATCGTCAGCGGCGATGACCCGACGAAGTTGCATCAGCAGATGGCGGCCGCGCTCGAGTGGGCCCTGGACGAGATCGCAAGCATCAAACGCGGTTCGACTGAGGACCGGCCCGCGTGGCCGATGATCATCCTGCGGACCCCCAAAGGCTGGACCGGTCCGAAGACTGTTGATGGAGTCCGCGTCGAAGGCACGTTTCGCGCGCACCAGGTCCCGGTGACCGATTTCGAATCACAGCCGGGGCACCTGAAGGTACTCGAGGACTGGATGCGCAGCTATCGCCCCGAGGAGCTGTTCGACGCCTCGGGCAGGCTCATGGATGAGCTTGCGAAACTCTCACCGCGGGGCGGCCGGCGCCTCAGCGCCAACCCGCACGCCAACGGCGGCGAGCTGCTGAAGGACCTCCGCCTGCCCGATTTCCGCGAATACGCGGTGCCCGTGCCCAAGCCCGGCGCGACGACGAGCGAGGCGACTCGCGTGCTGGGCGCGTTCCTCCGCGACGTGGTGAAGCTCAATCCCGACAACTTTCGCGTCATGGGTCCCGACGAGACGGTCTCCAACCGGCTTGGCGCCATGCTCGAGGCGACCAACCGCGCGTGGGACGCCGAGGTGGTGCCGGGAGACGATCATCTGGCGCCAGACGGTCGCGTCATGGAGGTGCTCAGCGAGCACATGTGCGAGGGGTGGCTCGAGGGTTACCTGCTGACCGGACGGCATGGCCTGTTCGATTGCTATGAGGCGTTCATCCACATCGTCGATTCGATGTTCAACCAGCACGCCAAGTGGCTGAAGGTCACGCGGACGATTCCCTGGCGACGCCCGATCGCATCGCTCAACTACCTGCTCTCGTCACATGTGTGGCGGCAGGACCACAACGGCTTCTCCCACCAGGACCCGGGGTTCATCGACCACGTGATCAACAAGAAGGCGGAGGTGATTCGTGTCTATCTCGCGCCCGACGCGAACACCCTGCTGTCGGTGGCCGACCACTGCCTGCGCAGTCGGAACTACGTCAACGTGATCGTCGCCGGGAAGCAGCCCGCGCTCAGCTATCTGTCGATGGAGGACGCGATCGCGCACTGCACGCGAGGTCTCGGCATCTGGGATTGGGCGAGCACCGACGAGGGCCGCGATCCAGACGTTGTGCTCGCCAGCGCCGGTGACGTGCCGACGCTCGAGACGCTGGCCGCGGCCGACCTGATTCGTCAGCACCTGCCTCAGCTCGCCGTGCGGGTAGTGAACGCTGTCGACCTGATGAGACTTCAGCCGCCGACCGAGCACCCCCACGGTTTGCCCGACGCGGAGTTCGACGAGGTCTTCACCCCGGACAGGCCGGTGATCTTCGCCTACCACGGTTACCCGTGGCTGATCCATCGCCTCACCTACCGGCGCACGAATCACTCCAACCTCCACGTGCGCGGATACAAAGAGGAGGGGACGACCACGACGCCTTTTGACATGGTCATGCTCAACGACCTCGATCGGTACCACCTCGTGATGGACGTCATCGACCGTGTGCCCTCGTTGGGTTCGAAAGCGGCGCACGTCCGCCAGGCGATGGTCGACCACCGGCTGCGCGCCCGGCAGTACACGCGCGACCACGGCCAGGACGCTCCCGAAATCCTGAGCTGGACCTGGCCCTACTAGGCGAATACCAGCTTGCGGGTCCTTGTACTCAACGCGGGGTCGAGCTCACTCAAGGTGAGCCTGGTCGAAGATGAGGACCGCACGCTCGTCGATCGCGAGTTCGAGGTGGCAGAGGGAAGGCTCGACGAGACGCAGCTCGCCGCCGCCGTGCGCGGCATGGAGGGGATCGAGGCGATCGGCCACCGCGTCGTGCACGGCGGACCCCGCCATCCAGCCTCGGTGCGCATCGACCCGGAGGTCATCCGCTATCTCGTCACCATCACCGACCTCGCACCGCTTCATCTGCCCGCCGCCCTGGCGGGGATCGCCGCCACGCGCGAGCTCCTGCCGCGGATTCCCGCCGTCGCGTGCTTCGACACCGCGTTCCACGCGCGCATGCCCGCAGCTGCCTCGACGTATGCGATCCCCGAGGAGTGGCGCGAGCACCACGGCATCAAGCGCTACGGCTTCCACGGCTTTTCGCATGCGTACGCGTCGCGCAGGGCCGCGGAGATGCTGGGGCGCTCACCTCACGAGCTGAAGGTGGTGACGTGTCACCTCGGGGCGGGTGCCTCGCTCGCCGCCGTGCGGGGTGGGCGTTCGATGGACACGACGATGGGATTCACCCCGTTGGAGGGCCTGATCATGGCGACGCGTTCCGGCACGGTCGATCCAGGTGCGCTTTTGTATCTGGAGCGCCATGTTGGGTTATCCGAAGCCGAGCTCTTCGAGGCGCTTGACCGCAACGGCGGCCTGCTGGCGCTCGCCGGCACGGCGGACATGCGCGAGATCCTGAAACGGATCGCCGACGGTGATGAGCAGGCCGAGCTTGCGTTTGACGTTTACGTGCACCGCCTGCGCGCGCTCATTGCGTCGATGGCGGCAGCGATGAATGGGATGGATGCGCTGGTGTTCACCGGGGGGGTGGGGGAGAACGCGCCCGCCGTGCGGGCCGCGGCGGTAGCCGGGCTGCGCTTCCTGGGGGTCGAGATCGGGCCCACGCTCAATGCGAGTCTTGGGCCGGACAACGACATCAGCGCGCCCGGTGCGCGGGTGCCGACGCTGGTGATCAAGGCGCGCGAGGATGTCGAGGTGGCGCGGGAGGTGCGGCGGGTCCTGTCGGCGCCGCCGGCAAGGGTCTAGGCGAAAGACTGGGAAAGAGGGTGTGGGGAGGGGCGCAGGTTGTTGGCTGGGGTGCCTGGAGAATACATTTGATGGTTAATAGGGATTGACAAGCGAACTTTTGTTTGATAGACTCCAAGCATGTCAGATGGACTCGAAAAGCTGGAGTCGGCGGCTCGCGATTTCGAGCTCGAGGGCGACGATTACATAGATCCCAAGCGCCTGTCGACGGTGATCGACCGCCTCCAGGGCAAGCTCTGCAAGGTCCTGCAGCGCGCTCGCGTGCGTGGCGACCACCTGCTCGCCGGCCAAAGCGCAGTGAGCTGGGCGGCGCGAACCTGCCAGATGTCCAGCACCGCGGCGGCCGATCGGCTCAGCGTCGGAGAGCAGCTGGAGGCGATGCCTGTGGTTGGCGAGGCGCTCAGCTCGGGCGAGATCGGCTACCAGGCCGCATCGGTCATCTGCCACCTGCAAAAACACGTGAGCGAGATCGACGCCCGCATCGACGAGGAGATGTGGATCGCCAACGCGCGCCGGTTCTCACTCCAAGACCTGCGCGATATCGCCGCCAGCACCTGGCATGCAGTGGATCCCGAGGGTTTTTCCCGTGCGGCCGAAGAGAACTTCCAGCGGCGCCAGCTCTTCATCAGCGAGACCGGCGGCATGTACCGCTTGGACGGCTGGCTGGAAGCCGAAGGCGGGGCAGCGGTGAAAACCGCCATCGAGTCGCTCTCCAAGCCACTTGGCGGCGATGATCCGCGGACTTCGATGCAGCGGCGCGCGGACGCCCTGGTGGAAATGGCTCACCACGCCATGGACCAGGGCACCATGCCTCGGCGCAACCGAGTCCGGCCCCATATCACGGTGATCACCACGATCGAAGGCCTGAAGGGCGAGCTGGGAGCTGCCGCTTCGGAACTGCTCAACGGCACGGCGGTCTCGAGCCAGACCGTGCAGCGCCTGGCCTGCGACGGCACTCTGTGCCGGGTGCTGAAGGCAGACTCGGTGGTGGTCGACGTCGGCCGGGCGACCCGGGCCGTCTCGCCCGCGCAGTGGCGAGCCCTCAAAGCCCGCCACCGCACGTGCGCCTTTCCAGGCTGCGACCGGCCGGTCAGCTGGACCAGCCCGCACCACCTCGACTTCTATGCCCGGGGTGGGCAGACCAACCTGCGCAACCTGCTGCCGCTCTGCTACTACCACCACCGTCTGGTGCATGAGGGCGGGTGGCAGGTGGTGAGAGCGGGCGAAGGCTACAAGTTCATCCCGCCGGATCGGGTGATCGCCAGACGCGCCCGCGGGCCCGGGATGCGCTGGGCGGCCTAGCGCC
>JACXTT010003265.1_pt1 | contig 25155 bp, 20 predicted proteins | sample 9270951 | NCBI WGS metagenome assembly JACXTT01 (sample SAMN15532306, study PRJNA645909) | rock metagenome | isolation source: weathered quartz diorite | place: Puerto Rico | collected 2017-06-21
GCCCAGCACCGTCTCCACGGCCAGCAGGCCGAGGAGCCCCAGCGTCAGGCGCCGGACCGTCCGAACCTCTGCGGCCTCACCGGCCACGATCAGTTTCCGGCGGCGATGGCCGCGCGCCGGGCCGCCGTGCGGGCGGCGACCGAGGGGCGGTACATGTCGCGGGCCTCGGCGCCCGGCAGCAGGAAGTCGCCGGGGGTCACCGCGCGGGCGATATAGGCGAAGGCGAACTCCCGGCCGCCGCCCAGCGCCGTGGCGGCGACGAAGCGGTCGTCGCGGGCCTCACGCAGGTTGGCGTAGGTGAGCTTGCCCAGGAAGCGGAAGGGTCCGTCCTGGCCGCCCTCGACGAGGCCGTCGGCCTCGCCCAGCACGGTCTCGACCTCGAAGCCGGCGGGCAGGGGATCGTCGACCACCAGCTGGGTGGTGCGCGCCTGGGCCGAGCGGCCGGAGACCAGCACGATCACCCGGTCGCCCTGCTTCAGGCCCTGCAGGTTGGGGCTCTCGCCCTTCATCGTGAAGATCTGCTTCGACAGCGTCAGGCCGCGGGCGGTGGCGTCCGGCGGGGAGACCGGCGAGCCGGTGACGGTGACCGTACGCCAGATCGCGCCGGTCCCGACGTTGGCGAAGCGGGCGGACGCCAGCTTGCCGATCGACCAGCGCGGGGCCCCGGCGTTGCCGACCATCAGCGTCGCGCCCTGGGCGGAGATCTTGGCCGGGCCCGAGGCGCGGAGCATGGCGTGGGCGGCCTGCAGCAGGCGCGCTTCCTCCTGGGTGTTGAGCTCATCGGGGTTGCGGACCAGGTCCTCCATCTTGCCCTCCAGGCGGTGGGCGACGTCGGGCTGGCGGGCCTCATAGGCCAGGGAGACCATGGCGGCGAGATCGCGCAGCGGGCTCTGGTACCAGTCGTACTCCTCCTTGTAGCCGATGGCGGCCTCGGCCTGGGCGAAGCCCGAGCGGGCGCGGGCGTTGTCGCCCATCAGGGCCAGGCCGGTGGCGACCTGGGCGCGGGCGAGCGGCGAACTCACCGACTTCATCTGCACGTCATGCCACCAGCGCAGCCGCGGCAGGTCGCCCTGGCCGCCCTTGGCCATGACGTAGAGGGCGTAGGCCGAGGCCCGGCGGCGCATGGTCTCGTTGTAGGCCTTGGTCTCCTCGCGGGTGCGCAGCCACCAGTCGGGGTAGGTCATGCGGTAGCCGACGTTGGAGAAGCCCTCGGGACGGGACACCTGGCGCATGGCCGAGAGCGAGCGGTCGATGGCGTCCTGCGGCACCGGCGCGCCGGCCCTCTGGGCGTCGATCAGGAAGTCGGTGATGTAGGCGCCGAGCCAGGGGTCGGCCTCGCCGTCGGCGACGCTCCAGAGGCCGAAGGAGCCGTCGAGGCTCTGGCGGTCGAGGAGCTGGCCGATGGCCTTGTTGAGGCCGGCGCTGCTCCGCTTGGCCTTGGCGTCGGTGGCGACCTCGGCGGCGTAGAGCAGCGGATAGGCGCCGGACACGAGCTGTTCGGAGCAGCCGTAGGGATAGCGCCGCAGAGCCGCGGCGATCGGCGCGGGGTCAAAGCCGCGGAACGGCGAGAAGGAGACCTCCATGGAGGTGTCGCCGGCGGCCAGGCCCGACATCAGGCTGGCGGCGGGGGTGTAGCTCTCGCCGGGCTTCTGCAGGACCTGGACGGTGCGGGTGACCTTGCCCCAGCCGAGCCGCGTCTGGATCGGATAGTCGCGGCCGGTGGAGAAGCCGGGACCCTGGACCCGGAAGCCCACGGAGCCGATGCCCGCGACCCGCGGAGCGTCGACCGGCATCCGCACGATGGTGCGTTGACCGAGCGCCAGTTGGACGAGCTGGCGGAAGTTGGCGATCGGGCCGCCGCGCGAGACCAGGGTCGCCAGGTAGCCGCCGGCGCGGCCTTCGAGGTTGTGCAGCTCCAGGGTGGCCAGCGCGTGGTCGCCGGGCGCCAGGAAGCGGGGCAGGTTGAGGTCGGCGACGACCGCCTCGCGCACGGTGATCGGCTTGGACGCCGAGCCCACCGCGTCGTCGGTCCAGGCGACGGTCATGATCCGCAGTTCGCCGTTGAAGTCGGGCGCTGGCAGGTGGACCGTGGCGCGGCCGCTGTCGTCGGTCTCCACGACGCCGGACCACAGCGCGATGGTGCGGATCGGGGTGGTGGTCAGGCCTTCGCCGCCGCCCTCGCCCGCGCCGAAGTTGACGTTGGCCGGCGCGCCCAGGTTGGGATCGAGCAGGCGGCCGTAGTCGTCGCGGTAGTGCAGGCTGAGCGCCTTCTTGCCGAAGTACCATTTGATCGGGTCGGGGCTCTGGAACTTGGTGATCCTGAGAATCCCCTCGTCGACCGCGGCGATGGTGACGCGCGCCTTGCCGTGGAAACCCTCGCCCTTGATCGTGAGCGGGATGTCGAGGCCGGCCTTGGCGTGGGCCTTGTCCGGCGTGCCGATGGCCACGTCGAGGCGGCGGTTTGCGGCGTCCAGCGGGACGTAGAGCACGCCCAGCGCGCGGCGCGGCTTCGGGGTCGAGGCCGGGTCGCGCGGCTGGATCACGCTGACCAGCACATAGGCGCCGCCGCCCCAGGCGGCGTTGGACTTCAGGCGCACGGTGGTCCCGTTGGCGCCCACCGACACGGAGCGGTAGTCGATGAGGTGGTCGGTGGCGACGGCCACCTGGGCCTCGCCGGCGAAGGGCGCCTTGAGCGTGACCTCGACGGTGTCGCCCTGGCGGTAGGCGTGGACGCCGGCGCTGACGCGGGCGACGTCGGGCGCCTCCACGTCCTTGGCCGGCGCGCCCCAGCCGGAGGCGAAGCGGATGATGCCCTTGGCGCCTGAGGGCGAGGTCATCTCCAGGCGGTAGTCGCCCCAGCCCAGGCGTCGCGACAGGCGCACGGGGGCGCCGGCGGTGATGTTCAGCACGCCCGCCTGGACGATGATGTCGCGGTTGTTGTGGCGCCACTGCCAGCGGTCGCCCTCGCGGAACCAGTCGTAGTCCCAGGTCTCGTGGATCAGGCTGTAGGTGGTGCCCGGCGCGGCGGCGCGGCGGCCGAAGGCGTCGGCGGCCATGATGTCGATGGTGTCGAGTGGGTCCTCGCGGCCGGAGGAGTCGCCCAGCGTCACCTTGGCGCCGAGGTAGAGCGGGGCGGTGCGGACCTTGAGCTTCAGGGACTCGCGGACCGGGCGGCCGCCGGGCTCGAACACCGAGGCGACCAGGCTGGCTTCCAGCGGCTGGGTGACGCCCTGGGCGGCGAAGCTCGGCAGGTGCAGGGCGGCCTTGCCGTCGCCGTCGGTGACCGTGTGGTCGAGGTCGATGAACTTCTCTTCGAAGGGCTTCACCTGGTCGCCCCACTCGAAGCCCTTGAACTGCGGGAAGGGGTCGGTGTCGACCTTCAGGCGGGCCTCGCCCTGGGTCTGCAGGCCGGAGCCCGGCGCGCCGTAGAGGAAGCGCGAGGTGACGTCGATCAGCCGGGTTTCGGTCCCGGTCAGCGGCACGGTCTCGCGGCCGGCGACCTTCACGTCCAGGCGCTGGGGCGCGAAGTCCTCGACGTCGAAGGTGAGCGTCCCCGCGGCGCGGTCGACGCCGTCGAGCTCGACGTTGGCCGACCACTGGCCGCGCTGGGCGGCCTTGGGGATAGCGACATCGGCGGCGATCGAGCCCACGGGCGTCTTCTCAAAGCGGTAGCGGGCGAACTCCACGCCGGAGGGGCGGTAGACGACGATGGCGCCCTTGCGGTCCTTCACGGCGCGGGTCTCGCGGTCGCGGAGCAGGGCGTTGACGTGGACGGTCTCGCCCGGCCGGTAGACGCCGCGGTCGGCGTAGACATAGGCGTCGACGCCGGCCTGGGCGGTGCGCTCCTTGCCCGCCGCGTCATCGGTGCGCCCGCCGACGCCCTGGCTCGAGAGGTCGGCCGGGGCGCGGTCGAGGTCGAGCACCGCCAGGTCGCCCTGCGGCCCGTAGGCCATGACCATCTTGGCGCGGCCGCCGCCCTCGCCGCCGAACAGCGGCTTGGGGAAGCGCAGGCGGCCCTGCGGATCGGAGCGGCCTTCGCCGAGGTCCTCGCCGTTGCGCGCCACCAGGGCGATGCGGAGCCCCTGCAGGGCCTTGGCGGAGTTGAGCGAGCGCACCACCACGTCCAGGCCGTCGGAGCCCTCGTAGCCGGTGAGCGCCATGTCGGTGAACATCACCCAGCGCCGCGCCTGGGCGGGCGGGTTGGAGTCGTAGTCGCCGCCGCCTTCGCCCTCTTCGTCGTCCGTGGCGTCGGCGGCCACGACCTTCTTCTTCTTGGCCGGCTTGGCGCCGGAGGCGTCCTTGGCCTTGATCAGGTAGCCGCCGGGCTTCATCTCCTTGAGCACGGCGCCCAGGGGGAAGACGGTGGTCAGCTTCTGGCCGGGGTCGCCCTTCACGGCGATGTCGCCCTCCCAGACGATGCGGCCCTCTTCGCCGGCGCTGTCGCGGCCATAGTCGCCGGCGTAGTCGCCCTCGCCCGTCGGATCGGGCGCCGAGATCGACTTGCGGACCAGGTTGCGGTCGACCACGCGCCAGACCTCGATGTGCAGGCGGCTGACGTTGACGGTCTCGATGCCGACGCCGTCGCTCTCCTCGCGCGGCAGGATCACGCCGGAGCCGGCGAAGCCCACGTAGGCCGGCTTCTCGCCGAACTCGAAGGCGACCTCGGCGTTGGCGGCGAGCTTGTCGCCGTTCAGCGCCGGCAGGCCCTTCAGCACGGTGATCTTGCGGTCGAGGAAGCCCAGGCCGCCGACGCAGAGCTCCGAGCCCTTCACCCGGGCCGACGCCTTGACGTTGTTGTTCGGGGCGACCTCGATGAAGTCGGTGTAGGAGGCCTCCGGGTTCAGGGTGCGGCTGAACTCGATGCAGGCCAGGGGCTCAGGGCCGGTGGCGTCGATGCGGGTGCGCCAGACGGCGAAGCCCTCGGGCTTGGCGGGGCCGGGGCGCGCGGCGCCGGCGGCGCGGGGCTTGCCGAACAGCGACCAGGGGCCGCCGGCGGAGGCCCAGGCCTGGTTGGTCTTGGCGTTGGGTCCGACGGTCAGGGCGGCGGCGACGATCAGGCCGGCGATGAAGGCTCCCGCGGCGATCCCGGCGGCGGCCGGGGCTGAAATCCGCCAGCCGCGCACGGTCTGCAAAGCCTGTCGCAATCGCGGCCAGCGCCCCGGCGAAGATCCTTCGCCGCCCGCCGCACCGCCCTCGTCCATCGCCGCCTCCAAAGACACGCTGAAGCTTCATGGGAGCGCTTGCGCAATCAGGCCGTCAATGGCCCGGCGAGGCGGCGAATTAAGATATTGGGACTGTTGCGTTTTAGCATGGGCGCCCGTTTCGGGCTGGCCCGCTCTCGGCGGAGACCCCTGGAGAGCCCATCCGCATTATGTGTGGTGAATCAGATATTTACCCTTCTTAACAACCTATTCATTTACGCTAGTGGGCCAACATGCGGCGCTAGGTTCCAAGGAATATAGGCGCCAACATGCAAGACCCGACCCGACACCTCCCGGTCCTTCGGCGAGCGTTTTCGAGGCTCAAGCAGACCCTGCGCGACCAGCGCGGCGTCAGCGCCGTGGCCTTCGCCATCTCCTTCGCCGTGCTGGCGCCGATGGCGCTGGGCATCTTCGATGTCTACACCCAGACCGAACAGCGCGGGAAACTGCAGGACGCGCTCGACGCCGCGGCGCTCTACGCCGCCCGCTCGCCGGCCTACACGACCGCCGACGTGGACGCGATCGGTGACAAGGCGCTGACCGCCAACCTGCAGATGGTGCACGGCGCCAGCCTGCGCTCGTCCGACTTCACCCTGGTGGGCAACAAGGTGGTCGCCACGGCCTCGATCCAGCTGGCGGCCTACGCGCCAATGGAGTTCAGCCACAGTCCGGTGACCGTGAACAGCGAAGTGACCCGCTCGGGCAACGACCTCGAGGTCTCCCTGGTGCTCGACAACACCGGGTCCATGTCCGGCTCGCCAATGACCAGCCTGCAGTCGGCGGCAAACCAGCTGATCGACCTGGTGGTCTCCGACACCCAGACGCCGTTCTATTCGAAGATCGCCATCGTGCCCTATTCGAACTCGGTGAACCCCGGCGCCTATCTGACGACCGTGCGCGGGACGCCCGTGGCCGGCACCGCCAGCCCGCCCGCGACCGGCAAGCAGAAGATCAAGTTCACCAGCATGACCGGCTCGACGCCGACCTTCTCCGTCGGCAACTGCGTCAGCGAGCGCATCGGCCTCCACGCGTTCGACGACATGGGCCCCAGCGCCGCCACCTCCAGCCTGGTGGGCTGGGTCTATCCGCCGACGTCGGGGAGCAACAACTGCATCTCGGCCGCCGTCCAGCCGCTGACCAGCGACAAGACGGTGCTGCATAATGAGATCAGCACCCTGACCGCGGCCAATTCGACGGCCGGCCATATCGGCCTGGCGTGGGGCTGGTACATGATCTCGCCGAACTGGGCGAGCCTGTTCCCGACCGCGAGCAAGCCCGCAGCCTATGGCACCGATCACCTGCTGAAGGTGGTCATCCTGATGACCGACGGCGCGTTCAACACGGCCTACTGCAAGGGCGTAATCTCCGGGCCGAGCTCAGATCCTAACGGCGGCGCCGGCGCCGCGGCCGATCACATCAACTGCGCCTCGCCGAACGGCGACTCCTTCACCCAGGCGCAAACCCTCTGCAACGCCATGAAGGCCGCGCCCAACAACATCATCATCTACACGGTCGGCTTCCTGCATGGCGGCGCAGACCCGCAGGCCGAGGCGATCCTCAACAACTGCGCCACCGACGCCCAGCACGTCTTTTTCCCGACGGACGGCGGTTCGCTGCAGGTGGCCTTCCGGTCGATCGCCGCCGACATCAACCGGCTGCGCATCTCGCACTAACCCGTCTCGTCTCCAGTTCGCGTAACTTCCCCCGGCCGCCTCCCTTGCCCCTCACTCTCCGGGGCGGGGGAGGCGCGCTGGTTTTAGGCGAGCTTGATCTCGCGCAGCCGCTCCTGGAGGTAGTCGTTGGCGGTGATCGGGGTCGGGTAGCGGTCCGGATGGGCCGCGTCCACGCAGCTCGGCAGCGTCGTGATCAGATAGTCCGAATTGAAGTGCAGGAAGAACGGCGTCGAGTAGCGCGGGAAGCCGCGGCGCTCGGGCGCCGGGTTGACCACCCGGTGCGTGGTCGACGGCAGGCGGTGGTTGGTCAGCCGCTGCAGCATGTCGCCGATGTTGCAGACCAGGGCGCCGGGCGGCGGGTTGATGGCGATCCAGCGGCCGTCGTGATCCTTGACCTCCAGGCCGGCTTCCTCGGCGCCCAGCAGCAGGGTGATGACGTTGATGTCCTCATGCGCGGCGGCGCGGATGTGCGGGCCGTCGAACGGCACCGGCGGATAGTGCAGCAGCCGCAGGATCGAGTTGCCCAGGTCGACCGTCGGATCGAAGAAATGGCGATCGAGGCCCAGGTAGCAGGCGATCGCCTCCAGCACCTTCAGGCCCATGTCGTCCAGGGCCTGGAACAGCCAGCCGACGGTCTCGTGGAACTCGGCGACCTCGGCGTCCGGCCAGACGTTGTCGGCCATGTGGTCGCGGTAGCGGTGCCCGGCCGGCAGATCGCGGCCGACGTGCCAGAATTCCTTGAGGTCGTAGTTGGTCTCGCCCTTGGCGGTCTCGACGCCGAACGGCGTGTAGCCGCGCTGGCCGCCCACCGGCAGCTTGTATTTCAGCTTGGCGGCCTCGGGCAGGGCGAAGAACGCCTTGGCGGCGGCGAGCGCCTTGTCGATGCGGTCCTGCGGGATACCGTGGTCGCTGATCACCGCGAAGCCGAAGCGCGCGAACGAGGCGCCGAGGTCTTCGGTGAAGCCCCCGAAGTCGCGGCTGAAGGCGGTGAACGAGACGGGCTCGATGCGGGTGGCGAGGGCTTGATCTTGGCTCATTCCCGAAGTCCTACACCCGCTCAGCGTCCTCTTCCAACTCGGGCGAGGGCTCCAGTTGCGGCGCGTCCTCCAGGTCTTCCTCCTGGGCGATCCGCTGCATTTCGGCGCGCAGCACGCGCTCGGTGGTCTCGCGGGCGTCGCGCACGGCCATGGTGTACTGGTCCTCGGCGCCGGCGATCGGGGCGAGCTGCTTGAAGATCTCCGCGTCCTGCTCGCGGAACAGGCTGGCGGCGCGGCTGGCGCGGCGCTCGGTGACGCCCAGCTTCAACAGCGCGCGGCGGCCCATGTTGATGGCGCTCTCCAGGGTCTCCCGCTCGGCCTCGACGCCTGGGGTCTTCATCAGCTCATAGGCATGGCGGCGGTCCCAGGCGCGGGCCAGGATGGCCAGGTTGGGGAAGGCCTGGTGGGCGCCCTCCACCAGCTCCACGGCCTTGTCGCGGTCGTCGATGGCCACCAGCAGCAGCTTGGCCTTGTCGGCGCCGGCGGTGCGCAGCAGGTCGATGCGGCTGGCGTCGCCATAGTGCACGGCCCAGCCGAAACGGCGGATCAGGTCGATCTGCTCGATGGATGAGTCCAGCAGCACGACCTTGAAGTTGTTGGCCAGCAGCAGGCGGGTGGCGATCTGGCCGAAGCGGCCGAAGCCGGCGACGATGACGTCGGGATCGCCCTCGTCGAAGTCGAGGCTCTCGGGCTCGTCGCGCCGCTCCGGGCGGCTGAGCAGCAGGCGCTCATAGGCCGCCGAGACCAGCGGGGTGGCGGCCATGGAGACGGCGACCACGGCGGTCAGCAGATGGGCCAGGGCCGCGTCCATCACCTGGGCCCCCAGGACGAAGCCCAGCAGGACGAAGGCGAACTCCCCGCCCTGGGCCAGGGCCACGGCGGTGGTGAGCGCGGTGCGGTGCGGGTGGCGGAACAGCCGCGCCGCCCCGTACATGGCGATCATCTTCAGCACCATCAGCCCGGCGACCAGGCCGGCCACGGCCAGCGGGTGCTTGGCGACCAGGGCCAGGTCGAGGCCCGCGCCCACGGTGATGAAGAACAGGCCGAGCAGCAGGCCGCGGAACGGCTCGATGTCGGTCTCCAGCTCGCGGCGGAACTCGCTCTCGGCCAGCACCACCCCGGCCAGGAATGCGCCCAGGGCCGGCGACAGGCCGACCAGCTCCATCAGGGCGGCGACGGCGACCACCAGCAGCAGGGCCGAGGCGGTGAAGATCTCGCGCAGCCGCGCGGCGGCGATGAAGCGGAACAGCGGCCGGGTCAGGTAGCGGCCGCCGATCACCACGGTGGCCACGGCGGCCAGCTGGGCCAGGGCTTGCAGCCAGCCGGGCAGGGGCGCCAGCAGGCTGGCCGCATGGCCCGCCTGGGCGGGCGCCACGACTCCGGCCGGGGCCAGCAGGGGCAGCAGCGCGAACAGCGGGATCACCGCCAGGTCCTGGAACAGCAGGACGCCGAACGAGGCCTCGCCCACCGGGCCCTGGCGCAGGCCCTTTTCCTCCAGGCTCTGCAGGACGATGGCGGTGGACGACATGGCCAGGATCAGGCCGATGGCCGCGCCGACCCGCCAGTCGAGCCCGAAGGCCAGGGACGCCGCGCCGAGCAGGGCGGTGGCGCCCAGGAGCTGCGCCAGGCCCAGGCCAAAGATGGTGGTGCGCATCTTCCACAGCAGGGCGGGACGGACCTCCAGCCCGATCAGGAACAGCAAGATCACCACGCCGAACTCGGCGAAGCGCTGCACCTCGGCCGGGTCGCCGACCATGTTGATCAGGTAGGGCCCGATCAGGACGCCAGCGATCAGGTAGCCCAGCACCGACCCCAGGCCGAGCCGCTTGGCGATCGGCACGGAGATCACGCCGGCGGTCAGGTAGACCAGCGCCTGGACCAGCAGGGAGTGGGCGTTCATCTCGCCAATGGATCGTGCAACGGCGCGCCTTGCACGCGATTTTTCTCGCCGCCCCCGTTCTCAATTGCTGCATTGCGGCGTAACAGGGCGGGCCCCTTAGGAGCTCACATGGCCAGCAAGGTAATGACAGGCGCCCGCGAGGCGCTCGACGGTCTGCTCTTCGACGGCATGACCATCATGGCGGGCGGCTTCGGCCTGTGCGGTATCCCGGAGAACCTGATCGCGGCGATCCGCGACAGCGGGGTCAAGGACCTGACCGTGGTCTCCAACAACTGCGGGGTCGACGACTTCGGGCTCGGGATCCTGCTGGCCGGCGGGCAGATCCGGAAGATGATCTCCAGCTACGTGGGCGAGAACAAGCTGTTCGCCGAGCTCTATCTGTCCGGCAAGCTGGAGCTGGAATTCAACCCGCAGGGCACGCTGGCCGAACGCATCCGGGCCGGCGGGGCGGGCATCCCGGCCTTCTACACCAAGACCGGCGTCGGCACCCTGGTGGCCGAGGGCAAGGACGTCCGCGAATTCGACGGCGAAGAGTATGTGATGGAGCGCGGCCTGACCGCGGACCTGTCGATCGTGAAGGCCTGGAAGGGCGACCACGAGGGCAACCTCGTCTACCGGATGACCGCGCGGAACTTCAATCCGGTGATGGCCACGGCCGGCAAGGCGACGGTCGCCGAGGTCGAGGAGCTGGTGGAAACCGGCCAGCTCGACAAGGACAACATCCACACGCCGGGCATCTATGTGGACCGCATCTTCAAGGGTCCGGCCTTCGAAAAGCGCATCGAGCAGCGGACCGTGCGCCAACGCGAAGGGGCGGCAGCCTGATGGCCTGGACACGTGAACAGATCGCCGCGCGCGCGGCCACGGAGCTGCGGGACGGCTTCTATGTGAACCTGGGCATCGGCATCCCGACCCTGGTGGCCAACTACATCCCGGCCGGCATGCATGTGACCTTGCAGAGCGAGAACGGCATGCTGGGCATGGGGCCGTTCCCCTATGAGGACGAGATCGACGCCGACCTGGTGAACGCCGGCAAGCAGACGATCAGCGAGCTGGCCTCCTCGTCCTATTTCTCCAGCGCCGACAGCTTCGCGATGATCCGCGGCGGGCACATCGACCTTTCCATCCTGGGCGCCATGCAGGTGGCGGCCAACGGCGACCTGGCCAACTGGATGGTGCCCGGCAAGATGGTCAAGGGCATGGGCGGGGCCATGGACCTGGTGGCCGGCGTCAAGCGCGTGGTCGTGGTGATGGAGCACACCGAGAAGTCGGGCGCGCCGAAGCTGCTGAAGGCCTGCACCCTGCCGCTGACCGGGAAGAACGTGGTCGACGTGGTGATCACCGACCTGGGCGTCTTCGACGTCTCGCGCGGCAAGGCGCCGCTCACCCTGCTGCAGCTCGCCGACGGGGTGAGCCTGGACGAGGTCCGCGCCAAGACCGAGGCCCCGTTCGAGGTCGCCGCCGCCCTGGCCTGAGGCCGCCGCGAAGCGCAAGCCTAGCTATTCGAGGCCCTTGGGCGCATAGGTTGTGCAGCGCCGTCGGGCGTGTGCCGCCAGCGAAGCGGTCGATCGTTCCCGACGCGGCGTCTCCTTGAGACCGCTTCCATGTCCCTTCTGTTCATCGCCTCGGGCCTCTGCGTCCTGGCCGTCGTCGTCGCGCGTCCGCTGATCGCGCTCATCCGCAAGCCGGCGAGGGCCGCGTCATGAGCGCCGACCCCGAGTTCGCCAAGACCCCGTTCTTCTCGTTCCGCAACGTGCCGTTCTGGATGGGGCTGGCGCTGGCGATCGTGGTGGCCTGCATCATCGAGTGGCGGATATGACCGCCGCCGCGCCGACCCTCGAGGACCTGGCGCGGACCAACAAATACCTGCTGGAGCGCAACGCCCAGCTGCAGAACGACGTCGCCGACCTGGCTGCGGACGCCCATCGCCTGCGCCAGGAACTGGAGCGGCTGCATGGGCGCACGGCGCGCATCCCGCCCAATCCGCTGGCGGGCGGCCAATAGATGAAGGCCGCCGTCCCAGAGGCGGGATCTGCCCCTCCGCCCGACGGCGTGATCGTCGACGACTTCGCGCCCGCGACCGCGGCGGACGACCGCCAGGCGATGATCTCGCTCGAGCTGCACCATCGGGTGCAGAACACGCTGGCCATCGTGCTCGCGCTGGCCCGGCTGACGGCGCGCTCGGTGGAGACGATCGCCGAGTTCCAGGTGGCGTTCGGCGACCGGATCCAGGCCATGGCGCGAACCAATGCGCTGCTGCTGCGCGGCCACGCCCAGGCTCTCGATGTCCTGGCCGCCCTGGAGGTCGAACTCGAGCCCTACATGGGACCGGTGGGGCAGGTGACCCTGCAGTGCGAGCGCGTGACCATCACCGCGGACGCGGCGCTGAGCCTCAGCCTGATGCTCCACGAACTGGCCACCAACGCCGCCAAGTACGGGGCGCTCTCGACGCCGGCGGGCCGGTTGACGGTGCGCTGCAAGGCGACGCCGGGCGGCGGGGTGCTGAACTGGCGTGAAGTTTTGCCGGGCGTGGCCGCCAGCGGCAGGACCGCCGGCTCGGGCCTGGTGCTGATCCAGCGCCTGGCGCGCGACCTGGGCGGCTCGGCGCGTATGACCTTCGGCGTCGGCGGGCTTTCGGCGACCATCACCTTCCGCTGCGACCCGCGCCTGTAACGCCCGGCGTGGCGCGTACGTATATGCTCGTGACGCAACCCGCTCACGAATGGTATTCTGACCCCATGAAAACGCGCCTTTTCGCGGCCGCGGCCGCCACCCTTCTGATCTCCATCGCCGCGCTGGCGGCCCAGACGGTGCAGGCGGCCTCGCCGGCCCAGGCCCTGCCCGCGCCGAAGATCAACGCCGCCCTGCCCGCGGCCGGCAAGCTGGAGACCGCGGTCCTGTCCGGCGGCTGCTTCTGGGGCGTCCAGGGCGTGTTCGAGCACGTGAAGGGCGTGAAGAAGGTCTACTCAGGCTACTCCGGCGGTCCGGGCGCCATGGCGCAATACGAGTTGGTCAGCACCGGGCGGACCGGCCACGCGGAATCGGTCGAGATCACGTTCGATCCGCAGCAGATCAGCTACGGCGAGATCCTACGGATCTTCTTCACGGTGGCCACCGATCCGACCCAGGTGAACATGCAGTTCCCCGACGAGGGGCCGCAGTACCGGGGCGAGATCTTCTACGCCACGCCTGACCAGAAGCAGGTCGCCGAGGCCTATATCAAGCAGCTGAACGACGCCCATGTGTTCCGCAAGCCGATCGCCACCCGCGTCGATCCGCTGAAGGGCTTCTTCAAGGCCGAGGACTACCATCAGGACTACCTGACCCTGCACCCCGACCAGCCCTATATCGCGACCTATGACATCCCCAAGGTGGCGATGCTGCGTGAGGTGTTCCCCGACCGCTACGTGGCCAAGCCGACGCTGGTGTTCCCGACCGACCAGGCGACGGGCCGTCCGGCGAGGGGCGCCAAGCCCTCCTAGGGCGGTGGCGGCGGCGGGGCGACCAGCGCGCCGAGCCCGCCAGGCGCTTTCCACGGCGGCGTCGGATGGCCGGTCTGCGGGTCGCGCGGCTGCGGCCGGAAGCCCTCGCCGACGAAGGTCTCCAGCACGCGGCGGTGTTTGCGATCGAGCCAGATGTCGTCAATCTCGACGCCCAGGGGGCGGGCGAAGTCGCGGGCCATCTCGGTGTCGAACCACCGCTCATAGGCCACCGCCAGCACGCGCTGGCCCTGGGCCGGCGTCAGCGGCGCAGTGGCCTCGGCCTGGTTGCCGGCGGCTGTGCCGCGCAGCCAGATGGTCAGCCGCGGCGACAGGGGCTCGCGCCAGTAGTCGCGGCCGTAGTAGGCCAGCGCGTCGTAGAGGAACCGGTTGTTGACCGCGATGGCCGATAGGCCGGCGGGCTCTTCTGTGCGGGCGCGGCGGATCACCGCCTCGGCGGTCTGGCTCCAGCCGCGGGCCCGCTTGAGGCTGTTGCCGGCGCCCAGCCGGTCGGCGAGAGACGGCGACAGCACCGCCATCAGGAAGAGGCCGGCGGCCAGGGCCTGGAGGGCGATGGCGGCGATCAGCCAGCGCCGGGCGCGCCAGCGCATCAGCCAGGCGGCCACCAGGATCGCGCCCGCCACATAGCCCGCGCCGGACCAGTTGGCGTTGGCCCGGCTGACGAAGGCCTGGATCGCGACGATGAGGACCGGCGGCACGGTGAAGCAGAGCAGCATGAGGTCAGCCGGCTCCAGCCGGCGGCGCCGCGCCGCCAGCCCGAGGCCGGCGATCAGCACGCCGAACGGGATCGGCCCGAAGACCGCGAACTGGGCGGCCAGGAATTCACCGAGCGCGCGCGGATTGAACAAGCTGCCCGGGCGCCAGTGCGCATCGGCGAGGGTGTGGCGGACGGTGGCGAAGCCGTGCGCGGCGTTCCAGGCGAGGTTGGGCCCGATCACCGCCAGGAAGGCCAGTCCGGCCAGGCCGGCCGCGGCCGGGGTCCAGGCGCGGCGGGCGGCGGGCGACAGGGCCAGGTGCAGGCCGACGCCGATCAGGACGTAGGCCGCCGCATACTTCGACAGGAAGGCCAGACCCAGGGCCGCGCCGAGCCCGGCGGCGAGCAGCAGCCTGCGTCTTGCCGTCGCACCCTGCAGCGCCGCGTAGGCCAAAAGGCTGAGCGCGGTGAAGAACAGGAGGGGTGCGTCGGTGGCCGCGACCATGGCCGACAGCTGGACGCCGGGAGCCAGGGCGTAGAGCGCCGCGGCGGCCAGCCCGACCCGCGAATTGTAGAGCCGCTTGGCGAGCGCGTAGACCAACAGGACGGCCCCCGCCTGGAACAGCACGGCGGGCAGCCGGACCCAGGGTTCGCTATTGCCGCCAAGCGCCGTCGTGGCGGCGATCGCCCAGGCGATCAGAGGGGGTTTCGAGAAGTAGCCGAAGCTGAGCGTCCGCGACCAAAGCCAGTACTGGGCCTCGTCGGGATAGAGCTCCAGAGGTGTACGGAACAGCGCCACCAACCGGGCCATGGTCAGCGCCGCGGTCAATAAAAATGCGGCCCTCGTATCCGGGTCCGGGGTCGTTTGGCGCGGCGGTTCAGACATGATGTTGGGCTCGTGGTCCGCGCAAACCCTACCCCTAGCATGGCGCCCACAGAAAGGCGCCGGCGCCACACCATTTGGCTTTGTGACAGCAGCGGTGGCGTTGTAGCAAAACCGTCACCAACGGGCGTAAATTCCCGGCTATAGGGCTAGTAGATAGAGACGATGGAGTCGCCCTGTGTGGCGGCTCGGGGCTGTTCTAAGAGGGGATCTAAATGCAATTGAAGCTGAATCGCGCCCTGTGCGCGACCACGGCGCTGGCCTCTGGCCTGCTGATGATGACGTCCGCGGTCTATGCGCAGGAAACCACATCGGCCGTGCACGGCACGGTCATCGCCAACGGCAAGGCGGTCGCCGGCGCCTCGGTCGAAGTGGTGCACAAGCCCTCGGGCACGCGGTCGGTTACGTCGACGGAAAACGGCGGCGCGTTCTACGCCCGCGGCCTGCGGGTCGGCGGCCCCTACACCATCACCGTCAACGCCAAGGGCTTGCCGCCCAAGGTGCTCAACGACGTGTACCTCGACGTGGGCAAGACCCGCGACGTCTCGGTCGATCTGACCGGCGCCAACGAGGTTGAAGAAGTCGTCGTCACCGCGGCCGGCAACAAGGACACCGACCAGGGTCCGAAGACGGTTCTGACCCGCCAGGCGATCCAGGAAGTGGTCAGCGTCAACCGCGACCCGCGCGACCTGGCCCGCCGCGACCTGCTGGTCTCGCAGGACACTAACTCCGGCGCCCGCATCGGCGTGAACTCGGGTGGCGTCTCGATCGCCGGCTCCAACCCCCGCTACAACCGCATCGCGGTCGACGGCGTGTCGGCCCAGGACCAGTTCGGCCTGAACCAGGGCGGCCTGACCACCGCGCGCGGCCCGGTCAACCTCGACGCCATCGAGCAGTTCGCGGTGGCCGCCGTGCCGACCGATGTGGAAAACGGCGACTTCGTCGGCGGCGCGCTGAACATGGTGCTGCGCTCCGGCACCAACAGCTTCCACGGCGCGATCTTCGACAACTACCTCAACGACGGCATGGTCGGCACCAAGACCGAGACCGTGAAGATCCCGTCCAACGTCCACCAGAAGAACTACGGGGCCTTCATCTCCGGCCCGATCTGGAAGGACCACCTGTTCTTCGCCGCCTCCTACGAAAACTATGAGACGGTGGACGTGACGCCGTTCGGCGTGCCGGGCTCCGGCGCCGCCAACATCTTCATCCAGAACGGCACCCAGGCGACCATCGACCAGGTCACCGGCATCTACAATTCCGGCTACGCCAGCAAGTTCAGCCTGGGCGGCATCGCGGCGACCACGCCGGTGCTGGACCGCAAGTACTCGGGCAAGATCGACTGGAACATCATGGACGGTCAGCGCGCCAGCCTGACCTACCGCTACGCCGAGTCCTCCAACGTCCTGCACCCGGCTCTGGGCACCACGACGCTGCAGCTGGACTCGCAGAACTACACCAAGTTCGACTCCGACAAGGCGCTGACCTTCGAACTGCACTCCAACTGGACCGATCAGTTCACGACCTTCCTGAAGGTCACCAAGCGCCAGTTCCAGGACTCGCAGACCCCGCCCAGCGGCCAGAACTACGCCGACGTGCGCGTCTGCACCGCGGCGACCTCGGACGCCACGCCGACCTCGTGCCAGAACGGCTTCGACCAGGTGAACTTCGGGCCTGACCAGTTCCGCCACGCGAACAGGCTCTCCGAGAAGGAGATGCGCTACCAGTTCACCGGCGAATATTCGCTGACCGACAACGTGATCAAGTTCGGCGGCCAGGCGCGTCAGGCGCAGCCCCTCGACCTGTTCGTGTTCGCCTCGCACGGCGTCTACTACTTCGACTCCGTCGCCGACTTCCAAGCCGGCAAGGCCAGCGAGCTGCAGTACCAGAACGCCGTCAGCGGCAACCCGACCGACGCCCAGTTCTCGACCACCTACTGGACCTATTCGGCGTTCGCCGAAGACACCTACACCTTCTCCGACACGGTGAAGGGCACGGCGGGCATTCGCGTCGACACCTACAAGGAACCGGATCGTCCGGCGCTCAACCCGAACTTCGTGACCCGCAACGGCTTCAACAACCAGAAGACCATCGACGGTCAGACGGTGGTGATGCCGCGCGCCTCGGTCGAGTGGAAGCCGAAGTCGAGCCTGAAGATCAACGCCGGCGCGGGCCTGTTCTCCGGCGGCACGCCGGACGTGCTCACCGGCGCGCCGTTCTACAACACCGGCTTCAAGACCACCTCGGTGGACATCCGCCGGGTGATCGGCGGGGCGACGCAGTTCACCGACGCCAACGGCACCCCGGGCTTCACCGACGCCATCGGCGCGGCGGCCCTGAACGGCCTGAACACCGACCCGACCTTCGGCTTCAAGGTCCCGGCCGTGGTCCAGTCGCTGCAGCAAGGCACGCTCACCGGCACCGTGGCGATCCCGCCGCTGGGCGCGGTCATCGCGCTGGCGCCGAACTTCAAGATGCCCGCGCAGTGGAAGACCTTCGCGTCGGCCCAGTGGGACGTGTTTGACGGCTGGCGCCTGCAGGGCGACCTCGTGATGACCGAGGTCCAGCACGACCTGACCTTCTATGACATCCGGGCCCAGCAGCTGACGATCAACGGCCAGCCGCAGTTCCTGCCGGACGGCCGGATCCGCTACGACGGTCTGACCAACGGCGCCATCCCCGGCAAGACGTCCACCAACGGGGGCGGCAACAACGACCTGATCATCGGCGACTCCAGCAAGGGCAGCTCCTATACGGCGGCGATCCAGGCTTCGAAGAGCTGGGATTGGGGCGGCGACTTCGCCATCGGCTATTCGCGGAGCAACCTGCGCGACCTGTCGCCGGGCCTGTTCTTCGGCACCACGGCCGGTTCGCTCTACGGCTCCACGCCGGCCCTGAACGACCCGAACCACGACTACCTCGGCCGCTCGGTCTACGAGATCAAGAACCGCGAGAAGGCCGAGTTCGGCTTCCACAAGAACTTCTGGGGCGACAACGAAAGCCGCTTCAGCCTGTTCGTGGAGCGTCAGGACGGCCGCCCGTTCGGCTTCTCGATGAGCGACCTGACCAGCGGCCGCGGCCCGGTGTTCGGCGTCACCAAGACGGCTCAGGCTCTCTACGTGCCGGACATGAACAACATCGTCGGCCTGAAGGCTGGCCTGGTCTACTTCGCCACCGCGGCGGACCTGGCCAACTTCCAGCGCTACGTGAAGAACTTCCAGCTGCCGAGCGGCCAGCTGGTGACCAAGTACGATCACACCAACGCGGCCATCAACCGGGTCGACTTCTCGGCCAGCCAGCAGCTTCCGACCTTCATCCCGGGCCACAAGATCCGGATCCAGGCGGACGTGCGCAACGTGCTCAACCTGCTCAACCACAACTGGGGTCGGGTGGACGAGTACGTGGACGCGGCCGGCACCTCGATGATCAACCTGGCCCGCGTGCAGTGCGCGGACTCGGCCGGCAACGCCCAGACCGCCGCCAGCGCGGTCTGCACCAACTACCGCTACTCCAACGTCCCCACCCAGGTGACGAAGCAGACCAACCAGTTCCTGTCGCTCTGGTACGCCCAGGTCAGCCTGCGCTACGAGTTCTAGGACCAAGGTCGACGACGATCGGGGGCGGTCCGGCGACGGGCCGCCCTTTTTCGTGTCTGCTTGACGGATGGGTCCGCGCACCCCAATTGGCGCGGCCTGCCAGTAAGAGACCGCGATGACCGTGACCGTTCCTGCCGAATGGGCGCCCCACAAGGCCATGTGGCTGGGTTTCCCCAGCCATGCGGAGCTGTGGGAGGACGACCTGCCCGCGGCCCAGGCCGAGGTGGCGGCGCTGGCCCGCGCTCTGGCCGGGCCGGGCGGGGAGCGCGTGCGGCTGATGACCGGCCATCCCGACGGCGAGGCGGCGGCGCGGCAGATGCTGGGCGACGTGGCCGGGATCGAGATCGTGCCCGGCGCCTTCGGCGACATCTGGCTGCGCGACACCGGCCCGATCTTCGCCGCCGACGGGCGCGCGCACGGCTTTCGCTTCAACGGCTGGGGCGGGAAGTATTCGCTGCCGCACGATGACGAGGTGGCCGGGCAGATCGCGCAGGCGTCGGGTGCGGCGCTGGTCGAGCACGGCTTCATCCTGGAGGGCGGCGCGGTCGATCACGACGGCGAGGGCACGGTGCTGACCACCGGCCAGTGCGTGCTGAACCCCAACCGCAACGCGGGCTGGACCGAGGCCCTGGCGGAGGCGGCGCTGAGCGAGGCGTTGGGCGCGCGCAAGGTGCTGTGGCTGGGCGAGGGCTTAGCCCGGGACCACACCGACGGCCACGTGGACAACCTGGCGCGGTTCGTGGCGCCGGGCGTGGTGGCCTGTCCCGTGGCCTGGGGGCGGGGCGACCCGAACGCGGCGGCCTATGACGACGCGGCGCGGCGGCTCAGCGGCATGAGCGACGCGGCGGGGCGGCGGCTGACCGTGGCGCGGATCCCCTCGCCGGGCTGGATCGACAGCCACGAGGGAAGCGGCCCGGCGCCGGCCAGCCACATGAATTTCCTGATCGCCAACAGCGCGGTGATCGTGCCCATCTATGAGGACCGCCCGGGCGCCTTCGCGGTCCAGGCGCTGGAGCATCTGTTCCCAGACCGCGAGGTGATCGGGCTGCCGTCGCGGGCGATCCTGACGGGCGGCGGATCGTTCCACTGCATCACCCAGCAGGAGCCGGCCTGATGGCGCGCAAACTCAAGGTCGCGGCGATCCAGACTGCCTACGGGATGGACCTGCAGGCCAACATCAAGAAGACCGCCGACTTCATCCGCGAGGCCGCGGCCGGCGGGGCGCAGGTGGTGCTGCCGTCGGAGCTGTTCCAGGGCCCCTATTTCTGCGTGGCGCAGGAGGAGCGCTGGTTCAAGGAAGCTCATCCGTGGCGGGAGCATCCATGCGTCACCGCGCTGGCGCCGCTGGCCCAGGAGCTGGGCGTGGTGCTGCCGATCTCGATCTTCGAGCGCGAAGGGCCGCACTATTTCAATTCGCTGGTGATGGCCGACGCGGACGGCTCGCTGCTGGGCGTCTACCGCAAGAGCCATATCCCCGACGGGCCGGGCTATATGGAGAAGTACTACTTCCGGCCGGGCGACACAGGCTTCCAGGTCTGGGACACCAAGGCCGGCAAGCTGGGCGTCGGCATCTGCTGGGACCAGTGGTACCCGGAGGCCGCGCGCGCCATGGCGCTGATGGGCGCCGAGGTGCTGCTCTATCCCACCGCCATCGGCTCGGAGCCGCACGACGACACCCTGGACACCGCGGCGCCGTGGCGGCGCGCGATGCAGGGCCACGCGGTCTCCAACGTGATCCCGGTGGTGGGCGCCAACCGCATCGGCTTCGAGCCGTGGGAGGGCTATCCGAACGGCGGCCAGGCCTTCTATGGCTCCAGCTTCATCGCCGACCATCGGGGCGACCTGGTGGCGGCCTTCGGGCGCGAGGACGAGGGCGTGCTCGCCGCCGAGTTCGACCTCGACTTTCTGGCCACCCACCGCGCCGCCTGGGGCTTCTTCCGCGACCGCCGGCCGGACCTCTATGGGGCGCTGACCAAGGGGCGGCCGGCTTGATCGAGCCCCGGATCGAGACTGGGCGCCTGATCCTGCGCCAGTGGCGCCCGGAAGACCGCGAAGCTTTCGTGGCGATGATGCTCGAGGACGAGGTCAGTCGCTGGCTCGACGGGCCGTTCACGCGCGAACAGGCGCTGGAGCGGGCCGACCGGCAGGCGGCGTCGCTGGCCGCGACCGGCTATGGCCGCATGGTGATGGAGCGGCGTGCGGACGGGGCGTTCCTCGGCTACTGCGGCCTCATGCCGACCGGTGACCGGCCGCCGGTGCCCGTGGGCCATGAAGTGGGCTGGGGTCTCGCGCCGGCGGCCTGGGGCGGCGGCTACGCCACCGAGGCGGCGACCGCGGTGTTCGCCGACGGGTTCGAACGCTTCGGCCTCAGCGAGATCCTGGCCTTCACCGGCGAGAAGAACCTGCGTTCCCAGGCGGTGATGCGCCGGCTCGGCATGACCCGCAGGGCGGACCTGGACTTCGACCACCCGGCGCTGGCCGACGATCATCCGCTGAAGCGGCACATCGTGTTCGTGGCGTCGCGGCCCTAAGGGACGGGACAGGCTTTCGGGGCCGCCGCCTTGGCGAGTTCCGCCTTGGCGGCTTTCAGGTCCGCCAGGAACTTCGGGTCGGCGTGCAGGCGCGCCACCATGGCCGCGCCCAGGTCGCGGCCCGCCTGGACATCGCTGGCGAAGTGGACGCCGCAGATCACCCGGCTCTGACCGATCTCACGGCCGGCGACGATCATGGCGCTGGCCTTGTCCGGGACCGCTTCGGCGAGGATCAGACCCCAGGCCCAGCCGGTGATGGCGTGGCCGGAGGGGTAGGACGGGTTGGTCTTCAGCCAGTCCTCGCGCGGCACGCAGACCGGCTGGGTGTTGCCGATCAGCGGGCGAGTGCGGTTGTAGATCCGCTTGGCCGGGCCGCTGACCCCGCGGGCGTCGAGCTCGACCCGGTGCAGCAGCGTCTGGGTCCTGGGCGTGGTCGCCTCGGAGATGTCGCGGCCGAGGGCGCAGGCGAAGCGCTTCTGCGCGCCACCGCTCCACAGGTCGTTGTCACGCTGCGCGGCGGCCCAGCGGGGCGTCCCGGCCAGCGCGCGGTTCTCGTCGTAGATCGCCCGGTCGGCCTTGCCGGAGGGGCTGTCGACGGCCGGCGGCGGCGGCAGGATCGCCTTGCCGTCGATGGCGTCGGGGGCCAGGTAGCCCTTCAGCTTGGTTGGCACGGGCTGCGCCATCGACGCGTCGACGTCGGGGTCGGGGTTCGGCGCGGGCGCGGCGGCCAACAACAGGACGGCCACCGCCGTAATCGACAGGGTACGGATCAGATGCATGCCGTCAGCGTAGCACCGTCAGGCCGTTCTTGATCACCGTGACGTTGCGCGCCGCCACGCGGGCCTCGAAGGAGATGTCCTTGCCGTCCTTCCAGAGGTCGACGGTGATGATGTCGCCCGGGAACACCGGGGCGGAGAAGCGGGCCTGGTGGCTCTTGATCTGGTCCGGATCGAAGCCGGTGATCGCCTGCAGCACGGCGCGACAGGTGATCCCGTAGGTGCACAGGCCGTGCAGGATCGGCCGCGGGAAGCCGGACCGCTTGGCGCTCTCCGGATCGGAGTGCAGCGGGTTGCGGTCGCCGTTCAGGCGGTAGAGCAGGGCCTGGTCCTCGCGGGTGGCGATGTCCACCGACAGGTCGGGCTGGCGCTCCGGGATCGGATGCGGCTCGGGCTGGCCCTCCGAGGGGCCGCCGAACCCGCCGTCGGCGCGGCAGAAGCTCGAGCCGGTGAGGGTGGCCACCAGCTCGCCCTTCTCGTCCTTCCAGGTGGTCTGGTTGACCAGCACCGCGCCCTTGTCCGGTCCCTTGTCGAAGGCCCCGATGGTGCGGCTCTCGGTAGTGAAGGTCCCGGAGGTCGGGAGCGGCCTGTGCAGCTCGACCTTCTGCTCGCCGTGCACCAGCATCAGGTAGTTGGGCTGGCTGGGCCGATGGCCGGGCTTGGTGGGCAGCGGCTCGGCCTGGCCGCGGCCGGCCAGGACGGTGGCGGCGGTGGGCACCACCTTCAGACCCTTTTCGTAGACGAAGGCCAGTTCGGTCTCGTCCATGGGGTCCTGGCCCAGGCCGACGCCCAGGGCATAGAGCATCACGTCCTTGTCGCCGTAGGTGAAGGTGCGCGGCTGGGTCCCTTGATCGAGGACGTCGGGGTAGAAGATGGCCACGGAACGTCCTCCACAATCGGTCGGCCCTTATGCCTTGGGCCCTTTGGCGCGCGAATGGCGGGATTGAAGCCCCTCGCCCCGACGGAGGCAAGCAGGCGGCCGTATTTGCCCGACCCGGCCTGATCGGCTAGAAGCGGCGACCTCTCGCGTGGCGGCGTACCGGCCTTGCGCGACTCCTCGTTCTTCGAAGGCTGCCATGTCGACCACCGCCCCGCCCAACGCCCAGATCACCGGCAACGTCCTGTTCTACTCGCAACCCGAGCCGCTCTCGCCGGAGACGCACGGCAAGATGGGCGTGAAGTCGATGAACGGCCCGTTCGGGTTCGCCAAGGCCGGCCACGCCGTGCCGCTGACGGTCGGGGAGTTCCCGCTGTCGGCGCTCACCGGCCCGATCATCTTCGTCGGCGACGAGAAGCTGCCGATCGCGGTCATGGGGCTGAACGCCGGCGAGAACATGTTCGTCCGCGACGACGGCCTGTTCGAGGCCGCCACCTACATCCCGGCCTATATCCGCCGCTATCCGTTCGTGTTCGCCAACGACGACAACGCCAAGCAGATGGTGCTGTGCGTCGACCGGGCCGCCGAGTTCGTGGTCGACAAGGGCTTTGACCAGCCGTTCTTCGAGGCCGATGGCCAGCCCAGCGCCTACACCAAGAACTGCATCGAGTTCTGCAACAACTTCGAGATCGAGCGCCAGCGCACGATGAGCTTCATCGCCCTGCTCAACGAGCTGGACCTGTTCGAGACCAAGACCGCCAACTTCACGCCGAACAATCCGGACGGCACGCCCGGCGAGACCCAGAAGATCGCGGAGTATTTCGGCGTCTCGGAAGAGAAGCTGAACAAGCTGCCGACCGACAAGTACATCGAGCTGCGCGACAACGGCGCGCTGGCCCAGATCCACGCCCACCTGATCTCGCTGGCCGGCTGGGACCGCCTGATCGCCATGGCCCTGGCCCGCCAGGTCCCCGGCCCGGCCGCCGCGAACGCCTAGTCCGTTTTTGCTTGGTCGCGCTGCCGGACGGCGGACAAGCCGTCCGCCTGGCAGCGCTCAGCGCGCGAACACCCCGCGCGTCAGGCACGAGAAGACCAGCCGGCCGGCCTCGTCGAGGAGGTCGTGCTGGCAGATGACGATGCCCTTGCCGTCGCCCACCGGGTCCTTGGCCATGACGGTCATGCGCCCGCGCAGCAGCTCGCCGGGCGGCGGGTTGCGCATCCAGCGCAGGGCGTCGACGCCCAGCCGCTTGGTCTGCGGCCAGTCGGTGTGGGCCACGGCGTCCAGCCGGGCCCAGATCGCGTAGACCATGGCGTCCGGCGCGCCGCGATCGGCGGTCCAGCCGGGGGTGAAGGCGCCGATGAAGGCCTCCAGCGCCGCCGGATCGACCGCCGCGGCCCCCAGCGACACCACCTGACCGATCTGGATCTCATCGAAGGACGCTGGCACGGGTGGGCAAATCCTGAAGGCTGAAGAATTGGGGCTGTTTGGCCGATGATGGCCGTGCGCCGCGGGCGAAGTCGAGCGCCGCTTTGCGCCTGTGGGCCAGCGGCGCCATATAGCCGCCGTAACGAGCCGGTCCGGTGGCGCGAATAGCCGCCGTGGACCACGGGGCGGAAGAGACGATGATGCGGTTCCTGACAGCCCTGTTCGTGGCGTTCGCGATGGCCCTGCCGGCGGCGGCGCAGCCGGTGAAGCACGTGCAGGCCGAGCTGGTCGCCGAGGCTCAGGGCATCGCGCCGGGCCAGACGATCCACGTCGCCCTGCGCCAGCAGATCGACAAGGGCTGGCACACCTATTGGCGCAATTCCGGCGATAGCGGCGAGGCGACGCGGATCGCCTGGACGCTGCCCGCCGGATGGCAGGCCGGTGAATTCACCTGGCCGGCGCCGCGCAAGCTGCCGGTCGGGCCGCTGATGAACTACGGCTACGAGGGCGAGGTGCTGCTGCCGGTGGCGATCACCGCGCCGGCGACGGCGAAGGCCGGTCAGACCGTGCAACTGGCGGCCAAGGCGCAGTTCCTGGTCTGCGCCGAGATCTGCGTGCCGGAGGACGCCAGCCTGACGTTGGCCCTGCCGGTGACGGCGGGACCCGCGCCGGCCGATCCGAAATGGGGCCCGGCGATTGCCCAGACCCTGGCCGCGGCGCCCAAGCCGGCGGGCCTGGCGGCGGTGTTCCAGCCGCACGGAACCAGCGTGGCGCTGGCGGTGACCGGGGCGGTGATCAAGGCCGCCGACAAGGCCGACGCCTACTTCTATCCGTTCGACGGGACGGTGATCGACCACGCCAAGCCGCAGGCGATCGAGCGCGGCCCGGAGGGCCTGACGCTGACGCTGACGTCCGGCTACGCCTTCCAGGGCGGCAAGGCGCCGCCCGCCATGGCCGGCGTGCTGGCGGTGGGCGGCAAGGCCTATGAGATTTCCGCCGGACCCGGCGCGCCGCCGGCCGGCGCCGCGGGGCTGGGCCCGCCGCCGGTGAAGGGCGAGGGC
>JACXTT010003266.1_pt1 | contig 25154 bp, 28 predicted proteins | sample 9270951 | NCBI WGS metagenome assembly JACXTT01 (sample SAMN15532306, study PRJNA645909) | rock metagenome | isolation source: weathered quartz diorite | place: Puerto Rico | collected 2017-06-21
TGCCCGAACTCAATGCCAATCACCTGCAACTGCTGCCGATTCAGCGGGCGAATCGCGGCTGGAAGGGCGCGATCGCAACGAATCCCAATTGCTCGACTGTGGCGCTCACGATGGCGCTCGGTCCGTTGAAGCAGTTCGGCATCAAGCGGGTGATCTGCACCACCATGCAGGCGGTCTCCGGCGCCGGCTATCCGGGCGTACCCTCAATGGACATTCTCTGCAACGTCGTGCCCTACATCGGCGGCGAAGAAGAGAAGATGCAGCAGGAAACCCAAAAGATCCTGGGCGACTATTCGAATGGCGCCGTGACGCCGCTCGAGGCCCGCGTCAGTGCTTCGTGCAACCGCGTGCCTTCTGTCGATGGTCATCTGGTCTCCGTCTCGGTCGAACTCGCGGGCAAGCCGGCGCGCGATGAGATTCTTGCAGCCATCGCCGCCTATCGTGGCGTGCCGCAAGAGAAGGAACTCCCCAGCGCGCCCAGGCAGCCCGTGCAGTACATGGACGCTCCTGACCGTCCGCAGCCGCGTCGCGATTCCGGGCGTGAAAACGGCATGGCATGCTTTGTCGGCCGTCTCCGCGAATGCCCGGTGCTCGACTGGAAGTTCACCTGCCTCGCCCACAACACGATTCGTGGCGCGGCGGGCGCGGCCGTGTTGAATGCAGAACTGATGAAGGTGGAAGGACTCCTCGACTGACATGATCGTCATGAAGTTCGGCGGATCCTCGGTTGAATCCGCCTCCGCAATCGCGCGAGTGGCAGGCGTCGTGCGCGAACGCGTGGACCGCAAACCCGTGGTGGTCGTCTCGGCAATGGGCAAGACGACCAACCGCCTGCTCGAAATCGCCGCCAAGGCCGTCGCGGGCCAGCGCGATCAGGCGCTGCAGTTGCTGCAATCGCTGCATCATTTTCATTTGGACGAATCGGGGTTGACGCACGAGATCGATGAGCATTTCATGGAACTCGCGGAACTGGTCAAAGGTCTCGTTGTGATGGGGGAACTGACCCCGCGCGCCACCGATGCGGTATCGGCCTATGGCGAGCGCTTGAGCAGCCTCATCGTCGCCGAGCAGTTCCGCAAGAGCGGCATGGATGCTGTGCACGTCGATGCGCGAAAATTGATCGTCACCGATACGCGCCACACGCAGGCCGCGCCGTTGTTCCAACTCACCTACGAGCGGTTGGCGGCGGCAATTCCCTCGCTCGCGGCTATGAAGGTCGTCGTGATGGGAGGCTTTATCGGAGCGACGTTGGACGGCGTCACCTCCACGCTCGGGCGCGGCGGTTCGGACTTCACCGCATCGATTGTCGGCGCCGGCATCGCGGCGGAGGAAATCCAGATCTGGACCGACGTAGACGGCATGCTGACGTGCGATCCGCGCATTGCGGCAGGCGGTCATCGAGTCAAGACGTGTTCGTTCGGCGAAGCCGCGGAACTCGCCTATTTCGGAGCCAAGGTTCTGCATCCTGCTACCGTCGTACCGGCGATCGAAAAGAACATTCCCGTGCTGATCCTGAATTCCCGCCGGCCGCACGTGGAAGGCACCCGCATTGTCGCCGAGGCGGTCCCTTGCAGGAATGCCGTGAAGTCCATCGCCTGCAAGCAAGGCATTGCGGTGGTCAGCATCACGTCTTCGCGTATGCTGATGGCTCATGGTTTTCTCCGCCGTATCTTTGAGATTTTCGACCGTCATGAAACCGCGGTGGACATGGTGACGACTTCGGAGGTCAACGTCTCACTCACCATCGACAACCCGCGGAACCTCGATGCGATCCGGAAGGAACTGAGCGAATTCGCCGAAGTCTCGGTGGATGAGAATCAATGCATCGTCAGCCTGGTTGGCGACAATATCCGCCATACGCCGGGAATCGCAGCGCGCGTGTTCACGGCAATGGACGGCATCAACATCCGCATGATCTCGCAGGGAGCGTCGCTGTTGAACATCAGCTTTGTGGTCGACGCGGCAGACCTGAAGCGAAGCGTCGAGTCCTTGCATGCGGAAATGTTCAACGAACTCGATCCCGCGGTGTTTGAGTAAATAACGATGAAACTCGCAATTGTCGGTTATGGCAAGATGGGCCGCATGGTGGATGGGCTCGCGGCGGAATACGGCTTCGAAGTCACGGCGCGGATCGACGTCAACGATCCCATCGAGAACGCACGCGGCGCCGACGCGGCGATCGAGTTTTCGACGCCAGAGGCGGCAGTCGGCAATCTGGAAATGCTTGCGGCCCTTGGCGTCAACACCGTGTGCGGAACGACGGGATGGTTGGCAAATTTGGATCGCGCCCGCCAGGCGTTCGATGCAAGCGGAGCCGGGCTCGTTTACAGTCCGAACTTCTCAATCGGCGTGAACATTTTCTTCAAACTGCTCGAAAGCGCGGCGAAGATGCTCGAGCAGCAGACCGAGTACGGCGCATGGGCGTGGGAAATTCATCACAGCGCCAAGAAAGACGCGCCTTCGGGCACGCTCATCAAGGCGGTGGAAACGATGCGGACAGCAGGATACACGGGGCTCATCGACGTATCGTCGAACCGTGCGGGCAAGATTCCAGGCACGCACGAAATCGGGTTCGATTCCGCGGCGGATACAATTACGTTACGGCATACCGCACGCAGTCGCGAAGGTTTTGCGCGAGGCGCCCTGCAAGCCGCCAAGTGGGTCGTGGGCAAAAAGGGAGTCCACGAGTTCAGCGAAATTCTCTTCCAGCAACATCAAGAACAGGGAGGCAAATAAATGTTTCAAGGTTGTGGCACCGCGCTAGTGACGCCGTTCCGGCAGGATCAATCGCTCGATGAGCCGGCGCTTCGCGCATTGATCAAGCGGCAACTGGTCGCAGGCATTGACTTTCTGGTTCCTTGCGGCACCACGGGCGAGAGCCCGACGCTCAGCCGCCGCGAACATCTCCGGGTGGTTGAAATCACGCTCGAAGAGGCCAAGGGCAAGGTCCCCGTGGTTGCCGGCGCCGGTGGATACAACACCGCTGAAGTGATCGAACTCTCTCGCGAGGTCGAACACCTGGGCGCCGATGGACTGCTTTCCGTCACGCCCTACTACAACAAGCCAACGCAAGAAGGCTTGTACCAGCACTACAAGGCGATCGCCGCGTCGACTAAGTTGCCGATCGTCGTCTACAGCGTGCAGGGACGCACCGGCGTGAACGTCGAACCCTCCACGCTGAAGCGGCTTTCGGCGATCGACAACATCGTTGCAGTGAAAGAAGCCTCAGGCAGCATCAACCAGATTGGCGCCGTGCTGCAGCAAGTACCCGCCGGGTTCAAAGTGCTTTCGGGCGATGACTCCATCACGCTGCCTCTGATGGCGCTAGGCGGACACGGCCTGATCAGCGTCGCGTCTAACGAGATTCCCGGTGAAATGACGGCGCTCGTACGCCACTGCCTGCAGGGCGACTTTGCGGGCGCTCGTGAAATCCACCGCCGCTTCCTCGCTTTGATGGATATCAACTTCGTCGAAGCCAATCCGATTCCGGTCAAGGCCGCGCTCTCGATGATGGGCCTCTGCGAACCGGTATGGCGCCTTCCCATGACGCCGCCGTCGGACGCGAGCCGCGACAGGATTGCCGCAGTGCTCGAGTCCGTCAGCCTGCTCTCGCGCGCCGCAACCGCGGCTTAGATCAGTTGTTGAACTTCTTGCCGGCGGCCAGAGATTCCACCATCGCCGACAGGTTCTTTTTGTTGACCGGATCCGGGGCTTGCTCGAGCGCCTTCTTTGCGTGCTCGAGCGCCTTGGCGTTGTCGCCGATTCCCATGTAGCCGCGGGCCAACCCGACGTGGACCGGCCAGACGTCTCCGTTGCGCTTGTGATTGATCTCGAACACCTCGAGCGCCTCTTTCGCCAAGCCCGCCGTTTGCAGTTGCCGTCCCACCTGGTGGAGCTGCAATGAGGTTGGGTTGGTGCTGTTGATCGCGTCCATCAGCACGTCTTTCGCCTCCTGCGGTTTGTTCATCGCCAGCAGGACCTGGCTCTTGGTGGACATCGTCTGAAAGTTCTTCTGCCCTATGAACGGCCGGCTGATTGCGGCCTCTGCCCATTCGAGTCCAAGGTCGAGATTCTTCTTGGTCTGGATGGTGTACTGCGCTGCCGCCATGAATGCCGGAGGACCGAAGCCCACTGACGTCCGCAATTCGTCCTTAAGGCGGCTGATATAGAGGTCTTCGATCTGTTCCACGTCGATCGTCCATGCCACGGCGAGGTCTTCCCACTGCATTTCCGCAACCGCTCGCGCCGGTTCGCGGCTGGTGAATTCATACGTCAGGTACTCGCGGTACTCATGCTTCTTCGGCTTCACGACGACGCGCAGGGCGTCCTCTTTGGGTTCGTAAAAGAAGCTGCCCCACGAGGTGTGGTTCTTCGAAAAGATGAGCGTCCACTCGTCTTTGCCGGTCATGATGTGGAAGCCGTAGGAGCCTGCCGCAATGTCTTTGCCTTCGATCTTCACAGGTGCTGAAACGGTGAAGACGGTGTTCTCATTGGCGCCCGCTCTCCACGGCGATTCGGCTGCGGTGCCGAAGCCCAGGTTCGTCATCCCGTACGGGACAAGTCCGCCCCAGATCTTGCCGCGGCGATCGGAGCCATCCGGGCCATGCACCTTGGGGCTCGAGTAGTCGATTGAAACCTTGACCGGACCGATTCGTTGGATGACGGTAGCGCGCTGGTTGTTGCCGCTGGGAGGTGTCGTCAGGCCGGGCATCTGCGCAAGGCAAACGCCGGCAGTAGTTGCAAAAGCAAGAGCCGCAAATGTACGCATATGCTAAAGAGTACGTTTGCGGCGCGTGTGCGTGAGTCGATTTGGGACGATCCGCGGAGCTAGTGTGGCGAGTGGTTCAACACCGCATTCATCGAGCCCTGCCGGTAGCCTTCGAGGTCCAAGGTCACGTAGTGGAAGCCGAGCGGCTTGAAGATCGCCACGAACTTCGACGCCATGTCCGGATCGAGCGCGCGTTCGAGTTCCTCACGTGCGATTTCAATACGAACGAGTTCGCCGTGGAACCGCACGCGGAACTGCCGGAATCCGAGCGCCTTGATCTCTTCCTCGCCTTTTTCCACGGTCTTCACGACCTGCGGCGTGACCGCGGTGCCATAGGGAATTCGCGAGGACAAGCAAGCCGATGCCGGACGGTCCCATACCGAAAGTCCGGCTTGTCTGGCAAGTTCGCGGATCTCGGCTTTATACAAGCCCGCTTCGACCAGCGGCGCCTTCACCTGATGGATCTTCGCCGCGCGCTGCCCGGGACGGTAGTCGCCGAGATCGTCCATGTTCACGCCGTACACGATGTACCGCACGCCGCGCTCTGCGCCGACTTGTTCGAGACGTGCGAAGAGTTCGTCTTTACAGTGAAAGCAGCGGTCCGGATCGTTCTTTACGTAGTCTGGATTGTCGAATTCGTACGTATCGATGTACTCGTGGCGGAAGCCCTGCGCTTTCGCGAACTCTTCGGCGTCGCGTTTGTGCGATTCGGGAATCGACGCGGAATTCGCGGTGATGGCGATGGCGCGATTGCCGAGCGCCTGTTGAGCAGCCCAGGCGAGGTATGCCGAGTCGATGCCGCCCGAATAGGCGACGATGACGTTACCGAGATCGCGCAGAATCCCGTACAGCTTGGTCTTTTTCTCCTCGAGCAGCTCCGGCTTTGCAGCCGGCGGCGGTCCGAAGGTCACGAGCGTGCCCATACCCGAAGTATAATTCACCATTGACACCTCAACGGCAATCTTCCACGGCGGGCCAGCCGCACACCGCCTCATTCCTTTGGTTCGCCCTCGGCCTTTTAGTCGTATCGGTCTGCATCAACTACCTGGACCGGGGCAATCTTCCAGTCGCAAAGAGCTTGATCGCGAAGGAGCTCTCGCTCGATCCGGAACAGATGGGCCGGCTTTTGGGCGCGTTCTCGATCACGTACGCGATTTCGCTGGTATTCGCGGGATGGTTCATCGACCGGTTCAACGTGAACTGGCTTTACGCGGCGGGCTACTTTCTGTGGTCCGGCGCCACGCTGCTCACAGGGTACGCCGAAGGCCTTGCAATGCTCTTCGGATTGCGGCTGATTCTCGGCGTCAGCGAGTCGATCGCTTATCCGTGCTATTCGAAAATCATCGCGGTCAGCTTTCATGAAAACCAGCGCGGCGTCGCGAACTCGCTGATTGACGCGGGTTCGAAGCTTGGGCCGGCGTTCGGCATATTCGTCTGCGCGCACCTGATGGGATCCTACGGATGGCGGATGATGTTCATCCTCATCGGAGGGGTCAGCATGCTTTGGCTCCTCCCTTGGTTATACGTTTGCTGGGTACAGAAATTCGAGACGCCAACTGTGGAGTCGAAGGCCAAGGCGGCGTCGGTGAGCATCATGCAAATCATCACGAACCGGTCGGCGATTGGAACGTCCATCGGATTGTTCGGCCTCAACTACATGTGGTATTTCCTGCTCAACTGGCTGCCGGGATACATGCTGGACGCCCGCGGGTATTCGACGGCCGAAATGGCCAAATTCGGTCCACTGCCGTTCTACTCGGTAGCGTTGTCCTCGGCCCTGTGGGGTTACGTGTCCGATCGAATGATTCGCGCTGGAGGCTCGCCGACCCGGGTCCGCAAGGGTTTCTTCATTTTGGGACTCCTGCTCGCCGCGGCATTTCTATTTCCGTCGGCCCTGGTGACGAGCCACGAAACCTCACTGTGGCTGCAGGTAATCTCGGCGTTCTGGTTTGGGATGGCGACTTCGAATTTATGGGCGATCACCCAGTCCATTGCGGGTCCTGAAGCGGCGGCGACCTGGACGGGGTTGCAGAACGCCTTCGGCAATCTGGCAGGCTTCGTGGGAGCTTGGCTCACCGGATGGCTGGTGAAAGTGACCGGGTCTTTCATCACCGCGTTCGGCTTGGCGGCGGGGATGGCGGTGATGGCGGCAGCGATGTACTTCTTTGTCGTCGGGGATGTGAAGCCGACCAATTGGAAGAAGGCGTAACAGCTTACAATGTTCTCATGAAGGCGTCCAAGACACTGGATGCCGTTCTGAGGGGCAAGGCCGATGCTTCGATACGGTTTGACGATCTATGTGGGCTCCTTGCGAAGCTTGGCTTTGATGGACAAACTCGCGGCAGCCATCATATATTCCGGAAGAGCGGAATCGAGGAGAGGATCAACTTGCAGCGGGACGGATCATATGCCAAGCCTTACCAGGTAAAACAGGTCAGGCTTACGATTCTGAAGAATAAGATTGGCCTCGACGATGAATAAGTACGAAGTCATCATCTATTGGAGTAACGACGACGATTGTTTCGTGGTTGAAGTGCCCGAATTGCCGGGTTGCTCAGCCCATGGGCCTACCCAAGCCCTCGCACTTGCGAATGCGCAGGACGCGATCCAGCTTTGGATCGACAGCGCAAGGGATTTTGGCGATCCAATACCGGAACCCAAGGGGCGTCGGTTGGTTTTCGCGTAAGTCCAACTCCGGGTAAGCATTTCTGAACGTTACGGGCTCTGGGCGTCCCGCTCAATCGGCGCAGGAAACCGAACAGGCCAAGTCCGTCGCCTCGCGGTACCGGTACGAGTTCGTGGAACTCAAAGAGATCCGCATCGACCACGACTTGGTAACAAGCCACCAGACCTCACTGTGGCTGCAGCTGATCTCAGCGTTCTGGTTTGGGATGGCGACTTCGAATTTGTGGGCGATCACACAGTCAATTGCGGGTCCTGAAGCGGCGGCGACTTGGACGGGATTGCAAAACGCATTCGGCAATCTCGCGGGCTTCGTGGGCGCTTGGCTCACAGGATGGCTCGTGAAAGTGACTGGGTCTTTCATCACCGCATTCGGGCTCGCGGCGGGCATGGCGGTGATGGCCGCGATGATGTATTTCTTTGTTGTGGGAGACGTGAAGCCGATCAAGTGGACGAAAGCTTCAGACTAGCTTGTCGTAGTCGCCGTGCGTGCCAATCCAAATCCAGACGATCACACCCGCGTGGAAGGCGCCCAAGGCGCGATGGCGGAGTCCAACGCGGGCGGAGTAGATGTTTGAATGCCCTTCGATCTGCTTGAATTGCAGACCGGGGTGGGCAGGGTTTACCCGAAACATCTTGTACGCGCGGTCAGCCTCGCGACGGACTTCCGGAGAAAGTTTCAGGTACAGCTTCCGAAACTGCCGGCTAGCCTTCGATTGGATCAAGGAGTTCGTCAAGATCGCGAGTCTCGCCTCGGTGGTGTTCTGCGAGTGCCTCCTCAGCCATGCGCTTGATCACGTCATGCTTCTCGCTGAAGCGCTTCTTCCAGCCCTGTTCGTCGGCCAGGGTGTCCAGAATCTGTGACGCAATTGCATCCTGTTCTTCCGAGGGCAACTCGCCGACCTTTTCGAGGACCTGTTCCAAAAGCGTGGTCATGCCTCCATTCTAATCGTTCGGAGTCCGGTTTTCCGCCTAAGTCCTAAGTACTTCTAAACGTTACGGGACCCCGCTGCGTCATAGTTGGTAGGGGCAAACTGCCGATCGCCGTTGTTTGGTTTGAACCCCTGGTAAATCAATCACTTACCGCGAACCATGTCGACGCTCAACGCGCCTAAACTTCCCGAACTGAACCGCGCCGCCCAATCGGCGCAGGAAACCGAACAGGCCAAGTCCGTCGCCTCGCGCTACCGGTGCGAGTTCGTGGACCTCAAAGAAATCCGCATCGACCACGACCTGTTCTCCTCGGTCCCGGTCGATCTGATGTTCCGCTACAACTTTGTCCCGCTGCACGCCCAGCACGGCACGCTCGACATCGCGCTGGCGGACCCCAAAAATCTCAACCTGATCGACGAGCTGTCGATCCTGCTCGGCAAGAAGCTCAAAATCAAGGTCGCGACGCTCTCGCAGATTTCGGACCTTCTGAAGAAGACAGAGCAGTCGCAACGCGTCCTCGAGGAAGTCACCGAAGGCTTCGCTCTCGATGTCGTCAATGAGGACAACCCCGACGAAACGCTGTCGATCGACAAGCTCACGGGCGGCGATTCGGATATTGCGCCGGTAATCAAACTGATCGACACCACGCTGTTCAGCGCGCTCGAACGCCGCGCGTCGGACATCCACATCGAAACGCGCGACCAGGAAGTAGTCATCAAGTACCGGATCGACGGCGTGCTGACCTACGCGATGCCGCCGATCGCCAAAGAATGGCACTCGACGATCATCTCGCGCATCAAGGTCATGAGCGAACTCGACATCGCCGAGCGCCGCGTTCCGCAGGACGGCCGTTTCCGCGTTCGCTACAAGGGCCGCCTGATCGACTTCCGCGTGTCGATCATGCCGACGATCCACGGCGAAGATGCGGTGCTCCGTGTGCTCGACAAAGAGTCGATGAGCGAGAAGTTCTCGAAATTGTCGCTCGACGTGGTTGGCTTCGCTGACAGTGACATCGTGAAGTTCCGCCGCTACATCAAGGAACCGTATGGCATGGTGCTGGTGACGGGCCCGACCGGATCCGGCAAAACCACCACGCTCTACGCCGCGCTGAGCGAGATCAAGAACGACGAAGACAAGATCATCACGATCGAAGATCCCGTCGAATACCAGATCAAGGGCATCACGCAGATTCCGGTGAACGAAAGAAAAGGCCTGACGTTCGCGCGCGGCCTGCGTTCCATTCTGCGTCACGACCCCGACAAGATTCTGGTTGGCGAAATCCGCGATCAGGAAACGGCCCAAATTGCCATCAACGCCGCGCTCACCGGCCACTTGGTGTTCACGACCGTCCACGCCAACAACGTACTCGACGTGCTCGGACGTTTCTTGAACATGGGCGTCGAGACCTACAACTTCGTATCCGCGCTCAACTGCATTCTCGCCCAACGGCTCGTCCGCCTGATCTGCACGCACTGTAAGCACAAGGTCGAATACCCGATCGAAGTCTTCGAAGAAAGCGGACTGAAACCACACGAGTGGGAAGGCATCGATTTCTATGAAGGGCGAGGATGTTTCGAATGCGGCGGCACGGGGTTCCGCGGCCGCAGCGCGATCCACGAACTGCTCGACTTGAGCGAGCGAATCCGTGAAATGATTCTCGAAAAGCGCCCGGCGAGCGAAATCAAACGGCAGGCGAAAGACGAGGGCATGACCTTCTTGCGCGAGTGCGCGCTTGAAAAAGTAAAGGCAGGCCTCACGACGCTCAAAGAGATCAACAAGGTGACCTTCATCGAATGAGTGTGCTCGATTCCATCAGCAGTCTGTTTCAGGACCCGCCGCCCGGGCACGTCTTCGAGGTGTCGCCCCAGTGCCTCGCCTACGTGCGGCCGGAAGCGCCACAGGATGTGCAGTACCGCCAGTTGGAGCCTGGCACGCTGCAGGTTTCGCCGCTCAAAGACAACGTGGCCGCGCCGGAACATTTTGCTCACGCGATCGAAACGTTCGCCGCGACGCTGCCGCCGGCTAAGAAGCCTCGCCCCGCGGCGCTGATTCTGCCGGATTTCGCGGCGCGCCTGCAGGTGCTCGACTTCGATACGTTCCCATCGAACGCCGAGGAACAACAGGCGCTCGTACGGTTCCGTATGAAAAAGACCGTTCCGTTCGATGTCGAATCCGCGGCCGTCAGCTACTTCCTGCAGCCCTCTGCTTCGAAGCGCGTGGAGGTTGTGGTCGCGTCGATGTCCCTTGAAATCACGGGCCGCTACGAGACGCCGTTTCGCGCCTCCGGCTTTCACCCGGGGCTGGTCACCACGTCGGCGATGGCGGCAATGAATCTGATGCCGGGCGCGGGCCTCAACGTCGTCGCCAAGCTCTCCGCGGATTCTCTGACCGTTCTTGTGATCGACGGCGCGAGCCTGCGCCTGGTGCGATGCGTGGAACTGGAAGAAGAGGGTTCGCTCCCGGAAATGACCGCCGTGATCCATCCGACGCTGGTCTATATTGAAGACGAATTGAAGCGCCGGCCGGACCGTTTGCTGTTATGCGGCTTTGGCGCGGATACGGCGAACGCCGCCGCCGAATGGCATCAGGAGTTCGGCATCGCGACGGAAGGCTTGCAGTCCAGCTATGGGACGCCCACGCGCTTCAACGCCGGTCTTCTCGGATATTTACAGGGGGCGAACTAGGAACCATCATGCGCGCCCCAATCAATCTCGCCAGCGAGCCGTTTCGCAAAGACCGTGCGCTGACGGCCGTCAGCTATGTGCTGGCTGGCCTGCTCACCATTCTGCTGGGTTTTCTGGTCACAATGATCGTCAACCAGCGCAATCAGATGGCGGGCGACCGCGCCGAAGTGGATCGGCTCAGCGCACAGCTCGCGAAGTTGAACGCCGACCGCGTGGCGACCGAAACGACGCTGCGCAAGCCCGAAAACGCCATGGTATTCGAGCGCAACGTTCTGCTGAACATGCTGATCGACCGTAAAAGCATCAGTTGGACCCGCATCTTTGCCGACCTCGAAAAGGTGCTGCCCGGCAACGTGCGGTTGATCGCCGTGCGCCTGCCGCAAATCAACAATCAGAACCACGTGCTGCTCGACATGACGGTCGGCGCGGAAGATCAAGCGCCGATTCTCGACCTGTTGAAGCGTCTCGAAGCCTCGCCGGTGTTCGGCGCCACCACGGTGCACACCTTTCAGCCGCCATCGCAGAATGAACCTCTATACCGTTATCGAGTGAGTGTGAGCTATGCTCAGAAAATTTGAATTGCCGGCGAGCCTCGCGCCGTTGCGCGACCCCAAGGTCGCCGTGCGGGCTTTGTTGGGCGTGCTGGTGTTCGCCAATCTGGCCGCCACGTTCTTCGTCTTCTTTCCGCTTGGAGGCTCCCCGGAGGATCTCGACCGCCAACTGAGCAGTTTGCGCTCGCAGATCCGCGAACGCCGCACCACGCTCGATCGCACCAAGCTCATCGCCACCAAAGTGGAGAAGGGAAGGGTGCAGGGCGATGAGTTCATGCAGCAGTATTTCCTAAACAGCGGCAGCGCGTACTCGACGATTGTCGCGGAACTCGTGGAAGCCGCAAAACGGGCGCAGATCAAGGCGAAGGAACATTCCTGGCAGACGGAGCCGATCGAAGGCTCCGAAGATTTGTCGATGATGTCGATCGTGGGCAACTACGAAGGCACGTATGCGAATCTGCTGCATTTCGTCAATGAAATCGACCGTTCGAAGCGGCTGGTGATCATTGAGAACCTGACCGCGCAACCGCAGCAGGGGGCCGGCGGCATGCTGAACGTCGCACTCCGCTTCGACACGTTTGTGAAAGAGGTTCCCCAGCCATGAACTTCAAAGTAGGCGGCGCCGAACCGAAGAAAATCGCATGGCTCAGCGGTTTGCTGGTCGCGTTGATCGGAGTGTGGATCTACAATTCCTCGCAGACGCCGGATTACGGCCCCGGCGCACCGCCTCAGTCCACCGGACGTCCGCTTACCGCGCCGAAGGACGTGGGATCGCTGCCTGCGCCTCCACCTGCCGTGACCCGGCGCGACGCGATGACGCCCAAGCGCGCGGGTTCGCGGGCGCAGTTGCGCTCGTCGGTGCAGGACTTCAAACCCAAGCTTTTCGACAAAGACAATCCGGTGGATCCCACCAGGGTCGATCCCACGCTTGGCACGCAATTGATCGCCAAACTGCAGAGCGTTGCGCTCACTGGCGGGGGGCGTTCGCTGTTCGCTTTCGGCGCAGCGGCGGTGGAGGTGCCCAAGGGGCCGCTGATCAAAGTTACGCCGAAGCCCAAGGCGACATATCCCTTCTATGGACCTGTCAAACCCGTAGAGAAGCCGCTTGTGGCGGAAATGAAGCCGCCAGCGCCGCCGCCGCCTCCGATCCCGCTGAAGTTTTACGGGTTCGTGCTTTCGAAGAAGGATGGTGGGAAACGGGCGTTCTTCATGGAAGGCGAAGAGATTTACATCGCGTCTGAAGGCGAGACGATGAAGAAAAGGTTCAAGCTGATTAAAGTTGGCGTCAATTCCGCCGTTGTGGAGGATGTACCCAACAAGAACCAACAGACGTTACCCTTGGTGGAGGAGCAGCAAGCCAGCAATGATTAAACCGGTCAGCCGCGAACGGAACGGATTTGCGCTGCTGGTCGTGTTTCTCATGGCGGCTGCGGTCGCCATCACGCTGATGCTCGAGATTCCGCGCGTGGCCTTTGAGTCGCAGCGGAACCGCGAAGAGATGCTCGTCGAACGCGGCGAATCGTACAAGCGCGCGGTCGAACTGTACTACCGGAAAACGAAAACCTATCCGCAGAAGATCGAAGACCTGGAAAACACGAACAACTTCCGGTTTCTGCGCAAACGCTACAAAGATCCGCTCACCGGCAAAGATGAGTGGCGAATCATCCACATGGGCCCCACCGGCCTCACGGATTCGCTGGTGGAAAAAATGCCGGGTCTCGATGGCGACAAGAACAAGGGCACTGACAAAGAGAAGGCCGACAAGGCAAAGGAAATAGCGGCTGCCGGAGGCGACCCCAACGCGCCGAAGGGTCCGGACGACGTTGCCTCTTCGGCGAACCGCACCGAGCGCGACCAGCGCGCGCTGCTTGCGCAACGCGGCGGAGCAGGCGCTGGAGCCTTCGGGCAGCCCGGCGACCCCAACGCGCCACCGGTGGATCCGAATCTCGCATTTCAACAGCAGCAGGCGGCGGAATTTGCGCGTCAGCAGCAACTGATGCAGCAGCAGCAGCAACAGGGTGGCCAGCAGCAGCAGAATGGCACGACGATTCCGCCCGATCCCAACAATCCGGGCGCGGCTCCGATGTCGCAGATGAACAACGGACAACAGCAGCCGGGGCAGCAACAGACGCAACCGAGTAACTCGAACGATCCCTTTGCGCCTCCGCAAAACGGACAGCCCTCGCCGTTTGGCGGCAACCAGCCGGGCTTCACCAACAATGGCAGCGGTCCCGTGCGCACGCTGTATCCGGCTTCGGGCCAGTTACCGTTCAATCCCGGCAATGCGATCGTCCGCGGCGCAATTCCCAATCCTGGCGGCACAGTCGCGAACTCGCAGACGGGCGGCTTCAGCCAGCCCTTCGGACAGCAACCGCAGTCGCCGTCTCAATCGCTCTTCAACGGGAGCAATGGCGGCAGCGGGAGCGGCGCCAACAGCAGCTTCAACGTCCCGCAGGCCGTTCGCGACCAGCTTACGAGGCCTTCCGGGCGCGCCCAGTCGGCTCTTGGCGGCAATCAGTCCTTTGGCGGCGGAGGCATTGCCGGCGTCGCCAGCAACGCCGCAGGCACCGGCATCAAGCGCTACAACGAACATTCGAAGTACAAGGAATGGGAGTTCGTCTTCGACTACCGCAAACCCGCGAAAGGCGCGCAGAAGGGCGTCACGGGCGTCGGCGGATTGAAGACCACCGACAACCCGCAGCAGCAGCAGAATGGTTTTGGGACGCCGAACAGCGGTTTCGGCAATAGCGGCAGCAGCGGATTTGGAAACAGCGGTTTCGGCACACCTCCGCGCCAGCCTTAATCCAGAATCTCAGCGATCACCCTACGAGGCGCCGAAGAAATCTCTTCAATCCGCCAGGTTGATCGTGAGTTTGCGGAACGGGAACCGCGGCTTCCGCCGCCGGTGGCGCTGCCGGACGGCCATAAGCGGCCTCGAGGAATTCTTCGCCGGGACGTTCACGAAAGAGCGTGTTGTGAGCGCCGGACACCTCCGACTGCGGACGCCCATTCGAGTAGTAGTACAACGCCAGCGATCTTCGGCTGCGGCCTTCCGGGCAGGTCAACGGATCGGGATGGCCGTGATACGAAAAATCGGTTGTCGAGAAGATCACGCACCGGTTGAAGATCGGCAGCACCCTTGCCTCGCAGCGGGACATGGTCGCGTCCCACAGTTCGAGATGGCCGCCGTATTCTTCCTTCCAGTCTTCGTTCAGGTACACGAGCAGGTTCAATCGCCGATCCAACTTGAGCCGCGGATGATGATTGAAATCGGCGTGGACTTTCAGGAAGCCCCCGCGCTGGATCTGGTGCAACCCGCCTCCCCAGAAGTGCGGGTCTGGAATCAGCCCCTCGATGCCGGTGAGTTGTTCGAGAAACGTCAGAAAGATCGAAGAATTCAACTGGTACAGCAGCATGCGCGTGTGATCGCGTAGCTGCTTTTCATGTGTCGACGCCAGCTTCTTTTCCGCGGGATTCTCAAAGCGCGTCCACGCGATCTGGTCCGGCCCTGGAAATTCTGAGATGACGGGATGGAGGACATCCTCCGGCAGAAAGTCATCCATCACGATATGCGGAAATGGCTTGCCTTCCTGGTAGCGGTTTTTGTTTTCCTGCAGGATCTTGTCGAGATCCATTCGATCGAAAAGAGAACTCAGCGAGGTTCCCATGGGGTCGTCTCCTAAAGGTTGACTCCGTAGAGTAGCATGGGGGTTCTGGAATCCTCCAATTGTGCGCAAAAAGGCCTGCACGCGGCCTCTGGCTTCCTCGTCAAGCGAATTGGAGGCCGCTCACATGCGAAGAAAAAGAGATCACAGAAACGGATTCAGCCTGCTGGAGTTGATGGTGGTGATGGCGATCATTCTCATCCTGGCAACCATCGGGAACGTGGGATACCGCGAGAGCATCCTGCGTGCGAGAGAGTCCGCGGCGATCCAGCACATGCAAACCCTCGAGAAAGCGCAGACGCAGTTCTATGGCGTGTACCGGAAGTATGCTCCATCGCTCGAAGCGCTGGCCAACGCGAACCTGATTCCCGAGCATCTCGCGTCTGGAGTCCTCGGAGGATACCGCTTTCAACTGCACGCGGAAACCGATGCCTACGAACTCTCGGCGAGGCCGGAACAATTCGGCAAGTCCGGCAAACGCAGCTTCCACGCCGATGAATCGCTGGTGATCCGCCAGACCGATCAGGATCGCGAAGCCGCTCCCAAAGATCCGCCGCTGTAGGTATAAGTATCGCGGACCTTCCAGATGAAGCCGTCGAGCACGTAGTGCGTCGCCTGCGGCAGCGCGAGCAACGGCACGACGATCGCCAGCCATTCGGGATCCTCGAGCTTGGGGATCGCGGCCGCCCAGCGAAAGAAGCCCGCGTGATCGCGCCATACGAGCGCGTCCCAGATGCCTTCTTCGAGGTACGCAAATGCGATCATGGAGCCCGCGAACACGGGCAGCCATGCCGTTCGGAACCACTTCACCGCGGGCCGTTGTTTGCGCTGATACATCCAAACGAGCGCCATGTACGGAACGCCGTGCGCGACGACGTTTGTTGCTGTAATCGCGAGATCGCCATCGTGCCGCACGATGCCGCAGTACCAGGAAAGCGCCGTGCCGAGCACGATCAGATTCTTGGGAACATTGAAATCCCGCAGGCCTCGCAGAATTTCTTTGCCGAAGTAAAGCGCCAGAGTGACGGCCCAGGTCCAGAAGGCGATCCGTTCCACCAGCTGCGGCGCCGCAGCCGCGAAGAAGTCGCCCCGAATGAACCAGTGAAACGAGCGTCCATAGGTATGCCAATACACCAGCGGAAAGATGGTCGATACATACACGGCGGCCGCGTCCAGATACCGCCACGGCGTCTTCGGTTCCCGCCGGGAATACAACCGCATGAACCCGTATTGCTGGCGGACGAAATGAAACACCGCGATATAGGCGAGCGCGCGCCAGAACACGAGCGGCCCGGCGGTGTAGAGCATCACGCCGGCGAGCCAGCACGCGACGGGAATCGCGATCAGAAGCGTGCGGTATTTCTCGATCGCCGCGCGATCGAAGTACGTTCGCCACAGCGTGGAATAGACGTGCGCGACGTCGACGCCCACAACCAGCAGCAGCCAGGCCCAAGGATCGATCTTCTGCTGCGCAAGCCATCCGGCGGGAAACAGGAACTCGACGGCGAAGGTAACGAGAAATGCAGGCGCGAGAATGAAGGCGCAATCGGCGAAGCGTGAATAGAGCCAGGGCGGGGAGTTCACAGCCGGAAGAGAGTGCGAAGCCGCTTGGTTTGCACTCGGCTCACCGGGATTTCAGTTTCGCGCTTGTCCGTCATCTTCACCTGAAAACTCGAGTTGAACCAGGGAATGACTTCCTTGATGTGGTGGATGTTAACAATAAACGACCGGTGGGCGCGCCAGAAATGTTCCGGATCGAGGTTGGACTGCAGTTCCTCGAGCGTGCGGTAGTTGAGCATGCCTTCAATCGACGTCGTCACTACCGAGATCACGCCGTCTTCGATGGTGGCGTAAATCATGTCCTGTGCATCCACGATGAGATTGCGATTCTGCGCGCGCACCAGCAATTTCGTGCGAACCACAGCGGGCCGCACATATTGTTGTTGTTGCTGCTGCTGTAGGGCCGCGTCCGCGTCCAGAAGCGGCTGTTGTCTTTCCGCCACGGCTTTTCGCGCGCGGTCGATGGTTTCTTCGAGACGCTCTTTCTCGATCGGCTTCAACACGTAGTCGAGCGCTTCGAGACGGAACGCCTCCACGGCATATTGGTCGTATGCCGTCGCGAGGACGAAATGCGGGAGCGCGATGCCTTTTTCCCGCAGCGTGCGGATGACGCCGATGCCGTCCAGACCTGGCATGTGGACGTCGAGAAACACAACGTCCGGCTCCAGATCTTCGATCAGACGCACGGCCTCGATGCCGTTTTCCGCACTGGCCAGGATTTCGATGTCGGCGTAGTCGCGGAGCAGGAACGAGAGTTCCTCGCGGGCCAGCTTTTCGTCGTCTACGATGAGGGCGCTGATGGTGCGGGTCGCGGCGAGTGCGGCGGTCACGGTTTCAGTATAGCGGTTACCGCTACAGTTCCTCGAAGGTCAGATTGCGGTTGGTGAAGATACAGATATCGGCGGCGATCGCCATCGACTTCTCCACGATCTCGCGAGCGCCGAACGTCGTATTCTCGAGCAGGGCCGTGGCGGCGGACTTGGCGAACGAGCCGCCGGAACCGATGGCCGCGATGTCGTTGTCCGGCTCAATCACATCGCCATTGCCGCCCAGTATGTAGGTGTTGGCAGTATCCGCGACGATGAGCAGCGCCTCGAGGTGGCGCAGCATACGGTCGGTGCGCCAGTCTTTGGCGAGCTCCACGGCCGATCGCGCCAGGTTGCCGTTGTGCTGTTCGAGCTTGGTTTCAAAGCGTTGGAATAGCGAAAACGCATCGGCGGTGGAACCGGCGAAACCCGCGAGAATCTGGCCATTGTGCAGCCTGCGCAGCTTCTTCGCGGTGGATTTCAGCACTTCCTGCCCCATGGTGACCTGGCCGTCGCCCGCAATCACCACCTTGCCTTTGCGCCGCACGCACAGAATCGTCGTGGACCGAATGCGTTCTCTCATCGCCAATGCATCAACTCCTCAAAAAGCGAACAGGGATCGGCTTTCCGATACGTCACTTGACCAGAAACCCGCGATGCCGATCCCGTTGTTCGCGAGTCTCTATTGTTCGCGAGTCTCTAAAGGAAAACGCGGGCCGGCGCTCGGGGAACAAGCGCCGCGCCCGCACGCACGTGACTGTCTTGTGAATTCTGGTTTAACGGCCGAAGTAGTCGGCGTTCTTCTTGGTGAAGTCGTTCCATTTTTCGGGCAGATCGTCGAGCGCGAAGATCGCCGATACGGGACAGACGGGTACGCATGCGCCGCAGTCGATACACTCTACCGGATCAATGTAGAGCATCTCTGCGTCAGCAAAGGTCGCTTCGTCTTTCTTCGGGTGGATACAGTCGACCGGGCAGGCGTCCACACACGCCGTGTCCTTGGTGCCGATACAGGGTTCCGCAATTACGTACGCCATAGTTTAGGGTGAAATCACATTAGTACCACAATTCGGGGGTCTTCCGCGCGGTTCACGGCCCGTGTGAGAATCGTCTGCAGATGCCATTCATAAACGTTGAACCAGCAACGCGGCTGTACTACCGGCTGGAAGGCTCCCCGGGGTTGCCCGTATTGATCCTATCGCATTCGCTCGGAGCTGACCATGGGATGTGGAACCCGCAGATGCCGGGGCTGCTCGGCCACTTTCAGGTGTTGCGTTATGACACCCGCGGACATGGGGCGTCGGACGCGCCCGAGGGCGAGTATTCGCTCGAGCGGTTGGCCCTGGATGTTCTGGCGATCGCCGGCGAACTCGGCATTGAAACGTTCGCCTTTTGCGGCTTGTCGCTCGGCGGCATGACGGGGCAGTGGCTCGCCGCGCATCGGCCCGGGCGCATCACGCACCTTGTGCTCGCCAATACTTCGGCAAAGTTCCCGGACCCTGGCATCATGGAATCGCGCCGCCGCACGGTGCTCGAAAGCGGCATGAAACCGCTGGAAGAGGCCGTCATGGGCAGGTTCTTTTTGCCAGCGAGCTTAGCCGCGAAGCATCCTCACGTGGAGTCCACCCGGACGACGTTGCTCGCGACGAATCCGGTTGGATACGCGGGTTGCTGCGCCGCCGTTCGCGACCTCGACAACCGCGACCTGCTCGCCCGGATTCAAGTTCCCACACTGGTGATTGCCAGCGACCTCGATTTGTCGACGCCTTGGCTGGGGCATGGCGACGCGCTCGTGGCGGGCATCCCGGGCGCGAAGGCAGTGAAGCTCGATACGGGGCACCTGTCGAACATCGAAAAGCCAAACTCGTTCACTGCGGCGCTGCTCGAGTTTCTCCGGACGCCGGCATCCGGGGCTAGCATGCGCCGAGCGGTGCTGGGCGATGCCCACGTCGATCGATCGATCGCGAATGCCACCGATTTCAACCGTGACTTTCAGGACCTCATCACAAGCTTCGCCTGGGGAACCATCTGGACCCGTCCCGGCCTCGACGTCCGCACCCGGCGGCTGCTGGTGCTGACGACTACCGCAGTCGGCGGCCGATGGGAGGAGTTCCGGCTGCACGTACGTACGGGGCTCGCCCGCGAATTGGAACTCTGCGATCTCGAAGAAGCGCTGCTCCAGGCAGCGGTCTATGCGGGCGTGCCCTGCGCCAACACCGGATTTCAGATCGTGGCCGAAGAACTCGCGGCGCGCAATTCCTGACGGTCCCGGAAGTGATCGAGCGCTTCCGGATTGGCGAGCGCGTCGAGGTTCCGGACGGCGCGGTTATGGATCACCTCGCGGACGGCGAGTTCCACGATCTTGCCGGACTTGGTGCGCGGAATGTCCTCGACGGCAAGGATTTTTGCGGGGACATGCCGGGGCGTCGTGTTCCGGCGAATCGTTTGCCTGATGGTTGCCGCAAGCGAATCATCGAGTACGGCGCCGGGGCGAAGCTTGACGAATAGAATCACGCGAACGTCGTTGTCCCATTCCTGCCCGACGGCAACGGCTTCAAGGACTTCGTGCAGGGTCTCGATCTGGCGGTAAATCTCCGCTGTGCCAATGCGGACGCCTCCCGGATTGAGAGTGGCGTCCGACCGGCCGTGAATGATCAGGCCTCCATTTGGCGTGACTTCCGCGAAGTCGCCGTGGCGCCACACGCCAGGGAATCGGTCGAAATACGCTGCACGATAGGCCGTCTGCTGCGGATCGTTCCAGAAGCCAAGCGGCATCGACGGAAACGGTTTGGCGCACACCAGCTCGCCTGCAACGCCAGCAGGGCACGGGCCGCCCTGTTCGTCCAAGATCTCAACGGCCATGCCGAGGCCCTTACACTGGATTTCGCCGCGGTGCACCGGAAGCATCGGATTGCCGAGCGCGAAACACGAAACGATGTCCGTGCCTCCCGAAATCGAGGCGAGATGCACGTCCCCCTTGATTTCGCGATAGACGAAGTCGAAGCCCTCGGGCGCCAGCGGACTCCCCGTCGAAAGCACAGCCCGCAGATGATACAGAGGCCAATGTTCCCGCGGGCGAAGGCCGCTCTTCAAAAGCGCATCCAGAAACTTGGCTGAAGTGCCGAAGTGAGTCGCCTGTTCGGTTTCGAGAAATTGAAAAAGCGTTCGGCCCCCATCGTGAAACGGCGAGCCATCGTATAGCAGCAGCGCCGCGTCGGACGCGAGGCCGGACGCCAGCCAGTTCCACATCATCCAGCCGCACGTCGTGTAATAGAACAGCCGGTCTCCGGGGTGGATGTCGCAGTGCAGTTGATGTTCCTTGAGATGCTGCAACAACGTTCCACCGGCGCTGTGGACGATGCACTTCGGCGCACCCGTGGTTCCGGACGAATACAGAACATAGAGTGGATGCGCGAAGGGCAACTGCTCGAACCGGATGCGATCTTCTTCGCGAAAAGGGGCGATGTACTCGTCCCAATTCGAGGCGCCGGTTCCGAGCAATCCGGCCACGACCAACCGCTTCACCGAGGGCAGCCGCGAGGCGATCTCGCTCGCTGTGGCGATGCAATCGAAAGTTTTGCCATCGTAGCGATAGCCATCCGCAACGATCAGAATCTTCGGCTCGATCTGGCTGAATCGATCGAGTGTGCCCTGCACGCCAAAGTCCGGCGAACAGGAAGAAAAGACCGCGCCAATGCTTGCCGCCGCGAGCATCGCAATCATCGTCTCCGGCATGTTGGGCATCCATGCCGCGATGCGGTCGCCCGGGCGGATGCCGTCGGCGCGAAACGCAGACGCTAGTTGCGCGACCGCGTCCCAAAGATTCGCGTGCGAGAGCCGGCGGACCGCGCCATTCTCAGAACAGAACACGATGGCGTCTTCGCGATCGCGATGGCGGCGCAGCAGGTTTTCGGCGTAGTTCAGCTTCGCTTCAGGAAACCAATGCGCGCCTGGCATCGACGATGCATGTTCGACGACGGTCTCGCCGGGCTCTCCAATGACTTCCGCGAAATCCCACATCGCGAGCCAGAAGGCCGCGGGTTCGGCGATCGACCAATGGTGCAGTTCCGCATAGTTGGCGAACCCGGCGCCATTCTGAAACTGATACATGAAGCTGGCTTCCACGGACTTACGCGTGGGAATCCAAAGTGGCTGCTGTGGTGGCTGCGGCGGCTGTTCCATGACTCTCATCCGAGGTTAACGCGGCTTTGCGATTATAGAAACATGAGAATTCCGATTCTATTGCTTGGTCTCTCCTGTATCGCCATGGCGCAGCAGACCGAACTCGAAAAACGGTTGCAGGCTGCGGCCGAGACACTCGACGACATCATGGGCACCAAGGACAAGAGCATTCCAGAAGACTTGCTGAAAAAGTCCTCTTGCGCGGTCATCGTGCCTGGCGTCAAGAAGGGCGCGTTCATTGTTGGAGCCAAATTCGGCCGCGGTTTCTTCACCTGCCGCAAAAACGGCGGATGGTCCGCGCCCGGCGCCGTGAAGGTGGAAGGCGGCAGCATCGGGTTCCAGATTGGCGGTTCGGAAACCGACATGGTGCTGCTTGTCATGAACGATCGCGGCAAGACCAGTTTGCTCTCGAGCAAGTTCACCATTGGCGCCGACGCTTCCGCAGCCGCGGGACCCGTAGGCCGCGCGACTTCGGCGGAAACCGACGCAGCGATGCGCGCCGAGATTCTCACCTGGTCGAGGTCGAGAGGCGTTTTTGCCGGTGTTTCGCTGCAGGGCGCGACGATGCGCGAGGACGAAGATGCGCTCGTGCAACTCTACGGCAAAAAAGTCAAGAACAAGGTCGCGGTTGAGACATTGCCCCAACCCGGCGTCGCCAAGACGTTCTTGAGTACACTAGCCAAATACGCACACTAACAGTACTCCCACGCAAGCTCGGGCTCACCGATGCGACATCGCTGGTTGTAGGCGTCATTATTGGCGCCGGCATCTTTCTCGTTCCCAGCGATGTCGCTCGCAGCCTTCCTTCCACACCTTGGATTCTGGCCGCCTGGATCTCGGCGGGCATCCTTTCCTTCTTCGGCGCGCTGGCGTTCGCCGAAATGGGCGCTGCGATGCCTGCCACAGGCGGCCAATATATTTTTCTACGCGAAGCGTTCGGGCCGCTGTGGGCCTTTCTCTGCGGCTGGACTTTTCTGCTCGTCAGCATGACTGCGTCCATGGCGTGGCTCGCGGTGAGCTTCTGCCGCTACCTGGGATACTTCATTCCGCTCGAGCCCTGGCAGGCCAAAGGCGCGGCTCTCGCGCTGATCTTCACGCTGACGTACATCAACTATCGCGGCGTCACCATGGGCGCGTGGGTGCAGAAGATCTTCACCACGGCGAAGCTCTTGGGCATTCTGGCGCTCGTGATTGCGGCGTTCACAGCGCCGGCTGCGGTTCGGCCGGTCGAAGCCGCGCCTGCCGCCACGATCCGCATCGCGGACTTCGGCATCGCGATGATCGCCTGCCTGCTCGCTTACGACGGTTGGGTCAATGTGAGCTTTGTCGCGGGTGAGATCACGAATCCGCGCAAGAACGTGTTTCGCGCACTGTTGATCGGCGTCGCGATCGCGATGGCGATGTACCTGTCGGCGAACGCGGGTTACCTGCTCGTGCTGTCACCGGCGGAACTTGCCAAGACCGAGCGCGTCGGCGCGACGGTGGCCGAACGTACGATGGGTTCGATGGGCGGCGCGTTCGTATCGGCCACGATTCTGCTGTCCGTCATTGGCTCGCTGAACGGGCGCTGTCTCACGCAGGCCCGCGTGTATTTCGCGCAATCGCAGGATGGATTGTTCTTCAAGCAATTTTCCATGGTGCATCCGCGCTATCAGACGCCGGCCTTCTCGCTGTGGGTGCAGGCGGCGTGGGCAGGTGTGTTGATCGCGACTGGAACCTACGAATACCTGATCGACTACGCACTGTTCGCGATCTGGTTGTTCTACGGCATTAGCGTTGCCGGCCTGTTTGCGCTGCGGCGCAAGTTTCCCAATCTCGACCGGCCATACAAAATGTGGGGCTACCCGGTGACGCCGGCGTTGTTCGTGCTCGTGTCGGGTTGGTTTGTGGTGAACACCGCGATCGAACGCCCGCGCCCGTCGCTCACCGCGCTGGGCTTGATTGCGCTTGGATTCCCGGCCTATTGGTATTGGGCCTCGCGCCGTGTTTGAATCGAAGAAGCTTCATTATGCTTGACCCTCTCCTCAGTTGGCGCAAAGAGTTTCCGATCCTGCAAAACAGCGTCTACATGATCAGTCATTCGCTGGGTGCGATGCCGGCGCGTGTGCGCGGCCGCGTTAACGAGTTCGCCGATATGTGGCAGAATCGCGGCATCCGCGCGTGGGAAGAGGGTTGGTGGCAGATGCCGGTCGCAGTGGGCGATCTCGTCGGACGCATCATTGGCGCGGGTCCTGGCGAGGTCTCGATGCAGCAGAACGTCAGCATCTCGCAATGGATTGTGCATTCCTGTTTCGACTGGTCGAAGAAGCGCAACAAGATCGTCAGCGAGTCGATGAACTTTCCGACGAACCTGTACAATTTTCACGAACTCAGCGGCCCGCGGCTGGTGTTTGTCCCGTCGGAAGACGGCATCACGATCCCGCTCGAAAAACTGCTCGACGCCATTGATGAAGAGACCGCGCTGGTGTCGGTGTCGCACGTGCTGTTCCGCAGTTCGTTCCTGCAGGACCTCGAGGCGATTGTCGAAAAGGCGCATCGCGCCGGCGCCATGGTGTGCGCGGACCTTTACCAGTCCGCGGGAACCGTGCCCGTCGATGTGCGCGCGCTTAATGTAGACTTCGCTGTTGGGGGTTCCGTGAAGTGGCTGTGCGGCGGCCCGGGCAATGGCTACTTGTACGTCCGCAAGGACCTCTGGCCGGCGCTGCGGCCAAGTCTTACCGGTTGGTCCGCGCACAAGAATCCATTTGCATTCGCGGACGGCCCGATCGAGTACGCCGACGATGCCTTCCGCTTTCAGCACGGCACGGCGAACATCCCGGCGATGTACGCGGGAATGGCCGGTTACGAAATCATCGCCGAAGTAGGGGTGGAAAAGATCCGCGAGAAATCGCAGCGCCTGACCGAGCGGCTGATCGAGATGGCGGATGAAGCCGGTTACCGCGTGAACTCTCCGCGCGACCCCAGGCAGCGCGGCGGAGTCGTGGTGATGGAAGTTCCGAACGGGTATGAGGTGGTGAAGGATCTATCGAGGCGGGACATCCTGGTGGACTTCCGCCCCGGTGCAGGGATCCGCGTGGCCCCGCACTTCTACACTACCGATGAAGAAGTCGAGATCGTGATGCGAGAGATCCGGGCGACTGCTGAGAAGTTCGCGCTTGTGCGGACTTAGTCGGCTTGTGATGTGGCGAGAATCCGGGTAGAAGGGTAGTCCAGGTGATAGATCGGGGACAGAGGTGACACTCCTGGAGTGTCACCATTTTTGTCGGGAGTTCCTCGATCCAAAGGGAGGGGCCTCGTCCTCATGATGCCCCGAAAATCCGGGT
>JACXTT010003267.1_pt1 | contig 25147 bp, 25 predicted proteins | sample 9270951 | NCBI WGS metagenome assembly JACXTT01 (sample SAMN15532306, study PRJNA645909) | rock metagenome | isolation source: weathered quartz diorite | place: Puerto Rico | collected 2017-06-21
GGGCGGCTGCGCGGTCCGCCGGCGACGGGCCACCGGCTCGGGCTGCGACCGCCACCGGACCGGCGCCATGCCGGCGGCCCTGCGGAGCCACGCATACGCGCCGTAGCCGATCGTCGCCCCGACGATGGAAGGGATCGCGTGTACCGGTCCGTTCGCCGGCCGCGTCACCGCGGCCAGCACGCCGATCGCCCCGAACACCGTGAAGCCGATCGCCCCCACCCGAGGCCGGCGAACCGAACGAACGCCGAGCGCGAGGGCGACGATCGCGAGGACGACGCCGATCCCGGACACCAGGACCACCTTGTCGTGCGTGCCGAAGGTCCGGATCGCGAAGGACTTGAGCGACCCGGGGCTGAGGTCGATCGCGGCTCCGCCCACGGCGACGACCGGTGAGGACGCGCCCCCGGTGACGCCGGCGGCGAGCTGCGCCGCCCCGAGGGCGACGGCGGCCGATAGGAGGCCGACGATGCCTCCGGCCACGCGACCCCCTGGGTGCGCCTTGGGCGTCGTTCGCACGGGTCCGAAGGTACCGCTCCGGTCCTTACAGCATGCGAAACGGGCCGTCGCGGTTCGCGAACAGGGAAGAATGGAGCGCAGTGGCTCACCCAACCGCAGCCTGGACCCAGCGCGCCGCGTTCCTGGTCGCGGTCCTCGCCGTCATCGGCTATCGGCTCGTCAACTTCTGGCTGCCGCTGCCGATCGGCGCCGCCGCCTACGTGCACCTTCGGGCGACCGCCGAGGTGCGTTTCCGCAGGTCGGAGGCGGGGTAACGCTCGGTGCGACCATGAGGGGCGACGGCAGGTACCCGGCCATCTCGGACTACGCGCTGATCGGGGACTGCCACTCCGCAGCCCTGGTGTCCCGGGCCGGCTCGATCGACTGGTGCTGCATGCCGCGGTTCGACGGCGGCAGCGTCTTCGGCCGCCTGCTCGATTGGGACGCCGGCGGGTCCTGCTCGGTCACGCCCGTCACTGGCGACGTCACATCGACGCGCCGGTACCTGGAGGGCACGCTCGTGCTCGAGACGACGTTCGCGACCGACACCGCCGAAGTACGCCTCATCGATTGCTTCACGATGCGGGAGGGCGGCGCGCGCGACCCGTACGCGCAGATCCTGCGGGTGCTCGAAGGGGTCAGGGGCACCATGGCCTTCGACCTCTGCGTGAGCCCCCGGTTCGACTACGGGGAGATCAGACCGTGGATCCGCCGCCACCCGCGTGGGGTCCACAGCGCGGTCGGCGGCAACGACGCGCTCGTCGTCACGGGGGACGTAGCGCTCCGGCCGGGCGACGACCACGACCTCGTCGGACGCATCGACGTTCGCCCGGGACGGCGCTCGCGCCTGTCGATCCAGTACGCCCACCCCGAGACGTTGGAGCGGGACCCCGAGCGCCTCACCGCGGGCGAGCTGGACCGCCGCCTGCAGGAGGCCATCGAATGGTGGAAGCGCTGGTCCTCGAAGGCGAGCCTCGCGGGTCCGAACGGCCCGAGGGCGATCCGATCGGCGATCGTGCTGAAGGCGCTCACCAATGCCTCGACGGGCGCGATGGTGGCCGCACCGACGACCTCGCTCCCGGAAGTACCTGGGGGCGAGCGCAATTGGGACTACCGGTACAGCTGGATCCGCGACTCGGTCTTCGCCGTGCGAGCGCTTGCCGAGCTCGGCTGTCACTCGGAGGCGGACGGGTTTCGCCGCTTCATCGAACGCTCGGCGGCCGGCAGCGCGTCGGACCTCCGCATCATGTACGGCCCCGGGGGCGAGCGGCGGCTGACCGAGCTGGAGCTCCCGCGGCTGGAGGGTTATCGGGGCGCGCGGCCCGTCCGGATCGGCAACGCCGCCGCCGGGCAGGTTCAGCTCGACTGCTACGGGCACCTGTTGGACCTCGCCTGGCGCTGGCAGGAGCTCGGCCACTCGCCGGACGACGACTACTGGCGGTTCGTCGTCGATCTGGTCGAGACGGCGGCCCGGCGATGGACCGAGCCGGATCACGGGATCTGGGAGACGCGCGGCCGCCCGCAGCACTTCGTGCACTCGAAGGCCATGTGTTGGGTGGCGCTCGACCGTGGCATCCGGCTCGCGGAGGCCACCGGCCGGCCGGTTCCGGAGCGGCGGTGGCGATCGATCCGGCGGCAGATCCGCGACGCCATCTTCGAGCGCGGCTACGACGACCGGAAGGGGACGTTCGTGCGTTCGTTCGGCGCCCGCAGCGTGGATGGGTCGCTCCTGCTCCTGCCCAGCTTGGGCTTCGTCGACGGCGACGACGAGCGCATGGTGCGAACGGTTGATGCGGTCCGTCGGGATCTGGCCGCCGACGGCCTGTTCCTCCGCTACCGCGCGCGCGACGGCCTCTCGGGCTCGGAGGGCGCGTTCCTGACGGTGTCCTTCTGGCTCGCGGAGTGCCTGGCGCGGCAGGGACGGTGGGGTGAGGCGCGGGAGGTGTTCGACGCGGCGTGCGCCACGGCGAACGACGTCGGCCTGTTCGCCGAGGAGCACGACGTGACCACGAGCGCGATGCTCGGGAACTTCCCGCAGGGCCTGACGCACCTCTCGCACATCGCCGCGGCGTGCGCGATCGCTGCGGGTGATGGTTCTCCCGAAAACGGGTAGGAACCCTGACAGGAGGGACCCATGGCCATCCTCATCCGACGGAGACGGCGAACCATGACCCGCAAGCTGTTGATGATCGCGTATGTCGTGGCGGGACTGTTCATCGCGAGCGCCCACCACTATTTCCGGCACCTGAGTGGCTTCAAGCCGATCGCCTCGGCGATCCTCAGCGTCGCCCTGTGGCCGCTCATCCTGCTCGGGGTGAACCTGCACCTTCATTGAGGGGCTCCCCGAACAGGTTTCGCGAGCCTTGAGCAGGGAATATCCAAGGAGTCATTCCGCGAGGAGGTGACGCATGAATCGAGCTACGGGCACGGGACTGATCGGCGCGGGGATCGCCCTCATCATCGTCGGCGCGATCCTGGACTTCGCCGTGTCGGTCACGACCAGAGGCTTCAACATCAACACGGTGGGCGTGATCCTGCTGATCATGGGGATCGTCTCGTTCCTGACGGGGGTCATCGTAGTGGCGTCCGGCGGTCGGACCCGAACCACGGTCCGTGAGGATGTGCACAGCACGCCGGGCGGGCTCGAGCGGCTCCAGGAACGCGACGAATGGGCTTCGTGAGCACCTGAACGACGGGTGGCGGCCGCCGACACTTACCCAGCATGCGGGAAGGGTCGTGGCCGCGCGAGGAGCGTCGCTCAGGCGGCGGGGATGAACACGCGAAAGGACGCCCCGCCGCCGGGGCGGTCCTCCACCCAGGCGCGGCCGCCGTGGATCTCGGCGAAGCGCGCCACCAGCGAGAGCCCGATCCCCACCCCCGGCGAGTGCTGGCTTCGATCGTGGCCGTGGCGGAAGGGCTCGAAGACGGCGGCACGCAGCTCGGGCGGCACGCCCGGCCCGTTGTCCTCGACCGTGATGAGCACGCCCCCGTCCGACGCCGTCGCGCCCACCCAGATGCTGGTCGCGTCGGCGGCGTGGCGCGCGGCGTTCGCGAGGAGGTTCTCCACGATCCGCTCCACCTTGGCGGCATCGACGGGAACCACCACGGGATCGGCATGGACGGTGATCAGGTGGCCGCCCAGGAGCTCGGAAGCTTCGACGACGCCTCGGACCAGCGCCCCGACATCGGTGGGACGCCGGTTCGGCTCCACGATCCCCCGGACGAGCCGGTCCAGGTCCAGCAGGTCGGAGAGGAGCCGCTCGAGCTTGCGCGCGTTCGTTTGCAGGCGGGTGATCAGATCCCTCGCCTCCGGATCGGAGAGGTCGATCTCGGGGCGGCCCAGCGTGAGCGCGATCCCGAGGACGGCCGCAAGCGGCGTGCGGAGCTCGTGCGAGACGGCGTCCAGGAACACGCTCTTCATCTCGTCCAGGGCGCGCAGGCGCTCGGCCGCTTCCTCCAGCTCGCGAAACCGGCCGGCCTTGCCGAGGGCGAGCGAGGCGATGTCCGCGATACCTCGGGCGAGCTCGAGGTCCCGGGCCGAGAACCCGCCAAGGCCCTCGGCGCCGGCACCGGGCACCCCGGAGATGGCGATCGCGCCGAATCCATTCGGTTCCCAGCGCAGCGGCGCGATGAGTGCCTCACGATCCCCGTGCCCGCGGTACGGCTCGGGAACGGTCGCGATGGTTTCCCGCGTGAGGATGAAGGGTTCCTCGGTCGACACCAGGAAGCGCCGCGCCACGTCGGCGGGCACCTCGAAGGGCTCCGTCCACGCGTCGGCTTCGCCCTCGTGGCTCGCCGCCATACGAAAGGCCCCGCTCTCCGGGTCACGCAGATACACGCGAACCGACGCGCACCGGATCATGGCCGGGATCGTCCGGATGGCCTCGGAAAGCACCGAGGTCAAGTCGTGGACGCCGGTGAGCGTCTGCGAGAACTTCAGCAGCTCGCGGGCGACCTGCGCCGCGCTCCGCTCGCGTTCGAACAGCCGCGCGTTCTCGATGGCGACGGCCGCGTGGGCCGCCAGGACCTCGAGCAGGCGCTGGTCCTCGTCGTCGAACTGGTCCACACCGAGCTTCGCGAGCGCGACCGTGCCGATGACGCTGTTCCCATAGCGCATCGGAACCACGAGGAGCGACTCATCCACGTCCGGCGTGCCCGCGATGTTGACGGCCGTCGCGTCCTCGGCGGTGTTCGGCGCGTAGTGGGTTTCCCCCGTCTCGGCGACCCGGCCGGTGATGCCGGCGCCGAACGGGATGAGCAGCGCCTCGAAGGTCTCGCCCTGGTACTCGGAGAGCTCACCGCGAAACGCGATCGGGACGAGCATCTGGCCATCCTCGGACAGCAGGTGGACGCGGCAGTTGTGGTACTCGATGACCGTGTGCAGCTCGGCAGTGATCGCCTCGCCGATCTGCCGGACCTCGTTCAGTTCATTCAGTCGTTGCGCCAGGCTGTGGAGCATCCGGAGCTGCGCGAGCGAGCGAAGCTCATCGGTGAGCGGCCGCCCGGGAGCAGCGCCGCCGTTCGCCTCCACCTTTCGCATGGGAACGCCCAATTGCCCTCCAGGCAGAGGTATCGGAAGCGGCGGGTCGGCCCTTCAGCCCGGGGGACGGGTTGACCGGGGCGCCAGGCCGGCCGCATGCTCACCGTGATGCCCACCAGCGAGCCGCCCATCGACCAGGCAGCCCCCGAGGAGGTGGGGGCGGTCGCCTCCCTCGTCCGGCGATTCTTCGTCGAGGAGGGCTTCGACCTGCCCGAGGAGCCTCTCGAGGCTCGCGTGCGAACGTACCTCCAGGCCGACGGACACGCGATCTTCGTGGCGCGCCGCGACGGCCGGATCCTCGGGGTGGCCACGGTGATGACGAGCTACGGCCTCGAGTACGGGTGGTCGGCCGAGCTGGAGGACCTCTACGTGCTTCCCGAGGAGCGAGGCCTGGGGCTCGCGCGAAGGCTGGTGGACGCGGTCGCGGGGTGGGCCGCGGGCCGCGGCTGCTCCGCCGTGCTCGTCACGGTCACGCCCGAGGGCGAGCGAGCGCACTCGCTCACCGCCTTCTATGCACGCCTCGCCTTCCGGGACGACGGCCGAAAGATGCTGGAGCGCCGGCTGGCGAGCGCCTAGCGGAGCCCGAGCGCCGCGCCGAGCCCCTGCGTCGCCTCCTGGCCCGGGCGCGCCTGGGCGCGGCCTCGCCGAAGGATCAGCCCGGTCGTGAGGACGGCCACCACCGTGACGCCCAGCATGATGGTCGCGAGCGCGTTCACGGCGGGCGTGATCCCGAACCGTACCGCCGAGTACAGGACGATCGGCCAGGTGTTCGTCGTCCCGTTGGTGAACGCGGGCAGCACGTAGTCGTCGAAGGAGAATGTGAAGGAGAGGAGCGCCGCGGCGATGATGGCCGGCATGAGCCGCGGCAGCGTGACCTGGCGGAACGTCGACAGAGGCCCCGACCCGAGGTCGTAGGAGGCCTCCTCCAGCGTGTCGCCCATGCCGACGAACCGCGCCCGGATGATCAGCATCGCGAGCGACGCGTTGAAGACCACCTGACCCAGCAGGATCGTGCCCTTCCCGAGCGAGGGGAAGGCATGGACGTAGTTCCGAGCCTGAACGAAGAAGATCAGCGAGGCCACGGCGATCACGATCTCAGGCACGACGAGCGTGAGGTAGACGATGACGTCGAACGGGGCACGGGCCCGGGGGCTGAGGCGGGCGAGCGCGAGGGCCGCGCACAGGCCGAGCCCGGTCGCGATGATGGCCGCGCCGGCCGCGATCTGGAGGCTCGTCAGGATCGCGGGGATGAACACCGGGTCGTGGAGCCCGGCCGCGAACCAGCAGGTCGTGAAGCCGTTCCAGACCGTCACGTTGCCGATCTTGTCCGGAGGAAGGCTGCAGATGTTCGTCCCGTGGAACGACGAGAGGGCCGCCGCGGACGGCTTGTCGAAGGCGAAGATCGCCATCACGGCGATCGGGAGGTAGAGGAACGCGAAGACGATCACCGCCCACCCGGTGAAGGAACGCTTGGCGGTGAAGAGCCTACGCACCGAAGCGTTCCTCCTTCGTCGCGAACAGGATGTACAGCACGACGAACGCCGACAGGGCGACCATCAACGCGATCGCGAGCGCCGATCCGAACGGTTGGTTCTGCGCCGAGGAGAACTGGTCGCCGATCAGGTTTCCGACGAACTCGTACTTCCCGCCCCCCAGGATGTTCGGGATGATGTACTCCCCGGTCATCGGGATGAAGACGAGGAGGGCCCCGGTGACCACGCCCGGGAGGGTGAGCCGGAGCGTGATCTGGCGGAACGCGGCGAGCGGTCGCGCGCCGAGGTCGGTCGCGGCCTCGATCAGCGTCCAGTCCATCCGCTCGAGCGAGGCGAACACGGGCAGGATGAACAGCGGCATGTAGTTGTAGACGAGGCCCAGGCCGACGGCGTACTTCGTGTACTGGATGTTGATGTGCAGATCCCTGGCCAGGTAGCCCTGGGGGTCCAGGATGATCTTCAGGGCGTAGGTTCGGATCAGGAACGACGTCCAGAAGGGCACGACGATGAGCAGGAGGGCGAGCATCTTGTACGTCGTGAGGTAGCGGGCCATCCAGTACGCGACGGGATAGCCGATCGCGATCGTGAGCAAGGACCCGAGCGAGGCCATGACCATGGTCCGCTGGAAGATCTTGAGGTACAGGGGGTTCGCGATCAGCCGGTACTGGGAGGTGTCGAACCCGTACCGGAGGGCGGCGAAGCCCGTCTGGGTCGCGAGCGAGAAGGCGACCAGGATGGCGAGCGGTCCCAGGAAGAAGACGGCGAGGTACGTGAACGACGGGGCCGTCAACCACGCGGGGTACCGCGGCTTGAACGACCTCGCGCGCCGAAGGGCGCGTGTCGACACCAGGACCGAGGGCGGCGCCCCTTGGGCCCCTGCCATCAGGCCGCTTTGAACTCCGTGTAGATCTGGGTGCGCTCCTGCACGACCTGCGGGCTGACGTTCAGGATGTAGTGGTAGTTGTCCGTGAACGACTTCGGGACGTTGAACATCGGGTCGTTCTTCAGCGAGCTGTCCAGCTGGTCGAGCGCTGCCGGCATCGGGATCTTGTAGTTGTGGTAGTTCATCTCCGTGACGGCCGTGCTGGGCGTGAGCAGCCAGTTGATCCACGCGTGCGCGGCCACCGGGTGGGGCGCCGCGGCCAGGATGCACCAGTTGTCGGCCCAGATCTCGGAGGCGGCCTGCGGGATGACGGCCGTGATGTCGTTCTCCTTCGACCGGCCCTGCACGATGCGGCGCACGTCCCCGTTCCAGCCCTGGCTGAGGATCACCTTGCCGGCGATGGAGTCGTCGATGTACCCCGACGAGGAGATCGTGGTGACGCCCTTGCGGACCGAGAGCAGGAAGCTGCGCACCTGGTCGAAGTCACCGGAGCTGGTGGTGTTCGGGTCGAGACCGAGCGCCATCAGGGCGAGCGGCACGACCTCCTCCGCGCCGTCCAGGAGGTTGGTGCGTCCCTGGCTCACGTACTTGGTGAGCAGGTTGTAGAAGTCGTGCATGGTCTGCGGCTGGTCCGTGACGATCTTGTTGTTGTAGAAGAACATCGTGATGCCGAAGTCCTTGATGACGTGGTACAGGCCGGTGGGGTCGTACGACGTCTTCAGGAACGACGGGTCGAGGTTGCTCAGGTTCGGAAGCAGGGCCTGATCCATCGACAGCAGCTTCCCCTCCTGGATGAGCTGCGCCACGGCGTTCTGGCTGGGCACGACGATGTCGTAGTTCGTGCCACCGGCGTGCAGCTTCGCGAGCAGCTCGTCGTTGCTCGAGTAGTACGTCTCGTGGATCGTCAAGCCCACCTGCTGCTCGGGCGGCAGCTGCTTGAACAGCTTGTAGGTGGACGGGTCGTCGTACTCCGACCAGTTGTAGATCTCGAGATGGTTCTCGAGCGGCTTGTTCGTGAGCGGGTTCGACGACGCGCCGGACGGCGACGTGCCCCCGCCGTTCGGCGACGTGCTCACCGGCTTGGAGCAGGCGGCTGCGGCGGCGCCCAGGATCGCGAGCCCGCCGAGTCCGAGGGCCTCGCGCCTCGTGATGCGCCGACCCGCCGCACGCTGCACCTCCCGGTGCAGGTAGTCGAACTTCGGCTTCTTGGACTGCGGTGCGAGGATGGTGAGCTCATCCCGCGGGTCGTTCATCCTTCCTCCCTCTCCTCCGGGTCGAGCGAGGCCCGACCCGGATCGCCGAGCAGCAACGGCGCTGCCTCGTCCCAATTGATGGTGATCTCGTCTCCCGGGTGAATGGTGTCGAGCGCGGGGTCGGCGCTCGCCCGTTGCTCGCGTACGATGACATCGGTCCCTCCGAGGAGCCTCGCCACGATCTGGATCTGATCGCCGAGGTACATCTTCGTGACGACCTCCCCCCCGGCGGAGTTCGCCGCGCTCGTTCGCGTGGCCGGCAGCGCCACCATGCGCTCGGGGCGGATGCCGACCCGCACGCGGCTTCCCTTGGTGGCGGGACCGCGCCCGCGCACCGCGATCCCCCCGTCGGTGTCGACGGCGAATCCCCCGTCGAGCACGTCGGTCACGAGGCCGTCCATGAAGTTCATGTCCCCGATGAAGTCTGCGACGAACGGAGTGAGCGGGCGATCGTAGATGGCCCGCGGTTCGTCCAATTGCTCGATCTGGCCGTTGGACATCACGGCCACGCGATCGGACATCGAGAGCGCCTCTTCCTGGTCGTGCGTGACGTAGATGAACGTGATCCCCACCTGTTCCTGGATCCGCTTGAGCTCGATCTGCATCTCCTTGCGAAGCTTCAGGTCGAGCGCGCCGAGCGGTTCGTCCAGCAGCAGGACGCGCGGGTTCATGACCAATGCCCTCGCGAGCGCCACGCGCTGCTGCTGACCGCCCGAGAGCATGGCCGGCCGATGCCGTTCGCGGCCCGACAGGCGCACCAGGTCGAGCGCCTCACGGGCCCGCACGTACCGCTCCTCCTTGCCGATCTTCCGCTGCTTGAGCCCGTACGCGACGTTGTCCAGGACCGACATGTGCGGGAAGAGCGCGTACTGCTGGAAGACCGTGTTCACGTCTCGCTTGTAGGGTGGCACCCCCACGGCGTCGACCCCGCCGATGAGGATCTCGCCTTCGTCCGGTTGCTCGAACCCGGCGATGAGCCGAAGGGAGGTGGTCTTCCCGCAGCCCGACGGCCCCAGGAGCGAGAGGAACTCCCCTTTGCGAACCTTCAGGTTGACCGCATCGACCGCGATGAGGGAGCCGAAGCGCTTGGTGACCGCGCGAAATTCAACGTCATAGACCTGCGTCTGGCCGACGCCGACCACGTGCCCCCCTCACCTTCCCTTCCCCCGTGAGGCCGAATCTTGCCACCTCCGCCCTGCGTGGGCAATCGATCTGGGCCTTGCCCCTTCGGGGCGAGGTCCCTATGGTGTCGAGCATGTCGACCCCGAACGTCATGCCGCACGTGGCGAAGGCGTTCACGAACAGGCCCCGTCCCGGCGCCGCCTCCCGGGACTCGATCGCCTGGCGGGGGGAGGTCATCGGAACCGTCCCGCTCTTCCACGGCGTCCCGAAGCGACATCGGCGCTCGATCGCGAGGCTCGCGCGGGTCTCCGCGTTCCGAGCGGGGGAGCGCCTCGTCACCGAGGGGAAGCCGGGGAGCGTCCTCGGCGTCGTCCTGGACGGCACCCTGCGGGTGGTGAAGAAGGGACGCACGGTCGCTCGGCTCGAGACCGGAAGCATCTTCGGCGAGGTCGCGGTCCTCGACCCCGGGCCGCGCACGGCCTCGCTCGTGGCCCAGACCGACGGGGAGTGCCTGACGATCGAGGGGAAGGATCTCTGGCGCCTCGTGTCCTCGGAACCGGCCGTCGGAGCCGAGATCGCTCGCGTCCTCGCCGGGCGCCTGCGTGAGGTCGCCAGCAGACAGGAATGACGCCGCCACCCGCCCTAGGTCGAAAGGCGCAGACGAATCGCCCGGTCGGACGGTAGCGAACGGCGCTCGGTTGCCGACATATAGGGTGTGATGTGCCACCAGGGGATGCGACGGCCATGAGCGAGCGATCGAGCGAGCACCGTGCCACGACGCTCGTGTGGTGCACCTGGTGCGGGCTCGCGTCCTACGACGACGTCGTGTGCGATCGGTGCGGCTCTCCGATGATCGAACGCCCGCTTCCCCAGATCGTCGCGCTCCTCCTCCAACGACCGCCCACGCAGCGCGTCAGCCTCTGAGGCGACCGTCTCAACCGGAGCCGCCTGAGGTCCGACTCCTAGAGGGATGGAGACCCGCGACCCCGGGTACTGGGTGAACATGGGGACGGCGCATGAGTCGAGCGCGCCGCCACCATCGCCCGCTGCCCCGATGCGTCCGCAGCAGCAGACCGGCCAGATCGTGCTCCTCACCCTGCTGACGTTCTTCCTGTTCGACACGTTCCTTCCCTGGCAGCGCGCATGCCTCGACGTCAGCGGCCTGGGGTTGCGCATCGCTGGCTGCCTGAGCGCGAACGCCTGGTCCGGGTCGGCGGCGCACGCCGGGCAGGCAGCGGGGGTCTTCGCGATCGTCGCGATCCTCGCGGTGGGGCTTCGCATCGGGCGGGTGGACTTCGGCGAGGCCGGGGAGATCGTGACGAAGGGCTGCGTCTACGGTACGGCCGCGGCGGGCGGGTTGAAGTGGATCCTGGTGATCGGCAAGCTCGCCGCGTTCGGCGCCTGGATCGGCCTGCTGCTGCTCCTCGCGATCGCCATCCTCGAGTCGGTCGACCGGCTCGGCCTTCTGTAGCTCACGGGATCCCGAGGGTGGCGGCATCTACGAGGCCGTTGCCTCCAGCTTCGCCTTGATGCGCTCGAGGTCCTTCCGGAGGTTCTCCGGCAGGTCCTTCGAGATCCGGAACGAGGTCACCTTCGCCAGGAAGCTCGGCTTGAGGAACTCGGCGCCCTTCGTCAGGCGGGTGGCGTCCCCCTCTGCGGACAGCCGGAACCAGTGATGGACCCGGCCCAAACCGCCGACCGAGTCCCATGCGAAGGTCTGGCCGGGTGCCATGTCGGTGACCGTGCTGTGCTCCCGCTGGGTCCCGAACTGCTTCGCCACCGTCGAGAACGTCGAGCCAATGGCGACCGGCCCGTCGCCGTCCTTCGTCGCGGTGAGCCCATGCCCGGACCACTCACCGTGGCGCGGAAAATCGGACACGTACGCGTACACCGTGTCGGCGGGCGCGTTGATGGTGGTGCTCTCTTCCCAGCGCTTCATGACGTCCTCCTCCCTTTTGTTCCTCAGGACTGCGCCAACCCCATGCGGTCGTGCCAGTCGATCATCGATTCGTCCGTGTTGTCCTCGAAGTGCGGGTCGTCGGGATCGCCGATCGCCGGCACCCACGGCTGGCGTTCCGTCCAGCGGACGTGGATGCGGTGCGGCGGCGCCGGCAGCGGCGTGTCGATCGCCGCGGCGAACGGGTAGACCCAGTCCGGCCAGATCGCCATCTCCAGGAACAGCGGGCTGCCGCACCGTGGGCAGAACGCCGTCACGGGGCCCTCGCTCGTCTCGTAGCGGGTCGGCTCGAGCTCCCCCTCGACCTTCAGCGTCGGGGCGTCGGCGATGACGTTGATGGCGGCACCGATGGCCCCACCGAGCTTCCGGCATCGCCGGCAATAGCAGATCCGGTACGGATAGGGCGTGGACGAGGACACCGAGAACCGGATCGCCGTGCACTCACACGAGCCTTCGAGAATCACCTGGACCTCCTCAGATTCGAACGCACGCCCGAGTCTAGAGTCGGGGCCTCACCCGCCGCGAGGCGGACCGCCTCGTCGAGCGTCATGGCGGTACCTTCGTCCCACGCGCGCCGGGCCACCTCGGGATCGAGGTGCACCCCCGCCTCCTCAGCCGGATCGCCCTCGAGGATCCCCGCGAACCCACCGGGCGGCCCACCCACCTGCTGCTTCAGCCGATCCGACGCCGCAGCCAGCCGGACCGCGTCCTCGTGCCTGCCCTCCCAGGTCGCGAGGAACGCGAATGCGCTGAACGCGACGCCGATGCCCGTCAGGTTGTCCACCGACTCGAACAGGCGGAGGGACTCGAGGGCGGCGGATCTCGCGTCGTCGGCCCGTCTCAGGCGGCCGTACGCGATGCTGAGCCACTGGAGATCGAACGCCAGGTACAGCCGATCGCCGGCACGCCGCAGGATCGCCGTGACCTCCTCCAGGCTCTCGACCACCTGTGTCCAGCGCCCCTCCTGGGCGTCCCCGATGACCAGGATCGAGAGGACCTGGGCGATGCCGCGCTCGTCGCCGGCGCGGCGATACAGCTCGAGCGCCTCGTCCAGGACGCGCCCGGCTCCCTGCACGTCCTCGCCCGCGACGACGAAGGCGAAGTTGTACAACGCCTCGGCGATCCGCGCGGGATCGCCCAGGGCTCGTTCGATGTCGACCGCCTCCGAGTAGTACCTCCCGGCGGTCTCCCGGTCGCGCTGCCACCACGCGATCCCACCGGCTCCGATCAGCGCCTTGGCCCGTGCCGCGGTCGCTCCCTGGCCGGCCGGCAGGCCCAGGATCTCGCGGAACCATCGAGCGCCCTCCTCGATATGGCCGCGCTGGTGCCAGAACCGCCAGAGGGCGCCGGCGGCCAACTGCGCACCCTCCACCCCTCCGGTCTCCACGGCCCAGCGAAGCGCCTCGCGGAGGTTGCCGCGCTCGACGTCGCACCGGTCGAGCCACTCGGCCTGGTCGTCGGACACGAGATGCGGCTCCGCCTCGAGCGCCAGGTCCAGGTAGTGCTCGCCGTGCCGCGCGAGCATCGTTTCCAGGTCACCTCGGTCGGCGAGCTCCCGTTGCCCGAACTCGCGGATGGTCTCGAGCATCCCGAACCGGACCCCGCCGCCTTCGTCCCCTCGCCGAACGAGCGACTTGTCCACGAGCGACGACAGGCCGTCAAGGACGTCCAGGCCGAAGCTCGCCGCATCGCACACGGCGTCGGCCGACGCGAGCGTCCAGCCACCGCTGAAGATCGACAGTCGGGCAAAGAGCCGGCGCTCGGGCTCCTCGAGGAGCTCGTAGCTCCACTCGATCGTGGCCCGGAGCGTGCGCTGACGCTCCGGGACCGTCCGCGAGGAGGAGGACAGCAGGGCGAGGCGGTCGGCGAGCCGCTCCAGGACCTGCTGCGGCGAGAGCACCTTCATGCGCGTCGCCGCGAGCTCGATGGCGAGCGGCAGGCCGTCCAGCCCCGCGGTGATCGCGGCCACGGCCCCCGCGTTCGCCGCGTCGACGCGGAAGTCGGGGACGACGGCCCGCGCGCGGTCGGCGAAGAGTCGCACCGCCTCGACGTCGCGGAGCGCCGCGAGATCGGGCATGCGTTCGGGATCGGGCGGGGCGAGGGGCGGCACCAGGAACTCGTGCTCGCCCTGCGCCGACAGGACGATGCGAGACGTCACGATCGCCTTGGACCGGGGCGAGGCCGACAGCAGCTCCGCCACCGCGCCGGACGCGTCCAGCACTTGCTCGAAGTTGTCGAGGACGAGCAGGACCGACCGCGCTCGGAGATCGTCCTTGACCGCGTCCAGCACCGGGCGCGCGCCCTCCTCGGGGATGCCGAGCGCCTTGGCGATCGTCGAGGCAACCAGCTCGGGGTCCCGCACGCTCGAGAGGTCGACGAAGCAGACCCCATCGGCGAAGGACCCCTCCACGTTCGCCGCGACGCGGATCGCGAGGCGCGTCTTGCCGCTCCCGCCGGCCCCGGTCAGCGTGACCAGCCGGCTCTCCTCGAGGAGCCGTTCGACGCTCGCGATCTCGGCCTCGCGCCCGACGAACGACGTGACCTCGGCCGGCAGGTTGCTCGGGCGCGCCTTGACCGATCGGGGCGGCGGGAACTCCGACGGGAGGCCGACGATGTCGAGCTGGTGGAGGCGTTCGGGGTCGGCGATGTCCTTCAGCCGGTGCTCGCCGAGGTCCCGAATCGCCAGCCCGGGCCCGAGTCCTTGCCCCGCCTGCCGCGCCGTGACGTCCGACAGCAGGATCTGGCCCCCGTGCGCGGCGTCGGCGAGGCGCGCGGCGCGGTGGACGTCGATCCCGACGTAGCCTTCGCGCCCACGGTCACCCCGCCCGGTGTGCAGGCCCATGCGCACCCGAACCGGCGCGCCGTGCGACCAGTCGTGCGACGCGAGTTTGCGCTGGGCGGCGACCGCCGCTCGCACGCCCTCGTTCGGCTCTCGAAAGACCGCGAAGAACGAGTCGCCGTACGTGCCGACCTCGACGCCGCCGGCGGATTGGATCGCCGCGCGAAGGATGTCGGCGTGCTCCTCGAGCGCGCCGGCATAGCGCTCCCCGATCTCCTGCAGGAGCCGGGTCGACCCCTCGATGTCGGTGAAGAGGAACGTGACGGTGCCGGTCGGGAGCTCAGGCATGGGTGCCCGGTACTGTAGCGCCACGCCGGCACGACGCCGCCGTTGGTGCGGCCCTCGACGGCGGTCGAGGTCATCCGGTCAGGCATCCACCGCCTCGGCCTGTCGAATCCAGCGAGCCGATCGCGCTCCACGTTGTCGGTGCACCCCGATCAGCGGCAAGCGGACGAGCGTTTCCGCCTCGAGGTAAGCGAGGGCGACCCGAGGAAGGCTCATCGCCGCCTCGTAGTAGATGTACCGAGGCACCCACTGGGGTATGAACTGGGCGTTGAACATGTGGAGGCTCTCGATCTGGAAATAGGGGTTGAGTCGGCGCGCGATCGAGAGCTCCACGCGCTGCCACGGTGACAGAGGTGCGTCTCGGAACAGCCGACCGAGGAACGCGAAGTTCAGCGACAGCCTGCTGCAGTTCCGGGCTTGCAGCTCGAGGGCGGCGGAGGCGATGAGCCATTCGGTCAGCCCGTTCGGGGTCCCCGGACGCCGGCGCATTTGATCGAGGCTGTATCCCGAGCGCGGGCCGTAGCACGGGACGAGGTGCAAGTAGCCGTCGACGCCCCCGGTGGGGCTCCGGGCGAGCACGGTGAGCGCATCGGGGTCCTCCGGCGAGGGGGGGCGTCCGAGCGCCATGGTGAAACCCCGCTCGGGGGCGCGGCCTCGCCACGACCGTGAGACCGCCTCGAGGGAGGAACGGAGTCGATCGTCGACATCCACATCGGAGAGGAACTCCGCCGTGTAGGCCTCCCTGCGCATTCGGTGACAGGCTTGGCGGACCTTCCGGATCGGTCGGCCCTCGAGCGTGAATTCGGACAGGTCGAGGACGGCCTCGTCCCCGATGTAGAACGAGCGGAAGCCGAGGTCACGGTATGCGGGACCGAGCTCCTCGCTACCAGCGAGGATCGCGGTCCCCCAACCCAGGCTGCGGGCATAGCCCATGAACGCCTCCATCGCCGATGCCTGCTGGTTCGGGGCGCCGACGGGATCGCCCGAGACGAGGCCGAGATTCCATAGGTATCGGTAGGCGACGACCGCTCCTCCGGAGAAGAAGTAACTCTTGTCGGAGCGAAGCGAGAAGTAGGCAAGCGTGTCTGTGCAGGTACCCCGGCGGAGCACAGCCCGGACGCGATCGACGTCGGATGGGCCCCGGCGCAGCCCCTCGACGACCGGACGCAGCAACAGCGACAGGGCAGAGACGAGCGTGACCACTCCCAACAGAGGCAGAAGGCCCGGAATCCAGCGAGCCCTGGGGCCGGTGGCCCTGATGCCGAGCGACAAGCCGACCAGACCGCGGAGCGCCGCCACGGCGGCGCGTTCGGGCGATGGGTCGGGCGTGAATCGCTCGCCGCTCGTCAGGATCGCGAGGAGCCCGAATCCCCAGGCAGCCAGCCCGAGCAAGGGCAGGGCCAGCAGCCCACGCCGGGCCGAGCCTGGCCCCGGCCGCGCGAAGAATTCGTCGCGCGTCCACAACAGCACCAACGCGAGCGTGATGGTGAACGCACTCGATGGAGCGTCGAGATCCTTGATGAAGTGGCTCACGCCGGCCACGAGGAGGAGCGCCAGGCCGATCCACCAGGCGCGCCGCTGCCGACGGTAGAGCCCACCGGCCACGAGGAGGAGGCCGAGGCCCGCGAGCGCGGCGACCGACGTCGCCTCGGCGCGAAACGAGATCGGGACGACCTGCGTGAACAGCTGCACCCGGCCGCTGAGCGGCGAGATCGCCGAGGAGAGCAGCGTGACGATGCCGGCGAGCGCCACGAGCGACGCGATCAGGTGCGGGGCCCGACCCCCGACGCCACCGCCGACCCCAGGCGAGGCGCGGACCTCATGACCTGCCTTTGTTCGGGAGCGGCGGAACCTGCTCCAGAGACCCGCTCCCCGGCGGTTGTCGCTCACGTCGGTCCCTCCCGCTCACGCTCGAGGGCGGCTCCCTCGAGCAGTGCCTCGGTGACGATCACGGCGAGCAGGGCCAGGGAGACCCGCAGAAGCTCGACGGGAGGATACGCCGGGTGGTTGCTCAGCCGGAGCGAGAACAACTCTTTGAGCACGTACGCTGCGGATCCCAGCCCCCACACGACGACCCCTGTCCCCAGGCCGAACGTGACGACCGCTTCCACGCAGACCGCAGGGATCAACGCGAAGGCGTAGTTCCGCGGGTCGTACGCATACAGCCAGACGAACGCGATGGCCACCGATGCGTCGACGACGAGCGAGACCACGGCAAGGCGGCGGGTCCAGACCCGTCCGAACAGCCCGCGCAGCGCGACGGCGACGACGACCGCGGCCAGGATCGCGGCGATCCTGGGCACCCAATCGGGGCGGTGATGGTGAAGCAGGTCGGTGTGGTCGAAGACGAACCACCCGAGCAGGCCCCCGCCCGCGACCCGTACCAGCGCGACACGCCTCCATCGAACTGCCAGGGCTGACCGGAGGAAAGGAGAGCCAAGCCGAGCTCTCATATGCCGAAGGCATTCTATGACGCGCCGTGCGAACCGGCAGGCTCACACCGGCCGGCGACACGGAACCGCGACCGCTGAGTTGTGGACAGCCATTGACGAGTGTTGCGTATCTGCTGCCAAGCGACGGAGTCTCTGTTGCGTTTGCAGGTGACCCATTGCTGTTTGTGAGGGCCCGACCCTACCGTGAGCCATTACGTGATGAGTCGACACCTCCTTGCTCGCATCCGCAGAGGCACGACCCCAGTTCGGTTCACCAGACTGGCCGTCCTCGACGACGTTCCGGCGGTTGCCGGTTTCGATCCCGATCGCCTCTTCAAGATCGACGAAGGCGAGGAGGGGCGGTTCCCCGTCCTGAGCATGCCGGACCACGAGCCGGCTGCCGGACTCGACCTCGATCCCGCCGAGCTCGTCCTGGGTGTAGCGGTGGCGGGCGAGGCTCGAGCGTACCCCCTCTCCCTCCTTCGGACGCACCATGTCGTGAACGACCGGATTGCGGATCGACCGCTCCTGATCGCGTTCTGCCCGCGCTGCATGAGCGGCGCGGCGTTCGACCCGATGGTGGACCATCGGCAGATGACGTTTCGGGTCTATGGCCTCTATCAGGGGACGGCCGCGATCACCGACGACCAGACGGGGACCATCTGGACGCCGTTCACCGGCGAAGCGCTCGCCGGTCCCCTCGCGGGTCGCCGCCTCCACGAGCAGCGATGCGCCGTGTCGACTCTCGAATCCTGGCTGGCAGCCCATCCGTCCAGCACCGCACCTGCGAACCACGTTGGGCCTCGCCGCCCCAACGGACGGCGACCGGGAGAGTCGGCCAACGACCGTGTGCTGCCACGGCTCGTCGGTCGATGGGACGAACGACTCGAGCCTCGCCGAGTTGTCCTCGGTGTCGTGGCCGGCGGGGCTGCACGCGCCTACCCGCTCGAGAGGGAATGGGCGCGCCCCCTCGCGTTCGCAGACGACCTCGGCGGCGTCCCCTTGGTGCTCATGGCCGCGCCCGGCGAATGGCCCCTCGCGTACGACCGGCGACTTCCCGGCGGCCTCGCCGAGTTTCGCGTACGCGACGGCGCGGTCGTGGACGAATCCGGCACCGCCTGGCGCGACGGCGAAGCGCTCTCCGGCCCCCGGATCGGTGCGTCGCTCCGGTTCGTCAGCTCCCACGTGGCCGAGTGGTACGCGTGGGCGGCGTTCTTCCCCGATACCGACATCGGGCTGATCGCATCGGATCGTTCGCCGGGTGCTCGAGACGAGCGACCCGCGGCGGTCTAGGCAACCGCGGTTCAAAGCCGAGCTGCCCGCGCTGGTTGGAACGGGTGTGAGGAGATGCACTCCGGGCCTCGGGCCCCGGGTGCGAACGTGGAACCCCCGGGAGCCCACCGACCGGCTGACCGAGGACTATCGCGTTTGTGACGATTGGGCCAACCCCCTTGAGGGGATAGGAGAGGCGGCCTCACCTAACGCCCGCGAACCTGGACAGACAAGGGCTCTAGGGGGAGAAGCCGGCGGCGCCTCCGCCCGCGGCGCCCACACTCGGGGGGGAACAGACAGGGCGAGCCGCCCAACGGGCGGCGAGCGGTTAGGCGACTAGATGTGGGACAAGATTCGACGCGGGACACATAGACGCCTTCTATCGGCCTATGGCACCCGATTGACGCCGGTGGCACAATCTCTAGAGAGAGAGATTCGGGAGGGAGGATTTACGGTGCGACGGAATCTTCTCGTTTCGCTTTTGCTTGTGGCTGGGTCCGTCATCACCGTGGTCGATGCCCGGCCGGCCCTCGCGACGACCTGCCCCGGGGAACAGAACCTCTTCACCATGCAAGGGAATTCGGCTCACGCCTATGGTGGTGGCGGCACAATCAATATCAAGGGCAACGACATACTTGACGCAGTAGGGGCTGAGTAGTAGACTCAGTGCATGAGCACGGAATCGAGCAAGAGCCGCCTCCCCCGAACCCTCGTCGAAGCCGTCCGGTACTTCGCCGATCCCGACGTGGCGAACGACTTCGTGGCGGCTCTGCGGTGGCCGGACGGCCCGTCGTGCCCGAGCTGCGGGTGGAAGGACTTGGGCTACGTCAAGACGCGGCGGCTCTGGCAGTGTCGGAACAAGACCTGCAAGCGGCAGTTCTCCGTCAAGGTCGGGACCATCTTCGAGGACTCACCGATTCCGCTGGACAAGTGGATCGCGTCCGTCTGGATGATCGCCAACGCGAAGAACGGCATCAGTTCGCACGAGCTGGCCCGCTCGGTCGGGCTCACGCAGAAGTCAGCGTGGTTCGTCCTTCACCGCATCCGGCTCGCCATGCAGCGTGGAGACTGGCACCTATTCTCGGGCGACGTTGAGGTCGACGAGACGTTCATCGGGGGCAAGGCCCGCTACATGCACGCCGCCGACCGCAAGCGCCGGATCAACGGGCGCGGCGCTGTCGACAAGACGGCCGTCATGGGCATCATCGAGCGCGGCGGCGAAGTGTGGGCGACCGTCGTTCCCGACACGCGCAAGGGCACGCTTCAGGGGCAAGTGCGTGCGCAAGTGCAATCGGGCTCGTCGGTCTACTCCGACGCACACAAGTCCTACACCGGGCTCGAAGATGCCTACGACCACGACACGGTCGACCATGCCGTCGAGTACGTTCGCGGCCGAGTTCACACGAACACGATGGAGAACTTCTGGTCGCTCTTGAAGCGTGGGCTCAAAGGCACCTACGTCTCGGTCGAGCCGTACCACCTGTTCCGGTACCTGGATGAGCAGATGTTCAGGTTCAATAAGCGCAAGGCGAACGACTTCACGCGGTTCGCGTGGGTGCTCGGGACCGTGGCGGGGCGGCGGCTGACCTACGCGGAGTTGACGGGCAAGGCCTAGGCCCGCTTCGGCTTGACCTTCTCCGCTTCCGGCTTGGGGGTCCGAACGAGCCGCTTCATCAGCGACTCGAAGCGTTTGTATTCGTCGCTGGTGGGCTGGCCGTTCGATGCGGCCTTGCGTAAGTTGCGGCGCGTGCTAGGCATGGACCAGCTCCCGTTTCGCGGCTGGATTCTTCGGCTTCTTCGGCTGGTCCTTGGAGCGTTCGCCCTTCACCTGGAACCAATCGACCGACCATCCAGGAGTAGCTGCCCCGGCCGCGTGGAACGCCGTGCGGATGGTGCTTGCGCCAACGGCTAGAGCCGCAGAGATGTCGAGCGCGGCGACCGTCAGCGACACGTCCACGGCCCCGGTGGACAGGGTCGTGCTGATGAGGACCTCCGCGGCATCGAGGGCCTCCAGCTCCAAGCCGAACTTGTCCATGAATGCTTCCAGCTCGTCCGGCGCGGGCTGATGGAGGCCGCCGTCCTCGTCGCGATCCATGACGAAGCCCTGGAACCGGACCTCCCATTCGGCCTTCATTCTCCCTCCTCCCATCTCGGACACTGCCGGAGCCGGGCGAGGAGATGCCTCGCGTAGGTGCCGGCGTTCTTGGGTGTCAGATGAACCTGCCACATATGGTCGGCGCACGCGGCGGGGCACTTCAGCTTCCAGTACCCCTTCGTGGGAACCTCGACCCGGAAGCCGTGGCCCTCAGCCTCGACGAGCGCCTGCTCGACCTCCTTCTTCTGGTGCCTCCGGCGCCTCCCGGCCACGCCGGGAGAGTACCGCAAGAGTAGACGCCGCTTGGGGAAAAGTCTCTCCGAAAGGTAGATACGCAGGTCACGGCCCATGCGATTGTGGCGATCTGCGGCTGATCCTCGACCGGAGAGTTACAGTAGTGTAAGTTTCTCCCCGGATGACGGGTTCCGGTCCCGACCTCCTTCCCGAGGGCATCCGGGAGCTGTTCGAGGTCCGCGAGTGGCGGAACGCGGCGGCGGTCCTGGTGGGTGCCCATCCCCAGGAGTGGGAGGAGATTCGGCAGGTCCTCCTAGCTTTCCGGCTCCGCAAGAGCAGCCGCATCGTCGGCGGGGGCGGGCGGTCCGAGGTCCCCAGGGCGCTCGACGAGCCCCTCTACGGGTTCGGTTGGGAGCGGGAGCGGCGCTTCGAGACGAAGATCACGGTCGACCAGGAGGAGTACGCGAGCCCGACGCACAAGGTGGACTGCTACAAGAACAAGGTCGCGGTCGAGATCGAGTGGAACAACAAGACGGAGTTCTACGACCGGGACCTGAGCAACTTCCGGCTCCTGTTCGAGCTGCGGGTGGTCGACGTGGGTGTCATCGTCACCCGGCAGGATGAGCTGGACGGCCTGTTCAAGGAGCTGGGCATCTGGCCCAAGTACGGCACGACATCGACGGTCATGCGCAAACTGATCCCGAAGATCGAGGGAGGAGGCGGTGGGGGTTGTCCAGTCCTGGTGTTCGGCATCGGGAGAGCGGTCTACCTGGAGAACGCGTAGACGACACGCCGGGAGCGGACCTGCTCACGTTCGCTGACGGGCGCCAGTTCGGAACGGTGCTCGCCGATCCGCCCTGGCGATTCACGAACCGCACGGGCAAGATGGCGCCCGAGCATCGGCGGCTGTCGCGGTACTCCACGATGAGCCACTCAGAGATCATGGAGCTGCCGATCTCCCAGCTCGTCCAGCCGCAGAGTCACCTGTACCTCTGGGTGCCGAACGCGCTCGTCCTCGAAGGGTTGGAGGTCATGAAGCGGTGGGGGTTTACCTACAAGACCAACCTTGTCTGGCACAAGGTCCGGAAGGATGGCGGGCCGGATGGTCGCGGGGTGGGCTTCTACTTCCGCAACGTGACGGAGCTGATCCTGTTCGGGGTCCGGGGGAGCATGAGGACCCTTCCGCCCGGGCGTCGGCAGGTGAACTTCCTCGCGACCCGCAAGCGTGAGCACTCGCGCAAGCCCGACGAGCTGTACCCGCTCGTCGAGCGGTGCAGCCCCGGTCCCTACCTCGAACTGTTCGCCCGACACGGGCGGGCGGACTGGGCTCAGTGGGGAGACGAGATCGGTTCGGAACGTCCCCAGTTGCGACTGATCTAGGCAACAGCAAGCGGCTCATGGCGCGAGAGTCTACGCGCTCGTACTGCGTCAAGTATGTCAGCGCCATATCAAGGATCGAGGTCTCGACACTTGTACCGGAGCAGAGGCGGCGAGCACGGCACATATCCGGAGCTTGACTAGCCAAACAACGCAGTGCGAGGTTGGGTACGAAGAATTCCCCGGAACGCCTCACACTTTCTACGCGTTCGAAGAGTGGCAGCTTGGGAACCAGAGTCACCAAGATTTCCTCTACCCAACCATTACCTCTGGACAAAACGACCGCTTCTGGGGCAATAGCCTAAGTGGCACGACGACTTGGCGGTTTTGGGTCAGCATCAACGGAGGTCCGAACACTCAGATGCCCTTTGACTACAACTGCAGCTTTAGCAACGGATGGTCGGAAGGCGAAACGCAACGCGTCGGCTCCGGGACAGGAGCGTCCGACACCCAGACGGCTCTCCAGCTTCTCGTGTTCTCCGGCGGTACCTACACGTGGACGAACTGGTCGCTCGTCACGAACGGCGACTACAACAACATCACCGGATGGTGCTACCAAACGGACACCAATAACTCGTATCACACTTACAAGTTCAACTGCCCCTACTAGGGTGGAGGTGAACGTGCTTCGTCGTACGCTCGTTGCCGGGAGCCTCATGGCCGTCGCCGTTGCATGCGCCAAGCCCTCCTTGCAGGGAACCGACGTGCGTGCTGCGGTTCCGAATGCTCCTCCGGATGTTGTGCGCCCAGACTATGATCACCCGATCCCGTTCGGTGTTCAGGTCGCCTCAATCGGTACGGCTCAAGCCTTGCTGTCGTTTCGCGCCTACCTACCCGAGGGCCTGGGTCAACCCAGCATGGTTCTCATCTCTGACCCATCCAGGCTGAGTAAGGCAGATCGTGCGATCGCTCTCATCTATGCGTCGACAGCCGATGGGAGGCTGGTCGTCACTGAATACCCTTCCCAAGAGACCGCCTCTGAGTGGGCATCGACGATTGAACAATCGCTGCACGCCAACGGCGCTCCCGGGACATCTGGGTCGGCGGCTGCATTCAACCTCGCGACCGGTGTTCAAGCGCTGAGTACGACGTCTCAGGACGGTTCAATTTCGGACATCCGCTGGCAGGAGGGCGGTGTTCAGACCCTAATTGAGGGACCGACAGTGACGGCCTCCGAGCTTCTTCGGATTGCTCGAGCTCAGTTCTAAAGGCAGGGAACAGTCGTGTACGAGCCTGGCCGGTTGAGCAAGAGGACTCGGTGGTTTCTCGGGGCCGCCGTTGCCCTTGCAGTCGTCCTTGTTGTGGTAATCGTTTTGTTCGTGGCAACGCACGGCCCGACGCCACCCCCGCCTCCCTGAGGACCACCGGGTACCTTCGAGCGTGGCCAGGTGACGAACGAAGAGTTGCTAGCGGCAAAGCGGAGACTTGGAAGAGAATCGACAACGCATCCGCGCCTGGGAGTATCCGAATCTCTTCTACCTGCCAGAGAGCAAGGTGCCGCGGTTCGATGAGGGGCTGGTCCGATTCGACCACATGCAAGCGGTTCGGCGAACGGACCTCAGGAATAGACGGTCAGCGAAACTCTCCGAGGACGCCCTGGCGGCCATGGAAGAATGGCTCTTCTTCTACTTGACCGGTCGCATGCCCAAGGACTCGCTCATTGAGTCTCTTCGCACACAACTGCGATGGCAGCTCGGTGACGTCGCTAGACACGATGATCGCGTTCGTGAAGGCTCACATCTAATGGCTACGCGAGGCGTCGCACGGGTCTTCGGGAGGACCATGCGGCGCCTCGCTTGCCTTCTCTTCGCTGTGACGGCCCTGGCCGGCATCACGAGTGCCTTGGCGTCGCCCGTGGTCGCCGCGATCACGCTCGGTCCAGCGGTCGGGCCGCCAACGACCAGGACCAATGTGACCGGATCTGGGTTCGGTTCCTCTGAGGCCGTCGACGTGACGATTGACTCTCGGCTCTTCGGAGTTGCGAATACGGACGGATCCGGGGGCTTCGCCCTGAAGGTCAAGATCCCCAAGACGGTACTCCCCGGGGCACACGTCGTGGACGCAACTGGAGAGACGAGCGGACTGCACGCCTCAGCGACCTTCACCGTCCGAACCGACTGGTCGATGTGGCGGTTCTCCCTGGACCGGGCCGGCGTCAATTCGTTCGAGAACGTCCTCAGTGCCGCGAACGTGGGGTCACTGCAGGTGGCCTGGACTGCTCCTGCTGCCGACGGCGTCGGGAACGCGCCCGCCGTGGCGAACAGCATCGTCTACTTCGGCGACTCGCTCGGCGGGGACGTCTATGCGGTCGACGCCTCGACGGGGGCCTTGATCTGGACCGTGAACATCGGGCAAGGGGTAAGCCCACCGGTCGTTGGCGGCGGGGTCGTCTACGTGGGCAACGGGATCTCGGGGACGCTCTATGCCCTCGATGCCCAGACCGGTGCAACCATCTGGTCGAAGAACCCCGGAGGGAGCACCTTCTTCGCGCCCGCATTGAAGGGCGGCATCCTCTATGTCCCCTTCGGTGGATTCTCTCTGGAGGCGCTCAATGCCGCCACGGGTGCCGTCATCTGGGCCGACCCGAGCGGCGGCGGAGCTGCATCGCCGGCCGTCGTCGGGAACACCGTCTACACAATGTCCTCGGACTACAAGCTGCGCGCCATCAACGCGTCGACCGGCGCCGTGCTCTGGGCGACGGTGGTCGCCGACCTTGGAACGACGCCTGCTGTGGTCGACGGGACCATCTATCTGGGCACCTACAACCTCCACTACGGCATCCGGGCATACAGCGCGGCAACCGGCAACCTCCTCTGGACGCATCAGGTTGGCGATCAGGTTCTGTCGTCGCCGGCAGTCTGGGGCGGTCT
>JACXTT010003268.1_pt1 | contig 25143 bp, 16 predicted proteins | sample 9270951 | NCBI WGS metagenome assembly JACXTT01 (sample SAMN15532306, study PRJNA645909) | rock metagenome | isolation source: weathered quartz diorite | place: Puerto Rico | collected 2017-06-21
AAGTGTGCCTCGCCGAGGGGGACGACGGCGTTGATCGTCAGGCGCAGCAGTGGGACGGTCGATGCGCTGTCCGCGTTGTCGACCCAGACGTATCGGAACGCAACTCGGCCCTCAGGCTCCCCCGCCGCGACGGGCAAGCCGAGCGCGAGCAGCGCGACGAGCGCCAGACAGCCGCCAACCCCCTTGCGCACCCCATCCTCGATTCGCGAATGCCTGAATCTACCACCAGATCGGGGCGCCGTTTGGAGCAAATTCGCATCGGACGGCGGGTCGAACACCGCAAAAATGACACGGTTTTCTGGCTTCCCGTAAAGGTGCCAGATTACCGCTTCCGTTTTGGAATTTGGACGTCCGTTCGGGCGCGTTCCGCGAGAGGTCGAAAGACGCAGCCTTCGACGTGGTCGTTGACCAATCCCATTGCCTGCATGAACGCATAGACCGTCGTCGGGCCGACAAACGTCCAGCCTCGTTTTTTCAGATCCTTCGAAAGCGCCTGCGCCTCGGGCGGGGCCGACGGCGAGCGGACTCGGCTCGCTCGGTCCGGCTCGAACCCCCATACGTACGCCGCGAGGGAGCCGAACTCGTCCGCCAACGCGATCGCGCGCCGGGCGTTGCCGATCGTCGATTCGATCTTGCCGCGATGCCTGACGATCGCCGGGTCTTGCAGCATCCGCTCGACATGGCGCGACCCGAACCGCGCGACTCTCTCGAAATCGAAGCCGGCGAACGACCTGCGGAACGCGTCGCGCTTCCTCAGGATCATCAGCCACGACAGCCCGGACTGAAACCCTTCGAGGCAGAGCTTCTCGAACAGGCGGCGGTCGTCGGCCACCGGAAGCCCCCACTCGGTGTCGTGGTAGGCGACGTAGTCTTCATCGTCACCGCACCAGAAGCATCGTCGCTTCCCGTCCGAACCGGTGATGAGGCGCATCGGCGTCACGGATGCAATCTTGACGCGGCCGCGCTTCCGCGGCTAGCCTCAGCACGTGGTGGCCGTGAGCGACGAGCGTCACGCGCGACGAATCTTGTCGTCGCTTGCCGAGACGGCGGTCGGTCGATCCTCGGCCAGCCTCGGGCGGTTGGCGTCCGACGTCGACGGATCGAAGATGGCCCGCTGGCTCGTCGCGCTCGATCTCGGCGCTCTTGGCTTCGAGTGCGCCCGCTCATCGGATCCAGAGCTGGCGGCAAGGCTTCGCCCAGCCGCCGCGGGAGCAGCCGCGGGCAATTTGGCTCACCTCCAGGAGCTCGATCGCATCGAGCGCCGATTCGCCGGACTCGACATTGCCATGGTGTTGCTCAAAGGGGCGGCCGTTTCGGAAAGCGCTTATTCAGACTGGTGCTTTCGTCCGATGACCGACCTCGACGTGTGGGTTCGAAACGAAGACATGTCCCGCGCCGGGCGGGTCTTGATCGAGTTGGGATACCTCCAAGAAGCGGGCCGGCCCGACCGGCCTCCCGCGCTTCAGAGCCTGTGTGACGGCGAGTTGATATTCAGCCCGGCACAGGGACGATACGGGCTCGTCGAGCTTCACTTTGGCCCGTTCCAAGGATGGTGGGCGTGGCGCACCGCTCGGCCGGACGCGGACGCGCTGTGGCGCCGAGCGGAGCCCGTGGGGCCTGGACGCCACGCGCGTCGCCTCGCCGTCGAGGATGCGGTCCTCCAGACCGCCTTGCACGTCGTCGCCAGCCAGTTCGGCCAGGCGCCGCTCCGCGGGCTGATGGACCTCGCCGTCATGGCGCGGAGGCACCGGATCGACTGGGAGGAGGTCGGGGGCCGTGCGAGGGACTGGCGGATGGCGACGGCGGTCTGGCTCGTGCTCGATACGGCCGACCGACTGATCGGGCTGCCCGGATCGGCCTCCGCGTTGAGACGGCTCCGCCCTCCGGCCATGCGCCGTGCCGCGCTCCGCGCCTTCGTCACGCCGGAGGCGATCCTCGCGGGACGCGATCTGACGCGGGCTTCGAGGCGGCATCTGCTCTTGCTCGCGCTCGTTGACCGGGCAAGGGACGGAGCCCGCCTCCTCGGCCGCACCCTTTGGCCCGAGAAATGGTGGATCGCCGCAAGGTACGGTCGGCAGGTCGGCCGCGTCGCGCACCTCCGTGGCCTCGTTCGCCGGGGTGCGGCTTGAAACGCGCCGACAAGGACGGCCCTCTCCACGAGGCTCTCGCCGGCCGTGCTTTTGCCACCTCCCGGGCGCTCCGCAAGGACCTAGGGGACGAAGCCATCCTGCTCGACCTCGAAACGGAGACCTACTACGGGCTGAACGCGTCAGGAAGCCGTCTTTACAAGCTCCTGACGACGTCCCCGACGATCCAGGACGCCTATGAAGCGATGCTCGAGGAATACGACGTGCAACCCGAACGGCTCGAACGGGACATGGCGGCCCTGATCGACGAGCTGGCACAGCGGGGCCTTCTTCGGACCGGGAATGCGTGACCTGGCGAGACTCCGTGCGCTCAGCGGGGCGGAGCTGCGGCTTCTGATCGTCAGTGCCGTCGCGATGCCGTTCGTCGCGTCCGCGGTCGCGGTTCTGGGGTTCCGGCGAGCACGAACCCTCGTGGCCAGGATTGTGAAGCTGGGAGGCCCCGAGACGACGTCGCAGACGGACGCGTTGGTCCGGGCACGGTTCGTCGCTCGAATCGTCTCGATCGCCGCCAAGCGAGGACCGGTCCGCACGAGCTGCCTGAGAAGCTCGCTGCTGCTGTGGGGTCTGCTGCGGCGGGAAGGGATCGAGGCCACGCTGAAAATTGGGGTCGCGCGCGAAGCAGACGGCCTTCGCGCGCACGCGTGGGTCGAGCACCACGGTCGGCCACTCAACGACACAGACGACGTGGGCTCGCGCTTCCGCGCGTTCGAGCAGGACCTCGGCGATTCGGAGCCCTCTCCGGCGTGAGGGGTCGCACGATCGAAGGCGAGGCCCGGCTGGACAATCGTGTTGAGCTGTTCGCCGCGCTGGGGATCGACCGCGCCGAGCAGCAAGGCGTCGGCGATCTCGAGCTGGCGCTTCGCGCCCACGATCGTTGGGGCGACACATCCGCCGACAAGCTTTTGGGCGATTTCGCATTCGTCGTGAGAGACGCATCCTCAGGGTCGGTCTTCGGCGCACGCGATCCGTTGGGGGTCAAGCCGTTCTACTACCGCGCCTCGGAGCGAGGGCTCGCGTTTGCGACGCGGGCGAAGGCCGTCGCGGCGGTCGATGGTCTCCCCCTGGAGCTCGACGAGGCGCGAATTGCGGATACCTTGGTCCCTGAGCTCGAGTGCCTCGATCACACCGCGACGTTTTTTCGGGGCGTTTCGAGGCTGCCTCCGGGCCATCGGCTCATCGCCGCCGGCGGGCGGGCGATCGCTGCTCCCTACTGGAGGCCAGACCCCTCCCGCGAGATCCGGTTGGCCGGCGATCGTGAATATGTCGAGGCCTTTCGTGAGGTGTTCACCGAAGCCGTCCGCTGCCGCCTCTCGGACTCGACGGCATCGATGTTGAGCGGCGGGCTTGATTCCTCCACGATCGTCGGATTCGCTCGCCGCGTCCTCGAGCCGCTGGGGAACCCTCGGCTTCTGACGCTCTCGGGGATCACGGACGACCCGGGCTGTGAAGAGTCGCATCACATCCGCGTCGTTGCGGGGCTCCCCGGGCTCCACCCGATCACGGTCCGGCCCTGCGACATCGAGGAGTACCGGACGGAGATTGAAGCCTTCTTGGATTCCATCGACGAGCCGTTCGACGGCACGATGATGCTTCCCCTCCTGCTCTACGCTGCGGCGCACCGTCAAGGCGTGCGCGTCGTTCTCGACGGAGTTGACGGAGACGTCGTCGCCTCGCACGAGCCCGACGTCTTGGTCGGATTGCTCCAGAGGGGAGCCTGGTGGGAGGCGATCCGCCAAGCGCGAGGATTCGGGTGGTTCTACCAGGGGTCCTACGAGCCCTGGTCGTCGGCGGCCAGGCTGCTGGCCACCAGCGCGGGGCGCGCGTTCACTCCGGCCGCGTTGCGCGCTCTGTGGCGGCCGATCCGGGACGCGCGCGCTCTCCGTGAGGCGCTCGAAGGCTCTGTCCTGAGCCGAGATTTTGCCCACAAGATCGATCTCGGCGGCCGACTGCGCCGGTTCTGGGCGCATCGACACCCTTCCAGGGCGGGCTTAGCGCGAGAGATTCAGGCCCGCGAGCTCTCCCACCCTCAGATCGCCGCCGCGGCCGAGCGGTATCACCGCGTCGCGGCGTCGTGCCGGATCGAGGTGAGACACCCATTCCTCGACCGGCGTGTCGTCGAATTCTGCCTCGCGCTCCCTCGGCGGCAGAAAGTCGACAGAGGCTGGTCGAAGTTGATCGTGCGCAGGGCCGCCGAAGGTTACGTCCCAGACACGGTGCGCTGGCGACGCGACCGCTGGGTGCGCCTCGGACCGAAGTTCTTGGGGGCTGCGGTCGCATGCTGCGGGGACTTTCTCGCCCGCGAGATCTCCGACGCCGAAAGCCCGCTGGCGGCTTATATCGATATTGAAAGAGTCAGGAAGTTGCACGATCGGTATCGGCGTGGCGATACGGAACCAGTGGAAACACTATGGACGACGGCGATCCTCGCATCCTGGCTTCGCAGGATCGGATTGGCGCGGTATGATGCCGGCGCGCTCGCGAACGGCCCGGCAGCGCCCTCCCGTCTTCCCCTCGCGGGTTGATGGGTTCTCACTCCACAGGAGAACAATCCGAATGGATCCCTCGAAGAGGACCGATGCCAAGAACCCCCGCAAAGTCTACAAGGCGCCCAGCCTCACGGAGTACGGTCAGTTGAAGGACCTGACGACCGGAGGCTCCGGCAACGCGAACGAAGGATCGAGCGGGAAGAGACCGCGCCCCTAGACGTGCGCTACCGGTTCGCCGATCTCGTCCTCGAGAGCGAGCTTCCGCTTCCGGAGCTTCCGGTCGTTCGGTCGGGACGGCGAGAGTGTTCCATTCGCTTCGGCCCGGTTGAATCCGCCAGCGCACCCCGCATCCAATGGGATCACCATTGGCGGTCTCCCGATGGCCGCATCTCGCTCTCGTGCGCGCGTGACGGCAACGAGTACCGGCTGGGGGTGCCGGGGCTCGCTACGTTTCAGATCGACGATGACGGTCGTGCGATCACCTGCCGGCCCCACCCCGCCGTTCCCACGCCGACCCTCGAGCATCTCCTCATCGATCAGGTGCTGCCGAGGGTCCTGACCCATCGCGGTCGGATCATGATTCACGCCGGTTGCGTCGCGACCTCTGAGGGTGCTCTGGCGTTCCTCGGCGATTCGGGAGCGGGGAAATCGACGTTGTGCGCCGAGTTCGCCCGCGCCGGCTATTCGCTGCTCTCCGACGACGGCATCGTCATCCGTCCGGCGGCGACGGGGAGATTCGAGGCCGTGGCCACGTATCCCGGCCTGCGGTTGCATCCCGGGCCGCTGGCCGCCTTGTTCGACCGCCACCAGGCGCAGGGGGCGCTGGTCGCCCATTACACGAAAAAGCGCCGGGTCGATCGCCTTGGCGTCCTGATCCGGCGTGCCGCGGGACCACATCCGCTGAAGGCGCTGTACGTATTGGCTTCGGGTCCCACGATCGCCGTCGATCCCCTGCCTCAGCGTGAGGCGTTCCTCGCGCTGCTCCGCGCCTCGTTCCAGCTTCACCTCGACGATCCGGAGCGCGCTCGGGAGGTGTTCGAAAGGCTCGGAGCGATTCTGGACAGCGTCCCGGCGCGCCGGATTCGCTATCCGCGTGACTTCCGGAGCCTCGGGGAGGTCCGCTCGGCCCTGATGGCTGACCTTGCGCAGCTCATCGCCGCCGATTGATCGTCGAGCCTCCGGCGCCGTCGGCCGGTATGGACCGGTGGCCCTCGTCGCCGGCGCATCCGAGGGGATCGGCGCGGCTTTCGCCCGCCGACTCGCGGCGCAGGGGTTCGACCTCGTTCTCGTTGCCCGGCGCGCGATCCCCCTCGAGGCGCTCGCAACGGAGCTCAGCGGAACCCATGGTATCGACGCGCGCCCACTCGCGTGCGATCTGGGCTCTCCCGCGTCTTGGGACAGGGTCGTCTCAGCGTGCGATGGTCTCGCGGTGGGCCTTCTCGTTTACAACGCAGCCGCCTCCACCATCGGGCGCTTCCTCGAGGTTCCACTGGCGTCCCACGCGGCCGCAGTCGACGTCAACGTTCGCGCCCCTCTCGTCCTCAGCCACGCGTTCGGCGGGAAAATGGCGGAGCGCGGGCGCGGCGGGATCGTCTTGATGTCGTCTCTGACCGCATTCCAAGGAACGCCGCTGGTCGCAGCGTACGGGGCGACGAAGGCGTACAACCTGGTTCTCGCGGAGGGGTTGTGGAGCGAGCTCCGCGAGTGCGGCATCGACGTGCTGGCTTGTTGCGCGGGCGCGACTGAGACCCCCGGCTACTCGCGCAAGACGGTCTCGGGTCGGGCCGCTTTCTTCGCCCCGCGTCCCCAGGACCCGAGCGACGTCGCTCGGGAGGCCATGGCGGCCCTCGGCCGCCGGCCCGTCGTCATCACGGGTCGGGGAAACCGGCTCGCGTCGTTCGTGATGCGGCGCGCGCTGTCGCGCCGGCTCGCGGTCGCTACGATCGCAAAGGAGATGAGGCGTCGCTATGGTTCCTGACTCAGCGGCCGCGCGCCGCAGCGGCGGCCTGGGCCGCCTCCGCGGACCGGCCGAGCCTCGTGTACAGATCAGCGAGCAGCTCGTACCCGCGCTTGTAATCCGGCATCTGAGCCAGTCCCTGCCGCGTCAGTTGGACCGCCTGCTCGAGGTTGGTGTTCAGCTGGCCTAACGTTTCGGCGAGTAGAAACGATGCGCGGGGCTCCCCCGGCCGAAGCTGCAGGAGTTTCTGGAAGCAGACCGACGCGTCGCTGAAGCGTCCGGCCTGGAATTGCAGCAGGCCCAGATTGAGGTAAGCCCCGAAATTCGACGGCGCGACCTCCGTCTCCTTCCGATAGTTGTCGATCGCGCTCGGCACGTTCTGGGCCTTCTCGTAGACCTGCGCGAGGTTGAAATGCAGATCCGGGGCGCGCGGCGTCAGCGCGATCGCCGCCTCGAGATCCTCCTCGGCCTCCGAGAGGCGGTCAGCGCCGAAGAGCATCTCCGCGCGGGCGGCATAGAGCCTCGCGCGCGGTGCCGGCTCCGAGATCGAGGCCAGCGAGTCGTCCACCGGCTTGATGGCTCTGGCGAGGTAAGCGTCCGCCCGCTGCGAATCCTTCATGCGCCGATAGAGGTTGGCGAGCTTGACGACCGTGTACGAGTGCTCCTTGTCGTATTGGAACACCTTCAGGTACCAGCGCTCGGCCTCTTTGGGATTGCCCATCTCGTCGTAGGTCGTCCCCAGGGTCGCGAGCGCCATGATGTGGTCGGGCTTGAGCGCGATGACCTTGAACAGCTCGTCGAGCGCCTTGTCGTATTGTTGCAGATTCATGTACGACGAACCCGCGACGAGATGCGCATCGAGGATGCCCGGCTCCGATTGCGCGATCGGGAGCGCGAGCCTCAGAGCGCCTTGGAACTCTCGCCGGGACAAGGCCTTCACGGCGTCGTTGACGTCACGGACGATGCGGCTCTTGTCTTTGGGATCGATCTTCAAGCTCTCGGGCGTGCTGGCTACGGGCGACCCGAGGTAGCCGAGCGAGCGGAGCTTCTCTTCGGTCTCCGCATCCATCTTCTTCGGCCCCTCGAGATGCGTGCCGGTGAAGCGAGCCGCAAGGCCGCGAAGCTGCTCGCCGAGCGATTCCGCCACCGCCTCCCGGTCCCGAATCAGGTTCTTGATCTGCCGGGGATCTTTTTGGCGATCGAACAGCTCGGGCTTGGGTGAGTCGATGAATTGATACTTGTCGGTCGTCAAGCTTCGGAGCGGGCTCCAGCCGTAATGGAGCTGCGCGTACTGGCTCTCGCTGTAGGCCAGACGCTGGGTCCTTTCCGTACCGTTGATTTTCGGGATCAGGCTCTCGCCCTGCATCTCGTCAGGCTTCGGAATCCCCAGAAGGTCGAGCACGGTCGGCGCGAGATCGATGTGCCGCACGATTCCGGGAAATCTCTTCTGCCGGCTCCCGGGGAGCTTGATCAGGAGCGGGACGTGAAGCGTGCTGTCGTAGATGAACATCGCATGGGTGCTTTCGTCATGCTCCCCGAGGCCCTCGCCGTGGTCCCCGGTGACGACGACGATCGTGCGCTCGGTCAGCCCCAGCTCTTCGAGCTTGCCCAGGAGCTTGCCGACGTACTGGTCCATGTACGCGATCTCGCCGTCGTAACGGTTTGCGGCGTACGACGAGGCGTAGGGCTCGGGAGGATCGTAAGGCTCGTGCGGGTCGTAGAAGTGGACCCAACAGAAGAAGCGCTTGTCCCTATTCGCGGGAAGCCACCGCTCGACCTGAGCCTCGGTCTCTTCGGCCTTCCTCTGGATCTCGTCCCGGTTCACCTCGCGGAACTCGTTGAAGTCGTCGAAGTACGAGTCGAACCCGCGATCGAGCCCCCAGCGCGAATCGAGGACGAACGCCGACACGAAGGCCGCGGTCGCATAGCCGTCCCGCTTGAGGACCGTCGCCAGCGTCGGCGTCTTGGGGTCGACGAGATACCCTTCGTTGTCGCGAACGCCGTGGCCGATCGGGAGCTGGCCCGTGAGGATCGTCGTGTGTGACGGCAGCGTCAGCGGCACCTGGGCGATCGCGTCCTCGAAGATGAAGCTCTTGCCGGCCAGGCGGTCGAGCCCGGGCGTCTTGACGCCCTTATAGCCGTAGACCGGAAGATGGTCGGCCCGCGTCGTATCCAGCGTGATCAGGAGGACGTTGTCCCCCTTGAGCGATCCCGACGCCACCCGCGGCCGGTAGAATGAGCCGGAGCGCGCATAGAACACGACGGCACCAGACGCGAGGACGACCACGAGGAGAGCCCGCGTCACCCAGTATTTCCGTCTGGACGTTGGCCGGGGATCGACGGCCGCGGGTCGAGAGGGGGCGTGTCGCTGACCCTTCGCCGGATCCTTCTTCTTTTTCCCCATGCGCGAGTCCCCAGTTTATCGCAGGATAATCGCCCAGCATGAGGAGGCTCCTCGCCGCTCTCGTCGCGGCCGCGATCCCTCACGCCGCGTGGGCGTGGGGACCCGTCGGGCACCGCATCGTTGCCGAGACCGCCGCGCTGCTCGTTCAGGACGATCTCCCGGCGACCTGGGGCCCGCTTCTCGCGCGGCATCGATTCGAGCTAGGGGTTTACTCGTACCTGCCCGACGCCGCGTTCCGAAGCGAGGACGGCGCCGACGGCGCGATCGAGGCGCCGACGCACTTCTTGAATCTCGACTCCCCCGCCGACGCCGGATCGGAGCGCGGAAGCGTGGATCGGCGCATCGCGCAGTTCCTCGACCTCGCACGCGGTGAGCTCGCGGACGTTCGCGCGCCGCGTGGCGGCCACCAGCGGGGCGCGTCGGCGACCGGCGACGCGCGACGAATCTATCTCGGGCTGTACGACCTCGGCGTGATGTCCCACTATTCGGGGGACGTGGCCGTGCCCTACCACGCCACGGCCGACACCAACGGATTCGCCTCGGGCCAGGGTGGAGTGCACTTCTACTTCGAAGCCGACTGTGTCAACGCGCTCGAGCCGGGCTTGGCGGAGGACGTCCTGTCGCTCGCGCGCAAGAGCCGCGCGCGCTGGGTTCGCGAGTGGAGCGCGGGGTCGAACAACCCCGGCGCTCTCGTCCGCGCCGTCTTGGAAAACAGCTTGGCCACGGTCGCCACGGTGTCGGATCTCGACCGGCGGCACGCCGTGACGAAGCTCGCTTCACCCGGAAGCCGAGAGTTCGCGCTCCGGCGGCCGGCCGACGAAGGATGCAGGTCGATGCGGCGCGTGCTCGTGGACCGACTCGCGCGCGGCGCCGTGCTGACCGCCGCCCTCTGGGAAACCGTGCTGCCGAAGGATGCCGACTTCAGCGGCGCCGGCTCTCTGCATTTCTCCGACATGGAGCTCGGCGCCGCGTACGTCCCTCCGATCAAATAGCCCCTGCTTGATGACCGCCGTAACCTTGTGCGCCGCAGCCGGTGCCCGTGTCCGCGATCGTGCGACACCGAAGAGGAGCGGCCACGCACGTCAAGAGGCTCGAGCGGTCCCGGATCCACCCAAATCTCGCTGAGGCCTGCCACGCGCGGCACGATCCGGAGATGCGTATAGGAACGCTTCGAGGCTCGCACGGGTGGGGGGAGTCCCGCGTCCCTTCGAGAAACCGGCTCCACAAGCCGCTGCGACGCTCAGGCAGCGGTCTCCGCAACCGGCCGATTTCCAGGTGGTTGTTCCGGGAGGGCTAACGGAGCGACCTGCGTCATCCGCGCAAAAAAAACGGGACGGTGCCGAAGCACCGTCCCGGTCGTAGGGACAACTACGGTCGAAGCTTACGGCTTGATGACCGCCGTGACCTTGTACTGGTGACCGAGCCCGTCCAGCAGGTTCGTGTCGGACCAGGTCAGGGTCTGCTTCGGCACCTCCATCATGTACTCCCACACGAAGGAGACAGGATCGAGCCGATAGATGTGGAACCGCGTCACGTCGATGCCCGGTGCGTGGGTCGGCGAGGTCCAGGTCAGAGCCAGGTTGGATCCCGACTTCCCGAGCTTCAGGTCGTTCACGTTGATCGCGGCACCCTGGGAGATCTCCATCTCAGGATCGAAGTCCGTGCTGTCGTGGGCCGTGCCGTTGACGCACGCACTGCCCGCGCCGCAGCCGGTGCCGTACGTCCCGTTCGTCCCAGGACGCGTGTCGTTCGTGTTCCCGTTCGAGTGATAGATCGTGCCCGATGACGGGCCGTGTCCGCGATCGTGCCACACGCCGACGTGGACCGGGTTGGACGTCGCGGTGTTCCCGCACACGTCCGTCGCCACCAGCGTCGCCGAGTAGTCACGCCCGATCGGGCTGCACGTACCGTTGCGCTCCGCCCTCACGTGCAGGGCGCCCGCTTCGTACACGCAGTCACGGATCGAGTTGCCGTCGCCCGTCCCGAACGCGTTCTCTTCCTGGCTCGAAGAGCAGCTCGCGAACGAGATCGAGGCGATGCCGCACTGAGCCGACGCCGACGCCCCGGTGCTGGCCACCGTGAAGTCGACGTAGCCGTGGTTCGGCGGCCAGATCACAGCGCACGCACCCAGAGACGGCTGCGTGGTGAAGACCGGAGGCGTCGTGTTCGCCGTGTGCACGCATCCGCTGGACGGGTTGCAGCTGTCGTTCGTACAGCAGTTGCCGTCGTCGCAGTTCGTCGGACCGCCGGGGTTGCAGCTACCGCCGCCGCACGTGTCGCCCGTGGTGCAGGCGTTGCCGTCGTCGCACGGGTTCGTGTTGTTCGTGTGGACGCAGCCCAGACCCGGTTGGCAGCTATCGTTCGTGCAGGGGTTGTTGTCGTCGCAATTGAGCGGTGGTCCGCCGGCGCATGATCCACCCGAGCACGCGTCGCTCGTCGTGCACACGTTCCCATCGTCGCACGGGTTCGTGTTGTTCGTGAAGACGCAGCCGGTGGCCGGGTTGCACGAATCGTCGGTGCAGAGGTTGTTATCGTTGCAAACGGGGGGCGCGCCGCCGATGCAGTGGTTGGCGCCGTCGCAGGTGTCCGGAGCGGCGGGCGTGCCCGTGCAGGCATTCCCGTCGTTGCAGATCGTTCCCGGGAACGACGGCGTGTAGGAGCAGGCGCACGCGTTGGTCTCGTCCGCGAAGTCGTCGGTGCAGTCGTTGCCGTCGTCGCAAACCGAGTGTCCGACGCAAGCGCCTTGCCCGTTGCACATGTCCGGCGTCGTGCAGCTCAGGCCGTCGTCGCAGGGCGAGCCCGCAGCCGACGGAGAGGCCTGGCAGAACAGCGCCGGGTCGCAGAAGTCGACCGTGCACGGGTTGCCGTCGTCGCACAGATCGCCGAGCTGGCTGGAGTCGAAGACGCAGCCGCTGGCCGGGTTGCAGGAATCGGCCGTGCACAGGCTGTGGTCGTCGCAGGCTGCGTGGTCGCCAACGCACTGGCCCTGATCGCAGTGCTGGTTGGTGAGCAGCTGGCCGTTCGCATCGCAGTGCGTGAAGATGCAGGTCGTTCCGTCGCACGACAGCGCGTTGCAGGAGCCGTCCTCCGACGTCGTGAACGTCGCCGTCGCCGAGTTGTTGTTCGGGTTCGTGTCGGTCGACGTCGTCGTGACCGACGCCGTGTTGTCCACCTGGACCCCGGCCCCGATGCAGTTGTTCACCTGCACCTTGACCGTGTAGATCGTCTGGCTCGACGGCGCCATCGACGTGTTGATGCAATCGATCGGAGCGTCGGCCATCCCTTGCGTCGGCAGCGAGAAGCACGCCGTGTTGCCGCCGTTCAGACCGTCGTCCACGCTCAAGCTGACGAAGCCCACTTGCGCCGGCAGGTTGTCCACCAGCTCGACTTCCTGAGCGATGTCCGACGCGTCGTTCGACACCGTGATCGTGTACGTCAGGAACGTGCCCGTCTGGCCCGTCCCGTCCGTCACCGCCTTGGCGATCGAAACGTCCGAGCTCGTCGTCCCGGGTCCCGACGCCCGGATCGGGCTACAGTCGGCGTCCAAGCTCCCCGCCCAGATCCCGTTCCCGGGGGTTCCGAGTCCCAGAGGTACCGAACCGTCGTAGTAGCAAACCTCGAGCATTCCCGTGTAGCTCGCGCGCCACTGGAAGAAGGTCGAGGTCACCGCAGGCGTCAAAGCCTTCAGACCCGCCCCCGCAACGTTGGGAGCCGTGTTCTTGCGGGCGTTCGCGCCGAAGATGAAGTTCGAGATCCCCGCAGGCTCCGCGTCGTAGATGACCGGCTGCGGGAACTGCGTCGTCGCCGCGGGGTTGCGGGCCGGCTCGCCATCGCCGAACCAGCTCATCAGCTGGCCCTTGTTGACGAAGAACTTGAAGCAGTCGGAGTCGTACGCAAACCCACCGTGCGTCCCGTTGAACAAGCCGCGCACGTACCCGTTCGCGCCGCCCACCGTGTTCTTCACGTAGTTGGCGTTGATCACGTCGCCCGGCCACCCGTAGTAGATGTCATTCCCCGTCGGGCCAGCTTCGACTTCGAGCTGCGCCGCGGCCAGAGGACCCTGGACGATCCCGTACAGCTCGTACGGCTCGGACGCGCGAGGGTTGCTCCTGCTGATCTGGACGTACGCGTTGCCGCCGAACGACACCGCGCCCGCGATCTCAGGAGCGTTCGACCCGTTCCGGCTCACCCCGTCGTCGTCGTCGAATTGCAGCGTGTTGGTATCGTTGGTGATGCGCATCCGCCAGTCGTAGTCGTTCGCGGACTTCGCATCGAGGCCCACGAAGATCTTGTTGCCCGAGGGAACGACACCGAGGCTGTAGAAGTCCCGGTCCCCTTCGTTGTTCACACGCCTGCAAACGCCGCCGCCCGGACACTGGGCGCTCACCGTGCAGGTCCCGCCGCCGGGACACCCGGTGGTATTCGGCGTCGTCTGCGTCGCCCCCGACGTGCAATACCGGCCGGGGAACAGACCGCCCACGCAGACCGGCGTGCACGGATTGCCGGCGTTCGTGCCGCCGTCGCAGAGCGAGTCGTGGAAGCACGACCCGGCGCACACCGCGCCCTGGTCGCTCACCGGGTTGCAGAAGGCGTTCGTCGTGCAGGCCTGACCCGCGTTCGGGCCCACGTCGCACCGAGGATCGCAGTCCAGGTCCGTCGCAGGGGCGAACGAAGGATCGAGAGGCGTCGTCCGGTTGCACGCCAGGCCGTCCTTCGTCCCGAGGTGGCAGTGCGCCGACGCGCCGCTGTCCGACGTTCCGAGGATCCCGCACACGAACGGATTCGCCGAGGCCGGATCGTTGTTCGGCTCCGACTCCCGGTTGCACTCGATCACTTCCAGGCTCATCGCGCCGCCCGGATTCGCCGCGGTGCCCGCGACTCCGCCGTCGTCGAAGAAGATGTAGATCGTCTGGCCCGCCGTCAGGCTCATGCAGTCCAGCTCTTCCGACTGGTTGTTGCTAGCACCGGTGTTGCTGATGAAGGCCACCGACTGCGGACGGTTCGCGCCCTTCAAGCAGGTCACCGTGCTCCCCGGACCCGGACAGCTGTCCGACGCATACAGAACTTCGTTCTGCGTCCGGATCGAGTCCGTCGGGTTCTGCTGCACGATGCGGACCGAATACTGCCTCGTCGCAGGCGCCGTGAACGAATACACGACGTCCCTGCCAGGCGCGGTCGTCGGCGTCTGGCCAACACCCGAATAGCACGCCGCCGTCGCCGGCGAGTGATAGTCGTCGTTGGCGTCGACGGTCGTCCCCTTCACGGTGAGCCCCAGCGGAAGCGGAATCGCTCCGGCGCACGTGTCGTTCGACGGCGCAGGGCCTCTCGCGACGCTCGGCGCGGGCGCGTTCTCACCCGAGGCCAAGGATCCGTCTTCGTTCAGCTGGATGGGCTTCGCGAGCTTCGCGCCTTGGCTCATCTTGTGAACGATCTTCCCGTGAGTGCTGGAGTCCGCGAAGGCGAAGCCCGCGACGCAGAACATCGCGAGGACGATCGCCATCAGCGGGAACCAGCGCCGCGAGCGAATTGCGCTCGTACTACAGCGTGAACTCCTCACATGATCCGACATTTATGCGCCCTCCTGGCCGGTGTTGTTAGGGCGTGGCGCCCCGTTTGGAAGAGCGAGCGTGCCGAAGGCCGCCCCCCTGGCACTGCGGTTGCAGAATAAGGAAACCGAACGATGCATTCCGCGCCCCAATCGCCACGCAAAACCGAGAGACAGATACGGGGAACAGTCTCGTGAGTCAAGATGTTTCGCGGCAATCCAACGATTCACCTCGTTGTCGGCCGGAGTCTCTTTTTGCGACTGAGCGCTCGTCCGATACATTGGAATTCTCGTTGATCGGACGGCTGCTCACACTCGTGCGGACGACGATGCGCATTCCGAGCGCGTCCCCTGGGTTACACTGGCCGCCGCCCGCCCGGTTCGGACGGGCGCAAGCCTGAAGGAGAAACCGCGATGATTCGGATGAAGTATCTAGTGGCGTTCGCACTGTTCGCAATCTTCGTCGCGGTGGGGATCGCATGGGCGGCGGAGGGCGAGAAGCCTTTGGACAACGCCGAAATCGTCAAGTTGACCAAGGCCGACTTGGGGGACGACGTCATCATCGCCAAGATCAGATCGGCCTCGTCCGTGCAGTTCGCCACCGCGACGGACGACCTCGTCAAGTTGAAGCAATCGGGGGTCAGCAAGGCGGTCATCGCGGCCATGCTGGACCGGGCAAGCGGGGGCGCCGCCCATGCTGCGGCGCCGGCCCCCGCCGCTGCGGGAAGCGGCGGAGGCGGGAGCGCAGGGAACGCCGCCGTAACCCTGGTTTCCAAGGACGGCACGGCGGCCCTCAAGTCGATCGACGGCGACGTCAAGACCATCGTGGCGCCGTTCGTCGGGATGAAACGCTTCATCATTTTCCAAGAGGAAAAAGCGACGGTGCGCACCAAGGACCACAAGCCGTCCGTGACGATCGCGACCGACAAGGACCCGCGCAAGACTTACTGGATGGTCAAGCTCGACCCCGACCACGACAAGGAGAAGGGGGCGACGAACCGGTCGATGGACGTCGAGTCGCCGGGAATGTGGGGCGGAGTCATGTCGAGCGCTCCGGACAGCGACAACCTGATTCGCTGCGACGAGCAGGAAGAAAAACCCGGGCTCTGGCGCTACACGCCGACGAAAGACTTGAAGCCCGGCGAGTACGGCGTCTACGTCGGCAAGGGCGAGATGACGGGGATCGTCTTCGATTTCGGAGTCGACAAGTAGCAGGCGCCGCCCGCCTATGGCACTTCCAGAACGGCCTCGACCTCGCTCCCTTCGGTCACCGGTACCTGGACCGGCGAGGCGTCGCGCCGCCCGATGAGCGAGACGACGTAGACCCCCGGATAGAGCATTCCGATTCGGCTCACCCCGTCGTTGTCGGTCGTCGGCGCCGGGTTCCTGTCGACGGCGATGTCGCTGCCCGGGAAGAGGGGTGAGGGCTGGTACGCCACGCGGGCGACCGGAACCGGGTCCCCATTGCGGTGAACGACACGAACGCGGATCGCCCCGCCGGGCGTCGCGTGCAGGACGATGTCGGGAGGAGTGTCGGAGGTCGGGGGATCGATGCCGTTCTGCACCGCGGGCGCGAATCGAGGAGTGATCGCGGCGACGTTCACGGTCCCGTCGGCGGGCGCGGTGATGCGGAACGTTCCGGCCCCGTCGGTCTGCGACGGAAGATATCCGGACTCCGCGGCGCCCGGCGGCGCGACGACGACGAGCGCCCCGGCGATCGCTCGTCCCTGGGGATCCACAACCCGCCCCCGCATCATCCACCCGCGCTGCAGATTCAACTCCAGATTGGGATCCGGGTCCCCGTCCTGGATCGTGACGGGGTACTGCTCCGCCGCCGCGAAGCCTCTCGCGCGCGCCGTGACGCGATAGGTCCCCGGGTCGATCCCCTCGAGGCGGAACGAGCCGTCGTCGACGGACATCGTCGTCGCCTGGCGCGGCGCGTCCGGCGCCGAGGCCCCGTCGCGAAGCGCCGTCACCAGCGCCCCCTTCACGCCGTTCCGGTCCGGGTCGAGGACGTGGCCGCTGATCGACGAGATGTTGAAGACGATGTCCTGGTGGACTTGCGGCTGTTCCGGGATCGTCAGCGCAACGACGCTGTGGCCGTTGGAGTTTCCCGAGACCGCGAAGACGACGGAGACCTGGTACTTGCCGCCGTGCCGAAGCCCGACCTGATAGTTTCCCCCGCCATCCGCTTTCGTCGTCGTCCCATCGTGCGCGAAGTTCGGATCGACAGGCACCCAGTAGAGAGAGGCATTCGAGATCGGCGCGTCGCCCCGCATCACGGACCCGCTGACCGAGACCCGGGGTGACTCGTCGAAATCGACGGTGGTGGTCTCCCCCTCCCGGATCGCCGCGGTCTTGGTATCGAGCCCGACTTGGGTCCCTTGCCGCTCCTGTTGGCGGGTGACCGAATAGGTTCCCGGTGCCAGGCCGTCGATGAAGTAGTGGCCGTCGGAGCCGGTGTCCGCGACGCGAGCGTCCATGTCCGGCCCCATCGCCGCGGAGATTCGGACATTGGCCACGGGCTCGGAGTTGGCGTTCGTCACGATCCCGGTCAGGGAGCCGCCGCGGTACAGCTCGAGGACGACCTCCTGGTTGTCCGCGTCCGGGTGAAATGGAATCCGCATCCGGAGCGGGGCGAAGGAAGGATGATCGATCGCGACGTCGAACGTGCCGTCGGGAAGCGCGGGCGTGTCGAACGTGCCGTCGCTCCCGGACGTGACCGTCCACGAGTTGTCCGCGCCGGCGGCGGGATGCTGGGGCCCGTCGACGAAATTGATGTGCACCGTCACGCCGGGCACCGGCGTTCGATCGCGCGCTGCCACCGTTCGCCCTCTCATGACAGACCGCGATTGGAGCGTCAGAGTGCCCGCGTCGGCGACCTGCTCGGCGACGACGCGGATCGACGACTTGCTGGCGCTCGCGTAGTGCTCTGCCGCGACCTCGATCGTGTAAGTCCCCGGCTCGAGCTCGTCCAGGCGAAACGCGCCGTTGGGATCCGTGAACTCCTTCTCGGACTTGGCCGACGAGGACGATCCGTCCTCGGACTTCAGAGCGACCTTGAACGACGCGGGCGATTTCCCGTCGAACGCGTGGACGATCCCGGCGATCGAGCCGGGGTGCTCGAGCATGAAATCGACGACGCCGTCCGACGGCGGGGCGCCCTCGCGCTCATACGGCAGAAACTTCGGCGCCCGGACCGCCATGCGCGAGACCGGCTTCGTCCCGGCGTCCGCGATCCGATAGTGCCCGTCGGGTCCGGTCTTGGCGCTCTTCGACCGAGGCCCGGTGGAATCTCGCCAGAACGCCTTGACCTCTGCCCCTGCGACCGGATCTCCGACGACGTCGGTGACGCTCCCCGAAATTCCTCCGGCGAGATCGAGGAGCAGCTCGAGATCGGCCTTGGGGACGACGGTGTTCGGCGATTTCGACGGAGCGTGGGCCGCGGACCTCGCCTCGACGGTCACCTTGCCGGGGAGGAGGTCTTCGAGCACGAATCGCCCGTCCTTGCCGGTCGTCGTCTTGCGGATCCCGTCCTCGCCGAACGCGTCGGCATCCCTGTCCCACCCCAACACGGTCGCGCCGGCGATGGCGCCTCCCGTCGCTCGATCCTTGACGATCCCCGTCAGCTTCGCGCCGCGCTTCAGACGAAGCCGCACGCTGGCGTTCGCCGGGAGCTGCGGCTGGGTCAGGGGTGCGTAGCCCGCCGCCTGAACTCGAATGCGAAACGTTTCCCCCGTGAGGCCCAGAGCGGCGAATCCGCCATCGTCGCCGGTCTCTACACGAGACACCTTAGCCGACTTCGGCGCCGCCGAATCGTCACGCAAGACGAGGACGACGGCGTGAGACAGGGGCTTGTCGCCGTCTCCGACGATGCGTCCACGGAGCTCGGCGGTGGGGGCTGCGGGAGGTGCCGGGGCGGGAGGGGCCGTCGTCGCGCCGGTCGCCGCGAGGAGCGTCAGGGAAAGCGGTCCGAGGAGGCTCGTGATCATGCGCGCCGGCAAAAACGATACGCCTCTCGGGTCGTTTTCGCCGCTCAGGATCCTTTCTTCGCTCGGTCCCACCCCGCGATTTCCTGCAGTCCCTTGGCCTTCAGCGCGCCGTTGGCCCGAGCGACGTCCTTGGCGCAGAACGCGTCGAATTCCGCGATGACGTCGTCGAGCTCGTGGCGGAGCGCCCCGGTGTAGGCGATGAGGGTCGCGGCCGGCCGGCCCTCGTACGACATGATGCCGCCGTAGAGATCGTCCATGTGCTCGCGCAGCCTCTCCTCTCCGGTGATGGCGCCGCCCTCTTTGGTCGCCACGATCTTCTTGCGGAGGGCGTCTGCGGATTCCGACAGCTCGGAGAGCTGCGTCTTCAGCGGATCGCCGTCCGAAAGCGTCGCCGAAGCTTTGTTCGCGCCGGCGCGGACCGCCTGGATGCGGTCGACGAGATCGCTCATGTCACCGAACATCCCGTGGACCTTCATCGCCGCGTCGAACTGTTCTCGCCTCTCGGCGAGCGTGATCGGAGCGCGTGGATCCAGCTCGACTTTGATCTTCGTCTCGTACGACCGGCTTCCCTTCGTCATCCGGACCGTGTAGGTCCCGGGGACGACCCGCGGGCCTCGCGTGGCGCTGCCGGAGAGCTGCGCGGCGGGTGGGACGCGAGGCGGTTTGACGCTCATCGACCAAGAGACGCGATTGATGCCGCGCCGCTTGCTGGCCGGCAGCGTGTCGACGACGACTCCCTTTTCGTCGAGGACTTCGATCTTGAGCTTGCCGAACAGGTGGCGGGACTTCTGGTAGTAGGTGATCGTCACCGCGTTCGGCGGGTTGGCTCCCGTGTAGGCGGCATCCCCGTCCACCCATCCGCCCTGAGCTCGGATGCGCTGCTCTTGAGGTCTCGTGGGAAGGAACGCCGCCTCCTGCGACAGGGTCTCGGGCGTGAGAGCGCGCAGCGGCGTCAAATCGTCGATGATCCAGATGCCGCGGCCGTGCGTCGCGAGAACGAGATCGTGGTCGCGAGGTTGGACCACGATGTCGCGGACGGCGACAGCCGGGAAGTCGCCCCCTTTGAACTGCGCCCAGTTGGCGCCGTCGTCGCTCGAGATCCACAGGCCCAGCTCGGTCCCTGCGTAGAGCAAGCCGGGCTTGACCGGATCCTCGCGGACGACGTGCGCGTACCCGCGAAGTCCCTTCGGATTGTCCGCCGTTACGAGCGGTCTCCACTTGGCGCCGTAGTCCGTGGCCTCGTAGACCATCGGCCCCATCTCGCCGAAGGTGTGCCGGTCGAACGTCACGTAGGCGGTGCCGGCGTCGAACCGGCCCGCTTCGACGCTCGTCACCCACGAGCCCTTCGGCACGCCGGCGCGGTCGACGACGTTGGTCCACGACTTACCGCCGTCCCGCGTCACTTGAACGTTGCCGTCGTCGGTGCCGACCCAGATCACTTTGCCGTTCTTGGGCGACTCGCTGATCGCGAAAATGGTCGTGTGCATCTCGGCGGCCGAGTTGTCGACCGTGATCCCGCCCGATTCCTCCTGCTTCTGCTGTTCCGGATCGTTGGTCGTCAGATCCGGAGAGATACGGTCCCACGTCTGCCCGTGGTCCCGGCTCCGGAAGAGGAATTGCGCACCGATGTAGATCGTCCCTTTCTCGTTCGGCGAGAGGTGGATCGGCGTGTTCCAGTTGAAGCGCAGCTTCTCACGGTAGCCCGCTCTTGGCTGGATGTCGCGCGTCATGTGAGTGCGACGGTTGACCCGGCCGATCGAGCCGCCCTGGGCTTCGGCGTAGAGATAGTCGGGGTCGGAGGGGTCCGCGAACATCCAGAAGCCGTCGCCGCCGTACATGTTCTCCCACTGCGCGTTCGTGATCCCACCGGGATGGGACGAAACGCCGACCCACGAGCTGTTGTCCTGCAGTCCGCCGTAGACGTGGTAGGGATCGTCGTTGTCCACGCTGACGTGGTAGAACTGCGAGACCGGTAGGTTGTTCCCCTTCCACCAACGATTGCCGCCGTCCTTCGAGAACCACAAGCCCCCGTCGTCCCCGACGATCACTCGGCGGGGTTCGGCCGGGTCGATCCAGACGTCGTGGAAGTCGCCGTGCGCTCCCCCGCCCGCCGACGAAAAGGTTTTCCCTCCGTCCAGGCTCTGGATCAGATCGCCGTCGGGCTTGAACAGGCGGTCGGGATTCTGCGGATCGACAATGAGGTTGGCGAAATAGAACGGCCGCCAGACCATCATCTGGCTGTCGTCACGGCGCTCCCACGTTTTTCCGCCGTCCCCGGAGCGGTAGAGCGCGCTCTTGACCGACTCGACGAAGGCGTACACCACGCTTGCGTTCGAGGGGGCGACCGCGACCGCGATGCGGCCGTACGGCTTGGCAGGCCAACCCGCACTCGCGTCGGCGGTGATCTCGGTCCAATGGGCGCCGCCGTCGTCGGTGCGGAAGAGCCCGCTCCCCGAAGCCGCTTGAGCGGACGCACCCCCCGACCGGAAGGTCCATCCCTTCCGTCGGAAGTCCCACAGCGAGGCGAAGAGGGTGTCGGGGTGCTTGGGGTCCATCGTGAGGGATCCGCATCCGGTCGAACCGTTCGTCCCCTTCAGGACGTTGGACCACGTCTTGCCGCCGTCCGTCGTGCGATAGACGCCGCGCTCGTCAGACTCGCTCCAGAGCTTGCCGGTTACGCACGCGTAGACGACGTCCCCGTGCTCCGGATGAACCGCGATCTTCCCGATCCGCTCGGAATTCGGCAAGCCCATGTTGTTCCAGGTCTCGCCGCCGTCCCGCGAGCGGTAGATCCCGTCCCCGAAGGAGACCGAGTTGCGCGTCCAGGCTTCGCCGGTGCCGACCCAGACGGTCTCGGAGTCGCTCGGATCGATCGCGATCGAACCGATCGACTGCACCGGCTGCTTGTCGAATTTCGGCCTGAAAGTCGTACCGTCGTCGGTGGATTTCCAGACGCCCCCGCTCGCGGCACCGACGTAGAGGACGGTCGATCCATCCTTGCGATGGGCCGCGGCGACGGCTGCGATGCGTCCGCTCATCGCGGCCGAGCCGATGTTGCGGATGCCGAGGCCCGAGATCACGCCCGGGTCGAGGCGCGGCGCGTCGGCCGACGCTCCGACGGAGGTGGAAAGCGCGGCCAGGGCTGCGAGGACGACGGCGCGGCTCACTTCGCCCCTCCCGGGAAGCCGAACATCTTCACGTCGACCGGCTGGTTGAGCTCCATCTTGTCGATGTGGCTCTGCCCGACCTCGAAGGGGAAGTACATGCCGTCGACCTTCTCGTATTCGCCGAGATCGGTCGTCGACACCTGCTCCTGACCGCGGATGATGCGGTGATCGACGACGCGGATCGCCAGGAATTGATCGGGATCGATGAAGAAGACCTTCGTGTCGCCGTTCGAGAGCGTCACGCGCAGCTTGTGGGCGTCGGTACCCTCGACGTCTTCGGTCCCGAGGTACTCCACCTTGTTTCCCTTCGTCTTGTAGTCGACGAGCGGGCCGGCGATGTCGGTCTCGTCGATCAAGCTCTTTGCATCCTCGGGGCTGAGCTTTTGCGGCTCGCGACGGCCTCCGAACGGGGAGATCGACCACGCATCCCGTCCGTCCCAAGCTTGGACGGCGGTCATTCCCTGCAGGCTGAATTCCCCGCGGAATTTGTCCGGCGCGGCGGCCCAGCCCTCGATCTTCGCATCGAGGCCCCCTCCGACGCGCACCGTGCCGACCCGATGCATGGTCGAGATCGCGCGGAGCTTGACCTCACCTCCGCGCGCCTCGAGGTTTTTCGCGACGAGCTCTTCCGCGGTCATCGCCGAGGCGCTCGGGGGGAGTCCGGCCAGGAGGAGGGTACTGAGGACGGCGATCCGCGTGAGCATGCGTGCTCTCCTATCGGGCGGCCGACGGCGCCCGGCGGGATCATAACCCGCGAGGGAGAATCGCTGACGTAAGATCGCCAGGAGATGACCTGGATCCAGCGAGGACTGCCTCTCTTCGTCGCCGCGAAGGGGTACTACCTGCTCCCGGCCGTCGCCGGAGCTCTCATTGTCCTCCGGTACGCGTTGGCGGTCACGCGTCGGGAACGCGCGATGCGCGGGCTGATGATCGCCGTTGCCGCCACCGCAGGCTTCTCTGTTCCGGTCTATTTCAACTTCTTCAACTACCATTTCGGCGGCTTCGTCAACCCGCACGAGTTCTTCCACTATTATCTCGGATCCAAGTACGCGGCCGAGGTCGGCTACTTCGACCTCTACGACGCGGCCATCGTCGCCGACGACGAAACCGGGCTCGCGTTCCGGCCGGTGGACGGGAGCATCCGCGACCTGACGACCTACGGCGACAAGCCGGTGAGGAAGATCTTGGCCGAAGCCGATCGCTTGCGCTCGCGTTTCACGCCGGGGCGCTGGCGCGAGTGGGTGCACGACGTCTTGTACTTCAAGCGACGTCTCCGCGGGCCATCCTGGAGCGAGACCCTCCGCGACATGGGGTACAACGCGACGCCGGTGTGGTCGATGCTCGTCGGCGCCGGGCTCACTTCGCGGGTCGCCACCGACGACGCGACGGGCATGACGTTTCTCGCCCTACTCGACGTCCTGCTCCTGGCGTCCGCGGCCGGATGCGTTCTGTGGGCATTCGGAGCCTGGCCCGCCCTCCTCATGATCGTCTTCCTTGCGTCGTCCTATCTCATGGCGCACGTCCACATGAAGGGGGCGCTCTTGCGAACCGACTTCGTCGTCGCGCTCGTCATGGCGATGGCTCTCCTGCGGAAGGGTCGGCATGGGCTCGCAGGAGCGCTGGTCGGCTACTCGACGTCAGCGCGAGTCTTTCCCCTGTTGTTCCTCTTCGGCCCCGGAGTCAAGCTCGTCACGGAACTGGTCCCCGTCGCGCGCGAGGCGTGGCGTCGTTTCGGAAAGCCCGTCGTCGTGGCACTCATCGCGGCACATGCGGCGGCCGGCGCCGTGGTGCTTCCTCTCGTGTGGCTCGCGGTCGGTTCCGGCATGAGACGCGTCGTCACGACCAACGTCGGCAGCGCCGGCGGATTGTACCTCGCCGCCCTCGTCCCGGTGACCGTCGCGCTGGCCGCCGTCACGCTGACGCTCTGGGGAACCCGCGAGAAGCTCCTCGCGTTCCGGCACGCCCGCTTCTTCGGCGGCTTCGTGCTCACGGTCGCGGTGTTGGGGTCGGGGTCGATGCTCTACGCGGGTGGACCCCGGGCGTGGGAAGGGTTCGCACAGAAGATCGCGCTGCATCGGACGACCTACAATTTCTGGAACATCGGCGTGACGTCGATCGTCATCGCGCGATTCGATCCCCCGGGGCCTCGCGAGCAGGCTGTCGCCCTACGGCCCCCGGAGCTCCGCGCCTGGCTGGGGAACGTCTATTTTCTCCCGGAGACCGTCGGCGAGCGGGCCTGGTTGAGTCGGATTCTCCAGCTCGCGGCGCTGATCGCCGCCTGGCTCGCGGCACGGCGATTCGACGACGCCCTCGCGTTCGCCTTCGGGTTCGTGGCGACGTTCTTCCTGACCGCGCCGACGTACTACTACTACATCATTCTTCTGATCCCGTTTCTGTTCTTCGCCTCCCACCCGGACCGGCTGCGTGGGACGCTGGGACTCCTCTATCTCTTCCTGTTCGGCGCGCTCGGCTTCACGTTCTATTTTCTCTGGGACCAGTACTTCACGACGTACTTCTGGAACTCGGTGCTCGCCCTGGGCGTGACGATCGCCATGATCGCCTCGGCGTTCGGCCGCATGACTCCGTGGGCCGCTTCGCCCGTGGCGGCGGCTGCGCGTCCCGCGCGGCGGTCGCGCTGACCGTTCCGATGCCCACGGCGTCCTGGGTCGAGGTCTCCCGTCAAGAATCGCGGCGACCCGTCGAGGATCACGCCCTCGTCCTCCAGGCGATCGGCATCACGAGCGTCGTCACCCAGGCCGACGAGGGGTACGCACTCCTCGTGCGCGCCGAGGAGGCGGACCGAGCGCGCATCGAGCTGATTCGCTACCTTCGCGAGAACCTGGAGGGTTCTCAGGCGGCGGCCGAGCCCCAGCGGCCGCTCACGCGAGCGCTGGGCGCGGCTCTGGTCTACGTCGCGGTGCTGCTCGTCATCGACGCCGTCCAGCGCCGCGAGGCGTTCGGGGTCGATTGGTGGCGGCGTGGGCTGGCGGACGCCGGGCTGATTCGCGCGGGGGCGTGGTGGCGCTCCGTCACGGCGCTGGGTCTGCACGCCGATCTTCTCCACCTCGCGAGCAATCTCGCGTTCGGAGCGTTCTTCGGCGTCGTGCTCGCGCAGAGCGTGGGCGTCGGCGTGGCCTGGCTCGCCTTCGTCGTCACCGGAGGGATCGGAAACTGGGTCAACGCCTGGATTCAAACGCCGCCGTACACGTCGGTCGGCGCCTCGACCGCGGTGTTCGGGATGCTGGGAGTCCAGGCGGCCTACGATTGGGCAGGCCGGCGGCGTCTCTCCGAGAACCCGTTCCGGCGTTGGGCTCCCCTCTTGATCGGTGCGGCGCTGCTCGTCTGGCTCGGCGGCGGCCGGCAGGCCGACCCCGGCGTCGCGCCGAAGCCTTTCGGTGAGTTCAACGTGACGCTTCCCCGGATCGACGTCTGGGGGCACATCCTG
>JACXTT010003269.1_pt1 | contig 25142 bp, 23 predicted proteins | sample 9270951 | NCBI WGS metagenome assembly JACXTT01 (sample SAMN15532306, study PRJNA645909) | rock metagenome | isolation source: weathered quartz diorite | place: Puerto Rico | collected 2017-06-21
AGATACTCGCGGTTGGGAATCGCGCAGAGATCGTGAATCAATTTCCCGACGCGCACGTCCAGCAGTTCGGCAGCGCCGCAATTCTGCCGGGCCTTATCAACACGCATTCGCATCTCGAACTCACGGTCATGCGTGGGTTTCTCGAAGCTGAGGAGCACGATTTTTTCTCGTGGCTGAAGAAGCTAACCATCGCGCGCATCGCGATGACCGATGAAGACCTCTTGATCTCCGCCACCGCCGGCGCGATTGAAGCCGCGCGCGCCGGTGTCACATGTCTGGGCGACTCTAGCTCGTTCGCCATTCAATCGATGAAAGCGTTTCATCAAGTCGGCCTGCGCGGCATTGTGTATCAGGAGTCTTTTGGACCCGATCCAAAGCTTGCCCGTGAGAATTTTGCCAAACTGCGTGAACAACTGACCGCCATGCATTCGCTCCAAACCGATCTCATCCGCGCGGGTGTATCACCGCATGCGCCTTATACGGTGAGCGCCCCACAACTGGAGTTGATTTCGAGCCTGGCTATTGATGAAGAAATGCCCCTGATGATGCATGCGGCTGAGTCAGATGCGGAGAGCAGGTTTATGTTCCATGGTGATGGGCCGTTCGCTGACGGTTTGCGCAAACGCGGCATCGAGTGGCGCTCGCCGGGCATATCCCCTATTCAATATTTGAATCGATACGGAGTGATGGACACGGCGCCATTGCTCGCGCACTGCATTCACGTCGATGATGCGGACCTCGATTTGATAAAGCAGAAGAAGGCCGGCGTGGCGCATTGTCCAAAGTCGAATGCGAAGCTGAGGCACGGACGCGCGCCGTTCGCCAAATTCGTGTCTCACGGGCTTAACGTTGGTTTGGGGAGCGATTCAGTAGCCAGCAACAACGCGTGCGACCTCCTCGAAGAAGCGCGGTTCGCGACGCTACTAGCTCGTCTCCCCTCTCACGCTGGGAGAGGGGTTGGGGGTGAGGGCCTTAGCGCACTGGATCCCTCACCCAACCCTCTCCCAAAGGGAGAAGGCAAAGCTGGTGAGCCGATAGTTTCTGCTGGCGAAGCTTTATTTGCGGCGACCCTGGGCGGCGCGCGGGCTCTCGGTCTCGATGGTCAGATCGGCGCGCTGACGGCCGGAATGAGCGCCGACCTTACGGTCGTGAGTCTTGACGGGGCTCATCAACAACCATACTCGTCGCCCGAAGACGCGCTTATCTTTTCTTCTTCCGGCAGGGATGTGCTTTATACGATGGTAGCGGGCAAGGAAATCTACCGGGCCGGGTATGCGAACGCAGGTGCCGAATCGGATTTCAAGCAACGCCTGGAGATAATTCGGCAAAAGCTCGAGAACGCCACCAGCGCAAACTAGACTCTTTTCGCAGTGCGCCGTTCAGACGTATCATTCAGTCGTTATGAAAACTTCCATCACTAAAGGACGAATGGCGATCCGGCTTTTTTCCATTTCAATTCTCTTATTCGCCGGCGCCCTGACGCCCGCTCAGACGACGACCACTTCGAATCCTGATGCGCCGCCCATTAGCCCTCAGAATCCGAATATGACCTCGCGAGGCCTGGACAACGACAAAGAAGGGCTTTACGCGCTTTGGACTGACTACAAACGCAATCTAAACCCGGAACAGCAACGCAACGCCTATCCGACCGCGAAGGAATATCTGCGACGATGGGGCGGCGAGACCGACGCGGAAACGAAGGAAGTCAAGAAATGGGTCATGGAATATGAGCGCCAGATGTACGCGCGCGACATGTACACAGCCTATAACGCGAGGAGTTATGCGAAAGTTTTTGAGTTAGGCCGCCCGGCGTTGAAGTCCGATGCCGATAATTTCGTGGCGCTGAGCTTGATGGTTGAAGCTGCTCATGACAATTCGCTTGCTGGAAAATCAGAGTTCAACAGCGAAGCGGCTGACTATGCGCGACGTGCGATCAAATTGTTAGAGGACGGGAAAGTTTCAAAGGCCGATCCTTTCAAGAGCATGGACCTGGCACGCAGCTTCTTGAACTACGCGTTGGCGACAATGGTCAAGGATCAGTCTCCTGCGGAAGCCGCCCTCGCATATGCCAAGGCATTGAAAGTTCAGGATAACCCTTACAACAGAGACCCGATTGTCTACCATCGCATGGGCATTGCGATTTACACGGGCCAGTTGGCGCCGCTCTCCGCTGAATACAACGACAAATTCGGCGGTAAGCAATCATCGCCCGAACAGGCAGCGATGATGACGAAGATCATGAAGCTCGCTGACCAAACGATTGATGCGTATACGCGCGCCGTCGCGCTGCTCGATAAGCCGGAACAAAAGGACGCTCGCGCCAAAGCAATGGGCCAATTAACCACGCTCTACAAAGCCTTTCACAACGGTTCCGATGCGGGATTGAATGAGATGATCGCCGGCGTGTTGGCGAACCCGATGCCTTAACAATTTCGGCATCAGCTTCGGGTTTCTCCGCAGATCTAATCTTCGGCGCTCTCATCGTCCGACTCTTTGCCCCTAAAATCTTTCAAACGTTCAGCGGCAAGTTTCTCAAGTCGTCGGGCTTGAGTAAGTAATGTTCTACGCAGCCCTTTCGAGACTTTGCGCTCACTGATGACGCGCGCCAATGCTGCGATAGTATTCGCGCGCCGAGCGATGCGAATGTCCGGATGTTTTCGCTGCGGATAGATGTCTTCAGGAATAATTCTTCCGCGATAATCTTTCGGTAATTTGAGGAGGTTCGTGATTGGAGGCGGCTTCTCGTTTAGTACGGCGTTAAGTTTGGATTCCCTGAGCAACTTCTGAAACACTGTGTATTCGGCTTGTGCGAGTGGTCGATCGACCTCCTTCTTAGTCAGCTCTGAAAAATCCAATGGCCAAACTCGAATCTCGGCGACTTCAAAGGGGTCCAAGACATTCATCGCAACTGCATCTGTTCGCTGGTTCGTTAGATGTCGTGCAATTCGGAGGCTTAGACCCTCTTTCGTTTTGCCGACGTATATTGGCTCGCCATCGTAATCATAGAATGCGTAGATCCCGAATTTCGAACTACCTATGCTCTTGCCCGTCGGATCCTTCATTTGCAAAAAACCACGGATCTCTTTACGAATAGCATCGACATCAGCCGCGAGTTGAATTGGCTTGGCCCTACCCGCGGGCGGCTCGGCGGAGGTTGATGATCTTCGGTTCATTGTAGGTGTACGTTTGGCTGGCATGAGCTTCCTTCCAAACAGGATTAAGGTAATTCTTTGCTATCCAACGAATAGCCGGGACACACACAGCATCGCCGAACCCAAACAGCGCTTGATTTAGTGGCACGGTAATTTTGAAATCGTCGGCTCCCATCAGCCGAGCGCACTCCGTCGCTTGCAATAACCGCACATGAAACGTGCCGTGGCCTGCTTTGAAGAGAATCTGCCGCCCGCTTCCACCACGCGGAGTTCGTAGGCATCCAGCTATACCGTCGGTTCGAAGCTCTGCCATCGAGCGTTCGTTGCGAATCCGTCGAAACACGGTGCTGTACGACCATTTCGGCGACGCTATCAATTGATCTGCTATTGCGCGGTGACGAGGACTCATTTGATTTAGCAGGTATTCCGCACGCTCTCGCGACCACCAGACGTCAGATTCATCCGATAACTTTTGAATGATCGAGGACAAACGTTTCTTCGATGTCGGCGGATTTGGCAAATCACGTATGCTCCAGTTGATGTCGGGATGGCTCAGGATGAATTGAACTAATGCGTCAGGACGCGTGGCTGACTCGCTGATCAGCGTTGTCGCATTTGCCGACCTGTTGCCAAGTAATCGAGCGCCCACCACAAATAAGCGCCGACGGCTTTGCGGGACGAACCATGCGGCATCCAGAACAAATGGATCGACCGCGTATCCGAGTTCATTCAAAGCGATCATTGCGTCTTCAAAATCTCGGCCTCCTCGCGATGTAAGAAACCCCGTAACATTCTCGATCAAAAGTAGGGGCGGCAATCGGTTCCTGATGCTTTCCAGTACCCGCACAAACCCCCAAAACGCTGATGAGTTTGCGCCTCCTAATCCCGCACGCGCTCCGGCCAGAGATAGATCGTTACACGGAAAGGAAGCAGTCGCGAGACTGAATCGAGGTATCTGAGAAGGTATCAGGCCGTTTATGTCTCCGGGCTTAAAGTGGCTATCTGCATCTGGAAAATTTGCGCGATACATCTTTTCCTTCTGCTGATCGATGTCATTCGCCAACACAACTTTCCAGCCTGCTTTCTCCAAGCCAAGTCGCATAAGGCCAATGCCCGCAAAAAACTCTGCGAACGTTTTACCAACTAATTTTTCTTTGGATGGAAACTTAAGCCGCTTTCCCATTACTCTTCCGCTCGTGAAAACTTAGCGTCTTCATTATCTTACGCGCCACTCGTGATTCGTATTTCAGGTCGTGTTCCCAAATTCGCAAGACTCTCCAACCCTGCTCCTTTAATCTGCGAACCGCAATCCTATCACGATCAATGTTTCGCGAAATCTTTTTCTGCCAGTATTGGCGATTGTCGTTGGGCATGCGCAAATGCTTCTTGCAACCATGCCAGAAGCAACCATCGACAAACACGATTACCCGCTGCTGTGGAAATGTAAAGTCTGGCTTGCCTACGAGCGGTAACTGCCTCCTCCATCTTTTGATTCCGTACGTCCTAAAGATGGTGGCCAGTTTTCTTTCGGTCCCCTTATTGTTCGTCGAATGAACCGCGGCCATTATCTTAGACCGCTCTTCTCTTGAGAACATGTCAGGCATTATCCGGATTGTAAATGATTGTTAGCCGCCTGACGACGTATCTTACGATGATCTCACTGCTGGTGAGACTGATCTTCCTTGTCCACTCCATAGTTCGACGCCGACAACACCAGTTAAGTAAAAGGCAGGAGACTTGCTCCTGCCTTTCGCCTGCCCTCTTTTTCTCGGCCCCGTCACGCGGGGCCCAAAGTTGGCCTTATCAACCTTCTATCGTGCTCATCGCAGTTACGGCTTTCTTTTCGTAACCCCCGATGACCACGAGGTTCCTTTTCTCGACGGCGCTTAACTGCGCGTCGCTATAGTTCGGATTAGCCTTATACCAATCAAAACTCGCAAAGTACTTTTGGGTCCATTGATCCTTGAAGACTTTCCCGTGTCGCGCATAAATCTCATCGCGCATCTTGCGGACGTCTTCCACGAATAGCCCTTGGAGCAATGCCCGAGTGATTGGCTTAGTGCTGATCGAATTGTGCAGCTTGTTTTCGTAAGCGACAATCGACTCGATATTGGTCTTGTCGCTGCCCGAGATTTCCTCGTCTTTGAAGTCCTCTTTTGGATCGTACCAGGGCTGACTGCCAAAGTACTGTTGGATCCACATCGTCTTAAAGATTCGGCCGTGTCTCGCGTAAATCTCGTTCCGTAGCAATCGCAGCTCGTGCAAACTCAAGCCACGCAGCATCGCTTCCGAAATAAGCTTGTTCTCGAACAATTCCATGTCGCCGGGAGCAATCGCAACCTTACGCTGCTGCTTCCGAACCAGATCGATGAGCGCGAGGTTCTTACGCTCCGTGTCGTTCAGCGACTTTGGATTGTAGGTATCGGCTGCTTTGTACCAATAACGTTCGTCGAAGTACTGCTGGAGCCACGGCGTGTCATCGAAACGACGACCGTGAATCGCTTCAATCTCCGAAGCGAGCACGGTCCATTCGGCACTCGTATGCTCGCCAAGCTTCTTTCGCGTTAGTGCTCGATTTTCCCAGAGTCGCATGTCGCCGGGCTGAACTGTCTCATGTTGCTCGGCTTCAGCAATTCGAATGACGTCGAGGTTCTGTCTCTCAGTATCACTAAGCGTTGAGTTGGAAAAACCAGCGTCCGCCTTGTACCAGGCACGCGACTCCAGAAAGCGCCGGATGTCAGGATCTTTGAAGACGCGTCCGTGCTTTCCAAACACAATTCCGCGCACCAGCTTTAAGTCATCAATCGTCAGCGTTCCGAGATCGCCCTTGGCGATTGGCTTAGACCCAAAGTCATAAGTTTCCCAATTCTTTACCGACGCGTATTCGTCCTGGGCCTGAGCGGCAGCCGATGCCGCGAATATAAGCAGCATCACCGGAGCCATGGTGCAAATAAACTTTAAGAGGGATTTCATGGATTTCACTTTCTTAGTGGCGCAAATTGTTAATTTGCGACGCAAGCTACCAGCTTGCGTTACGTCATCCAAAGATATCTCGTACCTTGTCGACCAGCCGCTTGTCTTCAAGATCCTGGGTTTCGATCTTTGCCAACTGCTCGAGCACCTTCCGCTGTTCGCGAGTTAAACTCGTCGGCGTAATGACCGAGACAGAGACGAAGAGATCTCCCTTGCCGCGACCGCCGAGCACCGGCATGCCTTGCCCTCGGACACGAAAGACCGTTCCTGTTTGCGTGCCGGCGGGAATCTTCAACGACTGATCCTCGTTGAGAGTTTTGACGTTGATCTCAGACCCGAGGGCTGCCTGCGCAAAAGTAATCGGCACGGAAGCATAAAGATTGTTTCCCTGCCGCTCGAACTCTTCATGTTCAGCCACATGGATGACTACATAAAGGTCTCCCGCCGGCCCCCCTTGAACGCCCGACTCGCCTTCGGCTTGCAGGCGAAGCCTCGATCCCGTCTCAACCCCGGCGGGAATCTTCACTTCGATAGACTTTTCACGTTCGATGCGACCGGCACCGCGGCAGCTCTCGCAAGGCGAAGTTATTATCTGCCCGGAGCCTCGACACGCACTGCACGTCCGCGACACGGAAAAGAATCCTTGTTGAAAACGAACCTGGCCCGCGCCCTGACAGGTGCGACAGGTTTCTGGTTTTGTGCCCGCGGCGGCGCCTAAACCGTTGCACGTCTCGCACATTTCGAGCTTTGGGATGCGTAGCTGCGCCGTCATGCCGACGGCCGCTTGCTCCAAAGTAATCTCAAGATCGTATCGAAGGTCAGCCCCACGTTGAGCGACCGATCGGCGAGCTCCTGGGCGACCAGTTGCTCCGAACACATCACCGAAGCCAAAAAGGTCGCCGAGGATGTCTTCAATTCCGCCAAAGCCCGGCGCGCCCCACGCCGCGTTCGCCGCGCTACTGGAAACTCCGGCATGACCAAATCGATCATATCGCTGCCGCTGTTCGGCGTTAGACAGAACGGCGTAAGCTTCGGCAGCTTCCTTGAACTTCTCTTCGGCTTCCGGATCAGTCTGATTCTTATCAGGATGATATTGATGCGCCAACCGTCGATAGGCAGTCTTCAGATCTTGTTCGCTTGCTGAACGATTAACGCCCAGCACTTCGTAATAGTCTCGTTTATTAATCGCCATACTTCTTAATAGTAACGGCCAGCAGTCCCGACCGGCGTACCGGCAAAGCCACTGACCGTTTTCCTATTCTAACTGAACCCCCAAATCCGCTCAATTAAGCTTGGATTCCGCTTCCGAGTCTCTCAACATTGCCGAGGTTAGTTGCTTGGCCAAACGCTCCACGCCGTCCAGCGCCATCCGTAGTTCGCCCATCTCCTCCGAACCCATCGCTGCTTCCCCTTCCTTTAGCAGCACCTTTCCTGATTCCTGGGCATCCTTCGAAAGCAGTTCTCCGAATTCTTTGAACGATCGTTGCGTGTTTTTTAGAAGACTCGCTAATTTGTTTTGCAGGTCAACGCGCTCGCGGGTGGTTCGATCGGTATCGGCCGAATCCGCAGCTTCGGTGATAATTCGATCAATTTCTTCAGGTGATAATCCCGACGTGGGGGTGACGCGCATCTGCTGTTCGCGACTGGTAGTCTTGTCCGTCGCCGAAACTGAGACGATGCCATTGGCATCTACTTCGAAAGCAACTTCGATTTGCGGAACACCGCGCGGCGCCGGCGGTATTCCCACCAACTCGAATTTTCCGAGACTCCGATTGCCCATTGCGATTTCTCGCTCACCTTGCAGGATATGAATTTCCACGGACGACTGGTTATCGACGACGGTGGTAAACGTCAAGCTGTTGCGTAGCGGAATCGTAGAGTTGCGTTCAATGATCTTTGTGAACAAGCCGCCGCGCGTTTCGAGTCCCAGGCTGAGCGGCAGCACGTCCAGCAGCACAATGTCTTTTACTTCTCCCGAGAGAACGCCGCCCTGAATCGCCGCGCCCATGGCGACAACTTCATCCGGATTGATTTCCGCAGAAGGCTTTTGACCAAATATCTCTGTCACCGTCCGCTCAACGATCGGAGATCTAGTCTGACCGCCTACGAGGATGACTTTGTCGATTTCGTTTGCCATCACCTTAGCGTCAGCCAACGCGCGTTCGCAGGGTTCGATTGTTTGCTTAACGAGATCAGTGACCAGCTCTTCGAACTTATCGCGCGTCAAACTCTTATTAAGGTGTTTTGGTCCGGAAGCGTCGGCGGCGATGAACGGCAGGTTGAATGTCGCTTCCGCGACCGAGGAAAGCTCGCACTTAGCGCGTTCCGCCGCTTCCTTCAAACGCTGTAAGGCCAGGCGATCCTGACGCAGGTCGATTCCCGTCTCCTCTACAAACTGGTCGGCCATCCAGTTCATGATGCGCTCGTCAAAGTCTTCTCCACCGAGATAAGTGTTCCCCGATGTCGACATGACTTCGAACACGCCGTTGTTCATTTCGAGAATCGAAATATCAAATGTGCCACCACCCAGGTCATACACCGCAATCTTTTCGGACTCCGCTTTTCCGAGTCCGTAGGCCAGAGCGGCTGCGGTAGGCTCGTTGATTATTCTTTCGACCTTCAGTCCCGCGATCTTGCCGGCGTCCTTAGTCGCCTGGCGTTGCGTATCATCGAAGTAAGCAGGAACTGTAACAATCGCGTCGGAAACGGGTTCGCCCAAAAAATCTTCCGCTGCGGCCTTCAAACGTTGCAGCACAATCCCGGAAAGTTCGGGTGGACTGTAGACCCGACCCTGAACGCTAATCCGCGCATCCCCGTTCTGCGAGTCAACAATGTCAAAGGGCGCAGTTTCGCGCATGCGCTGCGTTTCCGGCGAGTCGAGCTTTCGACCAATTAAACGTTTGACGGCGTAAACGGTATTTGAAGCGTTGGTGACCGCCTGTCTTTTGGCGATCTGTCCGACCAGGCGTTCTCCCTTATCGGTAAAGCCAACGACGCTGGGAGTTGTGCGGCCGCCTTCCTTGCTGGGGACGATCTGCACCGTACCGCCTTCGAGAACTGCAACGCAGCAGTTCGTCGTGCCTAAGTCAATTCCGATAATCTTTGCCATTTGCTTCGGTGTGGGGGTTAAGACCTAAGTGACACGCATGGCGTGCTTAGGTATCTCCATCCTTACGCGCAGCAACCTTTACCATTGCTGGGCGCAGTAGGCGATCGCCGATGCGATAGCCGCGAGTGATCTCTTCACTGACTGTGTCTGGCTCGAATTCGTCTGACGCTTCGGTAGCGACAGCCTCGTGAATGTGCGGATCGAATCGCGCGCCAACCGCCGCGATCGGTTGAATGCCGAGCGATTCAAGCACGTCGTCTAATTGTCTGTTTATAAGCTCGATCCCATGCAGAAAATGTTTGAATTCCTTCGACTCGTTCGATTCGACCGTGCGTTCTGCGTCTACCGCGCGGCCAAGATTGTCAATGACCGGCAAAAGCTTTCGGGCGATATCCGCGACCACTCGGTTGTGCGCCTCACCACGTTCACGCTCAATCCGCTTTCGATAGTTTTCAAAGTCGGCTTGGCGGCGGGCTACCGCGTCCCGTGCTTCAGCCAGCTGGCTCTGCAGCCGCTTCAACTCAGACCGCGCCGCAATAAGTTCAGCCAACTCCGGTCCGCCAATCGGAGCGTCGTCACGATTCTCGCCAGCCCTCGGATCAGCTGATGACATCAACTCATCTTCCCCGGCCGAAATGACTTCCACGTCATCATCGAGAGTTTCGGGCAAGTCCGGTTCATCATCGTCGACGAAGCGAATCGGAATACTATTCGACGGTTTCTCCTTATTTCCAGTGGTCATGATCCAGTCGAAGTCCAAGGTCAGGGGAATGTTAGTTTCAAAGCAGTCTAGTGAAGTGAAGCTTCGCTTTCGAACGCGCGTTCCACGAAACGCGCCAGATAGTTTACCACAGCCACCATCCGACCGTACTCAATCCTGGTGGGGCCGATGACGCTGAGCGTGCCGGACACATCGGCACCCACTCGATAAGAACTGGATATGACTGCGCAGCGCTGCATCGACACCGTCGGATTTTCTTGGCCGATAATTACCCGAACATTTCCCGCGAGATCTCCGGCCAGACACTCATTCAGAATCTTCACCAGCCGCGATTTTTCCTCGAGCATGCGAAACAGTTGGCGCATGCTTTCAGTTTCCGAGAACTCGGGTTTTCCAAGAATATTCGAAGCCCCGTCGATGAAGACTTCGGCGGTCGCCGCGTCCTCATCTTGGAGGCTGCGCTCCCAAAGGAGGATCGCATTGCGGACCACTGAGTCGTAGAGCGCCTGCTCTCTTTTCATTAACTCGATTATCTCGGCGCGGATTGCCAGCAATGTCTTACCCGCGTACTCCGTATTCAAATAGCGCGCGGTTCGATTCAATTCGTCCTGGCTAAAATCCTCGTTAAGAGTAATGACTTTGTCATGCACGACATTCGACATCGAGACGAGCACGATCAGCAGGCGATTGTCGGGCAACTTCATAAAACGAATTTGCTTCAGTCGATTCTCAGAAAGCGCCGGCCATATCACAATGCCGACGTTCTCGGACAGTTCGGACAACACGTGCGAGACCTTCTCCATCAATCGGTCAGGTCGCGCGGTGATCTCATGGCTGAGACCGATACTCTCGATCGCATTCACATCCTTCGAAGACAGCCGGGTAGATTCAAGCATGTGATCCACGTAATAGCGATAGCCTCGGTCCGTAGGAATTCTCCCGGCCGAGGTGTGCGGCTGCTCGAGGTATCCCAGGTCCTCAAGCTCGGACATGACATTACGAATCGTCGCCGAACTCCAGCCGGCCGCGTGCGGAAATCTTTGAGCGATCTTATGCGAACCAACGGCATCCCCGGTCAGCACGTGCTCTTCGATGATTGTCGACAGCACGGCCTGGCGGCGTGAATCTGGCTTTGGACGTTTGGTTTTGAATGGGGTCTTCGGCATCTAGATGAGTGAACCGCTCGCCGCCGCCAGTATAACGAATTACGCAAATTGGCGGCAATTATTGAGCTTGCCGCCGCCCTGGTGCGGAATTGTCCGCCACCACTCTTCGCCACGTCCTCGTCGGGCGGCCGCTCTCATTTTTTAGGCATTCGGGGCGGTTTTGGAGCGGGTTTGACGACGACTCGGTTGGCCCATAAGATTGGCTGGAGCTTGGCCCATCATGTCGCAACCCGACCTTCATCTGAGAAGAGTTTTTTACGATGCGTTTCGCCATTTCGGCGGAGGGCGCAAGCGCTTCATTCCAGAAATCAGCGAAATCGAAGTGCGATTTTACCCTTACGCGGGATTGCATCACACGATTAGAGTACGGGCCGGCCGCGTCTATGTTCGCATCGCGGATGTTCTGCGGACGGCGCCTCCTGAGGTGATCCGCGCGCTCTCTTTTTTGCTCGTGGCGCGCTTGCTGGCACGCAAAGCACCGGCCGAACAAGAGCAACTTTATCGAGCGTTCGCGTTTACACCCGAAGTCGTGAGAGCTTCGGACATTGCCCGACGTCAGCGCGGACGAAAGGTCATTACAAGCTCCAGCGGCCGTATCTATGATTTGGGAAAGATATTCAGACGATTGAATCGACGACACTTTGATGAAGGTCTGCAAGTGCCCACTCTGACTTGGTCGCGACGACGTGCGTGGAGCATCCTCGGCCATCATGATTCTGCGCATGACACGATCACGATCAGCAAAACGCTGGATTCGCGTGACGTTCCCGAATGGTTTGTGGAGTACATACTTTTTCATGAAATGCTCCACATCAAGCACCCGGCGCGTATCATCAACGGCCGGCGGTACTATCACACGCCAGCGTTTCGAGCCGAAGAACGCAGCTATCCGAAATATCAACAGGCCCAGGAGTGGCTTGATCGCGTGATTCGCAAGCGTCATGAATTGCGAGCTCGCGCTGCCTGACCTTTCGGGAACTTTAGCTGACCGAGCACGTTTATTCATTTAGGTAGGTGGGCTCCTCCTGAGAGCGAGCAAGCCGCGCGATTCAATCACTAGAATTGAACGCAAGGCTTGCTCGTTCTGTTTTGGGGACGCTGGACAATCCTGCGGCGCTCCCGCTAGACTACGTCGTTTGCAAGCACCTCGTGATTCCCGTCCGTAGCATCACGAAAATTTCGTAGAAAGAATTTAGCTTAAGAAATGGCAATTCCAGCAACCCAAATTAGAAAAGGCATGGTCATCGTATTTGAAGGTGAGCCCTGCCGCGTCGTCGAATTTCGTCACCACACACCCGGCAACCTCCGGGCGATGATTCAGACCAAGCTGCGCAGTCTGCGTACCGGCTCTTCATTCGAGCATCGCTTCCGTTCCGCCGATACCGTTGACCGTGCGTCGCTTGAACAGCACGAGATGGAATATTTGTACTCAGATGGTTCGCACCACCATTTCATGAATACCGAGAACTATGAACAGGTGGCCTTAAGTGACGACGATCTCGGCGACTCAGCCCAATGGCTAACCCCCGGGCTCAAGATTCAAGCGGAGTTTTATGAAGGTTCGCCGATCGGCATCGATCTTCCCCCGTCATTGGAATTGACAGTCACGCAAACTGAGCCGTCGCTTAAAGGGGCGACCGTTTCCAACGTGAATAAGCCCGCCACTCTTGAGAATGGCGTCATCATCCAGGTGCCTCCGTTCATAAACGAAGGCGACCGCCTCCGCGTCGACCCCACGGAAGGCCGCTACATCGAACGCGCCAAATAGAGCAAGGCTTCAAACTCCGGTTAGGATTCGTTAAGATTCCCCCGCTCAATCAGGATTGAGCCGCGCCTTCATGTACCTGGTCTACAGCTTTCTGCTCATCGCCGGCCTGGTAATTCTTCTGCCCAGGTTCGCCATCGACGCTTTCCGAGCCGGCAAGTACGTAACGGGATTAGGAGAGAGATTTGGGCGCCTGCTTGCCCGAACCGATCCCGACCAGCCGCTAATCTGGATTCACTGCGTTTCGGTTGGGGAGACCGAAGCCGCCAGACCTCTGGTTGGGGCTTTGCAGGAACGCTTTCCTCAGTATCGATTAGCGGTGTCGACTACCACAGTCACCGGTCAGCAACGAGCGAAACGCGCATTCCGCGACGCAACCATTTTCTATTTTCCCCTCGATTTGAGGTGGATAATCCGCCGCGTTTTGCGAACATTGCAGCCGTCAGCGGTAGTGATTGTCGAAACGGAACTGTGGCCGAACCTACTGCGTGAGTGTCGGCGTCAGTCAATTCCGGTGGCTTTAGTGAACGGCCGAATCTCGGAAAACTCGTTTCGCCGGTATGCCTGGATTCGTAGCTTCATCAGGCAAGTCGTCGGTGATATTTCAATCGCGATCATGCAATCGGATGCGGATGCGCAACGTATTCGCCACCTCGGCATGCCTTCCAGTCGCGTCCTAATGAACGGCAACATGAAGTTTGACGGCACAGAGCTTTCGAACTCAGACGCATTGTTGGCAGAAAGCTTTCAGACACGATTCGGGCTTTCCAAGGATCAGGACGTCATCGTGGCCGCGAGCACACACGATCCTGAAGAGAGTGTCGTGTTAGAAGCCTTTCGATCTTTAACCGAGTCAGACGCGGCCTACAATATCCGTCTAATCATTGCTCCTCGCCACCCCGAAAGATTTGATCAGATTGCGAAACAGCTCGATGGTACTGGGTTGTCCTGGTGCCGGCGCTCTGGACCGGAAGGGGACGCGGACAAGCTGGCGCAGGTAATCCTTCTGGACTCAATTGGTGAACTACGCGCGGCATATGCGCTGGCAGCGGTGGCGTTTGTCGGTGGCAGCATCGCCCCGCGCGGAGGACACAATGTTCTTGAGCCGGCGGCACAGGCGGTCTGCACCGTGACGGGTCCGCACATGAACAACTTCGAGGCCATCGCCGCGGCGCTGCTGGCTGAGGACGCCATGGTTCAACTGCCGGATGTGGCCATTGAAGATTCAGCGAAGGTCCTTTCGTTAGCCCTGCGCGAGCTATTGGATGACAAGGAACGACGCGAACAGATTGGTCAACGCGCAAGGTTGGTCTGTGATCATAACCGGGGCGCCACTGAGAAAACCGTGCAAGCCGTTTCGCATTTGTTACGGCAAAGCGACTCTGAAAAAGAAGCGCTCGCCTTCCCTGCTCTTGAAGCGACTGCAAGCAAATGAATCGTGCGGCCACCATCGCGTTAACGCCGTTGAGCGGATTGTACAGTTTAGTCGTCGAGCGTCGAGCTGACCTCTATGAACGCGGCGTTTTTCGGCAACATCGGGTAACGGCGCCGGTCATCAGCGTGGGAAATATCACGGTCGGAGGAACCGGGAAAACCCCACTCGTGGAATGGATTGCGCGGACGCTTAACGCGAACGAATATCGCGTCTGTGTGCTAACGCGGGGCTACCGCCGAGCCAGCAAGGGTCGTGTCCTTGCTTCAAATGGATTTGAGGTTCTATCAACGGCAGATGAAGCGGGTGACGAGGCATTTATGTTGGCCGAGGCGCTCAAAGGAAAAGCTGCCGTGCTCTGTGACAGCGATCGCATCGCCGGAGCGCGATGGGCGATCGACAATCTCGAGAGCGAAGTCATCATCCTTGATGACGGGTTCCAGCACCGGCGCATCGCTCGCGATCTGGACATTGTCGCAATTGACGCAACGAATCCATGGGGGAATGGCAGTTTGTTGCCTGGCGGCACACTGCGGGAACCGCTTTCGGCTTTGAGACGCGCTGACTGCTTTGTGATCACGCGTGCGGACGACCCAGTTCAAGCAAGAGAGTTGCGGGAAAGGTTAAATGGCATCAATGCGCAAGCTCCGGTATTCATTTCTCAAACCAACTTGGCAAAACTCACGTCGCTAAACACCAACCTGACCGTGCCCGTCGATCCGAAGGAACACCCGGCGGCCGCGTTCTGTGCTATCGGCAATCCTCAGTCATTCTTCGGCCTCTTGCGACGCGAAGGCTTTAAGCTCAAAGACGAGCGCGCATTTCGGGACCATCATCGCTTTAGCAAATCGGACATCGTCGCAGTTGAAGAGGCTGCGCGAAGAGCCGGAGCGGAGTTCCTGATCACCACGGCAAAGGATGCAGTTAAGCTACACGAGCATAACTTTGAAATGCCGTGCCTGATCGCTGAGATCACTATCGGCATTCAACCGACAGACGATTTTCGTCGGCTGCTCGCCGGCACAGTGGCAGCGTTCAAATAATCTTATCGGTTTGGTTAAGGCGACGGAGACGGCCGAGGCTTCTCGGGCTTGCTTACGTTAGAGACTGTTGGCGTAACGCGCGGCGGTGGCGGAGGCTCGTCGCCGGATGGAGTCGCTCGTGGCGTCGGCGTTGAGCGCACATTTGCGTTTCGGTCGCGCGGCGTGTTGCTGTTTTCGTTTGCGCCGAAATCCCCAACGACACTCGCTGGCGCCGCGTTGACATTAGCGGGCCGCGGCGTTGGGGACATCGACGGCTGCGGTTGAATGTTGCTTTCGCTGACGCCCGTGGGCGTACCGCTTGGCTGCACGGGTTGACTGTTCGGATCGGTCGCCAACACCGGCGGGCTAAGATTACCGTTCGTGTTGGCCATGGTGCCTGTAGTTTGTCCGCTGCCGCGTGTCAGCAGAAATACGACGCCGAATACTGCTACAAGAACGATGGCGGCCGGGATCATGATGCGCCAGGGATTGACGCTCGACAGCGGCGCGTCTTCGACTAACGGCCGTTCGTAGATAGGTTCGACCTGCCGGGGTTGGACAACCGTGACCTCATCTGTCGGTCGCGGCCGAACGACGGTAATCTCGTCATCATCGAACTCGACCGGCGCGTTCGCGCTGGTCTCTGGGGCGGCAAAAATCGGGGCGGCTTCGGCGCCGGCTGACGCCTCAGCTAAAGCAGTCGCAAATTCGCCGGCACTCTGAAATCGATCGCTGGGTTGTTTAGCCAACGCTCGCATCACCACAGTAGCCACCGCGACTGACAGGTTGGGCCGAGCTTCAAGGATCGAAGGTGGAGCATCCTGCACCTGCTTCATCATGATGACCGTAGGCGACTCTCCAGTGAAAGGCACGCGACCCGCGAGCATCTCGTAGAGGATGATGCCAAATGAATAGATATCCGAACGCGCATCGAGGGGACCTAACTGAGCGCACTGCTCGGGCGACATATATTGTGGCGTTCCCACCACCAAATTCGCCGCGGTGATGTCTGCGTCGGGCGTACCGTGCGGCTGTTGGATTTTGGCAATGCCAAAGTCGAGCACCTTGGCCCATTCGCCCCCGTTCGTTTGCGACAGCATGATATTGTCGCTCTTCAGGTCGCGATGAATGACCCCCTGTTGATGCGCCGCATCTAGAGCTCCGGCCACCTGCCGCACAATCTCGACCACGCGATCCAGCGCCATCGGCCCTTCGGCCTTAATTATTTCTTTCAGCGTGCGCCCGTCGAGGTACTCCATTACCAGAAATACCACGCCGTTTTCATCTTCCCCGAAATCAGTGACGTTCACCGCGTGTGGATGAGAAATCCGCGATGCCGCTTTTGCTTCGCGTGAGAAGCGCGCCACCACCTCGTCGTCAACCGCCAATGATGGTCGCAGCACTTTGACGGCTACGGTCTTCTCCATCAGGACGTGTTTGCCGCGATAAACGGCGCCCATGCCGCCGTGCTTGATTAGACTTTCGATTAAATACTTACCGGCAAGCGTCTGCCCTATTAAAGGATCTTCGTCGCGTTGAAGCACCGCCGCGTCAAGCGCGCACAGCTTGGTTGTGTCCGAATATTCTTTGCCGCAAACAGGACAGACTTTCATTAAATGTGTTGTTCGCTTTCAGGGCAAGCCTATCACACGCTTTTTCGTGCGAGCAAAGCGCATGCCCTCGGTCGTTTAGTCGCGGAAACTTCGGTCAATGGGAGATCGCACGCCTTTTCGCGCTGGATGCTAAGGCGTATGACTTAGATTGATTCGTTCGATGGATCGAGAGCGTCCGGTTTGTTCATCAACATCCACTACTGCACCACAAATTCGCACTTCGCTTTTTGAGTGGTCCGGCTTGCGATGAATCGGCGACGTAAATCGATTGATGATGTCGCCCTTCTTCATTCCAATCACACCACCATAACTCCCCGTCATTCCCAAATCGGTGATGTAAGCCGTTCCCTCGTGAAGTAACCGCTCATCAGCCGTCTGGACGTGTGTGTGTGTGCCGACCACCACCGAAACCTTCCCATCCAGGTACCACCCCATGGCGGCTTTTTCCGAGGTCGCCTCGGCGTGCATGTCCACGATGCGAATCTTGATGTCGTTCGACAGCGAAGCGAGCAGCTCGCTGACAATGCGGAACGGATCGTCTGAAGGCTGCATGAATACGCGGCCCATCAAGCTGATAACCGCGGCACCAACTCCTTTGATTTCACCGACCCACATTCCACTACCGGGCGTGTGCGGCGGATAATTTGCCGGGCGGAGAAGACGCGGCTGTTTTTGGATATAGTCGACGACCTCGTGTTTATCGAAGATGTGATTGCCCGACGTCATCACATCGATACCGGACGAGAAAAGCAGCTCGGCAATGGCCGCAGTAATCGAGAATCCGCCCGCGACGTTTTCGGCATTCATCACGGTAAAGTCGATCGCGTGTTGCTCTTTCAAGTCTTGCAAACGGTCGAGCAGCGCCGCGCGCCCGGGCTTACCAACGACATCGCCTATCAGAAGAAGCTTCATAAAAGAAAGTGACAAGTGACGAGTGACCACTGACAAGAAACTACCGGCTTGTCACTCGTCACTTGTAACTTGTCACCGCAAATAGCGGAGGGGAAACCGCCCGGCCGTTCCGAAGTCGTAATTGAACCTGAGTAATCAGGTGGGTGACCTTTTTGTCATCGCAATCCGTCGGCTTCTCTTTACGATGAAGAAAAGCACTAGCTCGCGATGTCGATCTCCCTTTTGAACGACGTTGGCTCAATCATCGTAATCGGTGACGAACCCGGCAGAACAACTCCCCTCTGCCGCGCAGCATACTAGCATAACTCCGCGACCGTCGTCAGCGAGAAGTTACGCCCGGAAAGGGTTTACTTATTTTGTTTGAGCGGTAAGGGTACGGGGCGCTTTTAGCAGACGATCCAACATCTCGGAACATTCGACGCTGCGCGTAGCCAGCTGCTCATCCGCCTGTTCATGAGATCGTCTCAGTTGGTGGAGTTCATCGGCGATGTAAAGCGCGGCCAGGATCGCCACCTTGCGAGAATCGACGGTGAGCGTTCCCGACGTGATTTCGCGCATGCGCTGATCAACGTACTCGGCGAGTTGTTTAAGGTAGTCAGGATCACCGTCAGAGCGGACCGTGTATGACTGATCGTAGATTTCTACTCGGATGGTTTCGGACGAAGCCGTGTCGCCGTTTCCTTTGAATCCAATTCCGTCGCCACTCATGCGCGTATGGCCTCCGCGATTTCAGGATCGGCCGCCGCAATTGCGTCCAGCATCCTCTGAACCTTTTCTCTCACTGCTTCGCGTTCAGCGATCAAATGATCTACCTGCTCGGCGAGCTCGCGGCTGCTACCGGACCGCGCGGTGGCCAACTGACGTTCGAGATCTTCCTTTTCCTGACGCAGCGCCTTCGTCAGCTCAATCGTTCGATAGATCTTGTCTTCGAGGTGTGAGAATTTTTCGAGTCCGTTGCTGGCCGCCATCACATTCTCCGGCTCTTGAAGATTATTTCTCGGTGATTATGCTTCGTGTGAAGCGTGAGCGCAAGAACTAATCAGCGAGTTTCCGCGCCGAACTTCTGTTTCAGCGACTCCACGATTGGCCAGTGCAGCGCATCGACTTCCTGATCGCGCATCGTCTGATCTTCGGCCCGGTATTCAAAGCGTAACGTCACCGAGCGCTTGCTGTCGGCGATCCCCTCGCCTTCGTATGTCCCAACGAACGTCACATTGACGAGGTTGGCTGCGGATTGCGCTTTTGCTGTTGAGATGAGTTCCGCGACGCTGGTATCGCGATTGACCAGCAGCGACACATCTCGCACCACGGAAGGAAAACGTTGCAGTCGAGAATAAAGCACCGGCTGCTCCGGGTACGCGAGGAGCGCGCTCAGGTCAACCTCAGCCACAAAAACCGCCTGACGAAACTTGTAATCACTCGCGATGGAATCAGCCAGGCAACCGATGCTGCCAATTCTATTCCCGTCGATATGGATTACGGCAGACTGGCCGGGTCTAAGATGTTTGAACTGCGCGGTTGCAAAACCCAAAGGCGCGAGATTCATCGCATCGATCGAGGCCTCGAGGGCGCCCTTTAGATCAAAGAAGTCGAGTTCCCGGACCGCCTGTGCTCTGCTTGCCGCCAACTGTCCGCCGGTGACGGCGAGTGCGAGGGCTTCGCGTTCGCGAGGCAGTTCGTCATCGCCTGCTGCGACAAATACTCGGCCCACCTCAAACAAACAAACGTCACGCGTACCCTGGTTGAGATTGTGACGAATGCAATTAAGCAAGCCCGGCAAAAGAGAGGGCCGCATGCGCGAGGCTTCTTCAATTATCGGATTGGTTAGAGTGACCTGGTCGTGCGCATTAGCGAATGCCGGTATCAAGTCAAACTCATTTGTCGTTTCAATGAAACTAAAATTGATGGCCTCGTTATATCCGTTCTGGGACAAGGATCGTCGCACCGCCCGCTTGCGACGCTCAGCCGCATGATATTCGCCCGCACCAGTCGCCGGCGGCAGCTCGCTTCCGATCTGATCGTAGCCGGTGTGACGCGCTACCTCTTCAACCAGATCCTCTTCGATCGAAACATCGTGACGCCACGACGCAATGTTGTAAGTGAGCCCACCGCTGGTTTCATCGGTGAGAACAAACCCAAGCGCCTCGAGAATTGATTTCGTTCTTGCTTCGTCAACGCGCAGACTGGTGATTGCTTCGATCCGTGCCGGCCGAAGCGTTACCGACTTCGTCAAGATGGGGTTCGGATACACATCGATCGCATCCTCGGTCGCAACCCCGCCGGCAAGCTCACAAATCAGCGCCACGCAGCGCTCTTGTGCCGCGAGCACGCCTTCCGGATCAGTTCCCCGTTCGAACCTGTGAGAAGCCTCGGTGTGTAAAGCCAGCAGCTTTGCCGTGCGCCGCACCGAAGCGGCATCGAAGTAGGCGCTCTCGATCAGCACGTCCGTAGTGAGATTGGAAATCTCCGAGGACTCGCCGCCCATCACGCCGGCGACGGCGACAGCCTCTCTCGCATCGGCGATTACCAGCATTTGCTCGTCGAGCTTTCGATCCACGCCGTCGAGAGTCTTGATCGTCTCATCCTTCTTTGCTCGTCGGACAACGATCTTTTGGTCGGTGAGTTTGGCCAGATCAAACGCATGCAGCGGTTGACCATGCTCATGCAGCACGTAGTTGGTGATGTCGGCGACATTGTTGATGGGGCGCTGGCCGATCGCCTCCAGCTTTTTCGTCAGCCACGCGGGCGATGGCCCAATCTTTACGCCGCGCACAATGCGCGCCGCATAGCGCGGACATAAATCTGCGTCCACGATTTCAACGGACGCGAACTCCTCTGCTTTGCCTTGAGTGTTTGGAACGTTGGATGTCGGACTTTGTACTTTGCTCTTCTCGATTACCGCGACTTCTCGCGCCACACCAATATGTGACAGGCAGTCGCCGCGGTTTGAAGGCACTTCAACATCGAGGACGAAATCGTCGCCCTTCTTTTCGACAGCATCAACTGCCAAACCAGCATTCGTCAGCCGGTCCCTGAGTTCTTCAGGCGAAAGCTTAGTGCTCGTCAATTCGCCCAGCCAGTTGTAACTAATGAACATCGTTAGTGGTCAGTAGTCTTATCGAAACTGCTCCAAAAACCGCACGTCGTTCTCGAACAGCAAGCGAATATCATCAAGCTGATAAATTCTCGCGCAGGTGCGATCGATGCCAAGGCCGAAGGCGAAACCGGTGAACTCTTCCGGATCGATATTAGCGGCGCGCAGAACATTCGGATGCACCATGCCTGAGCCGCCCAGTTCGATCCATCCCGACCACTTGCAGATGCGGCACCCTTCGCCGCCGCAGTTGAAGCAACTGTAATCGACCTCGGCGCTCGGTTCCGTGAACGGAAAGTACGAAGGACGGAAGCGAGTCTTCGTATCTGGACCAAACAGGCGGTGCACAAATTCCGCCAGCGTACCCTTTAGATGGGCCATGGTGATTCCCCGATCTACACACAAGCCTTCCACCTGATAGAACATCGGGTTGTGCGTGGGATCGGGTGTATCACGGCGAAAGACGCGGCCCGGCGCAATCATTCGCACCGGCGCGCCGCGGCGTTGCATTGCATGAATCTGCACCGTCGAGGTTTGCGACCGCAACGCGAACCCCTGCGTCGTATAGAAAGTGTCTTGCGGATCACGCGCCGGATGACCTTCTGGAATGTTCAGCGCGTCGAAGTTGTAAAAGTCGGTTTCGATCTCTCGATCATCTTCGACCGCATAGCCCAGCGAAACGAAGATGTCCTCGATGCGCTGTCGCATCAGCGTAATCGGATGCAGATGCCCTGGACGAGCACGACGGCCCGGAATAGTCACATCAAGGCTGTCGCGTTCGATGCGGGCACTTTCAATTCGCGCCTTCAGCCCCTTCTCGACCTGTGCAACTGATTCGGAAATCTGTGCTTCCGCTTCTTGCACCGACTGACCGAACAAAGCCCGCTCGTCGGCCGGGACCTTGCCGATGAGCTTCTTCGCCGCGGCGATCGCGCTCTTTTTGCCGAGGTGCTTTGTGCGCAATTCAGCAATCGCCCGCTGTTCGGCTTCCGCGTCTTTCAAAGACAGGCCGGTCGTGTCATTACCCGGCACAATAAAGCGCGCAAAGCGCTCGAACTCTCGTTCGAACGCTTCGCGGGCGGATTCAACTTGCTGTAAGGGATTTCCTTCAGCCACAGCTACTTCTTCTTTACTGCCACCCACTTGCCCGAAGTCTGGCCGGCGAAGTCGTATTCACCTGAAAGCTTGCCGTCAATCATGGTCGCGACCAGCCCGATGTTGCCGTCAAGCATAACCGCGAGCTTCCCATCCTTCCATGTGCCCGTGGTGACGGTGCCGGCTCCCAACTGCGAGTTGCTCGATCCGGTTACCTTCTCGCCATCCAACTTTAATGACAGCGTGAAAGGAAACGGTTGACCCTGCGCATCAGCCATGGCTTCCCACTCGCCGGAGATCTCGTCAACAGTGGCCTTATGGAAGTTGATGGTCAGATTCTTACCTGCTTCCGTGAATGTCGCAACCAAGTCGTCACCGCTCTTGCGGAACGACATCGATCCTGATGAGCCTCCCGGCTTTTCGATCTCCAGCGTAAGTGTCCCGTCGGCCATCTGACTCTTGAGAATCTTGAATGGCCCGCGTGCCGTTGTCAGCGTGCCGGAGTACTTACTGGACTCTTCTTTTAGGTCCAACGTCATTTTCTGCTCACCACTGTCATCCTTGAGGGTGCCTTCATACTTACCCGCAAACGACCCGCTCTGGGCCGCAGCGGCGAGCGCACCAACAACGCAGATCGCGATCGCAGTCAACATTTGACTGGAAGATTTCAGGGGGATTTTCATGAGTGCTTCTCCTTCAATTGACAGGAATCTCGCTACGCAGCGGCGCGCGCCTGCGGTTTGTTCTCGAGCGCGGTCTTAGCCTGCGTGGCGAGTTCCGCAAACGTTTCGGGTTGCTTCGCGGCAAAGTCGGCGAGAATCTTTCGATCTAATTCGATACCGGCGAGTTTCAATCCATGCATGAACTGTGAATAGTTCAGGCCATTCAAGCGCGCGCCCGCGCCAATACGCACAATCCAAAGCGAACGAAAGTCGCGTTTCTTCAGCTTTCGACCCGTATAAGCGAAGTTCAAACCTCGCTCAACCGATTCTTTCGCGGAGCGATAGAGTTTTGATTTAGTCCCGCGATAACCCTTGGCTAGTTTTAAAATTTTCTTGCGCCGTTCGAGGCGCTTATTTCCACGTTTTGCTCTTGGCATGACAAACCTCCAATGATTTAGTCATTGGCTCATTGACTCATTGAATCAATGAATAAATGACTCGATGAATCAATCTCTTCCGTACGGCAACATTCGCTCGACTCGCTTCTGATCGCCATCGGCGACGAGTGCATCGATGTCCAATAGCCGTTTTCGCTTATTTGTCTTCTTCGTCAAAATATGTCGCGCATGCGAATGGCCGCGCTTAATCTTGCCGGTCGCGGTCGTGCGAAATCGCTTTGCCGCGCCTCTATGTGTTTTCAGTTTTGGCATAACTCTCCTTCAGTAAATCTTAGATCGTCAATCGTAAATAGAAATCTTAAGCAGCAGGACTTTGGTTCTCGCCCGGACCGCCCGTCGGTTGATTTCCCTGGCCCCGGTCTCCCGGCTCCCGAGTCCTGTCCGGTTGCTTGGCGGGCTTGTGCCGTTTTGGAGCGAAGATGGTAAACATCTGATTACCTTCCATGCGTGGACGCATCTCTACATCGCCGACGTCGACCAAATCTTTCTCCAGTTGCTCCAGAATGCGCGCCCCCAATTCGCGGTGCGTCATCTCGCGCCCGCGGAACCAGATAGTTGCTTTCACCTTGTCGCCTTCAGTCAGCCACTCGCGCGCATGCTTCATGCGATAGCTGTAATCGTGCACGTCGGTGCCGGGACGGAACTTCACTTCCTTGACCGTGATGACGACCTGCTTCTTCTTCGCTTCGTTTGCCTTCTTCTTTTGCTCGTATTGAAACTTGCCAAAGTCGATAATTTTGCAAACGGGCGGCTCGGCGTTGGGCGCGACCTCTACGAGGTCCATTCCCAATTCTCGCGCGCGCCGAATAGCGTCGCGAGTATCCATGACGCCGAACTGTTCTCCATCATCTCCAATCACGCGCACTTGCGGCACGCGAATGCGCTCGTTAATCCGAGTAATTGGTCCGCGACGAAACTCCGGGCGACCGCGGCCTCGAAAACCTGTAGCTATGCAGCACCTCCTACGTTAGGTTTCATGTTCAAGGTTGCAAGTTTCAAGTTTGTTTGGTGAACCTGAAACCTGAGACTTGAAACCTGAAACTAGTTGTTGTTGAGCGCTCGCATCTCAACCAGACGCGTCGCCAGCTTCGTAAATTCTTCGAGTGACATTGCGCCAATGTCACCCTTGGCTCGTTCGCGCACCGCGACCTTGCCCTCTTCCATCTCGCGATCGCCGAGTACCAGCATGAATGGAATCTTCTGCAATTGAGCGTCACGAATTTTCGCGCCAATCTTATCGCTACGCATATTCACCTCAACCCGCAGTCCTGAGTTGCGCAATTCTGCGCCGACCTTATTCGCGTAGTCGTTGATACGATCGGTAATCGGTAACACGGCGACTTGCACCGGCGCCAGCCACATCGGAAACGCGCCGGCGTAATGTTCGATCAGCACGCCGAAGAACCGTTCCATTGATCCGAACAGCGCGCGGTGAATCATGATCGGCTGATGCGGGCGGTTATCTTCGCCGATGTACTCGAGCTGGAACCGCTTCGGCAAGTTGAAATCGAATTGCACCGTCGTCAACTGCCACAGCCGGCCGATGGAATCCTTCACCTTGATATCGATCTTCGGCCCGTAAAAAGCGGCCTCGTCTTCCATTCGTTCATAAAGAAGGTTCTGCGCATTCAACGCGTCTATCAAAGCGCGTTCGGCGTTTTCCCACTCTTCGTCCGAGCCAAGATACTTCTTCGTTGAATCTGAACCGCGCACCGACAGTTCAATCTTGAATTCTTCAAACCCGAAGGCCCGGAGCAGATCGAAAGCGAACTCGACACAGTTGATGATCTCGCTGCGCACTTGATCGGGCGTACAAAAGATGTGGGCGTCGTCCTGGGTAAACCCACGCACTCTCATCAATCCATGCAGCGTGCCGGATAACTCAGCGCGATAACAGGTGCCGAGTTCCGCGGACCGCAAAGGCAAATCGCAATCAGAATTGCTGAGGGACTTTCCAACGGCCATTTG
>JACXTT010003270.1_pt1 | contig 25137 bp, 9 predicted proteins | sample 9270951 | NCBI WGS metagenome assembly JACXTT01 (sample SAMN15532306, study PRJNA645909) | rock metagenome | isolation source: weathered quartz diorite | place: Puerto Rico | collected 2017-06-21
CAGCAAAAATAATACTGACTCTTCTCATATGCTTGGTTGTTTTTAACGTGTTGTAGATTGCGTTAACCTTGTAAAATCTGCCCGATTGTAAAAGCGACTGGATAAGGTCATTTTGCCGGTAAACGCCTGGTACACCTGCGTTTTGACTGGCATAATCACCGGGAAAGCAATTCGTTAGTAAGTGTAAGGATAGATGGATTAAGGAGGTCCGAATCTTTTTTGGACCAGTTAAAGTAGGACAAATATTTCATTTTTAACGTTTAATTACCAAATAAATAATAGGCACACTTACTAACCGCAGAAAGCCCTTCTGCAAAATTTCCCTTTGTAAAGATGCGCTGCAATCTTTTTTTGCTGCTTGTTAAAGACATTAACAAATTGTTACTTAAGACCTTGGCAGGACATTCTTGATAAGTATCAAACAATTAAAACGGGCTTTGGAGCTAAAATTACCCACTAACCCTAACTGCGGGGGGATTTTCTGTGTGCAATACCTGCGCAGTAAGGCAGGCCCCCCTACCCAAAAAGCTGCATAACCCCTTCCCGCTCTGGGTAGTTATAACCCGGCCCCCCTTTAAACCGAAAGCCGCGTTAATTGTTACCTTTGTATAAAATTCCCCCATGCTCAATAGTATTGAAAGCGCGATAGAAGATATAAAACAGGGCAGGCTGATTATTGTGGTAGACGACGAAGACCGCGAAAACGAAGGCGATTTTGTTACCGCGGCCCGCAATGTTACTCCCGAAGTCATCAATTTTATGAGTAAGCACGGGCGCGGCCTTATCTGCACCCCGCTGATAGAAGAACGCTGCGATGAACTGCAGCTGGAACTGATGGTCAACAACAATACCGCCCTGCACGAAACGGCGTTTACCGTGTCGATAGACCTGCTCGGCCATGGATGTACTACCGGTATCTCCGCGCAGGACAGGGCTAAGACCGTACAGGCGCTGATTGACGGAGCTACAAAACCCGACGACCTGGGCCGCCCCGGCCATATCTTCCCCCTCCGCGCCAAAAAAGGCGGCGTGCTGCGCAGGGCCGGGCATACCGAAGCTACCATCGACCTCGCAAGACTGGCCGGTTTTGAACCCGCAGGCGTACTCGTTGAAATTATGAATGAAGACGGTACCATGGCCCGCCTCCCTGAATTAAAAGAAATTGCCGCTCACTTCGACTTTAAAATCATTTCTATCAAAGACCTGATCGAGTACCGGCTCAAAACCGACTCGCTGATTGAAGAAATTGTACGGGTAGATATGCCTACCCAGTATGGGCATTTTAAACTGATTGCCTTTAAAGAAAAAAATACCAGCAATGAACACCTGGCATTGATAAAAGGAGAGTGGCAGAAAGATGAACCCGTGCTCACCCGCGTGCACTCTTCCTGTTTTACCGGCGATATCCTGGGCTCCCTGCGTTGCGACTGCGGCGAACAACTGCATAAAGCCATGCAGATGGTGGAAAAAGAAGGGAAAGGCGTTATCCTGTACATGAACCAGGAAGGCCGCGGCATCGGCCTGGTCAATAAGCTCAAAGCCTATAAACTGCAGGAGCAGGGCATGGATACCGTAGAAGCCAACCTGCACCTTGGGTTCCCGATGGATAAACGCGATTACGGCATTGGTGCCCAGATCTTACGCTACCTTGGCATCACCCGCCTGCGCCTCATGAGCAACAACCCCCGCAAACGCGCCGGCCTGCTGGGCTATGGCATTGAAATAGTGGAAACCGTTCCCATCGAGGCAGTGCCAAACTCCCACAACGAAAAATACCTGCAAACGAAAAGAGATAAAATGGGACACGAAATTTTGAAGTAAACGTTGCTCACGCCCAACGCCCAACCAACAACGGCCAACCCTATTTATCCGCCGTGCCTGCGCCTGCCCCCGTGGTATCAGTTTTCGGTGGCGCCTGTTTCTTTTTCCTGAACAGCTCATCGATGGAATCAAACTCCCGGCGGTAAGAAATACTGGTGCCGCTGCGGCTTTGCTTGCCGATAACGTTGCTTCCCAGGCTACCCACATAACTGGTATTTTGCCGGTAAAAGAAGTTAAGTATAAACTTTCCGTCGGGCGTCAGCTTATACTGTGCCGTTACATCCGGCAGGAACTGCAGGTTATTGCTGGCGCTGGCAGAAGCGGTATTGTTAAGGCCAAAATCCAGCGCGCTGCCCACGATAAAGGTAAGACGCTCATTAAAATAACTCTTATTGATGGAGAGCGATAAAATGGAGCGGTTGAGAAAATTATTCTGGCTGCTGATATCGGCCAGGTTGGAACTGCTGTACAGCGAGGCGCTTACATTAAAGTGAAACGTAGGGTCTTTCAGCACGTTCTGAAGCAGGCTGCTGAATTGCCTGGTCAGCGCACTGGAAATAACCCCCGAAATACTGTTTACCACGATTCCTTCCACGGCCGTTTTCTGCAAATTGATAGCCACGTTACGGGTGCTCGATAACGGCCCGAAACTGTTGAACACCACCAGCAGGGATACCTGCTTGTTTAATTCGTTTTTATCGCGGGTAATAAGCGACAGCACCGTGGCGGCATCCGGGTTATTATACAAAGGGCTGTTTGTCGGCACCTCAATATCAAAATCAATGCTCGGTTTCTTTAAGGTATTGCCAATATCGGCAATGACCAGCACATCGCCGGTATATTGGAGTACGTTTTGATTAATTACACTGGCATAGGCCTGGTTATTGGCCAGCCCCAGGTCGCTGAAGCGCACACGCTCCGCTTTATACTCGGTGCTCACTTTTACCGTGGCATCATAAGGGTCGCCGTTCCATTGCAGGTAGTTGCTGGCGTTTTCACGCAGCGTAAACCGGCGTTTGATGGACTGAAAGGAGAACGTATACTCCCCCTTGCTGATATCCAGGCGACCGTTAAGAGTAAGATTTTCTTTAGTGCCGGCACGCAAATCGAGAATGCCCCGGCCCGATGCGCTTATCTGGTCGCCGGCAGCCTCGTCCAGTATCACATTTATTTTGGCCAGCGGGTTGGCGGTCATTTTCAGGTGCACCGAAAGATTGCTTTCCGAATGCTGTGTCTTCGTGGGCGCCATTTCCTTGCCATAAACCTTCCAGCTCAGGAAATCGGCTTCTCCCTTCACCCGGCTGTTCACGGTAGGCAGGTAAATGGTAGAACTGTCCGTAGCTTCCACCGATGCAATATCCATATTCATATCCTCCTGCGGACCCGAAAATTTGAAATCGGCTTTCCCGATGGCCCGGCCGTAAAACTGCGTATTGTCCAGCGAGGTAGTATTCAGCAATAACAGGCGGTTGGTGCGTACCTTAAAATCGTACGCCAGGTCTTTGAAATTACTATGGTACAGCTTACCTACCTGTACTTCAGCCGTATTATTGAGCTCGTCTTTTATCGGGAAACTGCCAAAATCGATACGGTCATCCAGCAGCGCTATATTGGCTTTGGGAATGCGGTACAGGCATTTGGTATAATCCACCATCAGCGTACCGTCGGTCAGCGTAACATTGCCCAGGTATTTTAAATTATTACCCTTGCCTACAATATGCAAATCGCCCGAAACAAACCCGTCCACGTTGCTGAAAATACCGGTCAGGTACTGTCCCAGCGGGCGAATGCTCATGTGTTTCGGATGCGTGGTAATGTCAATACCCGTGCCGGTGCTGTCACTGATATTGATCATCCCGTTCAGGTCAAAATTATAATTCTGGTTGTCAGACAAGCCGTTAATACTAATGCGGCCCGTGGCTTTGGAATACCCCGAACTGATTTCCAGCTTGCCGATAGAATCATTGTCAAACCGGAACTGCTCCGCTTCCGCCTTCACATCTATATTCATATTGCCAAACGGGTCAGACACATCCACCTTACCCGAAAGCAGCCCCTCCAGCCGGTTGCTTTTTATAAAAAACGGGGCAAAATCACCAATGTTTACCTTCTTCAGGTCAATACCCAGGTCGCTCCCATTGCCAATTTCAGAAGGGTGGGAGGTAATTAATACCTGCTGGTCGCCGCTGTATACCTTTAAACCGTCGGTCGTCACAATATCCTGGCTTAGGGTAAGCTCGCCCCCCTTATCAATATTCCACTCCTTGCCGTTGATATCAAAAGTAGAAGGATTAAACACCACGCTGAACCCATTGCGCATCGTATGCAGGGTGCCCGACAGGCTGGCGGAATTGAGTGTCTGGTTGGCGCTGGTCGTAATTAAAATCTTAGAAACATCGTTGCCGGCCCTGATGTTTATATGGGTGCCCGGGAAATGCAGGCTGTCGTTTACAAATACTTCACCAATATTGGTAGACAGCGCCAGCGAATCGATGCTGCCCCGGCCCTGCAGGTTTACGTTATAAAAAGCAATATCCCGGTAGTTAAACTGGGGCACGTCCGCATCCAGGTCAAACAGGTTTTCCCGGGTATTGATACGCCCGCTCAGGTTGGTATTGTTAAACCCGCTCAGGTGCTTGTCAAACAGGCCCAGGTATTCATCCACTTTCTTGGTGGTAATAACAAAGCTGAAGTTTTCATTGCTTAGCGTCTTGGGCGAGGCCTTGATATAGCTGGGATAATAACGGTGCAGGAAGGTCTGGAAAGCGGAAGGCAGTTCTTTAATGGAATATTCACCCACCAGCGCCGCATCAAATTCATTGCTCACCACCACAATGCTCTTGCTGTTGTCTATCTGCCTTGACTCAATGCTGAGCGAGTCAAACGAAATACGGTGCCCGTTACGGAACACCGAAGCATCATACACTTTGGCGGTACCCAAAAAGTTGTCGATATCCGAACCGGTAAAATCAAAACGGAAATTGCCGTTGAAGTCGATGTCTTCATCGTAAAGCTGCAGGCGTTGTAAATTCGCCTTGTCTACCGAAGCAAAAAAGTTAAACACCGGTTTCTCCCGGCTAATGTCCACCAGCCCGTTCAGCTTCATTGTTACATTGGGATCATTGGCTTCCAGTTCACCGTTAAACAGGCGCTTGGCCAGCGTACCCTTTACCTTTATGTTCTGGTAATTGTAATGGTGAAAACCAATGCTGCTGATAGTGCCATCCAGGTCGGCCTGCATGTTTTTGACCGAAAAACTGCTCCCCTTTACTGTACCGTCGAACGATATATCGCCCACTTCGTCATTATCAAGAAAATCGCCCAGCTTAAACCCGCTCGTGTTCAATTGGCCGGTATAAGAAGGCATCCCCTTATCGGGAAATTTCATGTTTACATCCGATACAACGGTACCAAGTGCCGTTTCAGTTGTGCCCAACGCTACAAAATCTTTGATATAACCCGTAAACCGGCCGGTAAAATGCAGGTATTGCAGCCGGTCCAGCCGCACATCGTTTACCTTCTTCAGTTCAGGTATAATGGTTACCGCATCGGCCCAGGTAGTGCGGAAATCGTTCGACTTAAAATCAATAAATGTTTTATCAATATCCGGCAACCCCCGCATGGAAATATCACCGTTGAGCAGGGTATTATTGCCGGCTTTCAGGAGAATGCCTTTGCCGGTTAAATTATCTACCGTACCGTGGATGCTGCCGGTAATATGGACTTCCTTTTTCCAGTTGGCCAGTTCAGGAGCAAAATAAGCAATATCGTCACTGCTCAGCTCGGCATCCTTAAACACACCCTGCATATGTACCTTGCTGATAAAATCGTCCATGTCATCAAACTGGTTGTACCGCATCGCAAAATAATGCGTAAGATGGCTTTTGTTCGTGCGTATGTCCAGGTTGGCAAATTCCATGGCCCTGGGATACCATTTTACATTGGCTTTAAACGATTTTACCACCAGCCCGCTTCTTTCCTCGGTGCTGAGCGTCATTTTCGCCGTAACCGTGTCTTTTACAAAAGCAAGATTTTTAAACCGGGCATTGATATGGCTGAAGCGGATATGCTGCCCGTCAAAATAATAATTAGCGGGGCGGCCATCATTTTTATCTGTTCTGAAGGTGCCGTCGGTAATAGTAAGGTTGCCGGCAGTCAGTTTCCAGCCGCCCGGGTTCCAGTACAGCGCGGTGTCATTAGGGCTTCTGCGTAGTATAGCAGGCGTATAGGGCCGCTGGCCTTTATAATTGACAATTGAGAAAACAGGCCCTGTAATGGTCAGGTCGTTTGCGGCCATTAGCTTTTTACTGAAGTCAACTTCCTGCGCATCGAGGCTTAGAGAACGCAGGTACAGGGCCATATCCTCGCCGCGCCAGCCGTCCTGCTTTAGTAAATGGACATTGTTGAGCGCTACTTCCTTTAAGTTAATGACAATGCCGCCTTTTTTATGGGTGGTATCGGGATTGGCAAAATAATCGGCCAGGAACTGGTAGTTCCAAACGGAGTCGCTGCGCTTCAGGTGAATGGTAGCATCATCCAGGCCAATATATTTCAGCTCTGCCTGGTCGCGCAGGAAAAACCAATCGGTAATACGTACGTTCAGCTGCCCGGCATATAACAGCGTATCTTTGTGCTGGTCTTGTATATACGTTCCTTCCAGCTCCATTTTATTAAATAGCGAAAAATTCACATGCTTAACGGATACGGTTGTTTTTAAGGCTTTCGACAGCCGCGAAGTGGCCTGGCCTACCAGCCAGTTTTGCACCGGGCTGGTTTGCACCAGCAGCGCCATTACCACCACCAGGCAAAGCAATACCAGCAATACCCGGGAAGTGGGTTTGGGATAGGTAAACAATGCCGCCAGGCATAAAAACAAGAGGAAGAAGGCTACCTTATAATCCGGGAAAAAGAAAAGGGAGACCAGGAACAGCAGGGCCGATACGGAATAAACGGTTATTTTTCCTTTTCGTGTCAGGATGAATTGAGTTTGTGTAAAATTAGCTAATCACAGTTAGTGTGCAAATTCAATACCAACGCGCGGTTTACCGGCCCGTTCATCAAAAATAAACGGTAAAATGCCTGGAAGCCATACACATGGCCGATTTTCCTGCTGCAAACCTCCTTGTTTTGCAGGATGTATTGTTGTTATATTTAACACGATATTGACGAAGCAACAGGAAGTCTGAAGTCTGAGGCCCGGAGTTCAGAGCACTCATAGCGAAGCAAACGATCAGACCTCAGACCTCCGGCCTCTGACCTCAGTGCAGCGCAAACGCCACTACCGCATCCCCCTGCTTCGTGCCTATCTTGCCATGGCCACCGGCCGCAATAACAATGTATTGCCGGCCATTGATGGCGTAAGTCATAGGAGTAGCCTGCCCGCCTGCCGGCAAAGCATGCTCCCAGAGCAACTGCCCCGTTTGGGTATTGAAGGCGCGCAGGTGCCCGTCCATCGTGGCAGCCACAATACTCAGGTTACCCGCGGTTACAATAGCGCCTCCCAGGTTAAGCGAGCCCCATTTTTCGGCGCCCGGGTATTGTTGCGGGTCCATCATATAACCCAGCGGCACTTCCCATTTTTTGGCGCCTGTAAGCATATCAATCGCCACCAGCGTGCCCCAGGGCGGGTTAAACTGCATCCGCGGCCGGCCATCGCTGACGGTAAACATATAAAAACGTTTCATCACATAAGGTGTGCCTGTTTGCCGCCCGGTTTCCGCGCGCAGCAATTCTTCATGTCCCGATACCACCCCGGCCATGCTGTCGCGCGGTATCATGCGGATGATGGCCGGCAGGCGGTTGATATTGGTGATTAAAATATGTTGCTTTGGGTCAAAACACATACCACCCCAGTGAATACCGCCCACATTGCCCGGTGTCATCAGTGAACCCTGCAGGCTCGGTGGCGTAAAAATGCCCTGGTTGATGTATTGTGCTATTTTCTGCGCCGCTTCTTCTTTATCTTTTGGCGTTATCCCCCAGGCATCGGCGGTAGTAATGCCTTGTATGCCCAGCGGGGCGGGTAATATCGGGAATGGCTGTGTGGGCCATGCCTGTTCACCCGGCAGCGTGGAGGCCGGCACTTTGCGTTCTTCTACCGGCCACAGGGGCTTGCCCGTAAGCCGGTCAAGGATAAAAATATGCCCCATTTTAGTGCCTACGGCCACGGCCGGTATCGTACGCCCGTTTTTGGTAATATCAATCAGCATCGGTTGTGCGGCAATGTCATAGTCCCACAAATCATGATGCACTACCTGGAAATACCATACCATTTTACCGGTAGAGGCCCTTATAGCCACCAGGCAGTTGCCATACAGGTTTTGTCCCAGCCGCTCGCCGCCATAATAATCCGGGCTGGGGGAGGAAGAAGGAACAAATACCAGGTCGCGCGTGGCATCGCAACTGATAATGCTCCAGGCATTGGCGGCGCCGCTGGCATGTGCCTTGGGTCCCTGCCAGGTTTTCCAGGCGGTATCGGCAGAATCGCGCGGTATAGGGTCCCATACCCAGTGCAGCTTGCCGGTTATCGCATCATAGGCCCGCACAGCCCCGCGGCTGGCATTAAACCGCTGGTTATCGCCCAGCGATGAGCCTACTACCACCAGGTTGCCGATAATGGCGGGCGGCGAAGTAACGCTGATATCATACCCATAGCCATCTTTCAGGTCTACCGTGCCGGCATCCCCGAAACCGGCAACGGGAACGCCCGTTTTGGCGTCCAGCGCTATCAACCGGCCGTCTATGGTAGCTACAAAAATGCGTTTCGGCCCGGCTGCCCCGTTAGCACCGGCGGGCCACGCAGAAACACCGCGGGAACTGATCTCCGAAAAATCCTCGTACAGGTTTACTTTAGGATCATACAGCCATTGCTGCCGGCCTGTAGCCGCATCAATGGCAAACACCCGGTCGGTAGCTGTGCTGAAATACAGGGTATGCCCTATCATCAGCGGCGTGGCTTCAAAAGCCGCTTTGGAAAGCGCTTCTGTACCGGCGGTATACGTGCCGAGCTCACCGGTATGGAAGGTCCAGGCTTCGGTCAGCTGCGCCACGTTTTTATCGTTTACCTGCTTCAGTGGCGAATAACGGCCGCCGCCGGCATCCCGCCCGTAAGCCGGCCATTCACCGGCGGTAGTAACAGGTTGCTGTGTTGGTTGCGCCTGCAGTAAAAAAGCCGGAGCAGGAAAAAGAATGCTTAACAGGAATAAGTGTTTCATATTGGTCAATGTTTGCATGTCAGGAATGGTATAAAGCTATACCGCTGCAGGACCGTATGCAAAGTTTGTTGACCCGTGGACGCTTTCCGGGGATGAAAAGAAAATCCTTAAAACCCCTCCGCCGTATCATCCCCCCGTTTATCCCCCGCAGCATCGATGGTCACTTTACGGCCCTGCCCGTACACCATTTTTATCACTTCCGTACGCCCGATGGCATTGCGAACGCTAATCTTGTAGCCCATCGTCTTAAGCTGCGCAATAACGGTAGGGGGGAAGTCTTTTTCCACATCCACCACATCGGGCTGCCACTGGTGGTGGAACTTAGGCTTGTTGATGGCATCCTCCGGGCTCATGCCAAACTCCAGCATGTCCACCAGCGTTTGGAAAACAGATGTAGGGATCGTAGTGCCGCCGGGAGTGCCCAGCACAATAAAAGGTTTGTTGTTTTTAAGCACAATAGCCGGCGTCATGCTGCTCAGCATGCGCTTGCCGGGGGCAATGGCATTGGCTTCTGCGCCCACCGCTCCGTACATATTGGGTACGCCGGGCTTTACGCTGAAATCATCCATTTCATTGTTCAGCAAAAAGCCCGCGCCGCCCACCACGGTCTTGCTGCCATAACCGCCGTTAAGCGTAGTGGTAATGGATACGGCATTGCCGTCTTTATCGGTTACGCACAGGTGCGTGGTTTCCTCGCTTTCCGGGTTGATCTTTCCGGCTTGCGTGGTCTCGCTGCTGCCGGCTTTGGCCGCATCAAAATCGCTTATCCGCTGTTTGATATAGCTGTCGCTGGTCAGTGTTTTCACCGGCACTTTTACAAAATCAGCGTCGCCCAAAAACTGGGCCCGGTCGGCGTATGCCCGGCGTTCCGCCTCAATCATCAGGTGCACGGCCGCTACCGATTCAAAACCCATATGGGCAATATCCTTGCCTTCTATCATCTTCATCGCCTGTGCTATGATAATGCCCCCGCTGCTCGGCAGCGGCATGGTCATAATAGTGTATCCCTTGTAGGGCACCAGCAGCGGTTCCCGCTCTTTGGCCTGGTAGTTTTTAAGATCGGTTAAGGTCACCAGCCCCTTGCCCCGGCTCATCTCCGCCGCAATCAGGCGGGCGGTTTCCCCTTCATAAAATCCCTTCTGCCCGTTATCGCGTATGCGTTTCAGTGTATTGGCCAGGTCTTTCTGTACCAGGGTATCGCCCAGTTTCCATTTGCCGGCTTTTACAAATGCCGGTTGCACGGTATTGTATTTTATAAAGGCGTCGTGCGCGGCGTTGAGCGAATTGGCTTCGTTTTCAGTAATCACAAAACCTTTCTCCGCCAGTTCAATGGCGGGTTCAATCAATGTCTTTATCGGCAGCCGCGCGTATTTCAGGCAGGCAAAAATGCCTGCAACAGTGCCCGGCACCCCCGATGCCAGGTGCCCGTTCTGGCTCAGGTTCATTTGCGGGTTGCCGCTTTTATCGAGATACATATCGCGCTTTGCCGCGGCCGGGGCCGTTTCCCGGTAATCCAGCGTTACATTCTTTCCGTTCTGCAGCCTTGCCACCATAAACCCGCCGCCGCCAATATTGCCCGCCCCGGGATATACCACCGCCAGCGCAAGCTGCGTGGCAATAGCCGCGTCTACCGCATTGCCCCCTTTCTTTAAAATAAGCACCCCCACCTTGCTCGCCAGCGGGTGGGCAGATACCACCGCACCGTTGGCGCAGGTTAGTTTTTTCTGTACGGTATACTGGTAGGCGTCAACTGGCGTAACGTTGCCTGCCTGCTGGGCCTTTACTGCTATGGTAAATACAATGAGGAGGGTAAACAGGTAGAATGCTTTGCTGTACATATTCTTATATTGAATTTATAAGTCTCAATATAAAATTAATCCGCCAATTATATACCACTATAGGTGTTTTAATATTTCCGCCGGAAACAATTATTATGGCGGTGAAAGAAACTTCCTGTTTTATTATTATTTCAATGGTCTGTAGTTGCTGGCAAGAGTCGCTGCTAAATTCCTTTCCCGGGGGGATGTACTTATACTCCCGGGCGTTCATATTGTTGCCGTTGTCGCTGGGAGAGAATTTTGTTTGTAGTGGAATAGCTTCAGGGGATATTTTGTCTTACCTCGTTCGTGTTTATACAGCAGGATACCAATAAGTATAATTTTTACAACTTAAATTTAGTAAGAATTAAACGATCCTTATATCCTTAAAATCCAAATTCGCTAAATGAGAGCCCTACCCAATCGCCGGCAGCATACCCGGTTACCGCTTCAGGTAGCCACAAGCGATAGAAATCCTGCACCACCGCATCTTCCACTTATCGGTAAGGCAATAGAGTATATTCCCAATCCTGTTATACTGGTTAATATCGAAGGATATATTATTCATGCCAATCCTGCCGCTCAATCTGTTCTGAAATATACCGCGGAACAAATCTGCGGCTACAGTTTCCTGCAGTTGGTAACCGGTGAGGACCGGGAAAAAACGGCAGCAGTTATTACCGATAGGCAACCCGTATCGGGAAAAAGAATGCTTGAAAACCATTGCTATTGCAAAGACGCTTCCGTTGTCCGGGTAAAATGGACCATACAATGGGATGCCGGGGAGCAACTGCATTATTGTTTTGGAGAAGAAGGCTCGCTGGACCTGGCAGCATTGGAAAAGGAAATCATACAGCTGAATATGCAACCGGGTATCTCCATGCCGCAGGTGGCGCATGCCTTGCTGAAAGGCATTGAAAAGCTGTACCCCGATGCAATATGTTCCATTCTGAGACTGAATGCCGATGGAACACTGGCCCATTATTCCGCTCCCGGTCTTCCGGGAGAATATTGCCAAATGCTCAATGGTATCGCGCCCGGGCCAAAAGTGGGCTCCTGCGGAACGGCAGTTTATTACAACAAACCGGTTATCGTTAGCGATATCGAAAACGATCCGCTGTGGGAAGATTACCGGCATATGGCCGCCGCGTTTGGATTAAAAGCATGCTGGTCCATGCCCATTCGTCATTCAAAGGGGTGCGTGCTGGGTGTCTTCGCCATCTATCATCGCTATACTAAGGAACCCTCTGCCTGCATGTTGCAAACCATCGAACGGATGGCTAACCTGCTGGGCTTGCTCATCGAAAACAGCGAAATGATGGAACGCCTGCAAATTTCCAATGAACGCTACCTGCTTTCTACCCGCGCTACACATGATATGATATGGGACTGGGATCTGCAGAAAAATGAAATATTCCGGAGCGAGGAAGGGCTGCTCAATGTGTATGGATTTTCTACCAATGAGCCAATCCGGCACATTAGCGATTGGTTGGAACGCTTGCACCCGGAAGATAAGGAAAGGGTAAAACTCGAAATAGACTATATCCATCGTTGCGACAGGGAAACATTTGAAGTGGAATACCGGTTCTTACGGGCCAATGGAGTGTATGCATTCGTATATGACCGCGGGTACATTATGAGAGATCCATCCGGTAAACCCGTTCGCTTAATCGGTGCGGCGCAGGATATTACCCAACGGGTAAGAAACGAACAACTGATACGCGATTCGGAAGAGCGGTATCGTTACCTGTTTAACATGAATCCGCTGCCCATGTTCATATATGACATGGAAACACTCTCTTTCCTGGAAGTAAATCAAATGGCGGTGCAGCTTTATGGATATACAATGGAGGAATTTTCGCAAATGACTATTTATGATATCCCGCATGCCCGCGAACACAAGCGGCTCACCAATATTGTGAAACAGAAAAAAGAGGAAAATAAAATCTATAAGCGGGGCAAATGGCAGCATGTAAAGAAAAATGGGGAATTGATATACGTAGAAGGGTTCTCTCACAAAATAATGTACAAAGAAAGAGAGGCCGTATTGGTACTGGTCATTGATATCAGTAAAAATATCCTGTTGCAGCAGCAACTGTTGGCGGAGAAAAACGACCGGCAGCAGGAACTGATGAAAGCCACCATTGCCGTCCAGGAAAAAGAAAGAAATGAAATTGCCTACGAATTGCATGACAATGTCAACCAGCTGTTGACTTCCGCAAAATTATACCTGGAATGTGTAGGGCGTTACGATGCAATGAAAGAGGAATACCGCCTCACTTGCTATAGCCATATAAACAAAAGCATAGAAGAACTCAGGCGCCTGTCAAAAACGATGGTGGCGCCCATGTTGGGCACCGTCAGTCTTATCCAGGCCATAGGCGATATTCTTAAAAACATGGAGGTAGCCCGGTCGCTGGATATTGACTTTAACCATGATGGTTTTGATGAAACGCTGGTAGAAGATGGATTAAAACTGACCATTTACCGGGTATTGCAGGAGCAAACCACCAATATTTTAAAACATGCCAATGCTTCCAAAGTGGTCATCCGCTTATATAAAGATGCACGTTTCCTCGTTCTCAAAATAAGCGATAATGGAAACGGCTTCGACACTTCCGCCCTTAAAAAAGGAATAGGCATTACAAATATTATCAATAGGTCTTCTATATGTCACGGGAAAGTTGATATCAGGTCCTCTCCGGGCAAAGGATGCTGTTTAAGCGTATTCTTTGACCATCGCTGATCTCAGGAACCTGGCTGATACTTAGGTTTTTTGCTTGTATGCCTGATGGAATTGACAATAATATTATTTCCTTCTATTTCATCAGGAAATTCATATCCGGGACCTTCCTGCTGTAATTCGTACCTGAAGTTTCTGCCAAATGCTATATGGTTGCATAGTCACGCTTATTTTCCTGTTTATAGCTTGCTTTATCCATCCGCCTGTGCCCGCTAACCATCCGGAGCTCTTTCCCGCGCTCTTATTGTCCGCCGTCTTAAGCAGCTTGTTTTATATAGCCTGCCACCCAATACCACAACGATCGTTCGATGTGCCGGTGCTGGTAATCGCGCCGCAAATGATATTTTACCAGCAGCAACCGTATGAACCGCATGCTTAAACTCCGCCCTCTCATCATACCCCGCTTCAAACTCCGCCGCATAGCATTTCCGCAGCATCCCTTCCACCTCTTCATCCGCCTTCCCTTTTTTCAACAACTCCATAGCCTCCTCCACAAACGCCCAAAACATCCATTCCTGTTTAAAATGCTTATCCAGCGCAGTATAAATAACCGATGCAATCCTTGCCCCGCGGCTCATGAAATCCTCGCACCGCACCTGCAATTCATGCAAGGCCTCCTGGTCTGTTTTCCCGGCTTTCAGCAGGTACATAGCCTCCCCAACAAACGCCCGGTACATACGAAATTGTTTAAACCCCTTCGGTAAGGCTGCATACAGCGCCGCACCTATTCTTGATGCCCTGCCCATCCACCGCGCATATTTCATCGTACCCCTGAACCGCGGGCTGGTACGGATATCCGGGAATACAGGTTTTAAACGGATATAACCCTTCCCGTCCATCTTATAAAAAATGACATCCTCAATCGTGCGCTCTAAAATATACGGACCACATTGTTTTGCCATAAAGACCGGATTTTCTTAAATTTACGAAAAGGCCAAATTATTTCCCAAAAGGAAAATTAGCCGTTGAAAATGATAACAATAATGCATAGTTTATTTTTATAAACTATCGGCAGCCACTCATTCCCGCCTCCCGCCGCCCTGCGGGATACCTTCCACGTACCTGCAGCTCACCTGCTACTTACCTGCCTCTTACCAGGGTAGATGAAGCATAGGTAAAGCATAGGTACTCCGCCCTGGTTCCGTATTACCAGCGCAGTTTTTTAAAAACCGCGGCAATGGAAAAACGAATAAAAATGAAGCTCCTGCAAAAAAGAGCTAAGCGCTCAAAGGAGAAAAAAGAGAAAAAGAGCTAATGCGCGGCCCTCCTTTTTCTCTTTCTCTCCTTTGAACCCTTAGCCCACTTATGTATCGGCGCCGAAGGCGCCTCTTTTACGCTGTGGACGCACTATTCACCATTGACCATTCACCTCTTTAATTGGGATAACCCGGATTTTGCGGCGTCAGGTTGGGATTGTTCCTCATTTCTGACGTGGGTAGCGGAAACAGCAGGTGCTTTTCCTGCAACGCCTGTCCCGAATTTTTGTTGATATGCCCCGTAAAATTATCAAAACCATTCGTGCTCTCATTATACACCTTCCGCAGCCGCACCATATCAAACCAGGTCAGGCTCTCATAACAGAGCTCATGCCAGCGCTCTCTCCAAACCGCTTCCCGGAAGGTCTGCTGGCTGTAGGTGCCCATAGCCGGCGTGACCAGCTGCGCCCTGTCCCTGATCCGTTTCAATGCGGCATAAGCATTCGCATCGGGACCGCCATTGGCCTCATTCTGCGCTTCAGCAAACAGCAGCAACACATCTGCATACCGGATCTGCGGTATGTTCAGGTCACTGTTTTTGGTACCCGTTTTACCCAGCGAACCATTGGCTACCGTATCAAAGTATTTAAACACATGTACATTACCGGGATTAAACAGCACCGGATCGCTTCCGTTGGTATAATAATCGGTAAAGAAATACCCCTTGCGGTTTACCGCCCGCAAATCGCCCGCTTCATAAGAATTGTAAAAATCGGTCGTAGGTACCGACGTGCCTATCCCATCAATGGCTGAAACAGGTTTATGAAGCGGCAGATAAATACTCTGCAAGGGATTGCCGGTACCCGCCGACGTATAATTGTACTGGATCTCAAAAAGAAATTCAAGTGTATTATTGTTGGCCGGGTTATGAAGATCGCCGTAATTGTTGAACAGGTTAATCTGCGTGGGATTGCCATTGGCATAAACAATTACTTCATTGGCTTTATCGGCCGCCAGTTTATAATAAGCAGCCCCCTTGTTCAGCGGTTGCCCGGCCATGGTAAGGTACACCTTGGCCAGTTCCGATTTTATCGCCGCGGTTGAAACCCTGCCGCTGGCATCCATCCAGGGTAAACCAGCTGCCTCTGCGGCAGTCAGGTCATCGGTAATTTGTTTGTACACCGTTTCCTGCGCGGTACGCGAAGGATAGAAATCTGTGGAACTTGCCGTCTGGGGTTTGGTAATTAATGGCACGTCGCCCCATAAGCGCACCAGGTCAAAATAAGCCCAGGCACGAAGAAACTGCGCTTCACCCAGTATCCGCTTTTTTTCTGCCGCATCCATCGGGGTAATGCCCGGCACTTTGTCCAGCACCAGGTTGGCCTGCGCTATTACCCGGTACCAGCCATCCCAGTTCTGGGTAATATGCAGCGTGGTGCCATCGTATATCAGGGCGTACAGGTTGTTCAGGTCCGAATTCTGCGCGGTCTCTGTGATCTGTATTCCCGTAGGCGCATCAAGCATCTGCCAGTTATTGGAAAAAATACCGGTACCGTTGCCAATAAACCGTATCTCGGCGTATACCGCGGCAATGGCCGCTTCCGCATGTTCGGGCAGCGTATAATAGCTGGAAGGAGAAAGATTGCTGGGGTCCGATTCTTTCAGGAATTTTTTGCATCCCGTTACCGGCAATAACCCTGCACAAAGAAAAAGTAGGACCGTTATTTTTATGATGATAGGTTTCATATCAGTAAAATTGAGGTGAATGATAGAACTACAAACCCACATTCAGGCCAACCGTATACGTGGTGGGCTTGGGATAATCAAAAAACGTTTGCCCCTGTGCAAAAGCGTTTCCGTAGGTGGTCACTTCCGGGTCATTGCCGGTAAACTTGGTAGAAAGGAAAAAATTCTGCACAGACGTATACAACCTCAGCTTATTCACCCGTAATTTTTGCGCAATGCCGGGAGAAAAAGTATAGGCCAGTAAAAGGTTTTTGCCGCGGATAAACGACCCGTCTTCCAGCCAGTGGGTATCTACATTAGTAACATAGCCCGCCGCCTGGTCGCGGATGGCGGCAATAGGCGTGTTCTGGTGATCCGGTGTCCAGGCGTTTAATACGCTGGCAAAACTGTTGGCCTGCCCCTGGCGGTCTTCGCCGGAGTGATGGGTCATGTTCAGCACATCATTGCCCGTGGAATACTGGAGTTCGATGGTCAGCTCAAATTGCTTATAATGAAAACTGTTCACAAAAGAACCCCAGGCCTTGGGATTGCCATTGCCGATGATCATCCGGTCCGCATCCGTAATAGCATGATCGCCGTTTACATCCAGGTATTTGATATCGCCCGGTAAGATCGGCTTCCCGCCCCGGTAGCTCACAAACTGGGCGGCTTCCGCGGCTTCCTTGGTACTCCAGGTGCCCAGTCGTACCAGCCCCCAGAAAGAGCCTACGGGCTGCCCTACACGAATAATCCCCGTTTGGTTGGTAAAGTTCGGGTTGCCCACGCCAAAAATATCCGCAGGAGTAGCCAGCGAAAGCACCTTGTTGCGGTTGAAAGAAATATTGAAGGTCGTTGTCCAGGAAAAATCCTTGCCGCCTATATTCACCGTATTCAACCCCAGTTCCAGCCCTTTGTTTTCCATGGAGCCAATATTCTTTCTGATGGTGGCATAACCGCTGGTCTGCGGCACCGGTGCATCCAGCAGCATATCGGTAGTCTTCCGGTAATAGATATCCGCTTCTGCTGATATCCGGTTTTTAAACAAACCCAGTTCCAGCCCTGCATCATATTGCGCGGTCTTTTCCCACCGCAAATCGGGATTGGCCAGCCGGCTGATACCTATCCCCGTTACCCGGCTGTTGCCGATAATAGCGGTGCTATTGCCCAAAGCCGCCAGCGAAGAATAAGCCGGTATTTCCGAATTCCCGGTAAGCCCGTAACTGGTACGCAGTTTCAGGTGAGAAATGACAGGATTGTTCTTCAGGAAATCCTCGTCGGATATTCTCCAGGCCAATCCCGCCGAAGGAAAGAACGCATACTTGCTGTTCTCCCCGAATTTGGAGGAACCATCCGCGCGCCCGGTCAGCGTTAGCAGGTATTTATTCTTAAAGCTGTAATTGATTCTTCCAAAATAAGAGTTAAAAGCAAACCTGCTCCGGCTCGACCCATAACTGGGATTGGAAGAACCCGCGCCTACATTATTATACTGGAAAAAATCGGTAGAAAAATTCTGGGAGCCGGCATTGATACTGAAGATATTCGATTCCTGCCACGACATACCCAGCAATCCCGTAAAAGAATGGTTTTTGGCAAAACGCTTGTTGTACGTCAGGTAATTTTCGAACGACCAATACGTTTCCCGGCTGTTGGCCACAGATGCAGTACCATTCTGGCCATCGGATATGCTATAGAGCCGGCGGGCATTGTATTCATTGTCGCCCCGCGTCACAATGCTGGTGCCAAACACCGTACGCATTTCCAGCTCTTTCGAAAAGCTGATATTGGAATAAATATCGCCCAGGGTCGTTTGCGTGTTTAATACTAATTTCCGGTCGGTTAAAATATGCACCGGGTTCGAACCACCTTCCGCCCACGGTATAAGATGGTTATCTCCCCAGGTACCATCAGGCAGTTTTACCGGCAGAAAAGGAAATGCTTCCGTAATCATCCGAACGGAGTTCAAACCGCCGGTGCCCTGGTCTACAATGTTTTCTTCCTGGTTATTGTAACTAAGGCTGCCGCCCACCCGCAGCCAGGGCTGCATCCTGCTTTCAAAATTAAACCGGCCCGAATAACGCTTCAGGTAAGAATTCAGCAACAATCCCTCATCATCACGGTAACCAATAAACACAGCATACGTGCTGTTCTCATTGCCGCCCGTAAAGCTGAGCTGGTGGTTTTGCGATAGCTTGTGCTGAACGGACTCCTTCAGCCAGTCCGTATTGTACAGCGGGTCACCATTGCTGTTGAAGAATTGGGGAAGAGCAATTCTTGCTGCTTTCGGCACAGGCGTGGAAGCATAATTTCCAGCTGCCCATCCTGCCGGGTCATACACTTTAATATTGTCGTAGGCAAGATCCTGCACTTTTACATACTCCTGTGCATTCAGCATTTTTAACCGGTGCGGCCCAATCTCGTTGTCGCTGAAGCTAGCATCATAGCTTACTCTTCCCGGGCCGGGAACGCCATGCCTCGTACTGATAAGGATCACCCCGTTGGCGCCCCTTGCCCCATAGATAGCCGTAGCGGAAGCGTCTTTCAATACTTCTACGGAGGCTACGTCATTGAAATTAATAAAGTCCACCGCGTTGCTGTTCTGGGTTTGCGTACCCACCGGCAGCACCACGCCATCTACCACGTACAGGGGATTATTGGTGGTATTAATAGAACTGAAACCGCGTATGCGCACATTCGTTTGTCCGCCCGGCCGGCCCGAGTTGGTGTTCACCTGTACGCCGGCAATCCTGCCGGAAAGGGCCTCGTTGATGGAAACCGCCGCCGGTCGTTCCTGCAGTGCGCTTGCTTTCACAACGCCAATAGCGCCCGTCAGGTCAGATTTTTTCTGCACGCCATAACCAACCACCACTACTTCGCCCAGGTCACCGCTTTTTGCCTGTAGCACAATATTGATAGCGGCTTTATTGCCCGCTTTTATTTCCTGCGTTTCCAGGCCGGCAGAACTGAAAATAAGAATAGCTGAGCCCGAAGGAATAGTCATGGAATAATTTCCGTCCGCATCTGTGGTGGTGCCCGTAGGGGTACCCTTAAGGACTACGCTCACATTGGGCAGGGGCTGGTTGTCCTTGTCCGTCACCCTTCCCGTTACGATCCTTGATTGTGCAAGCGAAAACAATGTGGCCAGCAGTAAAAGACTGCATTGCAGTCCAATCCTCGTGAGGAGTAATGCTCTTTTTTTCATGTGCATAGGTTTTTAGTTTAATGATTTGTATACGGGTACAGCATACTGGTAGCATAAGAAGAAATGGATGGTATCTTCTCTTAAACAACACCGGTTCAGGCAAAAGAGGGCACATTAGCTAAATCGATTTAGCCAAATGTCGTACAAATGAAGGAGGCATAAACCCGGACCGGGTTTTCCTCTTGTACCTCGAAGTCTTAATTAAAGAATGGGGGAATGTAAAGAAGTATAGTCTTTGTTTTTGTCATAGGCAAGTGGTTTAATGAATGAATTGGAACATGAAAGTAAACGCTTATAACAAATTAATAAAAATTTTTTTCTTTTTGTTCAAAACTATATTCGTGTATATGGATTTTTATTTTAATTAAAATAGTTCGGTAGCGTAATTATTTTTTATGGCGCTAAGGATAAAATTCGGTATATTAGTATAGCCCTCAACGCTTCCTGCCTGTAGAACGAATTATTAAGGCTCCCCTGTAATTTTTTTCAACTTTCCCAATGGCATGGTTCGGTTTACCATTGGTATACCTCATTGTTTTTATGGTATAAAAAAGCAAATCACGAAGGGGGGTTGCTTATCATGAAAATTATTTTTTCTTTATACGAGCAAGAAAATCAGGTACTTTAGCGCATCGTATTATAACGGTAATGCATGTATTGTTAACCATTAAACACTTATAAAAGTATGAGAAAGTTCAACAGGATAATTGGTTTATCCGCCTCCACGCTCTTTTTTTTATTGTTGGCTCAATTCACCTTCGCACAAACCGGCACCGTAAAAGGTACCGTAAAGGATGCCGCCGGCAACCCGCTGGCCGGTGCATCGGTTACCGTACCGGGTAAAAAATCAGGCACCGCTACCGATGCCAATGGGAATTATTCACTCAGCTTGCCGCCGGGCGCTTACACACTGGCCGTTTCTTTTGTGGGCAATGTTTCGCAGCGACAGCAGGTGATGGTTACCACCGGCACCGTTACCCTCGACTTTGTAATGACCGTTTCCGCCGATCTCAGTGAAGTATCCGTCATCGGCTCCCGCAGCCGCGACGCCCGAAGCCGCATTTCCACTCCCGTCCCCGTAGATGTCATCCGCACCGGCGATATCAGGCCCTTCGCCCAGGCCGATGTAACGCAGATGCTCACCTACGCCGTGCCTTCTTTCCAGAGCACGCACCAGTCGGTTACCGATGGTACTGATCATATCGACCCCGCTTCCCTGCGTGGCCTGGGGCCCGACCAGACCCTCGTATTGCTCAACGGCAAACGCCGCCACAATACCGCGCTGGTCAATATCAACGGCAGTGTGGGCCGCGGCTCCGTGGGCACCGACCTTAACGCCATTCCCGCCTCCGCCATTGAACGCATTGAAGTATTGCGCGATGGTGCCGCCGCCCAGTATGGCTCCGATGCCATTGCCGGCGTTATTAATATCGTATTGAAAAAGAAATTCAAAGGATTTACCGCTTCGGTCATGGGTGGGGAAAATGTCACCAGCATGCCCTATACGCAATATTTCAGCGGGCAAAATGCAAATCTGCATATCACCGACGGCGCTACCAAACAGGTAGATGTATCTGCCGGCACCTTTGCAAAGAGCGGCGCCTATATCAATTTCAGCGGCCAGTGGCTGCAGCGGGATCAAACCAACCGCACCGGCGAAGACAATGGTACGCTGATGTATATCGGTACTACGCCCAGTGGTTTTCCCACTGCCCCCGCCGCCAGCCTGCCCGCCGGCGTAACCACTAACTCGGTGCAGTACCGTAACTGGCTCATGGACCAGGATGCCGCCATTGCCAGGGCAAGGGGTTTCAACCGCCGTAATATGATCATCGGCCAGTCGTCTGCCAACAACTTTACCGGCTTTCTCAATGCAGGTATACCCATTGCTTCCAATATTGAGTTTTATCTAACCGCCGGGGCAGGTCATCGTACCGGTCAGTCGGAAGGCAATTACCGCAACGCAAGTTCACTGGCGCAGCAGCCACAGCAGTCCACGCTGAACGTACTGGGCATGAATGCCAATTACTATGTGGATGGCTTCCTGCCGCAAATTCTTACTACCATCGACGACCGCTCCATCATTGCCGGTTTTAAAACAAAACTGGAAGGACTTACTATTGATCTGAGCAATACCTACGGCGAAAACAGTTTGCATTATAAGGTAGGCAACAGTGGCAATGCCTCCAATGCCCCTTCCTCCAACCCGCAAACCAGTTTTGACGCAGGCATACAGAAGTTTACCCAGAATACCGTCAACCTCGACATCGACGATAAACTTGATTTTGGTAAAAAACAAAGCCTGAACGTTGGCGTTGGTGCAGAATACCGATATGAGACCTTTAAGCTCGTCGCAGGCGAAGATGCATCCTGGAACAGGGGCTCCCTGCTCTCCGACACGACTATCGTTCCCGCCTACCCGGGTGGCGCAGCCTATAAACTGTTTGCCATACCGGGCTACGGTGCACAGGTATTTCCCGGCCTGCAACCCGCCAATGCATTGAATAAAAACAGGGGCGTATATGCTGCGTACATCGATCTGGAATTTACCCTCGGCAAGCTATTGCTGGGCGCTGCTGCCCGCGGGGAATCCTACAAAGAAAACAGCGCGGGTATTACCTACAACGGCACCGGTACCAGGCTAACCGCCCGTTATGAAATTACGCCCAACCTGGCCATACGCGGTTCCATCGGCACCGGCTTCCGCGCGCCCTCCCTGCACCAGCGGTATTACAACAGCACCTCCACGCAGTTCGTAAACGGCAATCCCCAGAATTCCTTTACCGCCAATAACCAGGACCCTATCGTACGCAATGCCTTCGGCATTAATGAACTGAAACCGGAAAAATCAACCGATTATACCGCCGGTGTGGTAGGACGCTTTGGCGATGGGTTTACGGTGTCGGTTGACGGTTATTATATCCGTATAAAGGATCGCATCGTCCTCTCCACTGCTTTCGCACGCGGCAATCCCGGGGTAGATACCATTTTTGCGCACTACAGTGTATCGGCGTCCATCAACTCCTTCCAGTTCTGGACAAATGCTATCAACACCGATACAAAAGGGCTCGATATTGTTATCAGCAAACGGTACCGCCTGGGCGCCGGCGGCGGCGGCATATCACTGGCAGGCAATTTTAACCAGAATTCGGTCGTAGGCCCGCTGCATACCAACTCGGCCATCGATGCGCCCATCAACAATCCCAGCCTTACCGATCCTGCAAAGAATCCGGCCAATGATTTCAGCAACATCTTGTTCGACCGCCAGCAACGGGCGCGTACCGAAAAAGGATCGCCTGCCAATAAGGTGAATTTTACCGCCACCTATAGTTTCAGCAAATGGGATTTCATGCTGCGTGCCGTACGCTTTGGCAAAGTTACACAGCTCAATACCGCCAATAATGATCCCACGGCTATCAATAAATCTACCGGCAATTACTGGTATGATGTGGCCCTCGCTTCCGACCAGGTATTTTCTGCCAAAATAACCACCGATATCGTCATCGGTTATAAAGTCACTCATGGCTTATCCGTATCCGTAGGCGCCAACAATCTCTTTGATGTATATCCCGATAAAATCTATATCGACCCGCGCAACAGCTACGCCAGCGTATACGCCAACCCCGTTACTACCAATGCCGGTACGCCCAATGTGCCCGGCGCCAAGCTCAGCAGCGGTTATAACTCCGGCCGCGACCAGAGCAACCGCGGCCGCTTCTTATTTACCTCCAACCAGTTTGGCTACAACGGCCGGTTTTTATTTGCCCGCCTGAACATCGATTTCATGGAGTTAGCAAAGATGAAGAAGTAGGAAGTCTGAGGTCTGAAGTCTGAGGTCGGAAGTCAGGGGTCCGAGATATGAAGTTAGATGTATAATGTCATCAATAAAAAACAAGCCCCTTCGGGGCGATATGTTAGTAGTAGTAACCGTCAACGCAAAGGTGAACAAGGATTTAAAAACAAAGAGCCCCGAAGGGGCGGCATGTGAAAACGTTTTAACATGCCGCCCCTTCGGGGCTTTTCAACCACGAACCTGCTATCCTGCCCCGGACTTCCGACCTCAGACCTCAGACTTCCGACCTCAAACCTAATTCTTCGGCCCAAACAACCGCTTAAAGAACCCCTTCTTCTTCTCCGGTTGCGCCGGTTGTTTCTCCGGCTGCCGTTCTTCATCCTTCCGCGACGGCTTATTGGCCTCGTTTAATATCTTCTTTTCTTCCGGCGACAAGGTAGATTCTACCGGAACATGCGAAGTATCTTTATTAAAATCGAGTGCATTGTACCCGCTCGCATCGCCATTACCCTCATCGGAACCCTGCGCGCCGGGGGAAGTGTTTTTATTCAGCGATTCCCAATCCATCGAAGGCGCATTGTTCATATTCTCCGGCTCCACAAACCGCGCATTGCGGTCAATGCCCAGCGTTTTATCTTCATATACCTTCTGGAAAAAATATTCCCATATCGGGCGGGCGGCCTTGCCACCCTGGCCCAGCGTACCACCCAGCCGGATAAAATTGTTATCGCAACCAATCCAGGTGCCTGCCAGTAACTGTGGCGTATAGCCCAGGAACCAGGCATCGGTATTATTGTTGGTCGTTCCTGTTTTACCGCCCATTTCAGTGGCGCCCAGCCTGGCGCGCAACCCGGCTGCTGTACCAAAATCCACCGGCCCCTGCATCATCCTTGCCATGGTATAAGCGGCTTGTTCGCTGATCACCTGTTTCATGGTAGTGGGAAACGTCTGCAGCACATTGCCGTTCTTGTCTTCAATACGTGTAATATAAAAAGGCTTCGTGCTCATGCCCCGGTTGGGAAACATCGTATAGCCCCACATCATTTCAAACATCGAAAGATCACAGGCGCCCAGCGCCATGGAAGGGTAGGGATCTACTTTAGTTTGTATGTTTATCTGCTTCAGGAAATTAGGAAAGCGGTTGGGCCCCACCTGCTTCATAACATAAGCGCTCGCACAGTTAAGCGAATGCGCCAGCGCATCGGCCATTGTTACCACGGCTTCCCCTTCGCAGACACCCCTCGACGGTACCATCCCAAAGCTGGGAAAATCCTGCGCTGTATTGTCCAGTCGCGTTTCCGGTGTAAGGCCGGCTTCTTCTATGGCTTCGGTATACAGGAACGGTTTGATCGATGAACCCACCTGCCGCTTGGTGTCGATATTAACGTGATCATATTTAAATGTCTTGAAGTCGATCCCGCCTACCCAGGCTTTTACCTCGCCGCTGGCGGGGTCCATCACCATAAACGAAGTCTCCAGCATCTGCCGGTGATACTTGATGGAATCCATCGGCGTCATCACCGTATCCTTTTCCCGCTGCGCGTTCCAGGCAAATACCTTCATTTGCGTGGGCTGGTGAAACGATTTTTTAATATCTTCTTCGCTAAAGCCATCGTCTTTCATATTCTT
>JACXTT010003271.1_pt1 | contig 25121 bp, 23 predicted proteins | sample 9270951 | NCBI WGS metagenome assembly JACXTT01 (sample SAMN15532306, study PRJNA645909) | rock metagenome | isolation source: weathered quartz diorite | place: Puerto Rico | collected 2017-06-21
CCCCAACACCATGGCCGGCACAAAGGCAGCACCGGCCATGGAGAAAGATGCAGACACCAGGTACAGGATGCCGGCCGGGCGCTGCGCGGCCACATAGGCGGCCACCAGTGCCACCACCAGCAGGGCAAATTTCGACCACATGACCCGGCGCATGGCCTGGGACTTGCTGTTGTCCCCATCGAAGTACATGTCATGTGCCATGGCATTGCCAATGGTCAATAAAAGGCCGTCGGCGGTCGACAGGGCTGCAGCCAGGCCGCCTGCGGCCACCAGCATGGACACCACGTAGGGCAGACCACCGATTTCCGGGGTTGCCAGCATCACCAGATCAGCGCCGATCTTCAGTTCGGCAAATTGCAGGATGTGGTCGCCATTGACATCGGATACGGCCAGAAGCGATGGATCACGCGCCCACTGTGCCACCCAGGCCGGTAAGGCATCAAAACGCTGGCCGACCAGATGGCTCATGACCTCGTATTTGACCAACACCGCCAGCGCCGGCGCCGACAGGTACAACAAGGCAATGAAAAACAGCGACCAAGCCACCGAACGCCGCGTCTCCGCCACGGTGGGGGTGGTGTAGTAGCGGGTCAACAGATGCGGCAGACCCGCCGTTCCCACCATCAGACAAAACATGAGCGCCAGGAAATTCAGGCGGGACGTGGTGAATAGCTCTTGGTCTGCCCGGGTACCCGCCGGGTCTCCAGCAAAGGGCATGGTGTGGGCAGGCATGCCCCCCAAGGGCTGTGCACGTTCCTGGTTGTCTGCCAGGGCCCTGCTCCAGACCTCGCGCGCTGTATTGGCGTCCTTGGGCATGGCAGCCAGCTCACGTCGCAGGGCGATGGCACGCGCGTCATCGGCAGGCGCATTGCCCAGCGCGCGCAGTTGTTCGCGCAAAGTCTGCCGCTCGCGCACCAGGGCCGCATCTACATCCTTGAGCAGGCCTTCATACACTGCGGCCCGGCGCGCATACTCCGCAACCACCTGTTGTTCTGCCGGGGACTCCAGCAGCGCCTTTTCCATGGCGGCAATTTTTTCGAGCTGCTGGCCATAAGCCAGCGGTGCCAGCGGATTGCCAATCTGCTTGTACGCCAGCCAGGACACTGGAATCAGGAATGCCAGGATGATGACCACGTACTGCGTCACCTGCGTCCAGGTCACAGCGCGCATGCCGCCCAGGAAGGAGCACACCAGCACGCCCCCCAGCCCCAGCAGAATGCCAATCTCGAAATGCACGCCGGTCAGGCGCGAGGTGATCAGGCCCACCCCATAAATCTGCGCCACCACATAGGTGAACGAGCACAGCATCGCCGCCAGCGCCGCAATCATGCGCGGCCAGCGCCCGCCAAAGCGCACGGCGAAGTAGTCAGGCACGGTGTAGAGCCGCATGCGCCGCAGATAGGGCGCCACCAGCAGGGCCACCAGGCAGAAGCCCCCGGTCCATCCGAGCACATAGGCCAGCCCCCCAGTCTGGTTGCCGCCCCCCGAAAATCCTTGCAGGTACAGGCCGCCAGCCAGACTGATGAAGGAGGCTGCACTCATCCAGTCGGCTGCCGTGGCCATGCCGTTGTAGATGGCCGGAATGCGCCGCCCCGCGACGTAGTACTCGGCTGCATCAGCGGTACGCCCGTAGATCCCGATCACCGCATAGAGCACCAGCGTGGTCGAAAGAAACAGACCCGCCACCCAGGGCCGGGGCAGGCCCAGATGCTCCGCGAGCGCCAGCACCAGTAGCAGCGCCAACAATCCGACGACATACAGCGCAAAACGCCGGTGGATCCGGCGCTTGTACTGGCCATAGGCGGGCGAGTCCATGCCGGGCGTATCCACCTCGCCGCGGTTCTTCACCCAGGCAAACGCCACCACGATGGCGATGAAAATCAACACCGAACCCTGGGCCGCAAACCAGAACCCCAGTGGCCACCCCGCCACCGCAACCTGCAAATCGCGGGCGAAAAACACCACCCCGAACGAGGCAGCAAACCACAGCGCCAGCAAGCCGGCGTGCAGTTGCCAGCCGTGCCCGGTTTGCGGCTGCGTCATTTCACCGCAAGCTGCTGCCAGGTGGCGATCACGGAGTCCGGGTTCAGGGAAATCGAGGAAATGCCCTCACTCTCCAGCCACTGCGCAAAGTCCGGGTGGTCGCTGGGGCCCTGGCCGCAGATGCCGATGTACTTGCCTTGGCGTTTGCAGGCAGCAATCGCCATGCTGATCAGCGCCTTGACCGCCGGGTCGCGTTCGTCAAAATCGGCTGCCAACAACTCCAAACCGGAATCGCGGTCCAGCCCCAGCGAAAGCTGGGTCAAATCGTTGGAACCGATAGAGAAACCATCGAAGTATTCGAGGAACTGGTCGGCCAGAATGGCATTGCTCGGTATCTCGCACATCATGACCAGCTTGAGCTCGTCCTGCCCACGGCGCAGGCCGTGGCGGGCCAGCAGTTCGGTGACCTTTTTGGCCTGGCCCAAGGTGCGCACAAAGGGCACCATGACTTGCACATTGGTCAGGCCCATGTCGTTGCGTACGCGCTTGAGCGCCTCGCACTCCATGGCAAAGGCCTCGCCAAAATCGGCGGACACATAACGCGCCGCACCGCGAAAGCCCAGCATGGGGTTCTCTTCCTCAGGCTCGTAGCGGCTACCACCGATCAGCTTGCGGTATTCGTTGCTCTTGAAGTCCGACAGGCGCACGATCACGGGTTTGGGCCAGAAAGCTGCGGCGATGGTGGCCACGCCTTCGGCCACGCGGTCCACATAGAAAGCCCGCGGCGAAGCGTGTCCACGTGCGACCGACTCCACAGCCTTCTTCAGATCGGCATCGACATTGGGGTAGTCGAGGATGGCCTTTGGATGCACACCGATGTTGTTGTTGATGATGAACTCCAACCGCGCCAAGCCCACACCCTGGTTGGGCAATTGGCAGAAGTCAAACGCCAGTTGGGGGTTGCCCACGTTCATCATGATCTTCACCGGAATCTCGGGCATGGCGCCGCGCTGCACTTCGGAGACTTCGGTCTCCAGCAGGCCGTCATAGATGAAGCCGGTGTCACCCTCGGCACAGCTCACGGTGACCAGCATGCCATCCTTGAGCAAATCGGTAGCATGGCCGCAGCCCACCACAGCCGGGATGCCCAGCTCGCGCGCGATGATGGCGGCGTGGCAGGTGCGCCCACCGCGGTTGGTCACGATCGCGGCAGCACGTTTCATGACCGGCTCCCAGTTCGGGTCGGTCATGTCGGTCACCAGAATGTCACCGGCTTGCACGGTGTCCATTTCGCTGATGTTGTGCACGATGCGCACCGGGCCGGTGCCAATCTTCTGGCCAATCGCGCGGCCTTCTACGAGCACGGTACCGCTGCCCTTGAGCTTGTAGCGCAACTCCACCTTGTCGCCGGCCTGGCTCTTCACAGTTTCGGGACGGGCCTGCAGGATGTAGAGCTGGCCGTCCACGCCGTCCTTGCCCCATTCGATGTCCATGGGGCGGCCATAGTGTTCTTCGATCACCAGCGCATATTTCGCCAGTTGCTCGACGTCGGCATCGGTCAGCGAATAGCGGTTGCGCAGTTCGGTGGGCACATCGGTGGTCTTGACCAGCTTGCCGCCGGCGGCTTTTTCTTCCGCGCTGGTAAACACCATTTGCAGCAGCTTGGAGCCCAGGTTGCGGCGAATCACGGCCCGTTTTCCAGCCTTGAGCATGGGCTTGTGCACGTAAAACTCGTCGGGGTTCACGGCGCCCTGCACCACGGTTTCACCCAGGCCGTAGCTGGCAGTGATGAACACCACCTGGTCGAAGCCCGATTCGGTGTCGATGGAGAACATGACACCAGCCGCACCCAGGTCCGAGCGGACCATGCGCTGCACACCTGCGGAAAGCGCCACCACATCGTGGGCAAAGCCCTTGTGCACGCGGTAGCTGATGGCACGGTCGTTGTAGAGCGAGGCAAACACCTCTTTCATCTTATGCAAGACGTCCTCAACGCCGACCACGTTCAGAAAGGTTTCCTGCTGGCCGGCAAACGAGGCGTCGGGCAAGTCTTCGGCTGTGGCCGATGAGCGCACGGCAAAACTGGCCTGGGCATTGCCTGCGGACAGCGTGGCGAAGGCCGCGCGGATGGCTTTCTCCAGGTCTGCCGGAAAAGGCTGGGCCTCGACCATGGCGCGGATTTCGGCACCTACCAAGGCCAGCGCACGTACGTCCTCGGTATCCAGGCTCTTCAGCTTGGCACTGATCTTGTCGGCCAGGCCGTCATATGCAAGGAACTCGCGGAAGGCGTGTGCTGTGGTGGCAAAGCCCGTGGGGACCTTCACGCCCTGGGGCAACTGGGAGATCATCTCGCCCAGGCTGGCGTTCTTGCCGCCGACCGACTCGACATCGGTCATGCGCAGCAGCTCGAAGGGGACGACCAGGTCGGTCGGGTTGAAAAGTTTAGACATAGGATGCTCCAGAAGTTAAAACCTTTACGGGGCCCCACGGGAACCTGCCCGCCTGCCGCCAGCGCACGACCGTTCGTTTTCTGTTGTTGGTGTTCTGGAAAACGGGCCGGTTCGCAAATGCGCTAAATTGCGGTGATTGTAGGTGGCGGGGGCGGCAGTTCAGATGGCTGAAAACCCGGGCGCGCTTGCAGATCACTGACACCCCTGGAACCATCCATGCCCCAACGCACCGTATTTTTCATTTCCGACGGCACCGGCATCACTGCCGAAACCTTTGGCAACGCCATCCTGGCGCAGTTCGAGATGAAGGCACGCCACGTGCGCCTGCCCTTTGTGGACACCGCCGACAAGGCCCACCAGGCCGTGCGCCAGATCAACCACACTGGCGTGGTGGATGGGGACAAGCCCATTGTGTTCACCACGTTGGTGAACATGGAGGTGCTCAAGGTGATCCAGGAAGGCTGCCAGGGCATGCTGCTGGACATGTTTGGCATGTTTGTGCACCCGCTGGAGCAGGAACTCAAGATCAAGTCCAACCACCGCATCGGCCGCTTCAGCGATGCCAGCAAGAGCAAGGAATACCACGACCGCATCGAGGCCATCAACTTCTCGCTGGCGCACGACGACGGCCAGAGCAACCGCGACCTGGAGCAAAGCGATGTGATCCTGGTGGGCGTGAGCCGCAGCGGCAAGACGCCCACCTCACTGTACCTGGCGATGCAGTACGGCCTCAAGGCCTCCAACTACCCGTTGATACCCGAAGACTTCGACCGCCGCCAATTGCCCCCGGCGCTGGTACCGCACAAAGCCAAGATCTTTGGCCTGACCATCCAGCCCGAACGCCTTTCCGAAATCCGCAACGAGCGCCGCCCCAACTCCAAATACGCCGCGCTTGAGAACTGCCGCATGGAGGTGGCCGAGGCCGAAGCCATGATGCGGCGCACCGGCATACGCTGGCTGTCCACCACCACCAAGTCGATCGAAGAAATCGCCACCACCATCTTGCAAGAGATCCACCCTGAGCGGTTGACTTACTAGGTAGGGCGCAGCCCAATTTGCTATTTTTTTAATAGCTACCTGCGCAGACTGCATAAGGACTGCGACCACTTTTTCTTTGAAAATTAGCAGTCCAGACCGCCACAGCACAGCGGGCGCCTGGTCAACTATCCGTACACCAATCCGCAAGCGCAGACACCACCGCCGGGCGCGAAGGCCGCTCCAAAGTAGCAGTAGAATACAAATGAGAACTATTGTTATTCAACTAGGATGCTATGACCCTGTCACTCACCTCCCGGACGCGCCGCACCGTTCTGGCGCTTGGCCTGGGCGCCTTTTCCTGGGCCGCTGCGGCGCAAGGCACCGACGGCATCGTGGTCTACAACGCCCAGCACACCAGCTTGACCCAGGCCTGGGCCAACGGCTTTACCGCAGAAACCGGTATCAAAGTCACCTTGCGCAACGGCGGTGACACGGAACTGGGCAACCAGATCGTGCAAGAGGGCGCGGCCTCCCCCGCCGATGTGTTTTTGACAGAAAATTCGCCCGCCATGGCCCTGGTGGATTCGCGCGGCCTGTTTGCGCCATTGGCCGCCGACACCATTGCCCAGGTCGGCCCCAACTACCGCCCCGCCCACGGACGCTGGGTGGGTATTGCCGCCCGCACCACGGTCTTTGTCTACAACAAGCGCAAGCTCACGACCGCACAGTTGCCCAAGTCGCTGCTGGACCTGGCCAAACCAGAATGGAAAGGCCGCTGGGCCGCGTCGCCGGCCGGCGCTGATTTCCAGGCCATCGTGAGCGCCCTGGTGGAACTCAAGGGCGAGGCAGTTGCCGCCGACTGGCTCAAGGCTATGAAGGACAACGCCGTGCTGTACAAGGGCAACGGCGTGGCCATGAAGGCCGTCAATGCTGGCCAGGTGGAAGGCGCGGTGATTTACCACTACTACCGCTTTGGCGACCAGGCCAAGACTGGCGAGAACAGCGACAGCACCAGCCTGCACTACTTCCGCAATGAAGACCCCGGCGCCTTTGTCAGCATTTCCGGTGGCGGCGTGCTGGCCTCCAGCAAGCACCAGGCCCAGGCCCAGGCCTTCCTGAAGTGGATCACCGGCAAGGGCGGACAAGACATCCTGCGCACCGGTGATTCGTACGAGTACGCCGTTGGCGTTGGCGCCCAATCCAACCGCAACCTGGTTCCCTTGGCCGAATTGCAGGCCCCCAAGGTGGAGCCCTCCAAACTCAACAGCAAGAAGGTCTCGAACTTGATGACCCAGGCTGGCCTGCTCTGAGCCTGAATTGACCACCGCCACCCTTGCCTTGCCACCCCACCCGGTACTCCGGATGGGGCGTGCACGCGTGTCCTGGGTGGTGTGCGCCGCAGTGCTGGTATCGCTGGTGGCCCTGCTGCCCTTGGGCTTTGTGGTCTGGGTGGGCGTGCAATCCGGCTGGGCCACGATCTCGGCCCTGGTTTTTCGTCCGCGTGTTGGTGAGCTGCTGGTCAACACTGCCTTGCTGGTGGCCGTGACGGTGCCTGTGTGCGTGGCCCTGGCGGTAACTCTGGCCTGGCTCACGGAACGCAGCGATTTGCCGGGCGGCCGGCACTGGGCCTGGCTGGCGGCTGCTCCTCTGGCGGTGCCGGCATTCGTGCACAGCTATGCCTGGATCACCGTAGTGCCGGGTCTGCAGGGCCTGTCGGGTGCGGTGCTGGTCTCGGTGCTGGCGTACTTTCCTTTCCTGTACCTGCCCATTGCCGCAGCACTGCGCCGACTGGACCCGGCGATGGAAGACGCGGCAGCCTCGCTGGGGCTGGGTCCCTGGGGCGTTTTCCTTCGCGTGGTGCTGCCGCAATTGCGGCTGGCCATCTGGGGCGGCGCACTGCTGGTCGGCCTGCACCTGCTGGCCGAATATGGCCTGTACGTGATGATCCGATTCGACACCTTCACGACGGCTATCGTGGACCAGTTCCAATCCACCTACAACGGCCCGGCCGCCAACATGCTGGCCGGCGTACTGGTGCTGTGCTGCTTTGCGCTGCTGGGACTTGAAGCGGGCACGCGTGGCACAGAGCGCTATGCCCGGGTCGGCACGGGATCTGCCCGTATGCCCCGGCCCACCTCGCTAGGTCGCTACCGGCTGCTGTGGCTGCTGCTGCCCGGCGTGACGGTGGCCCTGTCCCTGGGTGTTCCCCTGCTCACCCTGGCGCGCTGGCTGGTGGCGGGCGGCACGGAGATTTGGCATCTGGACGCGTTGTTGTCCACCCTGGGCCAGACCCTGGCCTGGGCCAGCGGCGGGGCCCTGCTCACCACGTTGATCGCCATTCCCATGGCCTGGCTCTCCATTCGCGCACCGGGCCGGCTGCAGCGCGTGCTGGAAGGCTGCCACTACCTGGTGGGCTCGCTGCCCGGCATCGTGGTCGCCCTGGCGCTGGTCACCGTCACCGTCCGGGTAGCCCTGCCTCTCTACCAAACCGTAGTCACCTTGGTGCTGGGCTATGCCCTGATGTTCCTGCCGCGTGCACTGGTCAGCCTGCGCGCCGGCATTGCGCAGGCCCCCATCGAGCTGGAACAGGCGGCCCGCAGCCTGGGGCGCACGCCGACGCAAGCGCTGTGGCAGATCACCCTGCGCCTGGCAGCGCCCGGCGTGGCATCGGGCATTGCCATGGTCTTTTTGGCCATCACCAACGAATTGACGGCCACCCTGCTGCTGTCCCCCAGCGGCACGCAAACCCTGGCCACCGCTTTCTGGTCCCACAGCAGCGAAATTGATTACGCCGGTGCTGCGCCCTATGCGCTGCTGATGGTGCTGCTGTCGCTGCCGTTGACCTGGCTGCTTTACCTCCAATCCCAACGCTCTGCCGGACGATGACTTTTCTTGACCTGAGCGCCGTGCGCAAATCCTACGGACCGGTGACCGCCTTGGACGGCGTATCCCTGAGCGTGCCGGCCGGCAGCCGCACCGCCATCGTGGGACCATCCGGCTCCGGCAAGACCACCCTGCTGCGCATCCTTGCCGGGTTCGAAGCTCCGGACAGCGGACATGTGACCCTGGATGGGCAAGCGCTGGCCCGAGGCTCGCAGTCGGTACCAGCCCACCAGCGCAGCATAGGCTACGTGCCGCAGGACGGCGCCCTGTTTCCCCACCTGAGCGTAGAAGGCAATGTGGGTTTTGGCCTGCCACGCCACACACCGCAGCGCCAGGAACGCATCCATGAACTCATGGACATGGTGGCGCTGGACGTGGCCATGCTGCAGCGCCGCCCGCATGAGCTCTCCGGTGGCCAGCAGCAACGTGTGGCCCTGGCCCGGGCCCTGGCCCAACGGCCGCGGCTGATGTTGCTGGATGAACCGTTTTCCGCGCTGGACACCGGCCTGCGTGCCAGTACGCGCAAGGCGGTGGCCCAACTGCTGCAGTCTGCCGGCATCACCACCATTCTGGTAACCCACGACCAAGCCGAAGCCCTGTCCTTCGCTGACCAGGTCGCCGTCATGCGCGACGGCCAACTGGCGCAGGTGGGGACGCCGCGCGACCTCTACCAATACCCCAAGGACCTGGGCATCGCCAATTTCCTCGGGGAAGCCGTGGTCCTGCCAGCCGAGGTAAATGCCAGCTGGGCCCAATGTGCGTTGGGGCGTATTGCCGTCACCTCCGGCTCGCCCCAAGGCAAGGCATTGCTGATGCTGCGCCCCGAGCAATTGCTATTGGAAGAAGCCGGCCCGATCAGCACTGCCGGGGAAACGGCCTGCCGGGCACAAGTGCTGGAGACAGACTTTTCCGGGGCCAGTTCCGAGATAGTGGTGCGCCTGCTGGATGCCGATCACGCGGATCCATTGCGCGTGCATGGCAGTGGCGTGCACCTGCCAGAGGTGGGCGCACAGGTCTGGTTGCGGGTGCGTGGAAGCGCACACGCGTTCCCCCTGCCAGTCTGAGAATCTGCCCAGCGATTTCGCGGTGCAGACGCCTAAAATCGACCGCCTTCACCACCAAAGGATTCCCCATGAAAGGCGATGCGCAAGTCATTGGCTACCTTCAGGCCCAGCTCAAGAATGAGCTGACCGCGATCAACCAGTATTTTTTGCATTACCGCATGCTCAAACACTGGGGCTTGGACAAGCTGGCCAAGAAGGAATACGAGGAATCCATCGGCGAGATGAAGCATGCCGATCTGCTGATGGACCGCATCTTCACACTCGACGGCCTGCCCAACCTGCAGGACATGGCCAAGATCCGCGTCGGTGAAAACGTGCCTGAAATCCTGGCCTGCGACCTCGCCGCCGAACAGGGCGCGCAAGCCACCATCAAGGATGGTATTGCCCAATGCGAAGCGGCGCGTGACTATGTCTCGCGCGATTTGCTGCAGACCATCCTCGACGACACCGAAGAGCACATCGACTTTCTGGAAACCCAGATGGAGCTGATCAACCAGGTGGGGCTGCAAAACTACCTGCAAACGCAGATGGGTGAATTGAGCTGACCCCTGCTTCCGCCCTCCCTCCCAAAAACCTGTCGGCATGACAACCGACAGGTTTTTTTTATGGGCGCACATTGCAAATGATAAAGATTCGTATTTATAATTCTTTACATGCATTTGAACCCGGAGCTGCTGACATGATTGTTTGCGTTTGCAAAAGGATTTCGGACCAGGAAATTTCCCGCCATGCCCGCGCGGGGATGAGCTTCGACGACATCCAAATGGAACTCGGCGTTGCCACCCAATGTGGCCGCTGCGAAGAATGTGCCCGCGATGTGGTGGCGCAATGCTGCACCAGCCACCCGGTGGCGGCCCTGCACTTCGTCCCGCCAGCGCCCTCCCCTGTACACGCCCATTTTGCCTAAGACCCCATTTTTTTGAATCTCCATTAGGAATGCTTCTCATTTGAGGATGCAAGCCCACTATCCATCAGCCAGCCACAGCGAGCACTGCCCAATGCATTGCCAGCGCCATAGCCAGCCAGCAACGTTTGTCCTTGACCACCGCTATGTCGCCACGCCGTACTTTCAAACCCCACACCACTGACATCCGCGCTCGATTTCCCCAGGAAGCTGCCAAGATAACAACCAACAACAACTTGCTGCCGCTCGGCGCCCTGCTGCTGGCCGGCTCCATGTCGGCCCTGGCGCAACAGGAAACCAATGCGCCCGAAAAGACCCTCAAACCGGTGGTCATCAAGGAGCGCGCGGAAGAAGCCGAAGGCAAAGACACCGTGCGTGCCACGTCCACCAGCATCGGCAAGGGCAAACAGGAATTGCGCGACATCCCCCAGTCCATCACCGTGGTGACTGAAAAGCTCATGGAAGACCGCAACCAAAACACCATGAAGGAAGTACTGCACAACACGGCAGGCGTCACCTTCCAGGCGGCCGAAGGGGGCGAGGAAGACATTCGTCTGCGCGGTTTTTCCTTGGCCACCACGGGCGACATCTTCCTCGATGGCATGCGCGACCCCGCGTTTTATGACCGCGATACGTTCAACAACGACCGCATCGAACTGCTACGCGGCTCCGCGTCCATGCTGTTTGGCCGAGGGTCTACGGGCGGCGCTGCCAACCAGGTGAGCAAACAGGCACGCGCATTCAACGAGAATGAAGTCACCACCACGCTGGGCAGCTACAACTACAGCCGCGTCACCGGCGACTTCAACATCCAGACCGGTGAGGACGCCGGTTTGCGCATCAATGCCATGGCAACCAAGGCCGACAACAATGGCGCAGGCGCCAAGGTGGATAAAAAAGGCATTGCCACCAACTACCGCTTTGGCATCGGCACTGCAGACGAGTTTTCCGTCAGCCTGTATTCGCTGGAAAACAACAACGGCATGAATCTCGGTGTACCGTGGCTGCTGGCGGCGCCCGGCGCGTCGGAGCGCACCATGCTGAACGTGAATCCAGCCAACAACTATGGTTTGGCCAGCGACTACAACCACAGCAGCGCCAACCACCTGACGCTCAGCCACACCCACCGTTTTGCGGACGATAGCGAACTGAAGACCCAGGTGCGCGACGGCGTGTACACCCGCGACATGCGCACGGACACCCTGAGCTATGCAGCGGGCACCAACGCCACCAACGTCACTGGCTCCACCGTCTTGAACCATCAGAACAACAACGGCCGCAACAAGATTCAGGACTTCCACGGAACCTACGCACAGAGCGACTACAGCAACAAGTTCTCGGCCCTGGGCTACAAACACGAAATGCTGGCTGGCGTCGACATGGCACTGGAAGCCAAAAACAGTTACCTCCCCACAGGCACGTCCAGCAAGCCGTCCACCACGGTTGGCACTCCCAACACCGATGCCTCTTACAACGAAGCCGGCCGCCCTGTAGGAAAATCCGGGGCTTTCCAGGCAGACAACCTGGGCTTTTATGCACAGGATTTGGTACAGGTGGCCGAGCACTGGAAAGTGTTGGGAGGACTTCGCTATGACCGCATGCGCGGGACTTTCGCCAGTTTTGACCCGGTCACCGGCAAGATGACCGGCGCATTCGAACAGACGGTCGGAGACTGGAGCCAACGCGTCGGCGCGCTGTACCAACCCACCGAACTGAGTTCGTTCCATTTCTCCTACGGCACCTCGTTCAACACTTCGGCAGACACCTACTCCTATGCGGCGAACACCGTCAATGCCGATCCGGAACAGAGCCGCAATATTGAAATCGGTGCCAAACTCGATAGTGCGGACAAACAGTTCAGCACCCGTTGGGCGATATTCCATTCCACCAAGCTCAACGAGCGCAACACCGATCCCGATTCGGCAGCCACAACCCAATTGCTGTCCGGCCGGCGCAGCACGGCCGGTATCGAGCTGGACGTGACCGGCATGCTGACCAGCAAGTGGGAAATCTTTGGCTCCTACATGTGGATGCCCCACGCCCGGGTGGACGCCGCAGCCCCCTGCCCGGCCACCGGCACCTGCGCCCAGGCAGCCAATTCCACCAATGCCGAAGGTTCGCGCCCCGGCCTCACACCGGTGCACAGTGGTACGGTGTGGAACACCTACCAGTTGACGCCCGAATTCCGCTATGGTGGCGGCATCAACTTCCGCAGCGAAGAGTACGCCAACACCAGCCGCGACGTGCAGACACGCCCCTACGCCACGCTGGATTTGATGGCCGAATACAAGTTTTCTGAAAAGGTGACGCTCAAGGGCAACCTGATCAATGTGACCGACAAGCTGTATGCCGACTCCGTCTACAACGCCCACTACCTGCCGGGATCGGGCCGCAATTTGCAAGTGTCCATGAACGCCAAGTTCTAAACGCTGCTCCAATCCAAGACCACCATGCTTTTGCACCTGCCCAACATCCTGACACCCGAAGAAGTGTCCCAAGCCCAAGCCCTGCTGGCGGCAGCGCCCTGGGTGGACGGCCGCGCCGGTGCGGGCGAACAGGCGCGGCAGGTCAAGAACAACAAACAGTTGGACCACGACTGCGATGCCGCGCGCACCATCCGGGCGATGGTGCTGCGCGCGCTGGACCGCAGCCCGCTGTTCTTCTCGGCGGCGCTGCCCAAGAAAGTGTTCCCGCCGCGCTTGAACCGCTATGGTGGCGACAGCAATTTCTACGGCAACCACATTGATGGCGCAGTGCGCTACACGCCAGGCACCGCAGTGCGCGTGCGCACCGACGTGTCGTGCACGCTGTTCCTGTCCGACCCGCAGGACTACGATGGCGGCGAGCTGTGCATTGCCGACACCTATGGGGAACAAGCGGTCAAGCTCCCAGCGGGCCATATGGTGCTGTACCCCGGCACCAGCCTGCACCAGGTCAAGCCCGTCACGCGCGGTTACCGCCTGGCCTGCTTTTTCTGGATCGAGAGCATGGTGCGCAGCGATGAGCAACGCCGTATGCTGTATGAACTGGACATGAACCTGCTGGCGCTACGCCAGCGCCATGGCGAGAGCGACGAGACCACCGCACTCACCGGCATTTACCACAACCTGTTGCGCCACTGGGCCGACACCTGAACTGCTGGCAGACTTTGACACTATGGCAACCCTCTCTCCTCCTGCCAACGCCTCTTCCCGGTCTAAGGCCTTCCCCGGCCTGCACCGCAACACGGTCATCGTCCTGGGCGTGGTACTCCTGCATGTAGGCGCCCTGTGGGCCCTGCAAGCCGGCTTGCTGCGTCGCGTGGTGGATATGGTGGTGCCTGCGGAAATCCTGGTGGAAATAATGGCCCCTGCAGCACCGCCCCAGCCCCAGGTGCAAGCCAAGGCCCCGGCCGCCAAGCCCACGCCCCCCGCTCCGACACCGCCAGTGAAAACACTGCCTGCCCCGGCACCGCTGGCCATGGCCCCATCGGCCACCACAGCACCTGCCACACCGGCCGCCCCCACCGCAACCGCTGCAGCACCGACCACACCGCCGTCCACCGGCAGTGCGCCCAGCGCACCACCGGCACCGCCCAAGGTGGAGCTGCCTTCCACCGACGCCGACTACCTGAACAACCCCAAGCCGCCCTACCCGCCCCTGAGCAAGCGCCTGCGCGAGCAAGGCCGGGTCATCGTGCGGGTGCTGATTGGGGCCGACGGTGCAGCGCAGCAGGCCGACATCAAACAGTCCAGTGGCTTCGACCGGCTGGACCAGTCCGCCCGTACCACGGCGCTGAAATGGCGCTATGTACCCGGCAAACGGGGTGGCGTACCCGAAGCCATGTGGTTCAACGTACCTTTTGATTTTGTTCTCGAATAGTTTTTTTGGAGTAGTTATGGAATCGCAACTCGGACTCATCACCCTGTGGACCCAAGGCGACTGGGTCACCAAAGCTGTCGCGCTGCTGCTGCTAGGCATGTCCCTGGCCTCGTGGATGGTCATCCTGATCAAGGCGCTGGACATTTTCAAGTTCAAGGGCTTGGGGCAGCGCACTGAAATGTTCTGGCACAGCGAGGATTTCACCGCCGGCCTGGCCAGCTTGGGCGAACAGGCAGGCAACCCCTTTGTGCAACTGGCCAATGCCGGGCGTGAAGCCACGGCCCACCACCGCCACACCCAGACCCAGTTGCACGACACTCTGGACATCAGCGACTGGATCAGCCGCTCGCTGCGCAACTCGATCGATGACAGCACCGCACGCCTGCAGTCCGGCCTGGCCATCCTGGCCTCCGTCGGCTCCACCGCACCCTTCGTTGGCTTGTTCGGCACCGTCTGGGGCATCTACCACGCACTGATGGGCATTGGCGCCGCCGGCTCAGCCACCATCGACAAGGTGGCGGGCCCCATTGGCGAGGCGCTGATCATGACTGCACTGGGTCTGGCGGTGGCGATTCCTGCGGTGCTGGGCTACAACGCCCTGGTGCGCGGCAACAAGTCCATCCTGACCAAGCTCAACCGCTTTGCGCATGACCTGCACGCCTACTTTGTCACCGGTGCCCGCGTCGGCAACGGCAATGCAGACGGCAAAGTCGTTGCGATGAAGAAAGCTTGACAGGAAGGACGCAAGGAAACACCATGGCCTTCGGAAAGCAAGACGCCACCTCGGACGGCGATACCGAGGTGATGAACGAGATCAACATGACGCCCCTGGTGGACGTCATGCTGGTGCTCCTGATCATTTTCATCATCACCGTGCCGGTGATGAAGCACGCGGTCAATGTGGAGCTGCCCAGCGCCACCAGCCAGCCGCAGCATGCCAAGCCGGAGACCATCCAGCTCAGCGTGGATGCGCAAGGCAGCTACTACTGGAACCAGAACAAACTGGCCGACGGTGCCCTGCCCGCCATGCTGCAGGCCGAGGCTGCCAAAGAACCCCAGCCCGAGTTGCACATCCGCGGCGACAAGGCCGTGCGCTACGAGTTCGTGGCCCAGGCCATGGCGGCGGCGCAGCAGGCCGGACTGCGCAAGATCGGCTTCATCACCGAACCCAAGCCCTAGTCCTGTGACCCACCAGCCCGCATCGTTGATTGCAGGAGCGCCCGTGGCCCTCCCACAGCCTCCCGCAGCGCAGGACAACCCGGCGCGTGCGGGGCCGCTGCGCTCCAGCGACCTGCTGGGTGCGCAAGCGGCCGTGGAGATTGAGCACAACGGCCACGTCTACCGCCTGCAAAGTACGCGTGCAGGCAAGCTGATTCTCACCAAATAGGCATAAAAAAGGCTGCCAGCCCGCATGCAGCGTGCGCAGGCAGCTCTATTTTTAATAGCAGCTCAGAGGCCGATGGCGGCAATGCCGGCTTTGGCAATCTGGGCGTCCTCGCTGGATTTCACGCCGCTCACGCCCACGGCGCCCAGGCACTGGCCGTCCTTGAGGATGGCCACACCGCCCTCCAGCATGCCTTCCAACCCAGGGGCGCTCAGGAACGAGGTGCGTCCGCCGTTGATCATGTCCTCATAGACCTTGCTGTCGCGCCGCCCCATGGCCGCCGTGCGCGCCTTGCCCGGTGCAATGTGGGCGGAAATGGGGGCTGCGCCGTCCAGGCGCTGGAACCACAGCAGGTTGCCGCCGTCGTCGGCAATGGCAATGCTCACCGCCCAGTTGTTCTTCAGCGCCTCGGCTTCGGCAGCGGCGGCGATGGCTTTGACATCGGAAAATTCAAGTACGGATTTGGTTTTCATGGGGTATGGGTCTTGGAGTGGAGATGCAAAACACGAAGCATAGCGCCAGGACAGGCGGCCATTTGCACCCTCCACCGATAACAGCCTTTCATTCCTTGCGGCCAATCCCCTTGCATTTGGCCATGCGCCACTTGAATCGCCCTAGAATGGCCGCATCTGCAAGGTGCAGTTTTTGAAGGAGTCCCCACATGACCGACCGTTTTACCGCCCTACATACCGGCTACGTCCAAGACGTATCCGCCGAACAGCGCAACAAGGTGCTGCGCAATACCTACTGGCTGCTGGCATTGAGCCTGGTTCCCACGGTACTGGGGGCCTGGGTCGGCGTGGAAATGAACCTGGCCATGCTGTTCCGCAGCTTCCTGGGGATCGTGCTGTTCCTGGCGGGCGCCTTCGGCTTCATCTACGCCATCGAGAAGACCAAGAACTCCGCCACCGGCGTGCCGGTGCTGCTGGGCTTCACCTTCTTCATGGGCCTGATGCTCTCGCCCATGATCCAGGCCACGCTGGGCTTCAAAAACGGCCCGCAGCTCATCATGACCGCCTTTGCCGGCACTGCGGGCGTGTTCACGGCCATGGCCGCCCTGTCCAGCGTCATCAAACGCGACCTCTCGAACATGGGCCAGTTCCTGTTCGTGGGCCTGATCCTGCTGCTGATCGGCGGCCTCATCAATGCCTTCGTGGGCTCCAGCACCGGCATGATCGTGCTCTCGCTGCTGAGCATCGCCATCTTCAGCGCTTACATGCTGTATGACCTCAAGCGCATCGTGGACGGCGGTGAGACCAACTACATCAGCGCCACGCTGGCCCTGTACCTGGACATCATCAACGTGTTCCAGAACCTGCTGGCCCTGCTGGGCATCTTCGGCGGCGAACGCGACTGAGCCGCTGGCCAGCTGCAACACACCAGGGCCCAACCCCAGGGCCTTTGGACCAAAGGCTCCGCAAGGAGCCTTTTCTTTTGGGCAGACGGTAGGCGTGGCACTCAATCCGCTGCAAAATTTGCCGATAACCCTCCAACACCCCCTTGTTTTGTCCATGATTTCACGCCTGATCCTCCTCGCTGTGACCCTGCTGCTGGCCGGGTGTGACATCGCCGCCCTGCTGGCCGACCCCAAAGTGGCACAGCGTGAAGCCGATGCGCGGGCCATTGGCGCCGCCTGCCGCCACGGCCTGCGCTCCATCGAGGACTGCTACGCCCTCAACGACAAGGCCTCCAAGGCCTCCGTCTTTGCCGGCTGGAAAGACATGGACCAGTACATGCGTGACAACAAGGTGGAAGGCGTTCCGCCCAGCCTGCCCCGCCCCGCCGCCTCCGCCCCGCCCCCTGCCGAAGAAATCATCGACGACGGTACCAAGGGCAAGGGCAAATCCAAGGGTGACAAGGCCGCCACCGGCCACTAGGCGAACTAAATCAAGTCAAACACGGCAATGCTCTCCACATGCGCTGTGTGGGGGAACATATTGACCACACCCGCCGCAGAACAGCGGTAACCCGCCTCCTGCACCAGCACCCCGGCATCGCGTGCCAGCGTGGCCGGATTGCAGCTCACATAGACAATGCGCTTGGGAGGAGTCCAGTTGCCACGCAGTTCGGGGGATTGTTGCAAGGCCGCCAGGGCCTGCACCAGGGAGAACGCGCCCTCACGCGGCGGGTCCACCAGCCATTTGGCGGCAGCGCCGTCGCCGGTGAGCAGTTCCGGCGTCATCTCGAACAAGTTGCGCGCTACAAATTTCGTAGCTGCCAGCGCTCGCCCCTCGGGCGCCTGCGCCTGATTCAGTGCCAAATTTTCGCGCGAACGGGCGACCAGGGATTCGGCGCCCTCCACCCCCAGCACCTCACGTGCCTGCGTGGCCAGCGGCAGCGTGAAGTTGCCCAGGCCACAAAACCAGTCGATCACACGCTCGTTCTTTTGTACCTGCAGCAGGCCCAGCGCCTTTTGCACCAGCACGCGGTTGATGTGCGGGTTGACCTGGGTGAAATCGGTGGGGCGAAACGGCATGGTGATGCCAAACTGTGGCAGGCTGTAGGCAAGTTGGCCGGTCGCATGGCCGGGCAGCTCATCCAGCCGCACAATCGTGTCCGGCCCCTTGGCCTGCAGCCACCATTGCACACCGGGATGCTGCGCGGCAAACTGCCGCAGGCGCTGCAAATCGGCGTCACTCAGCGGGTGCATATGGCGCAGCACCAGCGCCGTGACTTCGGGTGCGGCCTGCGAATCGCCACCGGCCACGTCCCCCACCGCCAGCTCGATTTGCGGCAGCGATTCGACCGCATCCATGGACGCTATCAACGCACGCAAGGGCATCAGCATCGCACTCACGTGCGGCGCCAGCACCTGGCAGCTTTGCATGTCGGCCACATAGTGGCTCTTGCGTTCGTGGAAGCCAATCAGCACCGCGCCCTTCTTGCGCACAAAGCGCACCGACAGGCGCGCGCGGTAGCGGTAGCCCCACGCCGGACCTTCAATGGGGCGCAGCATGTTGTCGGCATGCACCTTGCCGATGTGCTGCAGGTTGTCTTCCAGCACCCGCTGCTTCACCGCCACCTGGGCGCCCACATGCAGGTGCTGCATCTTGCAGCCACCGCAGGTGTTCGGTTGCAGGCCAAAGTGCGGGCACGCGGGGCGCACGCGCTGGCTGGATTCCTGGTGGATCTCGGTCAACGTGCCCTTTTCGAAGCTGGCCTTGCTGCGGTGGATATTCGCGCTGACCACCTCAAACGGCAGCGCGCCTTCAATAAACACCACCTTGCCATCGGCCCGGTGGGCCACACCCTGGGCCTCCAGGTCCAGGGATTTCACGGCCAGCCAGCCTTCGGGCAGGGGCGATTCAGTCGGGGGGGGCGTCACAATTTCTTCAGTCATCCCTGAATTGTCTCAGGGAAGGGCACGCGCCCCGGCACGCTGGCGATTTACATTAAGAATTCGCGCTTGATGCCGCGGCGCATGATGTGGCGCTTGAGCTTTTGCAGGGCCTCGTTCTGCACCTGGCGCACCCGCTCGCGCGTGAGGCCCAGGCGCTGGCTCAGCACGTCCAGTGTCTCAGGGTCGCGGTCGTGCAGGCCGAAACGGCCTTCCAGCACCTCGCGCTCGCGCCCGGACAGCGTGGCGACCCAGGACTCCAGCAGGTGGTCCACCTCGCGCGCCTGGGTGGCGTCCTGCGGGTCCAGCGCCAGCGCATCGACCAGGCTGTCGCCCAGGGTCTGCTCGTCACCGGAATGGTCCAGCGAGGCGTCGAGCGACCGCGGGGCCTCGGCCATGGACAGCAAATCTGCAATGGCCGCGGGCTCGCGCCCCAGCAGGGCCGCGATGTCTTCGACGCGTATGCCTTCGGGCCGCTGCGCCACCAGCACCGCATCGTTCTCCAGTGCACGGCGCGCGCGCAGCACCTGCTGCACCTCGCGCACCACGTTGACCGGCAGGCGCACGGCGCGGCCCTGGTACATCAGTGCACGATCCACCGACTGGCGTATCCACCAGGTGGCGTAGGTGGAGAAACGAAAACCACGCTCGGGCTCGAACTTGTCGATGGCGTGCATCAACCCCAGATTGCCCTCTTCGATCAAGTCGGCCATGGGCACGCCGCGGCCCATATAGCCCTTGGCGATGCTGACCACCAGGCGCAGGTTGTGCTCGATCATGCTCTGGCGCGCGGCAAAGTCACCGGCCCGCGCGCGGGTGGCGGCTTCGAATTCTTCTTGCGGGGTGAACAGCTCGGTGCGGCGCACGCCGCGCAGGTAGACGGCCAGCGCATCGGCCGATTCATCGCTGCCCTGGGCTTCTTTGGCGAGCGCCTCCAGCACGGCGGGCGCTATCAATTCAATAGCTTCTTGCGCACTGTCCTCGGGGGCCAGGGCCGCATTGGGCATATGAACCTCCCCTGCCCTACCCGCCGTGGCAGCAGGGCTGTCCAGTCGGGGGATGCGGGGATGTTTCACGGGGAAGCTCCTATTTGGTCGGCAGGTACTTGGCCGGATCGACCGGCTTGCCTTGCCGGCGCACTTCAAAGTGCAGCTTGACCCGGTCGGCATCGCTGTTGCCCATTTCGGCTATTTTCTGCCCTTTTTTGACCGTCTGGTCTTCCTTGACCAAGAGACTCTGGTTATGGGCGTAGGCCGTCAGGTAGGTGTTGTTGTGTTTGAGAATGATCAGGTTGCCGTAGCCACGCAGGCCGGAGCCGGCATAGACCACCTTGCCGTCGGCCGCCGCCAACACCGCATCACCGGCTGCGCCACCAATGTCGATGCCCTTGTTCTTGACGTCATCAAATTCGGCCAGCACGGGCCCCTTGCCGGGCCAGATCCAGCCCAGGTCGTCGTCCCCGCCGGCCGCCACGGGGGCCACTGGCGGCGCAACGGGCGTGGACGCCGGTGTAGCCGGTGCCGAGGCCGCTTTGGCAGGCGCTGACGCAGCCGCAATAGGCGTGGTGGTGACGCTGCTGCTGGCCACCGGTTTGGCCACCGCCACGGTCTCGGCCGCGGGTGGCGCCACGCGTAGCACCTGGCCGACTTCGATCTTGTTGGGGTTGTCCAGCCCGTTCCAGCGTGCAATATCCTTGTGGCTCTGGCCGCTGTCCAGGCCGATGTGCATCAGCGTGTCGCCGGGTTTGACGGTGTAGTAGCCAGGCTTGCCAGCGTTTTCAAAGCCCGGGGGCTGCTTGACGGCCTGGGTGCGCGGGTCCAGGGCAGCGCTGGATTTGACGCTGGAGCCGCGGTCTTCCACGGGCGCACGGTTGAGCGGCTTGGAGCCGCAGGCGGACAGCAACAGAGCCACCGCCAGACACATGCACCACGAACCACGATTCAGCAAACCAGACATAAATACTTTCCTTCAAGCAACGCCTGATTTTAGAGGGACAAAATGCACCGGCTCCAGGATGGTCTGTCGGATGCCCTGCGGCGTTTTGTCCAGCACCAGCAGGGCCTGGCTGGCACTGCTACCGCCGGGCATGGCCACGGGTGCCACCAGGCGCCCGCCCATGGCCAACTGGTCTATCCAGGCCTGGGGCACGGCCTCGCCCCCGGCTGCGGAAATGATGGCGGCATAGGGCGCGCCCTTGGCATAACCGACCATGCCGTCGCCGAACAGCAAGTGCACATTGGGCAGACGCAGGTGGCGCAAATTCTCGCGCGCCTTGTCGTGCAGGCCGCGCAGGCGCTCGATGCTGTACACCTCGTCGGCCAACTGGCTCAGCACCGCAGCCTGGTAGCCGCAGCCGGTGCCGATTTCCAGCACGCGCCCGAGCTTGCCATGGGCCCCCACGGCCCCGCCCTGCAGCAGCAGTTCGGCCATGCGCGAGACCACGCCGGGCTTGGAAATCGTCTGCCCCAGCCCTATCGGCAGGCTGGTGTCCTCGTACGCCTGGTTGACCAAGGCACTGTCGACAAAGCGGTGGCGTTCGATGCTGCCCATGGCCTGCAACACGCGCGGATCGCTGACGCCCTGGCCCTGCAGCTTTTGCACCATGCGCATACGCACTGCACTCGAATCCATGCCCAGGCCCTGCGGCACGGCGGACACAGCCTTGGGTGCCGGCATAGCGGTTTTCGCGGGTGCGGCTACCGGCTTGGCATCCAGCCGTGCGGGAAAGGACGGGCGCTGCTTCGTCGTCATCGCGCTGCGCCCCCCGTTGCACCGGCCAGGCGCGCCGCAGTTTGCGCCCAATAGCCCAGACGGTTGTGGTCGGTCAAGTCGACCTGCAGCGGGGTCATGGCCATATGGCCTTGTGCAGTGGCGTGGAAATCGGTGCCATCGGCATCGTCCTTCGCCGGGCCGGCAGCGCCTATCCAGTACATGGTCTCGCCGCGCGGGCTGCGCTGCTGAATCACCTTCTCCGCCGCGTGGCGCTTACCCAGGCGGCACAGCTTCATGGGGCCTATGTCGGCAAAGGGCCGGTTCGGGATGTTCACATTGAGCAGCCAGGGTGTGGGCGTGATGAGCTGCTGCTGGTGCATGGAGAGCACCAGCTCGCGCGCCTTGCGGGCAGCACTGTCCAGATGCAGCCATTCTTTCTCCACCTGCGAAAAAGCAATCGCCGGGACGCCGAACAGAAAGCCCTCCATGGCCGCGCCCACCGTGCCGGAGTAGATGGTGTCGTCACCCATGTTGGCGCCGTTGTTGATGCCGGACACGACCAGGTCCGGGCGGTAGTCCAGCAGGCCGGACAAGGCGATGTGTACGCAGTCCGCCGGCGTGCCATTCACATAGCGAAAGCCGTTGCTGGCGCGGTGCACGTACAGCGGCGAATGCAGGGTCAGTGCGTTGGATTTGGCACTGTTGTTTTGCTCGGGGGCAATTACCTCCACCTCGGCCACATCTTTCAGGGCCTCGTAGAGCGCCACAATGCCGGGCGCCTGGTAACCGTCGTCGTTGGAAATCAGGATTTTCATATGTACAGGGAGTAGCCAGCCATTGTAGGTGGGGGCCCCATGCCCCTATGTCGCCCGTCGCGCGAGAGACAAAATCGCCTGGCCGACACCGGCAGCGGACCTATGATGTGCCAACTTATTCTGGAGACCTCCCATGCATGCTTGGCTATGTGAAAACCCCACCGGTATCGACGCCCTGGGCTGGAAAGAACTGCCCACGCCCCAGCCCAAAGCGGGTGAGGTACTGATCGAGATCAAGGCCGCCAGCCTGAACTTTCCCGACATCCTGATCGTGCAGAACAAGTACCAGATCAAGCCGCCCCTGCCCTTTGTGCCGGGCTCGGAATACGCCGGTGTGGTGCAGGCGGTGGGCGAAGGTGTGAGCCACCTGAAAGTCGGACAAGCCGTGGCCTGCCTCTCGGGCACGGGCGGATTTGCTACACATACCATAGCGCCTGCCGCACTGTGCATGCCGCTTCCAGTCGGATTTCCCATGGTGGATGCGGCCGCCTTTATCATGATCTACGCCACTTCGCACCATGCGCTGGTGGACCGGGCCCAGCTCAAGGCCGGTGAAACCGTGCTGGTGCTGGGTGCTGCCGGCGGCGTGGGCACCTCGGCCATCCAGATCGCCAAGGCCATGGGTGCCAGGGTGATTGCCGCCGCTTCCACGCAAGAGAAATGCGACCTGTGCAAGTCCATTGGCGCCGACGCCACCATCAACTACGCCACCGAAAACCTGCGCGACGCCATCAAGGCGCTAACCGACGGCAAAGGCCCGGACGTGATCTACGACCCCGTGGGCGGCGACTTTGCCGAGCCCGCGTTCCGCTCCATCGCCTGGCGCGGCCGTTACCTGGTGGTGGGCTTTGCCTCCGGCCCCATTCCGGCCCTGCCCTTCAACCTGGCACTGCTCAAGGGTGCGTCCATCGTGGGTGTTTTCTGGGGCGACTTTGCCAAGAAAGAGCCCAAGGCCAACGCCGCGATGATGATGGAGTTGGCCCAGTGGTACGGCCAGGGCAAGATCAAGCCCGTGATCGACCGCACCATGCCCATGGCAGAACTGAAAGCCGCCTACGCCCACATGGGCTCGCGCGGCGTCAAGGGCAAGCTGGTGATGGTGAATTAAGGCCCCCCACGCTCCGTCGCTACACGGGTCGCTGCCCCCCAAGGGGGCTAAGTCCGCTTGGGGCGGCCCGTCGCGGACTGGCCCTAGCTCAATTCACCCGGCGCCGAGTACCTGGACAACTCCAGGTAGTCGGCCTTTTTTTGTAAGTCTGCATCCGAGTCGTGGTAGCTCATGGCAATCGCGTTGAACTGCTCGTGGATGTCGAGAAACGCGTCCACCACGTCGGGGTCAAAGTGCTTGCCCTTGACGTGCTCGATCACCTTGACGGCCTCGGCGTGGGACATGGCTTCGCGGTAAATGCGCCGGCTGATCAGCGCGTCGTAAACGTCCGCCACGGCCATGAGCCGCGCCGGAATCGGGATCTGCTCCGCCACCAACCCTTGCGGATAACCACTGCCATCCCATTTTTCCTGGTGGCAGTGCGCAATCTCCATGGCCATGCTCAGGAACGGCACTTCCACCCCCAGCTCCTGCTCGGCCTGCGCAATCGCGTCCCGACCCAGCGTGGTGTGGGTTTTCATGATTTCAAATTCTTCCGCCGTGAGCTTGCCGGGCTTTTGCAGCACGCGGTCGGGAATGGCCACCTTGCCAATGTCGTGCAGCGGCGCCGCCTTGAACAGCAACGCGATGTTGGCCACCGTCAGGTAGTTCTTGAAACGCGGGTGATTGGACAGCTTCCAGCCCAGTGCCCGCACATAGAGTTGGGTGCGCCGAATGTGGTTGCCGGTGTCGGCATCGCGCGTTTCGGCCAGCAGGGCCATGGCCAAGATGGTTACATCCTGGACCGCATTGACTTCGCGGGTGCGGGCGGCGATTTCATTTTGCAGGAAGGCACTCCGGTCGGCCAGAAAGTCTGCGGCTCCCTTGAGTGCCAGATGGGTCTTGACGCGGGCCCGCAGGGTGGGCGGGCTCAAGGGTTTGGCAATGTAGTCTGCTGCCCCCGCAACAAACAGCGCATGGTCATCCACCGCCCCCACATCCAGCGTGAGCAGGATGACGGGGATCTGGCGCGTTTTGGTGTCGGTCTTGAGCGTGCGGCACAAGGCAAAGCCGTCCCCATCGGGCAGGGAGGAGGACAACAGGATCAGGTCCGGCGGCGTCTGCGACTGGGCGATGGCCAGCATCTCGGCGCCCGTGTCGGCACCCTGCACGCTGTAAAGATCCTCCAGCAAATGCTGCACCCACGCGTGGCTGCCCGGCGTGTTGTCCACGACCAGAATCAGCGGCTGCTTGGGATCGGCATCGCGGGGGTTTTTGACGGACTTCATCGTGGCGGCCAGCGGTCTTGCTGTAGCAGAACCTTACCTGTGTTGGGGTTAAAGGGGCTCCACACTTCACAAGCAAATTGGCCTGCAAGCCTTGTGGAATATGCCCTGACAGCTATCAATGATATAGCGAGTTGGCACATTGCCCAAATGTCACTGGAACCATAACCGTGCCGCACGTGGAACCATAACTGTGCCGCTGTAGCGCGACAGCAACACTTTCCCGAGATATCTGCCTTCTATCCAACAGCTCCCGGGTGTTGATTTCCGTTGAAAACTGATCCACTTCGAGCAGATATTTCCAGCCAAATTTGATCCACGTTGGCCCTACCCTGCTAGTTTTTAAAGCAGGGGGAATTTAGGAGTGATAGACGTGG
>JACXTT010003272.1_pt1 | contig 25110 bp, 14 predicted proteins | sample 9270951 | NCBI WGS metagenome assembly JACXTT01 (sample SAMN15532306, study PRJNA645909) | rock metagenome | isolation source: weathered quartz diorite | place: Puerto Rico | collected 2017-06-21
CATTTAAAATAAATTTTTCGATGTCGGCTTGTGCTATCCTTAACTCTTTATTAGTCGTAGCCAGTTCTTCATTAACGGAAGCCCATTCCTCATTTAGTGACGCAAGACTATCGTTAGCTGATGATAATTCGATATTGGCAATTTTTTGTTCATCTATATCAGTACTGGTACCAACCCATATCTTATTTTGTCCGTCAATGTCTTTGTGGACCGTAAAACGTGTAAGATGCCAGCGATAAACGCCATCACGACGCATGAATCTCTGTTCTAATTCCATTCCTTTCCCGCTCTGAACCGCACGTGGCCATTGTGCAGCAGCAATCGCACGATCGTCTGGATGCAGGATGTCCCAGATTTTACCCCTCAGTTCATCCAAACTATGGGTGCCGGTATAATCATACCATTGCTGATTATAGTAAGTTGCACGACCGTCCGGACCGGCGGTCCAGATTTTATGAGGTATGGCATCTGCTAAAAAACGAAATTGATATTCCGCCCTTTTTCGTGACCTAATCTCGTTCAAAGCTTCTTCATTCAACCGGGCATTTTCAAGTGACAATCCTATCAGACCGGCAAAATTTTTGGCAAATTCCAGATCGACTTCGTCAAAATGCCGATCTGGACAGGACGAAATAAAGTTTGCAACCCCTATTATCTTTTCTTTTTGATTTATTGGGACAATAATCACTGATTGCATTCCTATTTCGCGCACTGCCTTAAGCTGATTAGGATCGGTAACAATTGCAGAAATCATCTCATCCGTAACAATAGGAACAAAACCTGGTTCACCCGTTTTCAGAACTACTGCTGCACCGACATTGCCATTAGGGTCAGCGGGATAATTTTTCCGATATTGACGTGCCCACTCTATTTTATCCGGGTCCTTGTGTTTCAGAATTTGGAGTTCAAACTGCCCGTTTTTCACAATATCAATAGTAAACCAATCAGCAAACGTTGGAACAATAAGTTGCGCTATCTTTTCAAGGGCATTTTTTGTATCACGGGCAAGAGCCAATTCTTCTGAAGCTGAATTTAAATAAGCATAAAGCTTTTCCTTCTTTTTGAGGGCTGTGATATCTCTAATGAAAAGGTAAGTTAATGTACTGTTCTGAGTGCGGTAGACCCTGGAGCTCATCAACACCCATTTGATAGGTGCCAGGTCTATATTTAGTTTAAATTCACAATCTGTAATTTCCTCCAGCCGCACCAGTTTCCCTTCGTTGGTCTTGTCCGGATTAACATCAGAATAGAAACTAAACAATGATTGTCCGATGATGTCATGCTTATCCAACCCCATATAAGATGACGCAACGGTATTGATATAACGGATAATCCCATATATGTCTATTGCAAGCATACCTATGGCGCTATAATCGTATACCTGCTGAAGATCGGCATGTCCAGGTAAATATTGTTCAGTATGATGGTCAACTACCTTAGTCATTATATATAGAACAAAATAAATTTAATATTAACACCTCCATGCTACCAATATAAAAGTCGGTCTAATTGGCCGGAATAGTAAACCTGAAACATGTCCCTTTTCGCAGTTTACTTTCAATTGATATTTTGCCGCCATGCTGGGCAACAAAATCCTTTACCAGCAATAATCCTAAACCGGAACCCTGCTCCTGGTCGGTACCCGGGAGCGACGGCGTTCCTGTGCTGCCCAAAATGGTGTTTTTTGTTTTCTCTGTCATCCCTACACCAAAATCCTGAACACATACTTCTATCATTTTATCTGTTAGCTGAGCATCCACATTAATAATTCCGCTGCGCGGACTATATTTAATGGCATTAGTGACGATATTTTGCAATATTGAACGGAGCATGAGTGGATCGGCATTAACGAAAAGTTCATCCGGGATTTTGTTCTCGAATTTTACAGTTTTTTGAACCGCAGTCGGTTTAAGCAGATCAAGCGCTTCATTAATGGCCTCAGCAAGATGAATTTTATGAGGATTAAAGCTAGTTTTCTGCCGCTGCTTTTTGGCCCAGTCTACCAATTCATTTAGTTGTGATAATATCTTATTTGAAGTGCGATGAATAACCCCTGAAAGCATTTTCAGTTTTTTAGGGTCGATATTTTCAATTTCATCGTTTAATGTTTTGGATGACAACAAAAGCGATGTAAGCGGATTTCTCAAGTCGTGAGAAATAACTGATAGAAATTTATCCTTTGATAAATTCAGCTCTTTTAGTTCCTGATTAACCGTTTCAAGTTGGCTGGTCCGTTCCAATACCCGTTTTTCCAGATCGCGGTTCAGTGCGACGAGGTCTTCATTTATCAGCCGCAATTTTTCTTCCTGTTTCCGCAGTAGTTGATTCTTGCGGTGCAATTCAGCAAAAATGGCCACCTTGTACCGCAATAATTCGGGTTTGAATGGCTTTCTGATAAAATCAGCGGCCCCCGCCTTATATCCCCTGTACATGGATTCTTCCTCATAATCCTGGGCGGTAAAAAAGACGATGGGTATGTGCTTTAGTTTATCGCGCTGATAAATGAGCTCGGCCGTTTCATACCCATCCATAATAGGCATCTGAACATCCAGCAAGATCAAAGAAAAATCTTCTTCCTTTAAAAGTATGCGCAAGGCCTCCTTACCCGAAGTCGCCTTAAAAAAAATATACCCCTCATTTTCAAGAACGAGTTCCAATGATGTCAGATTATTCTCGTTATCGTCTACCAGAAGAACTTTTATATTATCATCAGGAGCTACAGCCATTCGCTAATTTTAAATCTTTGATGTGCTTATTTAATTAACCAAACACGCATTAGCGATAAAAGTTGATCAGTTTTTACAGGTTTTGTAATATAATCTGATGCACCTGATGCAATACATTTTTGCCGGTCGCCTATCATCGCCTTAGCAGTTACCGCTATTATCGGCAAATTCTTGTATTTAGGCTCCTTCCGTATGATCTGAATGGTTTCGTAACCATCCATCTCAGGCATCATGATATCCATCAGCACAATATCTACTTTCTTATCGCTGTTGAGTATTTCCAGTGCTTCACGTCCGCTTTCTGCAGTGATCACCTCGATATTAGAGCGTTCAAAAACAGCTGTTAAGGCGAACAGGTTACGCACGTCATCATCCACCACCAGCACCTTTTTCGAATCAAGCACATCATTATTGGTCCGTATGCCGTTGATGATATCCAGATTTTCCTGGCTGATATATTTCTTATCAACATGCAATAGGGTCAATATTTCCTCCAGCAAATAGGAATGTGAAGTGGCTGTTTTGGTAATGACCTTGTGATTCAAACGCTTTAATTGGATCAACTCATTTTGAGTAAAGTCCCTTGCTGAGTGAAGCAATATCGTAGTTTGTGGCTGCTTTAATGTATTGATTCTGTTAAGCAAATCAATACCATCCGCGTCAGGCAGTACAAAATCAAGGATAATACTTTCAACAGGTTCCTTTTTTAACAGCGTAAGTCCTTTTTTGGCAGTTGTTGCCCCCAGCACTTCTACTTTCTCGCTGCTAAGCATATCAGAAAGTCGTTGTAGTTCACCTTCATTATCTTCAATGATCAGTACTTTCTTCTTCGATTGTTCATTAAAGCGAATGATTCCAGAAATCAATTCGTCAAGTGAATTATTGGAAAGTGGCTTCAGGCTGAAACTCTTTGCACCTAATTTCAAAGCCATCACCTTATTATCCTCACCAGAAATGAGGTGAATAGGTATATGCCGTAAGTTGAGATCTGACTTCAGCAATTTGAGTATCTTCCAACCATTTGACTCCGGCATATTCACATCCAATGTGATAGCAATTGGATTATATTTCTGGATGCTGTCAAATATTTCGAGATAGCTGATGGCCACGATTACTTTCAGCCCGTAATCATGCGCTTTATCGATCACAATCTTGGTAAAGCGCAAATCGTCCTCAATGACCAGTAACACCTTATCTTCCGGCGAAATATTATGACGATCGTCGTCGATCACCAATTCGGCAGCTTCCAACAAATTGGTTCTCAAATGCGCGGCCGAATGAGGCTCTTTGACCTGGTAGGTACTATTTACCGGGGCTACCTCTTCCTTATATCTTAATGGCAGGTATAAAGTGAACACGCTTCCTTTGCCTAACTCGCTACCCACGGTAATTGTTCCACCCAACAGTTCGGCAAAACCTTTGCTTATAGAAAGGCCTAAACCGGTACCGCCGTATTTACGACTGGTTGAGCCTTCTGCCTGCTGAAATGCCTCAAAGATGATCCCCTGTGTATTCTTAGATATGCCGATACCCGTATCGGTAATAGAGAACGCTATCACTGCTTCTGCGCCCGGCAGCGGATTTTCCTGGTGTGACCCCGGCCTGAATATTTCCAGTTTTACACCACCTTTTTCAGTGAATTTGAATGCATTGGACAGCAGGTTTTTCAGAATCTGATTCAAACGTTGCATGTCTGTCTCCAGTACCTCCGGAAGCCCTTGTTCCAGGATAATCTCGAACTTCAGGTTTTTAGCTTCCGAGATCGGTTTAAATGTCGATTCGGCAAACGATGCAATTTCCCTGAAGTTAACCGGCATTACATCCGCAGATATCACACCTGATTCGATCTTAGACAGATCAAGAATATCGTTAATCAGCTGGATCAGGTCATCGCCGCAGGAGTGGATCGTTTTAGCGTATCTGCGTTGTTTTTCGGTTAAGTTACCTTCAGGATTTTCAAAAAGTTGTTGTGCCAGGATTAATAAACTATTCAGTGGCGTGCGCAACTCGTGAGACATGTTCGCCAGGAACTCTGATTTATATTTCGAAGTCAGTGTCAGCTGTTCCGCCTTTTCTTCCAATGAACGGCCTTTGTCGTGCAACTCGTCATTGGCGCGTCTTAACTCTTCCTGCTGCGCAGAAAGCTCGGTTGCCAGCGATTGTGATTGTTTCAACAATTCCTCAGTACGGGTATTGGTTTCGATGTTATTTAACACGATACCGATACTTTCCGTCAACTGATCGAGGAAGTCGATGTGCGTATCACTGAAATTCTCAAACGAGGCCAACTCGATTACCGCTTTTATATTATTTTCAAACAGAACCGGCAAGATCACCAGGTCTATTGGCGCCGCGCTGCCTATACCCGAACTGATCTGCAGGTATTCTGACGGAACATTCGATAGTCGGATGCGCTCCTTGTCGGTAGCGCACTGCCCTACCAGACCTTCGCTTAATTCAAATTCATTGTTGATGAGTTTGCGGTTCTTTTGTGCGTACCCGGCAAACAATTTCAGTTTGGGCTCTTCCGCAATCTCCTGTGCCAATATATAAAAGGCTCCATACTTTGCATTTACCAGTTCGGCCAATTCCGAAAGCACTTTGTTTGCAACAGCGTTCCGGTCGCGCTGGCCCTGAAGCATCTGCGCAAATTTCGCCAGGTTCGATTTCAACCAGTCCTGCTCGTGGTTGCGAAGCGTTGTCCCTTTCAGGTTGGCGATCATCTGGTTAATCGTATCTTTCAAAGCTTCCAGCTCACCTTTCGCTTCCACGCGGATGGTTCGGGTAAGGTCACCTTTGGTTACCGCGGATGCTACTTCGGAGATTGAACGCACCTGTACTGTTAAGTTTTGCGCTAACTGGTTTACGTTTTCTGTCAAATCCTTCCAGGTACCAGAAGCACCCGGTACACTAGCCTGGCCACCTAAACGCCCCTGCACGCCCACCTCACGTGCCACCGTGGTTACTTCGTCCGCAAACACCGCAAGCGTGTCAATCATCTCGTTGATGGTATCGGTCAGTTGGGCCACCTCACCTAATGCGTTGATGGATAGCCGCTGTTTCAGATTACCTTTTGCAATACCCGTGGCCACTTTAGCGATACCACGTATCTGACCAGTTAGGTTGGATGCCATTTGGTTTACTGAGTCCGTTAAGTCCTTCCAGGTACCCGCTACGCCCTTCACGTGCGCCTGGCCACCCAATTTACCTTCAGTACCTACTTCCCTGGCCACGCGCGTTACTTCGGATGCGAATGAGTTCAGCTGATCCACCATCGTGTTGATCGTATTCTTAAGGTCGAGGATCTCACCTTTTACGTCAATGATTACCGTTTTCGAAAGGTCACCGCTCGCAACCGCCTTCGTCACTTCGGCAATGTTACGTACCTGCGAGGTAAGATTTGACGACATCTGGTTCACAGAGTCGGTCAAGTCCTTCCAGGTACCACCCACACCAGGCACAAACGCCTGCCCGCCCAAGTTACCGTCTGTACCCACCTCACGTGCCACGCGCGTTACTTCGGATGCAAAACCGCGCAGCTGGTCAACCATCGTATTGATCGTTTCTTTTAGCTGCAGGATCTCGCCACGAACGTCAACCGTAATTTTCTTTGATAAGTCACCGTTTGCAATCGCGATGGATACATCAGCAATATTTCTAAGCTGTGCCGTCAGGTTACCAGCCATTTTATTTACCGAGTCGGTCAAGTCCTTCCAGGTACCATCAACGCCCGGTACGTTTGCCTGGCCACCCAACTGTCCCTCTGAACCCACCTCGCGAGCCACACGCGTTACTTCAGATGCAAAGCCACGCAGCTGATCCACCATCGTGTTGATCGTGTCCTTCAGCTCTAACAGCTCACCTTTGGCATTTACCGTGATCTTGCGCGAAAGGTCCCCCTTCGCTACCGCTGTGGTTACCTCCGCGATATTACGTACCTGCGACGTAAGGTTATCCGCCATTTTATTTACCGAGTCCGTCAAGTCTTTCCAGGTACCCGCTACTCCGGGCACGTTTGCCTGCCCCCCCAACTGACCCTCTGAACCTACTTCCCTCGCCACACGGGTTACTTCCGAACCAAATGAGTTGAGCTGATCCACCATCGTGTTGATCGTGTTCTTTAGCTCAAGCATTTCGCCTTGTACATCCACGGTGATCTTCTTGGACAAGTCGCCTTTGGCCACCGCTGTTGTCACCTCGGCAATATTACGCACCTGGCCTGTTAAGTTACCCGCCATTTGGTTTACTGAGTCTGTCAAGTCTTTCCAGGTACCGCCTACACCCGGTACGTTTGCCTGTCCGCCAAGCTGCCCTTCTGAACCTACTTCCCTCGCCACACGGGTTACCTCGAAAGAGAAGGAGTTCAGCTGGTCCACCATCGTATTGATCGTATTCTTCAGCTCCAGGAGCTCGCCTTTAGCATCTACTGTAATCTTTCGCGACAAGTCGCCTTTCGCTACCGCCGTGGTCACCCAGGCAATATTTCGCACCTGATCAGTCAAGTTGCTACCCATCTGGTTTACAGAGTCGGTCAGATCTTTCCAAACGCCACCGACACCCTTCACACGGGCCTGCCCGCCCAGTTTACCTTCGGTACCTACCTCCAGCGCCACGCGCGTTACTTCAGATGCAAACGAGTTCAGCTGATCCACCATTGTATTGATGGTCTTTTTCAGCTCAAGCATTTCCCCTTTCACGTCCACGGTAATCTTCTTGGATAAGTCGCCATTTGCTACCGCAGTGGTTACACCCGCTATGTTACGTACTTGGGATGTCAGGTTACCCGCCATACGGTTTACCGAGTCTGTCAAGTCCTTCCAGGTACCCGCGACGCCCGGCACTTTCGCCTGACCTCCCAGCTTACCTTCGGTACCTACTTCCAACGCCACACGGGTCACTTCAGAAGAGAATGAGTTGAGCTGATCCACCATTGTATTAATGGTATTCTTTAACTCCAATATTTCGCCCTTGGCCTCTACCGTGATCTTTCGGGAAAGGTCGCCCTTCGCCACTGCTGTAGTCACGGCAGCAACATTTCGTACCTGGGCTGTCAAGTTACCGGCCATCTGGTTTACCGAATCTGTTAGCTCGGCCCATACACCGGCAACACCTTTAATTTTTGCCTGTTCCCCCAACTTGCCTTCCGAACCTACCTGCCGTGCAACCCGGGTTACCTCCATCGAGAATAACCGCAATTTGGAAAGCATCTGGTTCGATTCTTTTGCGATACGGAGGAATTCGCCGCGTAGCGGGTGACCGCTTATTTCTAACGGTATTTGCTTCGACAAGTCGCCGTTTGCTACTGAGTTGATCATCCCTGCAATCTCCAGTGTTGGCGACGTAAGATCGGATATCAGATTATTTAGTGACGATACGCCATCAGCCCAATCGCCTCGCGCATCCGAAAGCTCGATACGCTTTGACAGATTTCCCTTCTTACCGATGGTTTTTTCAGCTTCAGATATCTCAGCCACCAGCCGCTGGTTCATGTCAATAATATCGTTCAGCACCTCGCATATCCTACCGTTTATACCGGCTTGGGTGACCGGCATCCGGGTATCAAGTTTTCCATTTTTGACTAGTGAGAGAACCCGTAAAAGTTCTTTCAAATCAAGAGAGCCTTCATGCAGTGCGCTCGAAATCTCATCCTGTTGCAGGAGTTCCTCTAGAATTTGATCTTTCATAGTTTTAGGTAATCAAAAAATTTCAGGTAGCTGTGATTGCTATATACAGCCTAAAAAAGATAATGTTTTAACTAATTCTTCAAATAAAATAAAGGTTAATTCACTTTCATTCAGGAGATGTTTTTCAAAAATATTTCTGGCACGATACTTATTAAACACCTCAAAACGATTTTCGCACGCCGCAACATTTTATCAATCAGGGGAAAATAAATTTCCGAAAAAAATCCCAAAAATCAAATATTAATTAATAGTTCATTTTCATTAAATGTTTGAAAGGGAAAAATGCCAGCACAAACGCATTCATTTTCTCTAATAAATTTAACTATTAATTATACAATTAATCAGGGAAAGAGGTCCGGCTAGAATACTATTGGAACGGAAATAAGATTTTCGATTAATATAGGAATATTACTTTATAATTTCAATGCAAACAACAAAACAAAATCATTCTTTAATAATTATGTATGTAAACTTTCTTGTGTGATGAAAAAAGACAGCAAACATTATAAGTTCATTAACAATGAAACAGATAATGTAATCTATTTTCTGTCGGTTCCCAAAAATAACCCCGACAATAAAAAAATATTGGAAGATACCAAGCATAAGCTGGCCATTCAAAACGGAATTTATATCGGTAGCATTTATTATATCGAGATTCCTGAAACGGAAATTGATGAATAAACTTCTCCCTAATTTATTTCACACCAAAATTTCTCTGCAATATGAGGATACCGATAGAACGTCAATCAATAAGGGTTTATCCCGATGCTAAACGTGTAATCGCCAGATTTTTTTTTAACGGCGAGCAAAGAGCAAAAGATATCATAGAACGCGTAATGAAGCTCAGTGAAGAGGAAGTATTTGCTATTATCTCGCCTTTGCTGCAAGAGTTTTCTAAACGGCACAGAAACATCACTAAAATATTATATCGGCATTGTAATCGTGTAAACCCTTGTATTGAAAGTGTTGGCTTTGACCCTCAGGAACTGACAAGCTATAGAAAATTGCTGATGGGATCGTATTTTACTCATGAATACTCCATCGAATCAGCCGCCTTTTTTAATCCATCTATCATTGAAGATCCCGATCAATCAGAACTGGAGGCCGGGCAAAAGCGGTTGATCATCAGTTTCAGAGCTGTTGGAGAAGGACATATCTCGTCTATTGCTTTTAGAAGAGCTATTATAGACAGGAATAGTAAAATAGAAGTGTTGCCAGTTGGTAATTATGTGGACGAAGCGGAGATCATACGCAACACTACCACTTTTGAAAAGAAGCTATTCTTCGAAAAAATAGTTACCGCCAGGATCGACCCTAAAACGGTAAAAGAACTCAAGGGACAATTGGATGAAAAATTTGATTATGATACTTTACAACGGACAATACTCGACCTGCAACACACCGGGATAAATGATGCAAAAAAGACGGAGTACGAGAAAATCCTCTGGTTGTCAGACTCCTATAGCAGCATTAGTTTCTCACTGGATACAGATATTTCAGACCGCGTGATATTTCCGATGTCGGAGCTTGAACGCAAAGGGATTGAGGATGCGCGTTTCGTTAAATTTAGTGATAATAGCGGCCCGGCTATTTACTATGCAACCTATACCGCTTTTGATGGCGCATTGATAATGCCGAAACTGTTGCAAACTACCGACTTTCATAATTTTAAGATCAGGCCACTTCATGGCAATGGCGCCCGTAACAAAAATCTGGCGCTGTTCCCTCGAAAAGTTAACGGCTACTACACCATGCTTTCGCGGATTGACGGCTGCAACAATTTTATTATGTACTCCAACAATATCAACCTTTGGGAAACCCCTATAAAACTGCAGAATCCCCTGCACCCATGGGAACTGGTTCAGATAGGAAACTGTGGCTCGCCGATAGAAACTGACCGGGGATGGCTGGTTATCACCCATGGTGTAGGGCCAATGAGAAGATATTGTCTTGGTGCGAGTCTGTTTAAGTTAGACGACCCCTCTGTAGAAATAGGCCGACTCAAGGAGCCGCTGCTTGTGCCTAACCAGGATGAACGCGAGGGTTATGTACCTAATGTGGTTTACTCCTGTGGTGGTATTATAAATAACGGAAAATTCATACTCCCGTATGGGCTTTCAGATTATTCCTCATCTTTTGCAATAATCGATTTGAATGCTTTATTAGATAAGGTGATCTCTGATCCGAGAATATAACCGGATCAGGGATCATTTATTACTTAAACATCAAACGGTCGTTACCTCTTAACTCGCCATTGGAGCCGGCTGGTTTGTTTTTGAAATTCTGCAATACAGTAAGATGCGATATCAAATAGGCTAGCACACTTTCTGCGCCCTGGTTTTTATTAACACCCATACGGTGCAAACCATCTGAACAGCCCTTGGTTTCGGGATCGTATAAAGGAATGCTAAGGGAATTTTCGCCAAGGAACCACTGATAAACTGAGAACATCTTTTCCAGGTATTGCGAATCTTCAGTAACCTCATACGCTTGACCATACATCAATACCATTGCCATCGTTTCTATCGCTTGCTGATCGTAAAAGGACATTTTGGCATCGCGGAAATACCAGTTTTCATTGCCAACCGGGTTCCAATAGTTGGATTTAAAAGTAAGTTCTTCCAAAAACCTCATTGATGTAAACGCTATATCAAAAACCTCCCTATTGCCGGTTATTGAAGCTGAATGCAATAGTGCCAATGGCTGAATTGCATTATCATAAGTAAGAAAGTCTTCAAACCAGCGCCATTCAGAATCGTGCGTTTTATGGAAAGCGTCTGTCATTTTTTGGGTCAAGTCGTCTAGCGTTTCTCTCAAGTGTTTCTCAGCCGGGTGCCGTCTCAGGTAATGAGAAATCCCAATTATGGTATTGCTAATACCCCGCAAATACTGCAGACCTCTAAAATGTGGTTCGGCTCTCCGGAATAATTCTTCGCCTAATTTACCATAAGAATCGTGTGGCGATTTATCAACCAGGTAACCCAGGGCCCAAACTGCTCGACCAAATGCATCTTCCGAGCCTTTATCATCCAAAAATCTTCTATCGTAACTCAAAAAATTCCTGAAGTAACCATCCTCATTTTGCATATATAGCAGAAAGCTTAAATAAGAGGGCATCAGTTTAATAGCATCTGCGCAATTCTGGTGATAGGCCATTAGTGACATTAAAAGAGCCCGTGCGTTATCGTCTACACAATAACCTTCCTTCCAATTTGGGACGCCATATGTGGCATGTTGGATGATACCTGTGCTGTCAGTGAGTAGTTTCACATAATCCAGGCTGAATTCGGGCATGATTTCAGGATCGATGATATGCCTGAGTAGTCGTTCATTTACATCCTGATTTTCTATTAAATCTTCGATAATATCGATGTAATTATTCCCTACTGTTGTCCATTTGAGGTGAATTCCATAATTGTAGGCCCGTTCTCTTATTTCGCGCAGATATGTAGGGGCCCCCAATAGTCCGATGATCGCTGAAGCCAGGCCTTTTTCGTCTTTAAAATTAAAAAGTCTACCGCGTCCATTCGATAATAACTCCCTGGCATGCCAATAAGGTGTGGCTACGACAGCAGCACCAGCCCTAACCGCATAACAAAGCGTGCCACTGGTGATCTGTGCTTCGTTCAGATAGGGTGAGACATAAATATCAGCAGCTGAAAGATAGTTCATCAGTTCTTCTTCGGAGACATAACGATTAATAAAAACTACATGATTTGTTACGTTCAATTCTTCTGCTAATTGTACGAGGTAATCCCGGTATTCCTCGCCCGAACTTTTTATTATTCCCGGATGCGTGGAACCTAAAATAACGTACACCACGTTCTTATGCTTTTCAATAATTTCAGGTAAAGCGCGTATCACTGTTTCCAGACCTTTATTCCTGTTGATTAAGCCAAAGGTCAATAACACTTTATGATCACTGAACAATTTGTCGAGCTTAAGTGGATTACCGGATAATATTTCTATGTCCGGAGCACCATGCTCTATGTAAGCAATTTTATTTGGAGGGATATTATATATCTGCTGCAGCAGCTGGATTGCATAAGTGCCCATCACCACAACTCTGTCAGAGTTTTTGGCGATACTCTGGATGGCTATCTTTTGCTGATTGGAAGGTCTTTCCAGTACGGTATGAAAAATAGTGATAAGCGGCTTTTTCAATTGATTGACCAACGATAGGATATATATACCTGCCTCTCCGCCAAATATCCCAAATTCATGCTGCAAAATGCAGATGTCGGCATCCCCATCGTTTATCGTATCCACTGCAGCGCGATAGTCGTCAGGCTCATTTTGCCTAATCACAAACTTCACCTCCGGCGCATAACTATAATCATCCAAACCTTCCGGATTTATAGCGACCACCGCCCCTCCTTCACCTGAATCTTCTTCATCAAAATTTGATCTTATAGCATTCATCAAATTCTTATTAAAAGAAGCTAACCCACACTCTCTTGGGGGATAGGTAGATATATATGTTATCTTCATTCTTAAGTATTAGTTTATACGATAACACTCCTAAGAAAATTAAGTTTAGTTAATTTCAGCTAAATCAAAGATTTTAAGGACGGTACGTATAAGAGAGTAAAGCGTTCTTACTTTTTGATCACTTTATCCTTTTAATTTTCCTGACATGGATTGGAAATGATATATTTCGGTCATGAAGAGCAACCGCCCGCCGGATTTAACCAAAAAACATTACAATGGCTAATGACCTCATACATACATTTGTAATTCCGGCCTATAAAGAATCGCCTTTTATTGAACAATGCATCCAGAGTTTGTTGGCACAATCAGCAAAAAGTGATATCATCATCACCACCTCTACCCCAACTGACTACACAAAAAAAATTGCAGCAAAATACAATCTACCCTATCATATAAATAATAAAAAAGGCATAGCCAACGACTGGAATTTTGCATTGTCAAAAGCTGTAACCCCATTGGCTACCATTGCCCACCAGGACGACATCTATGAGCCTGGTTATGCAGAAAGCGCGATCAAAGCCACTAACAAAAATGTATTGATCACTTTCACGGGGTACTACGATTGGGTGAATGATCAGCGCCGGTCGAAATCGCTAAACTATTTTGTAAAGAGAATTTTATTATTTCCTTTCCTCTTCAAACAGGAGATAAAGAGTAACTATTTCAAAAAACTAGTTCTAAAGTTTGGCGATCCCATCTGCTGCCCGGCAGTGACCTATAATCTCGAAGCACTAAACAACTTTAGCTTCTCCCATGATTTTACTGTTGCATTAGATTGGTACGCATGGTATGAGCTGGCCAACAGGAAAGGATCATTCGTTTATATTAATAAGAATTTAATGAACCACCGAATACATGAGGAATCCGAAACTACAGCTAAATTATCTGACGGCATCAGAGAACAGGAAGAGTTGAAAATGTTCCGGATGATGTGGGGCAAACGCATGGCGTCTTTTATGTCGTGGGTTTATACATTAGGCCACGCGGATAATAAAATTTAGGAATAGCATTATTTAGTTATTTTTGAAAAACGACCTGAGACCGTGCAACTCAAATCAACTACAACCACCAAATCGTCGACAAATATGATTGCCTTAGCTATTTTCTGGGTAATAGTTTATTGCCTGGCCACCGCCTTTTCCATTGTTCTGCTTGGCGACAGAGGTCTGATATCGGGCAATCTCTTTAGCCTGGACAATATTATTAAACTGGTATTTAACTGGAAGTTTATCCTTTCGATGTCACTGGCGGTCTTATCGCGATTATCATTTATCCTGATCAACAATACCTTGCTGAAGATTACCTATCTCGCTGATATTTCTACTACGCTCTCGGTATTTGTAACACTCACTTCCATCATCTTTATTGTGCTTGCTAATCACCTATTTCTAAAAGAAAGCCTGAACGTTAAGCAGGCCATCGGCGCCTTCATCGTGCTGACAGGTATATTTATCATGCTGAATAAATAAAGCTTATTTTTTCAACTGCGACTCGGCAAACTTCAGATTATTATTGGCTAAAGTATAACTTGGATTGATCGCAAGCGCTTTTTTGCATGCTTCAATAGCCTTATCCCACTGGGTTAACTTGATATATGCAGCTCCGATATTATTCCAGGCATCGGCATAGCCGGGTTTTAACTTTAGTGCCTGATCACATGCCTCGATGCATTTATTGTAATCGCCCCGGTTGTAATAATCAAGGCTTTGGTTCAGGTAATCTTCTGCAGTAACCGGGTTGGATACCTTGCCGGCGCTCTCCACCACTACCTTTTGATGTGTTTGCGATGCTTGCAGGCATTGCTGCGCAAACTTATCGCCCGGAATTATGGTTAAATATTGTTTTGCTGTTTTTCCAAGTTGATCCCAATAACCAAGCTGATTGTATATCTTTAATAGTAAACCCAATGCCATTTCTGAACCCGGATTTAACTGCAATGCTTTTTCAGCCTTTGCCTGCGCATCTGTTATTCTGCCTGCATCCAATAAAAAACGGGCGTAAAAGGTATATGATGTAAAATCGTCAGACGCCATAGAAATTGCTTTTTCGAAGTTTTCTTCCGCCTCGCTGTTTTTATGTTGTGCACCATACAGCACGCCCTCGTTAATGTACAGGTATGAATAAGTCGGCACAAACTTTTCGGCTTCTTTAAATTCTCCTTCGGCCTGTTGGTATTTGCCCTTATCCATCAACGCCAGACCATAATTCATCAACCCACGACCGTTTAACGGACTTTTAACGCTTACATCATGCCACAGCGATTCTTCATCATGCCAAACCTTGTTCCTATTATAAATTCCATAGGCATTCAAGCCCAGGATACAGAACAATAGTATAAACAGGTAAGAAAAATATTTTTTATTGTTTTCAAAAACAGGGCTATAACGTTTGATTAGTAACCCTGCGTAGGTGACCACGCTCAGCATCAAACCGATAAACGGAAAGTACATCCGGTGATCGTTAGTCACCTCGGCAAATGGGGCAAGTGAAGTGGGTAGTAACGCCACAGAGAACCAGATCAATCCGAAAGCTATAGGCTTGGTTTTTGCTTTTATGGAAGTTCGGATAATTGTTATCGCCAGGGCAACTACGAAAATGCACCCTATGATGATCCGCTCGTCAAACGAGTTATGGATCACTCCCCAATCTGAATCTGCAGTAAGATTAAACGGCAGAAAGAACGAGAGAAAATAATGTACCCAAACGTAGCTTTGGGTAAGCACATAGGGTATCAATGGATTGGAGATTCCCGGAACACTTTTGATCCTCGTTAAAGCGTAAACCTGTGTAACTCCAACCACAATTATCAGTGGTAGCATCTGCCATATCACCAATAGTATTGTTTTAAAATTTTTTGGTCTGAACAGGTCCCCAAAAGAAAGATCCTTTTCGAACAGCAGAATATAAAAGAAAAGAGTTATTACCAAACAAAGCACTGTTTCCTTGGCGAATACACCCAGGAAGGCAGGGATAACATACAGGAAGTATTTTCGCTTTGCCGGCCAGTTGATGTAAATCAAAAAGGATAACACAATCATAAACGTCGATAGCACATCCGAACGCGAAATGATATAGTTCAGCGTTTCGCCATTCACCACATGCAGGGCATACCATGCGGCAGCAGCTAACGCAAAGTACGGCACCCATTGCTCCGGGAAAGACTTACGCATAAGCACCTTGTACACGAAGTATAACAGAATACATAGAGCGATATGCCAGATAAATGTATCCAGTTGAAAATAGAACGGATAAAGCCCCCCGGCCAGCCAATAGTCTATAGCCAGAGTGGTGGTCACCAACGATCGTAAGCCCCAGTGCGTCGGCTCTGAACTGAACATCTTGGGGTCTGAAAAGAAAGCAGGAATGTTTTTCAGATCACGGATATAGGTATTGGTTACAATGGCATGCGAGTCATCGAAATGGAAGCCGTTATTAAAGTGGTTAGCGTAAGCAAATAATAAAAGTACAAAAGCACCTAAAGCCAGGTAGTAAATGTTTTTGTTGGAACTATTCATTCTATCTTTACTAGTTTATTGTGATGTCGGGTCTTACGCTGTTAATTCGCTTTTTAAAACAATGTTAAAAGTCTTAAATAAACAAACGCAATAAATATAGAAACTTTATGGCTGGAGTGAATTTAGTGTTGAGGAAAAAGTAGCTTCGACAGCAATTTTGATGAAAATTTATTTAGAGGTACATATTTTAGCCAAACTACATTAAATTTACGGGGCTAAAAAAGCATTCACCGTTCAGCATAAAGCCCTGATTACAATAAGCTAATATGAAGAGACTAACCTTACCAAGTGGTGTTATTGATACGATCTATGTTATTTTTGGGATACTTTTCTGCGGCTTTGCATTAAAAGGCTTTCTGGTTCCGAATAAATTTTTCGACGGCGGCGTTACCGGTATCTCCCTGCTTATCCACGAATTATATGAAGTGAATATCGCTTATGTGATCGTTGCGGTTAATATCCCGTTCATTATCATGGGCGCCATGCAGGTAAACAAAGCATTTGCCTACAAAACCTTTGCAGCAGTTTTGGGGCTCGGCTTGTGTTTACTTTATATGCCTTATCCTCAGGTCACTTCAGATAAATTATTGGTATCTATTTTCGGTGGTGTATTTATGGGTATCGGCGTTGGTTTATCCATTCGTGGTGGCTGTGCACTGGATGGCATCGAAGTACTGGCGCTTTATACCGGTCGGCGGATCAGTTTTACCATTAGCGAAATCATCCTGGGCATTAACATCGTTATCTTTCTTGTAGCCGCAATCAAATTAGGGCTGGAAACATCGCTCTACTCTATACTTACTTATTACGCCGCGTCGCGCACCAGCAATTTCGTTATCGAAGGCTTGGAGGAATATACCGGCGTGACCATCATTTCGGGCCATAGCGCCATTATTAAAGAAAAATTGGTAATGGAATTGGGCCGCGGTATTACCGTTTATAAAGGTGAACGCGGCTTTCTCAAACAAAGCTTCGACATCAGCCAGCCTGTTGATATCGTGTTTACTGTGGTGACCCGGATGGAAGTTCGCCGTTTAAAAAACCTTGTACACGAAATAGATGAAAAGGCTTTCATCTTTACCAGCACCATTAAGGAAGCTGCTGGCGGTGTGTTAAAACGCCGCGCAAGGCAGCACTAGTATTCGGTATCGAATAAAATCTCTATTTTTTTTTGATTCATAAACAACATAACTATCTGAATTCTTTATTTTTATAGCTATTTCTTACATTTATAGGAACAACTATAAACCTGTTCCTTTAGATGAAAAAGAGTTTACTCCTTATTGCGTTTTTATTGTGTTGCTACCTGACTGTTTTGGCTCAAAAGCTCAATATTGACAGCTTACGGCTACTAAAGGCGACGGAGCCGAATTTATCATAACACTAGCCACCAATCAGAACAATGGATAGCAAACAGGATAAATCGCTCACAGCAAGGCTCGCCAAACTTGAAAAAGAGTTGGTGCTAAAAAATCACGAACTGGAAATAGAAGCAGCCCTTGAACATGTGCGTTCCCGTACTATGGCCATGCAGCGAAGTGAGGAACTTTCTGAAACAGCTTATGTGCTTTATCAGCAATTTATAGCTTTGGGCGAAAAGCCTTTACAGATTACCATAGGCATCATTGATCCTGCCGGGCATATTGTGGAATTCTGGGGAACGGACCTTAAGGGTAACGAAACTAAACAAACAGCAGCCGGCTCCCTCGACGAGCCTTTCCTGTTGAAGAAAATGTTCGCGGCCTGGAAAATGAAAAAGAAGTCGGAAGTGATTGTGCTATCAGGCAATGAACTGGGCGGTTGGGTTAAATACCGTCAGCAAATAAGCAGCCTCACAGGCCGATCTGATGAATCGCAAGGTACCAGGTATATCCACTTTGGTTTTTTCTCAAAAGGCGCTATCAGCATCAGCGCAGATGAAAAATTACCAGAAGGAACTATCCATATCCTCGAAAGGTTTGCTTCAGTTTTTGATGGCACTTACACCCGCTTTCTTGATCTGCAAAAAGCAGAAGCGCAGGCAAGGGAAGGGCAAATTCAATTAGCATTGGAACGCGTAAGGGCACGAACAATGGCCATGCATAACAGCGACGAGTTGACAGATGTAGCAGCCCTATTATTCAAACAGGTTAGTGATTTAGGTATTAAAACCTGGACCACAGGTTTTAATGTATGGAGCGAAGACAATAATTCGTTTGTGGATTATATCACAAGTCCGCAAGGCGGGTTTATTGAGCCTTACACTGTGTATGCACCAGAAACTAAGCTTGCAAAAGAAGTTAGTGATGCAAGGAAGAACGGCGACGAGTTCCTTGTACAATATGCAGAGGGGGAAGTTCTTAAAGAAACTTATCTCGCGCTCAGTAAACTGGCAAAAAATAAACAATATGAAAAAATGTTGGAGGGCGGGTTTCAATTCCCTTCAAGGCAGGTGGATCATTTTGTATTTGGCTCTAAAGTCAGCCTGATGTTTATTACTTATGAACCGGTGCCGGAATTCCATGATGTTTTTAAGCGTTTCGGAAAAGTATTTGAACAAACCTATACCCGTTTCCTCGACCTGCAAAAAGCTGAAGCGCAAGCACGGGAAAGTCAAATCCAATTAGGACTTGAGCGGGTTCGGGCAGCGGCTATGGCCATGCACGATAGTAACGATGTAGGTATTGCTACCGCTTTAGTGTTTAGTGAATTATATAAACTGGGTATTACTACGATACGGTGCGGGGTGTGTATAATTAATGATGCATCCCGACAGATGGAGGTTTGGTCGGCCAATTCGTCGTTAGATGGACAAGTCAACCGGGGCGCCGGCAAGCTGGATATGACGGGACATCCTTTGTGGCTATATCTGTTGGATGCCTGGCGACAAAAAATACCTTCGTTCAGCTACGAGCTGAGGGGCAAGGAATTAGCGGATTACTACCAGGCTATAAAGAATGCACCAAATTATCAGGCGCCGGAAAACCTTAACCCGAATAAATTGCAGGAAGATAGCCAATATTGCAACTGCTATATATTTAACGAAGGATGTCTCTTCACTTTTACAACGGAGCCATTTTTGCCGGAAATTAGCCAGGTATTGGAAAAGTTTGTCGCGGTATTCGGCCTTACTTACCGCAGGTATCTTGATTTGACCAAAGCCGAAGCACAAGCCCGTGAAGCTCAGATCGAAGCCTCACTAGAACGCGTGCGCAGCAAGACCATGGCCATGCACAACAGCCAGGATGTGGCAGATACATCCGTCACTATGTTCCAGGAATTGGTTAAGCTGGGTGTCGAACCAACTGTACGTTGTGGAGTTAGTATCATCAGCAGTGTAAATGATCTGGAAGTATGGACAGCCTCGTTAAAAGACGATGGCAGTATTACGCTGGACATTGGCCGTTTAGATATGACGGCCCACCCATTGCTTATGCAGGTGTTTAGTGCATGGCAGAACAAGGAACCAAGTACCACATATGAACTGACCGGTGATGCCGTCAGAAGTTATTTCCAGGCCCTTAATGATGCGCCCGGTTATGCTTTTCAATATCCAATGGATTCTCTGCCGGAAAAATGGGGCATCAACGCTTTCTTTTTCCCGGAAGGTTGCCTGTTTGCATTTACGGGCGAACCCTTGTCCCTTGAAATGTCGCAGGTGTTTAAAAGGTTTGCCGGCGTATTTGGGCAAACTTATACCCGTTTCCTTGATTTACAGAAGGCGGAAGCGCAGGCAAAAGAGGCTCAAATTGAAGCTGCGCTGGAGCGTGTGCGTAGCCGCACCCTTGCTATGCAAAGATCAGACGAACTGGCTGAAACAGCGGTCGTGCTCTTCAGGCAGATGATTAGCCTCGGTATTGAACCTAATCGTTTGTACATAGGACTTACGCAGGAAGAAAATAATGAAATTGAATTCTGGATAACCGACGAAGATGGCTCAAAAGTGAGTAATATGTTTACCGGCGATGCCGACAAAAACGTATCGATGAAAAAGATGCATGATGCATGGAAGGCACATCAAAAGTCGATTGTTATTGATATGCATGGTGATGAACTGACAGAATATCTCCATTACCTTGGAGAAATATTGCACGTACCGTTTAAAGGCGGACTGGCGCAAAAACGCAGGGTAACATACATCTCCTTTTTTTCCAACGGCTTTATCGGCATGGCCTCGCCTGGTGATCAACCACAGGAAACCATCAATCTGCTTGATCGCTTTGCCTATGTATTCAACCTAACATATGCCCGTTTCAACGACCTTAAAATTGCAGAAAAACATGCAATACAAGCCGAGCAGGATCTGATAGAAATTAAGGCTGCTAAAAAACGAGCAGAAGATACTTTAACAGACCTGCGTGTCGCTCAAAAGCAATTAGTACAATCCGAAAAAATGGCGTCGCTGGGCGAATTGACCGCCGGTATTGCTCACGAGATCCAGAACCCACTCAACTTCGTCAATAACTTCTCGGAGGTAAGCGCCGAATTAATTGATGAAATGACAGAGGAACTGGATAAAGGCGACATTGAAGAAGTGAAAGCTATAGCTGGCGACATCCGGGATAATCTAGAGAAGATCCGCCATCATGGCAAACGGGCTGATGTAATTGTTAAGGGTATGCTGCAGCATAGTCGTAGCAGCAGCGGACAAAAAGAACCGACTGATCTTAATGTACTTGCTGACGAATACCTGCGCCTATCCTACCATGGCTTACGTGCCAAGGATAAGGCTTTTAATGCTGAGCTGGTGACCAATTTTGATAAGGATTTACCGAGGGTCAGTGTGGTTCCGCAAGACATGGGGCGCGTAATGCTAAACCTTATCAACAATGCCTTTTACGCTACCCAACAAAAACAAAAAATAGCCGGGCCAGATTACAAACCGACGGTGGAAGTAAACACACAGGTATCGGATGACCAGGTTTTGATCTCAGTAAAAGATAACGGGATTGGCATCCCCGAAAGCATCAAAGACAAAATATTGCAACCCTTTTTTACTACCAAGCCCACTGGCGAAGGGACAGGGCTGGGTTTATCGCTGAGCTATGATATTGTGGTAAAGGGCCATAACGGCAAAATAAATATTGAGAGCAAAGAAGGCGAAGGCTCAGAATTTATAATAGATTTGTCTTTAGTATAATTTTCAACCGGGCATTATCAATATAAAGAATGGATTTTTTTTATTTTCTTGCTGCTTTTCTGATCATACGGCGATTAAATAAATCGCTCAAATTTTCTATCCTATACCCCAAATGGAGAACCATGTTGTCTACCGCAACGTGGATTATCATCGCAGGTTATTGCGCAACCTTTGCATTGGAGGATGCCTATCAGAACCTAGTTGGATCGGCTATATTATTTGGCCTGGTATATTATGGAATAAAAGAGCGTGACTTTGCTGCACAGCGATCCTATCTTCTGGCCAATATTCCGCTGGCCGGAATGGGAGTGATCAATTTTTTCTTTCAATTCTTCTTTGACGGATTTTACGATGAGTATACAAAATTTTTTGGTTATGCCACGCTTATAGCCTTTGCCTGGATATTTGGTAAATGGGCAACTTCTAAAAAGCAGGAAGAAGAATTGCGCATCAGTACAGAGCGCCGGGCCGAACTAGAAGCATTGGTACAGGAACGTACCGTTGAAATCCAAAAACAAAAAGACGAGTTGCAGGAAACTTTGCATGAATTAAAGACTACACAGGCGCAATTGATCCAATCGGAAAAGATGGCATCATTAGGTGAACTGACAGCCGGGATCGCTCATGAAATACAAAACCCGCTGAACTTTGTGAACAACTTCTCAGAAGTCACCGCAGAATTGATTGAAGAAATGGAAGAGGAGCTTAGTAAAGGGGACAAAGAAGAAGCCATTGCCATCGCTGCCGATATCAAGCAGAACCTGGAAAAAATAATGCATCATGGTAAGCGTGCTGATGGAATAGTAAAGGGTATGTTGCAGCATAGTCGCGCAAGCAGCAATATAAAAGAACCCACGGACATTAATAAACTGGCCGATGAATACCTGCGCCTGGCTTACCACGGTTTGCGGGCAAAAGACAAATCCTTTAATGCTGATTTGATCACCCATTTTGCCGAAGGATTGCCGGAAGCCAATTTGGTACCGCAAGATATTGGCAGGGTATTGCTCAATTTGTTTAATAATGCTTTCTACGCCGTAAAAGAGAAGCAAAAAATGGCAGGTACAGCATTTAAACCGGTGGTTGAGGTAACAACGCTGTCAAAGGGGAAATCATTAGAAGTTACCGTCAAGGATAATGGTACCGGCATACCTGACGATGTAAAAGAGAAGATATTGCAACCATTCTTTACCACTAAACCAACCGGCGAAGGAACGGGCCTGGGCTTATCATTAAGTTATGATATTGTGGTAAAAGCGCACTCTGGTAAAATTGATGTCAAAAGTAAGCAAGGCGAGGGATCTGAGTTCAAAATAAGCTTACCCGTTTAAGTTTAATATCTATATTTAGCCATAAAATGAAAATACTTGTCGTTGATGACGAGGCTGATGTACAGCCGCTATTTTTACAAAGGTTTCGCAGGGAAATACGTGAGCATGAATTCGAGTTCGACTTTGCTTTATCAGGTGAAGACGCACTCAACTATTTACATGACAGGCATAGTGAGGTTGTATTGATATTATCCGATATTAACATGCCGGGTATGAGCGGGCTGGAATTGCTATCGCGCATAAGGCATGATTATGATATGCCCCCTCCAATGGTGATGATGATCACCGCTTATGGCGACGAGGAGAATCATCGCCAGGCTATGGAGCGCGGCGCCAACGATTTTTTAACAAAGCCCCTTGATTTTAACCTATTAAAAGAGAAACTTAAAACCTTGAGCAAATAATGGCCAAGATACTTGTTGTAGACGATGAGGCCGATTTAGAGGCCCTTGTAAAACAGAAGTTCAGAAGGAAGATTCGTGAGAACGTGTATGAGTTCGTTTTTGCGCAAAACGGAGAGGAGGCACTTCAGAAAGTAAGTGAGCACCCCGACCTGGACATCGTGTTATCGGACATTAATATGCCGGTGATGGATGGCCTTACCCTGTTGAGCCGTTTACCCGAGGCCAATCCTATTATAAAAGCGGTTGTTGTATCAGCTTATGGCGATATGCAGAATATCCGCACTGCAATGAACCGCGGTGCATTCGATTTTGTGTGCAAGCCGGTTGATTTTGACGATCTGGACGTAACAATGGAAAAAACCATCAATTACGTAAAACAACTGCAGGACACTATGCAAGCTATTAAGGAAAATAACATCCTTAAAATGTACGTGGATGATAATGTCCTGAACTTCATGTCGCACAAAGAATTTGAAAGTAGCCTGCTCAAAAACGAGTTAATGGATGCCACTGTAATGTTTATTGATGTTTGCGGATTTACGGCCATCACCGAGCACGTACAGGCCAATACTGTGGTAAACCTGCTGAATGGCTTATTTGATAAAATTGTGAAAGAGATCATTGCGCAGGGCGGACATGTAGATAAATTTATGGGTGACGCAGTAATGGCTGTTTACCGCGGCGATTATCACCTTGACAGAGCTATCGATACTGCTCTTGCTATAAAAACCGAGCTGGCAAAAACGGAGCCGATCACAACCGGTAAGAGGGAATTTAAACCAGATGTCTCCATCGGTATTAACTCCGGCGAAATGGTATCGGGCAACATCGGCTCGGCCTCACTTAGAAGATTAGACTATACCGTAATAGGCGATTCAGTAAATGTAGCACAAAGGCTCCAGTCTGTTGCCAAGGCTGGCCAGGTATTAATTACAGAACAGGTATACCAAAAAATAAAGGAATCATTCCGCTGTGAGATCAACGGTGAGTTCACGCTTAAGAACAAAGAAAAGGCTGTTGTTACTTACTCAGTTATTGAATAGGGTTCCGAAATTATTAACGATACTCTTGCATAGCTAACGCCAATACATAGAGCATTACCAGGCTATTGGCGGTTAGCCCTAATATATGCACCCGTATTTTTTCGAATGTAGCAGTCTTGTGTTTTGCAAAGTCGGCAGCAAAAAGGATTGCGCCTATTATTAAAGTGAAAAACTCAATTATAAATGGCACAGGTGGTGTATGACTATCGGTAAACCCGCTTACCATGCCTGCCCAAATAGATAGCACAAAGAATAAAATATAAAAAACGGAATAAATAATTTCTTTACGGGACATTCAGGAATAACATATTGGTACCGCAAAATAAAAAAAATAGATCGTATTTATATAATCTGATTCGAGATTATTGAATGATCAGTCTTCTTTATATCAATATATTATTTCATCTCATAAATGTTATTACTGCGGTCAGTATCCGGCAATTGATTATCAGGATCCAGCACCACTTGTTTAATTTTAGAGATTGAATTATACCTGAATACCCACTTTGGACCATGCTGCCAAATTTCTACCGGTAGCTTAATGGTTTGTACTTTGCCATTCTCTTCGGTGATCTTTGCAACAACAGGCAAAGCCATCTCGCGCAGGTTTTCAACAGTGATTAGCGCTCCTGACGCCGGATCATTTTTCACGTACTTTACATCGGTAACGGCCTGGTCAATATTCCAGGTAGTATAAAACGACTCCTTCCAGAAACAATTAAGGTCCTCTCCCGCTGCATCGTTCATAGTGCGGAAGAAATCGTACGGTTGTGGATGTCTGTATGCCCAGCGATTGA
>JACXTT010003273.1_pt1 | contig 25105 bp, 19 predicted proteins | sample 9270951 | NCBI WGS metagenome assembly JACXTT01 (sample SAMN15532306, study PRJNA645909) | rock metagenome | isolation source: weathered quartz diorite | place: Puerto Rico | collected 2017-06-21
GCACAGCGCAAAACCGGTGATTTTCGCGCCGGGCGGCCGCCAAAGCCGCCCCAGCAGATCTTGCCGCAGGCCGCCATTTTTTGTTCTGCTTCAACCGGCCCCACCGCGCCCAGGTCTCGAAACATTTTTGTCCGGTTCCCGCCCAAAACCTTACAAGACGCAAGACGGCGGCCGCCCTTCGATGAAGTAAGACCAGGCAAAATTTTTGTGCAATTAATCGGAGCCGCCAGCGCCTCTTCAGAGCCCGGCCCAGCGCCGCAACGCAAAGCAGAAGTAAGATCGGCGCGAATCCGAAAGGCCGGTGAAGCGCCAAAGCCTGGCCGCGGCCGAGCCCTTTCGCCGCAACGCGCACGTTCCGTTGATAATCCAGCCGTGACATTCGCGTGGACTGGTTTTAAATTCGGCGAGGTCCGGATTCCGGACAGGCCAAATCGGGGAGTGCCGTTACATGCGCAACTTAGCCAACAGCCGGTCCGAGCTGGAGCGCTAGGATGCCCGCCAGCGGAGCAGCAACACAACGCGAGTTCGAATCGCAGGAGTTTTGGGACGATCTGCTTACGTTTATAGAAGCGGGAAGTGTCGTCCCGGTCGTCGGTCCAGAACTTCACACGGTCGTCACCAATGCCCAGGAAGTGCCGCTCTATCGCGCAATCGCAGAGCGGCTGTTGCACAAATACGGACTCCGAGGCTGCGAAGCGCGCAACACCGGTCAGAACACCGGAAATCAAGTCATTCTTGGACCGCATCGTGAGCTGCATGACGCGGTCAACGCCCTGATAGAGGATGGGCGGCGGAGAGTCGTCGACTTCCACCGGCCGGTCTACGATGCGCTTCGCGACTTAGTCCCAGATGGCGCGAAGATTCCAACCGCACTGTCCGAATTGGCCCAAATCACCGATTTTAATCTGTTTGTAACGACGACGTTCGATGATCTGCTGAAGCGCGCGATCGACTCGGCCCGGCCCGACAGCGGACAGATCCAGCCGATCGCTTACGCACCCAATCTGCCCGGCAACAGGCAGCACGACCTCCCCGAATTGTGGTCTCCCAGCAATCCGTGCGTGTTTCATCTGTTCGGTCAGGCATCGCCCTTTTCGTTCTTTGCGATCGGCGAGGAGGATGTGCTCGAATATATGTACAATCTTCAAACGAGACATGGCCGGTGCCCCGATCGCATGCTCGCCAAACTCCGGGAGTGCCATCTGTTACTCATCGGGTGCGATTTTGCCGATTGGTTGAGCCGCTTTTTCATTCGTCTTTCAAACCAAGAGCGGCTTTCGAGCAGCGAGCGCAACACGAAGGAGTTTCTCGTCGGCGGCGCGGCTATCCAGGATAAAAGTCTGACGCTGTTTCTGGAACGCTACAGCCGCAATTCACGACTCTATGCCGGCGGCGATGCTGCCAGCTTCGTCTCCGAGCTGCTCCAGCGTTGGCTCGAGCGGCGCCCTCCAAGCCTACAAACAGCGGCAGCCATCCCAGTGCCTTTGCCGCCGGCTGGCCCCGGCAATGTTTTTGTGAGTTATGCGCGGCAAGACATTGCGGCGGCGGAACGAATCCATTCTGAACTCAAAGGACTCGGCGCCGGCGTCCCGTGGATCGATAAACTCAACATAGACCCTGGCGACGAGTGGGAATGGAGAATATCCGGCGCTATCAAAAACTGCGATCTTTTTCTGGCGCTGGTGTCTGCCAACACGGAAAGGCGGCGGGAAGGAGTCTTTCGCACAGAGTGGGAAAACGCCCTTGAACGAAAAAAGCGTATCTTTGGAAGATTCATTATCCCTGTAATCATCGACAAAGAATGGAGCGGAAAGGCCGGGGATTATGAAACTCTGCCGGAGAAGTTCTACGGTCTAGATTTCTCGCACGCACCGGCGGGTTACATTGATGAACATTTGCGCAACATTATAAAGGATGAATTGCGCAAGCTGCGACGGGCCGGGAAAACATGACCGCGCAAACAGCCAGCGGCTTGGATGACCAAAACCCTTGGCCAGGCTTGGGCGAGTTCGGCGAGTTCGACAAGGACTTTTTCAACGGGCGCGGTCTCGAAACTGCACATTTGCTTCGCCTCGTAAACGACGCGCCGCTCACCGTACTGTTCGGACTTTCGGGGCTTGGCAAAACATCGCTGCTGCTTGCTGGTCTTGCGCCTCGCCTTCGCGCGCAAAACAAGCTGCCGGTTTACGTGCATTTGCGGCTAGACCCCCATGACGCCCAGCAACTTATCGAACAGGCTTTTAGCAAATTTCGGGAAGAGCTCGAAAAGCAGGAGGTCGACCATCCGGCGGTCCAGCCTGGCGAATCGCTCTGGGAATATCTTCATCGCTCCGAATTGGAGCTATGGAGCAAGACCAACCAGTTGCTTACGCCGGTCTTCATCTTCGACCAGTTCGAAGAGATGTTCACGATCGGCGGGGTGAACGCTGATGCGGTGGAACGTTTTCGCGACGATCTCGCGGACCTTGTCGAAAACCTCGTTCCCACGGTTGTGGCAGAGCAACATGAGCAGGATGACTCCGATGTTTCGTTGCTCGACCTTCAGGCGCGCCGGTCAAAAGTGGTGCTCAGCTTTCGCGAAGACTTTCTAGCGGACACGGAGAACTGGCGCGAGGCCATCCCGTCGCTTTCACGAAACCGGTTGCGCCTGGAGACCATGGATGGAGATCAAGCGTTTGAAGCTGTAAAAAAGACCGGAGACCGGCTCGTCGATAGCGACACCGCCTTGGCGATCGTGAGGTGGGTTGCCGCTGCGCGCGCTAAACTTGGCGGTAAGGACAGAGCGGGCGACGCGGTGCCAAATGGTGAAACGAGCGACCTGTCGCAGCTAAAGATAGAGCCAGCGTTGCTGAGCCTCATCTGCACTAAGCTGAACGAACGGCGTAAGCTAGCTCAAAAGCCCACGATCGATCAAAGCCTGCTTAGCGGAAACGCAAATGAAATTGTCAAAGAATTTTACGAAGAGAGCGTGAGCAAACTTCCTCGCGCGCGCCGCTTCGTCGAAGAGGAACTGATCACGGAAGGCGGCTTTCGAAATACTTTTCCCTACGACGACGCCATCACACATAATTATCTCTCCCCCGAGCAATTGGAGGAGCTCGTCAAACGCCGTCTCCTACGGAAGGAACCCCACCTTGGCACCGATCGAATCGAGTTAATTCATGACCGGCTGACGGACGTGGTACGCGAGTCTCGCGACGCGCGAAGGAAGGCGGAGGAGGAGGCAAGAAAGCGCGAAGAGGAGGCGAACCAAAAGGCGCGCAAGCTTAGAAGGCGTTTGTGGATCGCGGCCCTTGGCGTTTTATTCATACTCGGTATTTCAGTTTTGTATTATTTTATTAGAGAAACCCATCTACGAGATGCAGACGCAAAACATAAAGACGCGCTCCGAATTGCGCTCCAAGGGGGGGCCTTTGACCTAGCATTGAACGAACTTTCCGATGCGCTGTCTGAATTTGAGACGTGGAGGGGGGAACAGAGCGCGATTATTCGGGTGAGGGTGGACCAAGGGAAAATTTACGCTCTCAGCAACAAAAACGACCTAGCTGAGCAAGGTTTAAACCGAGCGCGTAAAGATGCAGAAGGCGAGCCGGCTCTGCGCGCCGAAGAAGCGGTCGCGCTAGAGTCTATAGCCTCATTTCACGAGGGACTCGGTCATGTGGAGACCGCAATTGCGGAATATGATAGCGCCATTCGTGAATACGAGGCTATAGGAGATTTTGCATCGGTCGCGCGAATCCTGGAAGGGAAAGCAAACCGCGAGGAGAAGGAACAGGAGTTCGAGCTGGCGAACGCCGACTACAGGCACGCTCTCAAAGACTATCAAATTTCGAAGGACACGATCGGCATGACGCGGACCAGCGAGGCCACTAAACGCACGGCGATTTGGGGATACCTTGTCGATTTGAACAGCGGACGGGTCTCTTACACACATGGCAGCCGTTACACGATTGGCCGGGATGTTCTCGAAGAGGGGCTTAAAAACGATCTAAGTTTTCCCAACCGGGTTGTATCTCGCCACCATTTGGAGATCGCGGAAAAAGGGCCTTTAATCGAGGATTATCGCAGCCTAAATGGTTCCACGATTGATGCCGAATGGTTACCTTACGCACAGCCCCAATCGCTCCAGGACGGGGACATCATCACGCTGGCCAACACGGAGGTTTTGCAGTTCACGAAAACCAAGCCGGAGCCGCCCAACGTACCTTCTAACCCATGGGCCATCTTCATTGACGGCACCAGCAAAAGAGCTTCCTATCTCACTGAAACCCTATATTCGGTCATGGTGACATCATCGGGCTTGACAGTCCAAAAGGGGGGCGACCCGTCTGCGGTTTTGAAGATTCCACGCCCAGAAAATAATAAGGCCCCCGAGGTGATCAGCGCGGACGATCGCTGGGCCGTCTGTGTCCAAGGAAAAGTGGGCGACTATAAATTCCCGCAAGCCTATCTCAAACCTGACCAAATGAATTACCTTTTCGATTATCCCGCGCGGTTGGTCGAAAAGAAAAAGTCCACTGGTTCAGAGCGAGCCGTTAAAAAGCCCTCCGGTGAAAAGCAAATTGAATGCGAAGGGCCGTCGTTCCAGATCGTGCCGCTGTTCGCGCAAGAGGAACCTCGCTGATAATCGTGCAACGCCTTTGCGTAGTGCTGCCCCGACGCGGGCCCGCGTGTACTCAACGCAAGTCCGTCAGGACGACGGAATTGTCGGAGCCAATGACTTTGGTGCGCACCAAAAGATCGCCGTCGAACCAGAGCTCGCGCTCAGAGTTGCGCGGCTGGTGTCGGTTACGCGCCCGTGACGAGCAGGATCTTGCCCACATGCGCGGAGGACTCCATCAGCTCATGCGCATCACGTGCCTTCTCAAGCGGAAAGGCCGCGTGAATATAGGGCTTAACCAAATCCTTTTCCAACAGTGGCCAAATTTTGCCGCGAAGCGCAGAGGCGATTTCGGCCTTCTGTTCGACGCTCCTTGCGCGTAAAGTCGAGCCGGTTACGGTTAGGCGGCGCAGCATGATTGGACGCATATCGAATTTCTCGGCGAACGGCGATTGCAAAAAGCCGATTTGCACAAGGCGGCCTTCGAACGCCATCACCGACAAATTGCGTTGCAAATATGGGCCCCCCACCATGTCGAGCACGACATCGACACCGCCTTTACCAGCGATTTTCTTGACCTCTTCCACAAAATCCTGGGTTTTGTAGTCGATCGCGAAATCTGCTCCGAGCGTCTTGCAGAAGGCGCATTTCGCGCTCGAACCGGCGGTCGCGATGACGCGCGCGCCAAATTGCCTGGCGAGTTGAATTGCGGTCGAGCCGATGCCGCTCGATCCGCCATGGACAAGCAAGGTCTCTCCCGGCGCGAGCCTTCCGCGGGTAAAAACATTATCGAAACCGGTAAAATAGGTTTCCGGAAGGCCCGCCGCTTCGACCACGCTCAACTTTCCCGGAACCGGCAGGCAAAGCGAGGCATGGGCAAGCGCATATTCGGCATAGCCGCCAGATCCGACGAGAGCGCAAACCTCGGCACCTTCGCAAGGCTCGCTCACCCGCTCCCCAAGGCCGACGACACGGCCGGCGATTTCGAGGCCTGGAACGGCACTCTCCCCCGGCGGCGGAGGATAGACGCCTTGGCGTTGCAGGCAATCGGGGCGGTTAACGCCAGCCGCGACAACTTCGATCAAAACCTGGCCGGGGCCAGGCTCGGGGATTTCTGCCTCGCCTATTCTTATAACGTCAGGCCCGCCGTGGCCCTCAAAATAGGCCTGCCGCATCCTGCGCATGATTTTGTTGCCTTGCTTCATCGAAAAAACTAGGGGCGTTGCGCCCTTACGCGGGCTTTATGAAGAAATAAGCGGTCAGCGCAATGCCGGCCACCACCACAAAACTTTTTACGATCTGGGCCGGCACGCGGCGCGCGGCATGCAGCCCCGCGAAGCCTCCGGCCAACGCGCCCGCGGCTACGATGGCCGTCCACTGCCAATGGACGGCGCCGGCAATCACGAATGTCACCGTCGCCGAGGCGTTCATGAGGGTTGCAAGAAGGATTTTTAGGCTGTTCATCAAAAAAATGTCGCGCAACCCAAAAAAGGTCAGCGCGGCGAGCATCAAAATGCCGATGCCGCCGCCGAAATAACCGCCATAGATTGCGATCGCCCATTGAACAAGAAAGATCCCCCTCTCGCTCAGGGCGAGTTTTTTCGCATCCGCCAGCAAAAAATTGCCGCCCGCAAAGACGAGCGTGGCGAAGAGAATAAGCCAAGGGACGATGCGGCTGAAGACGGTTTGCGGGGTAAGCAAGAGCAGAAGGCCGCCCAAAATGCCGCCAAAAAGGCTGATCGCCGAAAGAACCGGCACATTGATGGCTTTGCCGCCCGAAGCTTTGCGAAGACCGTCGCGGGCGGCGAAGCTTGTTGCGAACTGGGCCGGGAATAGAGCGACCGTGTTCGAGGCATTGGCCTCGACTGCCGGCAATCCCGCGGCGATGAGGGCGGGGAAGGTCAGAAAAGACCCGCCCCCGGCGATGGCGTTGATGAAGCCCGCCGCAAAAGCCGCGACCATCACAAGCACGAACATCATCGGTTTCCGGCGTCCAGCGTGTGCATAGACGAGCTTAAACTGTGCCCCGCAAAACACTTACGCGTCACATGAGAATAGAAATATATCTTGAAGTCAGCAGGAATGGTACTTACTTGCTGGGGAGCCACCGGACTGGCAGCGCGGTAGCCGCGCTCGATCGTTCAACCAAACTCGTCTATTTAAAACCTTGCCGTAAAGTTATTCACCCGAGCAGGCACTGCCCATGGTCCCGAATTCGGCGGCCAAAACAAAGTTTCAAGAAGAGCTCGACGCCTATTGGATGCCGTTTACCGCCAATCGCGCGTTCAAGCAAAACCCCCGACTTTTCAATTATGCAAGGGAGATGCACTATTACACTCCCGAGGGCCGCTCCGTCATCGACGGCATGGCGGGTCTTTGGGGCGCCAATGCCGGGCACCGCCGCGTGCCTATTGTCGAAGCCGTCCGGGTCCAAGCGGGCGAACTGGATTTCGCCCCGGCGTTTCAATTCGGCCATCCTAAAGCGTTTTTGCTGGCCCGGCGGATCGCGGCTCTGGCCCCCGGCGATTTGAACCGCGTGTTCTTCACCAATTCCGGATCCGAGGCGGTGGAAACCGCTTTGAAGATTGCCCTCGCCTATCACAATCTGCGCGGCGAAGGCGCCCGCCAAAAATTCATCGGCCGCGAGCGCGATTTTCACGGCGGAGGTTTCGGCGGCATGGCGATTGGCGGCATCGGCGAAGACCGGAAACTCTTCGGCACGCTCATTCCCGGCATCGCGCATCTTCCTTCAACCTACGATCACGGGAAGCAGGCCTTCACCAGGGGCGAGCCGCAATGGGGAGCACATCTCGCGGAAGAGCTCGAGAGACTCGTCAATTTGCACGACGGATCGACGATTGCCGCGGTGATAATCAAGCCGGTGCCCCTGACAAGCGGCGTGCTGCCGCCCCCCGCGGGCTATCTCAAGCGGTTGCGGGAGATCTGCGACAGTTACGACATTTTGCTCATTTTCGACGAATTTTCGAGCGGCTTCGGCCGCCTCGGCCAGGCATTCGCGGCCAATGTCCATGACGTGGTTCCGGATATGATCTGCTTCGCGAATGGCGTCACATCCGGCATGGTGCCCATGGGCGGGGTCATCGTCCGCGAAAAGGTCTATGCGGAATTCATGGACGGCCCGGAGCATGCGACCGAATTGCGGCACGGCTGCGCTTTTTCGGGCCACCCCTTGGCTTGCGCCGCGGGCCTCGCCGCGCTCGATATTTACGAACAAGAACGGCTCTTCGCGCGGGTTCACCTTCTCGAGCATGTGCTGGCCAACGCCGTCCATGGCCTGCGCGGCCTCCCCAATGTCCACGACATCCGCAATGCCGGGCTCAACGCGGCAATCGATCTTTGGCCAAAGCCGGGCGCCCGCGGCATGCGGGGTTTCGCCGCCATGGATTACGCCTTCCGCGAATGCGATCTGCTTCTGCGCGCCACAGGCGACACGCTCATTCTCGCCCCGCCGCTGATCGTTAGCGAAGCGCAAATCGGCGAGATCGTCGAAAAAACCGCGCAGGCAATCAAGGCCGTGGCGTAAAGCGCGATGTCCGCCACGCGGTGACGAGCGCGGGAAATGTCAGAAAGGCCCCGCCGCCGGCCACGGCATTGATGAAGTCCGCCCTAAATGCCGCGAGCGCAACAAATCATCGCTTGCAATTCCTGCGGCATTATGCCATAGCCCAAATGGGTCAAACTAGACTGTAGATTGCGGCAAAACTGTGGTTTGAGCTTATTGACAGGTTATCCGCCGGGAAATGGCTGATTTGACCCGGCGAATGCCCTGCACGCAGAATACAACAAGCATTTTCCGCGAACTCTCACGAATTTCCAACTTTTGACGGGAATTTCCTGGTTCGGCGGAGGCGCCCATGACGATCATTGCCCGCAATGGGCTCATATTCCAAACCGACCTCGATGCCTTTTGGACGCCGTTTGCTTCTAATCCGGGACAGAACGGGAGCCCTAGCGTCGTCAGCCGCGCGAGCGACATGCATTATTACACCCCTGACGGGCGCGCCATCCTCGACGCCACTGCGGGTGCTTTCTGCGCGAACGCCGGACATTGCCGCGCCCCCATCGTCAACGCCATAAAAGCGCAAGCCGCCGAGCTCGAACTTGCGCCCTTTCGCTTCACCCATCCAAGCGCTATTGCCCTGGCAAACCGGATCGCGGCGGTGGCGCCAAGCGACCTGACCCATGTGTATTTCACCAATTCAAGTTCCGAGGCAGTCGAGACCGCGCTGAAAATTGCCATCGCTTACCACAATCTTCGTGGCGAAGGCGCCCGCCAGAGGCTGATCGGACGCGAGTCTGCCTATCACGGCGCGGGCTTTGCGGGAACAGCAGTCGGCGGCACCGCCGGACACCGGAAACTCTTCGGCACGGTTTTCGCCGGAGTCGATCATCTTCCTTCGACCTACGACCGAGACAAGCAGGCTTTTACGCAAGGCGAGCCGGAATGGGGGGCGCATCTTGCCGAGGACCTTGAAAGAATTGTCGCCGTGCATGATTGCTCGACCATCGCGGCGGTGATCGTCGAACCTGCGGTTAGCGCAACCGACGTTCTGCCGCCCCCCATAGGCTATCTGAAGCGGCTCAGATCAATCTGCGACAAATATGACATTCTGCTGATTTTTGACGGATCCAAAAGCGCCTTTGGCCGCCTCGGTTATGCCTTCGCTGCCGAGCGCTATGACGTGCTGCCCGACATGACCACATTCGGCAGTAGCGTAGCCTCGGGCATGGTGCCAATTGGCGGCGTTATTGTACGGGACAAGATTCACAACACCTTCGTGCGGGGCCCGGACGATACGGTCGTTTTAGATCAAGGCTATCCCATTTCCGCCCACCCCGTGGCGTGCGCCGCTGGTCTCGCCGCGCTCGACCTCTACGAGAGAGAAGACCTTTTCGCGCGAGCGTTGCGACTTGAGCCCATTTGGGCCGACGCCGTGCACGGCTTGAAAGGGTTGCCCACTCTCCTCGATATCCGCAGCGTGGGTCTCAGCGCCGCGATCGACCTCGCGCCCAAGCCCGACGCCCGCGGCAAACGCGGTTTTGCGGCGATGGATCGTGCGTTCCGCGACTTCGATCTTCTCCTGCACGCCGCAGGCGACACGCTTATTTTGATGCCGCCGTTAATCGTCGGCGAGGCGCAAGTCGGCGAGATCGTGGACAAGACCGCGCAGGCGATCAAAGCCGTGGCGTGATTCAAGGTTTGGCCAAAGTGACCTCGCGGCATGCTGTGTTCTATAGAAACTCTTTGCTGTCATGTGTATTGGAGTTTCAAGGATAGCAGGCGGTTGCCGACAGCGGTATTGTCCATTGCTTCACACCTGCGATGAGCACATAGTTCAGCGTTCCGCTGACCTGATGGCCGCAAGACGGAGTTGCCGCCGAAAACGCCGGGCTGCTCGGGCCCTGATAAAGCGATTGGGCATAGTTCTGAGCAGCCGTGGCGGAGCCGCACTGGCTCGCATTGACAGAATAGCAGCGCGCCGCGCCTTCCACCGCATAATGCAAGCTTGATGCCGCGAAGACCGCGACGCAGGCAGAAAGGATGCCGACAAAGAGCATGATGAAAGGCGGCAACACCAAGGCGGCTTCCACCGCCGCCGACCCGCTCTCGCATGAAAAAAGCGTCAGTTTCCTTCCTCTCGCCATCGCTCAGCCCAACCTCATCCAGCTCGTCTTGTTAATGGAAGTCCAGCCAAGGGTGCCCATCACGGTGATGCCCGAGAATAAGGGTTGATATGGATAGGTCACTTGCACCTGGAGGTAGTCGCCGGGACTTTCGCTGGGCTTCCCCGCGCCGGAGCAGTCTGACGGCTTGCTGGACACGCCGCTCATGTACTGCAGAGCATTCGACGCGTTGACGCAATAGTAGCCTTCGGCCGGATACCCCGATGAAAGGGAGACGGACGTTCCAAGCGAGGTGCTTTGGATCGCCGATGTGACCGCCGCATTCAGCCCCGGACAATTTTGGGTCGCAGGCAACATGGAGCTTTGGTCGCTGCAGGTTTTCCAGGCTGCCTGCACGCCGACGTCGGCGGCATGTTCCACTTCCATCCGCCGGTAAATGTAATAACCGAGATCGACCGCGTTCATCAGCCCAAGAGCAAGCAGCAGCGAAGTTAACGCGAATTCGACCCCTGCAAGGCCCTGGGCGGCGGCGGCGAAGGCGCGGAGCTTTTCGTGAACCGCCGCGATCCGCATTCTCCTTTTGGCCATTGCTGTTTCCCGCAGCTAAAGTCAGTTCACCAAAGTCCCGCGGCTTCCGCCCATCGGAAGGGACAGCCCAGCAGAGGTACATTGATCATTGTTTGGGAAGATGCTGCCGAGGGCGGCCGCAAAGGTGCCGACCACCATCCCAAAGCACCGCAGACCGTTGGTCGCCTTGTTGACCGCCCCGGCCAATGCAACGACGGAATTCGGCAGATAGACCATGCCGCTGATCTTCCAGGCGGGTCCAACGCCGAGCGAGGAAAGGTTGACACCGACGGTCAAAACTGGGTCATGATAGATGGCGATGCCGCTCCACGGACCCGAGGTTGGCGCGGCGATGTCCAATGTTCCGCCGCCGGTCGGAACGTGCGTTACGCCCAATAGGCTGTTGGAGCCGGTAAACACGATCGTCAGGCCCGAACCGCTTGCGGTCTGCAACGTGTGGCCGTTGGTATCGAGCTTGCCGTTCTCGATCACCAGAACGGCGTTGCTCGGGGCGTTGATTGTCGTATCGCCGGTCAATTGCAGATCGCCGCAGATGATGGTGTTGCCGCTCAGAGTTTTGCTGCCGGTCCATTGGTTCGAGGCCGGAAGCGGCGGACTAAGCAGCAGAACAGGTTCTTGGTGATAAACGCCGCCGCATGGGTCCGCGGGAATGTTTGAGGCGCGCCCGGAATAAGGATCGGCGACGATCGGCTTGTTGGAATATCCCTTGATGCCGCAGCCGAGGTTGGCTCCGTGCGCGTCGACGACATTGGAATTGAGATTGGTGAGGAGGCAGATCGCGTTGCTGTCCGAGATGGCATTGCAGCCGTTCAGATTTGCAACGACCGCCCCTGTGACGCCGACCACCGGGCCGACTAAAGGGAAATTCGCGAGCGCCAGGATGCAATAGGAATAGGCTTTTTTGGTCGTCGCCACGGACGAAGCGGAAAGGGCGCTCATGCCCGTGCCGTTGACGGTTACGTTGCCGGCATAACCGGCAATCTGCGACAAAAACAGCGGGACCTTGTCCGATACGGTGACGGTATAGCAATTCGCACTGCATCCAGAGGCGGTGGCTGGATTGCCGACCTGAACCGTTACGTTTCCCGAACCGTCGGTAAATCCCAAACGCGCCGCGACCGCCTTGGCTTCGGCAGCGTAGCTGGTGCTCGCGTTTGTGGCCGCGGCGATGGCAGCGGCATCGGCCGCGGCCTGCATCGAGCGCTTATGCATGTACCAGTAGGACGTCTCGGCCGCGAGACCCATCGTTCCGACAAGGACCGGCAGGGCGAGCGCAACGAGCAGCACGGCGACGCCGCGCTGGTCGTGATAAAATGCACGCAAGCTCCTGCTCTCGCCGGGCTGCGGTTGAATCGGAAGAATGCGCGGACGGCCAGAAAGCATAGATCGTAAACATTGGCGATATTGATGAGTGAACAAAGACATTTTTACTTTTACTCTATAACTAATACCGAATCCCGGAAAGAATGAGCCGGGACCCCGCTCGTCATGGCCGGTCCCCGGGTTGAACCCGGGGATGACCCGGCCATCCATACTCCCACGGTGAGAGTCTGGATGCCCGGATCAAGTCCGGGCATGACGGCACGAGTCATTCACAATGACATGGTATAAGCTGTACGATACTAAATAGTCCGCAACGTTGACATAATAGATCGTCATTACACTGAAGATTATAATTACAATTCGATGCTTTTCTCGAAGAATGTGCGGGTGACGCTAAAGATTAGTTGACCAGGTGCTCCTCTGTGCCGAGTCCGGCGGAGTAACCCGGCCGTCCTGATTTCGTCGTACCGCCTTGGTCATGAAAATCCCGCCCCCGCGCATTGAATCTGAGCGAGCGAGCCGTCACGGCAAGACGGCTCTCTCCGCTGCGAGACTCGTTGACCGCGCCGCCCAAAGCGGCTTCGTCAACCTAATCTCATAAAGTTCGTCTTGCTGATGGAAGAGATGCCAAGCCTGCTCATGACGGTCAGCCCGGGAAAAATCGGCTGATAAGGCGTGGTCACCTGCACGAGTATGTAATCGCCTGGGGTCGCGCTCGCGTTTCCCGCGGCGGAGCAGGTCGCTTGCTTTCCCGTGGCAGAGCAATTTGCCGGCGCGGTGGAGGACAGACTGCCGACGCATTGCAAAAGATTTGAGGCATTGACGCAATAGTCGCCTTCCTCGGGATATCCCATTGCGAGGGTGATCGCGGCGCCGAGGGACGTGCCTTGAATGGCCGCCGTCACCGCGCTGTTCAGCCCCGGACAATTTTGCGTTGCCGGCAAATACGAACTTTGACTACTGCAGCTTTTCCAGGCTGCCTGCGCGCCGGCGTCGGCGGCGTATTCGACTTGCATCCGCCGGTAGATGTAATTGCCGACGTCGATCGCATTCAGGAGCCCGCCCGCGAGCACCAGCCCCGTGACCGCAAGTTCAACCGCTACGGCGCCCCTCGCATCGGTAGCGAACCGGCGGAAGCTTTTGCGGGCAGTTGCCGCCGCCGTAAAATTGCGCCTCGCCGCGCCTCGCACCGGCATCAGTTCACCAATGTTCCTCTGTGTCCGCTCAGCGCCTGCGGAAGGGTGAGCCCGGCGGAGGAGCATTGCGTGTCGTTTGCAAAAATGTCGCCGGTGCCGTTGATCGTGATATTGTCGACGACCAACCCGAAGCACGAGGCGCCATTGCTCGACTTGTTGACCGCGCCGCTGAAAGTGACGCTTGCATGCGGCAGATAGACGAGACCGGTGATGTTCCACGTTGGACTGTTGCCGGCGGCCGAGAAATCGATATTGGCCGACACGGTCAGCTTTGGATCCTGGTAGATCGCAATGCCGCTCCACACCCCTGAGGTTGGCGCCGTGATGTCCAATGTGCCGCCGCCGGTCGGGGTTTGGGTGTAGCCCGCAACATTGGTGCCGGTGAAGACGATCGTCAGGCCCGAATTGGCTGCCGTCTGCAGCGTGTAAGAGCCGGTATCGAGCTGGCCGTTTTCGATGACGAGAACGGCGTTGCTTGTGGCGTTGATCGTCGTATTGCCGGTCAACTGCACATCGCCGCACTTTATGACGTCGCCGCTCCAGGTCAGGCTCCCGCTCAACTGGTTCGACGCTGGAAGCGGGGAATCTTTCTTTTTTTGAGGCTCCTGCGGATAGGAGCTGCAGGTATTCGTGGGAATGTTGGAGGCGAGCCCGGAATAGGGATCTGTGACTGTGGGCACGTTGGAATTTTGGACGATTCCGCAGCCGCTGTTGGTGCCATGCGCGTCACCGATGCTGGCGCCGAGGTTGTGGCCGTTACAGGTCGCGGTCGTGTTGGACATGACGTCGCAGCCGTTCAGATTGGCTTTCGGCGCGCCGTTCGAGGTAATGCCCTCAGCGCCGCTCGCCGCCAGCGCCAAGATGCAATAGGGATAGCCGGGAATTAGGACACTCGTGGTGACGGCTGTCGCAGACATGGCCGTCGAGCCCGATTTACCAGGGTCACCAGTATAGCCGACTACCTTCGACAGGAACAGCGGGACCTTGTCGGACACGATAACGACATAACAATTGGTCTGGCAGCCGGCGGCGGTGCCCGGGTTGGTTGCAGAGACCGTGATATTTCCCGAGCCATTGGTAAATCCGTATTGCGTCGCGACCGCAGCCGCTTCGGCCGCATAGGTTGAACTCGCATTCGTGGCAGCGGCGATGGCTGCGGCATCGGCCGCGTTCTGCATCGAGCGCTTGTGCATGTACCAGTAGGAAGTCTCCGCCGCGAGGCCCATCGTTCCAATAAGCGCCGGCAGGGCGAGCGCGACGAGCAGCACGGCGACGCCGCGCCGGTCGCGAGAAAATCGGCAGAGGCGGCTTTGCAACGCAGTTAAATGGCGCCGGAAGCGTCGAAGAAATAACGTAGCCATCGAATTAATTTTTTTACCTCCCTTGAATATAGTCCGAGCCTAGGACGCCGCGGCCCACTCTACTGATCGTTGGGGCAAGGCGGATTGCTCCACTGCCAGCCATCGCCTGATTTGAAGGGGCAGCACACCCAGTCTGGCTGGGCGCATCCGGTGTAATCCATGCAGGTGTTCGTGACCCAGCCCGGCGCGCAATTTGGCGCGTCGTCGGCTATTGCGAGCGACGGCAGCGCGAGCGACGCGACGATAGATAGGAGCAAGATTCGCATGATAGTTTTCCTTGTCAAAATGAAACTGATTAGAAACTGCCTAGAAGCAACGGAACAGGCTAATATCCGCCGCCCTAACAATTGACTCGTCATTGCTTGGAGCGGAGCGGCGATGCGATCCAGAATGCGCTTGCGACTCCTGGATTGTTTCGCTTCGCTCGCAATGACGGCCTGCCCTAACAACAGGACATGATTTTCGGCGGTTGGGATAAGGATAAATTTACGCATCCTGCAGCCAATTTATTGAGATAAATCCTGTCCCAGCTCGCCAGGCTGGCACAGTAATATTATACACGCAGGGTTTAATCCTTGCGTAAGGCAATAGCTGGAATTTGATGGACTTTTGGAAAGGTTATATCTTGTAGCGGTGCCCGGGCGCGACGATCGTCGCGCCCCGGCCAAGCGTCAGCAGCAAGCTTTGGGCCGCGGCTTAAACCACGGCCTGGAGCCGTTTCGTCAAGTCGTGCCGGGGGGAAGTAACCGGGGCGACGACAATGAGGACCCGACCTGATTGAAGAGCGATACCAATTCGGAATAGGTGTTCGTGGAGGAGGTGCAGGCGGAACTCCCGCTTTGGGTATCGGAGTAAAACATGGCCGAGGTGGAGGCGATTTGTTGCATCGCCTGGCACGCAGTGATTGCCGGTGAATCAGTGGTGCAGCTTCCACTCGTCGGCGCGCCATAGGCCAGCGAATAGACCTTTGTGCCGGCGGCGGTCGCGGCTGCGGCGGCGGTGATCCCCTCGTGGCATTGATTGGAAGCTTTTCCAGAAGGCACGACGCTGGAGACGGCGTTCGCGTCGCCATCGCTGAGGAACATGATCACCTTCTGCACGCCCGACCGTCCATTGGTCGTGAGAGCCGTTTGCGCCGCGGTAATCACATCGGCGTAAAAGGTGTGCACGCCGCCCACCGCGGAAAGCCCGGCCGTGCAGCCGGAGGCGCCTCCCCCAAGAGCGATCACGAGATTGGAGCTGGTGTTGAGCGAGGCCGCCGTATCGGATGTCTTGTAATCGCTCGAAAGGCCGATGATCTGGTATTGGGGCGAGGCATTGTACGCGAGGATCGTCGGCTGCGTGCTCGAGCTGCAATCGTAATCCTTGGAAGCGGTCGAACTTGAAACGCCGGGAAAGACCATCAGGCCGACATGCACCAGAGAGGGTTTGAATTGCTGGAGCAGCGTCCGCGCCCCGGCCTCCGCGCAAATCACTCTGGTGGCGCCCGAAATCGAGCAGCTGCTGTCGGAGCTGTTCATTGAACCCGTGGTGTCGAGGATCAGCATGACGTCGAGCGCGGTCCCGGTGCCGCCGCCCGCGCCCGCCGTCGCCGTCGCCGTCACAGTTGTCGTCGACTTCCCGAAAAGCCCGCCAAGAATCAGCGGAACGATCGCCTGCTGCTTCACGACGATGGCGTTGGCGTTATCCGGGCTAGTCGGGCCGCCGCACGGAGGCAAACTGTAATTCGAGGTTGACGTGGAAGACATGCACAAGAGCTGCGGATAGCCGCTCGCCATTGTCACGGTCTGTCCGGCAACCGGATTGAGCGAAGAGTAGGTCGAGGCTGTCGTCTTGGCTTTTCCGGGCTGTGACGAGCAGCAATTGATGTCTTGCGCGGCGGCCAATGCTGCGAGATTGGTGGAGGCCTGGATCGCTCTTTGCGCCCGGTAGATCATCGCCTCCTGGGTGACGAGCCCGGTCAGGCCCGCGAGCGCCGTAATCGCCGCGCCGATCATGACGGCCACAACCCCGCGCTCGTCCCGCCGGATCCGCAGGGTTAAAGATTTCAGCGACGGAATCATCGAAAAAAATTTTTTCATCATTGGATGCGTCCTGTAGACTGCGAGGTCAGTGTAATGTTTGACGAATAGTTTGCTCCCCATCCCGGGAACGCTTGCATAAACGTCTTGATGATCGAGAGGCTATAAGGGTAAGACACGCTCACGGTCCCCTGCTGGCCCGCCGCGCTCGTGAGCGCAGTTTGGCACGCGCTGTCGCTGGAACATGCCGTTCCGTTGACCGTAACGGTAATCGTGAGTTGGCTCGGCGTGAGGGCCGGAGCGGCGCCTTTGACCGCGTTGACGGTGTCGGAATAAGCCGTGCTGTCCCCCCGGCTCACGGTGAGCTGGAAAGTGCCGGCCTCCGCCGCGGTGGTGACCATCAGATAATTGTTGAAACCGACACCAAATACGACGCAGCCCAGCATGAGAGCCAAAACCACCGGCAGCATGAGGGCGAACTCGACGGCCGACGTGCCGGATGCGTCGCGGGCTACCCGCAATCCCGTTCCCGCGATTCCCGCCTTGCCCAAATGCCCGTTTCCCAGACAGAAGGCCGGCACCGGCAGCGCATCGGCAGATGCGCGCAAACGGCGGAAGAACCCGGATGGAAAGAAATTGTTGCGTCTATGAATAAGCGGAGGCAAACTTCTTCCTTAGCAATTTAATATTATCCCAGATCCTTATGAATAGTAGAATAAAGCACGCGTGTTTTAATTCCGCATTAGGATACTACTTAAAATTTAGCGGATTGTTTTGTAAATATTGCACACCGGGATGGCAGACGAGGCCCGTCGCGCGGTCCGGTGGCGCCGGCAAGCCAATTGCGCTCCGCCCATTTTATGCCACCTAGCTCTGGCAAAAGGCTGGCAACAGCTTTACAGTAGGGGTGCCGGTTGCCGATTCGCGCCGCGACCGCGGCGGACTTCTGGTTTCCCTTGGGCTCAGGAGCTTGTCATGGCCGATATCAACGAAACAGCGTCAAACCTCCTCGAAAAAATCTCGAAATATCTCGAAAAGCCGTACAACGCGATTGCGCTCGGCGGTGGAATCGCGCTCGCGATTGTGCTCCTTTATCATACCCGCAGCCTGTTCAGCGGAGGCTTTATTTTCGGACCCTTCTTCACCTTCCTCCATGTCGGTTCGGGCATCACCTGGATTGGCCTTCTCTACTATTTCAATCTCGTGCAGATCCCCACCATGCCGAAGATTCCGCCGGAACAGAAACCAGGCGTCAGCAAATATATCGCGCCCGAGGCCTTGTTCTGGTTCCGCTGGTCGATGGTCGCGACCGTGGTCACCGGTGCCGTTGTTTTTTTCAGCGGCACGGCCGCCGTCAACTTCACTCTGATCACGGGAATAATCTTGGGCCTCATTATGGCGTTCAACGTCTGGTTCATCATCTGGCCGAATCAGCAAAAGGCGCTGGGTCTCGTTTCAGCCGATGATGATGAGAAGACGAAGTCGGCGCGACTCGCGATGTTGACCTCGCGCGCCAATTTCGTGCTGTCGGTACCCATGCTTTATTGCATGGTGACGGCGCGGCTTGTCGGATAAAATTGTTTCGCTGTTTAATCGCACCCCGCGCGGCGTTGAGCGCCAAAAAGCGCCGCGCTTCTATTCCACCGTGACGCTCTTGGCGAGATTGCGCGGCTGGTCCGCGTCCTTTCCCATGAAAATTGCGGCGTGATAGGCGAGCAATTGGATGGGCACCGCATAGACCATCGCGCTAAATTCCGGCGCAACGTCGGGCATGACGATGGTGGCGGCGGCTTCCTTGGCACACTCGGCCGCAAGGCGGGCAGAGCCGATTACTATCAGCCGCCCGCCGCGCGCGGCGACTTCCTGCATGTTCGAAATCGTCTTGCCGGTGACGCCATCGTCGGGCGCTATGACGATCACCGGCATCTCTTCGTCGATCAGCGCGATCGGCCCGTGCTTGAGCTCTCCCGCCGCATATCCTTCGGCATGAATATAGGAGATTTCCTTGAGTTTGAGCGCACCTTCGAGCGCCAGCGGATAGGACGTGCCCCGGCCGAGATAGAGGACGTCGCGGACCTTGGCGATTTCCCGCGCGACCTTCTCGACCGCGCTCTCGCATTTGAGCGCCTGCGCGACGAGCCCCGGTATCGTCATGAGTTCGGACACGGCCCGGGCTTCGGAATTTTCGTCGATCGTGCGGCGCGCCCGACCAAACGCGAGTGCGAGGCAAGCAAGGACCGCAAGCTGACAAGTAAAGGCTTTGGTTGAGGCGACGCCGATCTCAGGACCGGCAAGGGTCGGAGCAATGACGCCGCTCTCTCGCGCCATGCTCGAAGTCTCGACGTTGACCACCGAGAGAACGATTTGCCGTTTCTCCTTGGCCGAGCGCAACGATGCCAAACTGTCGGCGGTCTCGCCCGATTGTGATACGAAAAGCGTCATCCCGCCGGCTTCCAGCGGCGGGTCGCGGTAGCGAAACTCGGAGGCGATTTCGACGTCGACGGGGAGCCGCGCGAAGCGCTCAAACCAATATTTGGCGGTTAATCCGGCGAAATGCGCGGTTCCGCAGGCGCAGATCGTGAGCCGCTGCAGTTTTGTTACATCCGCGGGCAAGTCGAAGGGTAACGCGATGCGCCCCGCGGACATATCGAGATAATGCGCAAGGGTGCGGGCAATGACCTCCGGCTGCTCGTGGATTTCCTTCGCCATGAAATGGCGGTAATTGCCTTTGTCGGCGAGCAGGGCTGAGGCCGGAGTTTCGATCCGGTGTCGCTCTGCCGGCTTTCCGCCGGCGTCATAAAATTTCGTGGAACTGCGCGTTAAGACGGCAATGTCGCCATCATCGAGATAGGTGATCGTCCGGGTGAAAGACGCAAGAGCGAGCGCATCGGAGCCGAGAAACATTTCGTCATTATGCTCGCCCTCGCCAAAACCAACGGCAAGCGGGGCGCCGTATCTGGCGCCGATGAGGAGGTCTTCCTCGCCTTCAAAAATCATGGCGAGCGCGAAAGCGCCTTTCAGGCGCGGAAGGCTCGACATTACCGCCTCAATCGGCACCGAGCCATCGCGCATGGCGTCGCTGATAAGATGGGCGACGACCTCGGAATCCGTCGCGGTCGAAAAGACATGGCCCTTCTCCTGCAGTTCGCCGCGCAATTCCCGGAAATTCTCGATGATCCCATTGTGGACGATGGCGACATTCGCACTCACATGCGGATGCGCGTTGACTTCATTTGGTTTCCCGTGTGTCGCCCAGCGCGTATGGCCGATCCCGATCAGACCGTGCAGCGGCTCCTCGGCAAGACGAAGCTCCAAATTCTTGAGCTTGCCGCTCACCCGCCTGCGTGTCATCCGCCCGGCTTCCAGTGTCGCTATGCCCGCGGAATCATAGCCCCGGTATTCGAGGCGCTTTAGAGCCGCCACGATCGAATCGGCGACGGGAGCCCTGCCCAGTATTGCGACGATCCCGCACATCAAACGCCGTCCTTTTTGTTGCTGCTGGCTCGGTGGTTCACCGATTCTGGCTCACGGGTCGAGGGTGCATCCTTGATTTGCGCGTGCCGCAACGCGCTACCCTTGCCCGGCTTTTCGACCTGGCGCGCGCGGCCAAGTGCCAGTGCGCCGGGCGCAACGTCCTGAGTAATCACAGACCCCGAGCCGACATAGGCACCGGCACCAATCTTGACGGGCGCCACCAAAGCGCTGTTCGAACCGATGAAGACGTTTTCGCCGACCTCCGTCCGGTATTTGCCCGCGCCGTCGTAATTGCAGGTGATCGTTCCCGCGCCGACATTCGTCTTGGCACCGATGCTCGCGTCTCCAATGTAGCTCAAATGATTGATTTTTGCGCCTTGGCTGACATCGGAGGCCTTGACTTCGACGAAATTGCCGATGTGCACGTCTTGAGCAAGAGTCGTGCCGGGACGCAGTCTGGCGAAGGGGCCGATCACGGCGCCTTCGCCTATGGCCGCGCCCTCAAGATAGGAAAACGAACGAATGCGGGCACCTTCGCCGACACGAACGTCAGGGCCAAAAACTACATAAGGCTCGACGACGGCGTCGCGGCCGAGTAGCGTATCAAAGGCCAATGTCACGCTCGCAGGATCAATCAAAGCCGCGCCGCCACGGATCGCCGCGGCGCGTAGCCGGGTTTGCAATATTGCTCCCGCCGCGGCGAGTTGCGCCCTGTCATTGACGCCCATCACTTCGTCCTCATCGGCAATTTCGGCAACAGTCGCTAACCCGCGCGATCGCGCCACGGCGACGACATCCGTCAAGTAAAACTCCTTCTTGCTGTTGGCGTTGCCGATCGCTTCGAGAAGCGCCAAGGCGCGCCGGCCGTCGAGCGCCATCAGGCCCGCATTGCAAAGCGTAATCGCGCGCTCCGCTTCGGTCGCGTCGCGGTCCTCGCGGACAGATTTGAGCGTGCCGTCCTCCAATATGAGCCGGCCATAGCCTGCGGGCTCTTTTGCCTTGAATCCCAAGACAACAACCGCATTTTGACCGCCCGCAAGCTTCTCTCGCATGGTGATGAACGTAGCCGGGCGCACAAGAGGCGTATCCGCGAAGACGACGAGCAGGTCGTCGTAGCCTCTAGCAATCGCTTCGCGCGCCGCAAGGACCGCGTGCGCAGTCCCTCGGCGCTCCGTCTGAACCGCAATCTCGGCATCGCAGAAAAATTTTTTGGCTTCTGCGACAATGGCTTCATGATTCGGCCCAACGACAACGGCAACTTGCCTGGCGCCCGCCTCTCTTAGGGAGTTCAAAACATGAGCAAGCATAGACCTGCCGGCAAGCTCATGCAGAACCTTGGGCTGGTTCGAACACATCCTTGTGCTTTCGCCTGCAGCAAGAACGACCGCGAGACAACTGCGGGACAAAGAATCCACGCGGGTGTCAAATGCATTGGCATTCATGATCGAAATTTCTCCCTGACAGCGGCCCGCGGGCGCAATGGGCAACAATGAGTGATATTATACGGAAACGTTCATCAAAAATCTTTGCCGCATCCCGGCATCAAACTGCAACGCCCTAAAACGAAGCCATTTTCGATAAAAGGCAATCTCAAATTCACGAACCGCCTTTTGCCATGCTTCCAGAGTAGCAAACCGACGCTCGGAGCAGCCCAATACTTGCGCGGTGCGACGCTCCTGATAGAGGAAAAACCGCGTTTTAGCACACTTGATAAAGCTACTAGCATAGCATCACGTTACTGACGATATCATTCGGCAGGCTTGGCGGCGATTGTTTCTTCGGCTCTCTAGACCCAGCGGGTTAAGACTTTCCCCCGCGAAGGGTCAGAATGGCGATTCCAACCACCACCGGCGCGGCAAGATTTAGGGGTGCGGGTGCGTGCCGGCATCCCAATCGAGTCAATCCATAAAAACACGAAAATCGATCTTACCTTCGCCCGATTATCTTCTATAGAGATGAAGCCGGTCTAGTTATTGAATGTGGCGCCAGAAGGCGCCGACTAAGTTGGTATCATGGTCGAACGCAGGGAGGTATTAAAATTCGCCCTCAGCGGAATGGTGGGCGGGACCGCGACCTGGTCCGGTATCTCCTTCCGTGAAGCTACCGCGGCGCCGTCCGCCGCAGAGGAGGCTTTCCGGAGCTTCCCATTAGGCGAAGCGGCGCCCTTTGATCCAAACCTGGTTCCGGCCGCCGCCAGAGCCTCATCGAAGCAAGCATTCAGACCGGTTCCGGACGAATTGCCGCAGGCGTTGCGCGGCATCAGCTACGAGCAATATGCGGCAATTCGCCAGCGCCCCGGCACCGCGATATGGGCCTCGGACAGTTCCGGCTTTGCGATCGAGCCTCTGCACCGCGGGTTCATCTATTCCGTGCCGATGGAGATTTATCTCGTCGAGGAGGGAAAAGCCCGGCGGGTACTTTACGATGCGGCGCTTTTTGACATGGGCGCGCTTGATGTCCCCAAAAATTCCGGCGACTTAGGTTTTTCCGGCTTTCGTGTCCTCAGCCATCGCCAGGAAGGTCATTTTGAGCTGGCCATTTTCCAAGGGGCAAGTTTCTTCCGCGCCGTCGCGCCCGGGCAGACTCTGGGGACCATGGCAAGAGCGATGTCGATCAAGACCGCCGATTTGCGCGGCGAAGAATTTCCGGCAATTCGCACCGTATGGATCGAACGTCCGACGCTTGCCGCAGGCGTGCTAGTGATTCACGCGCTGATCGATTCGGAAAGCCTGACCGGCGCTTATCGCTTTACCCTCCGGCCTGGCGAAGCAACAATCATTGATACGGAATCGACGCTTTTTCCGAGAGTTGCGGTCGATAGCCTCGGCCTTGCCACAATGAGCGCCACGCATATCTCCGGGCCGGTCGACGAACGCCGCAACAACGATCTTCGCCCCACGATTAGCGAGGCCGGCGGCCTTCAAATGTTGACCGGAAAGGGGGAATGGCTGTGGCGGCCGGTCGCCAACCGCGATACGTTGCAGGTCTCGACCTTCGTCGATGACAATCCCCGCGGCTTTGGTTTTCTTCAGCGCGACCGGAATTTCGACCATTACCAGGATGACGATCAGCGCTTTGAGACTCGCCCCTCGCTCTGGATCGAACCGATTGGCGATTGGTCCGCCGGCGGGGTTCAGCTCATCGAAATTCCCTCCGACTCGGAAGCCAATGACAATATTATTGCGTATTGGAAGCCGAAACAGCCGCTCAACGCCGGAACGGAGACATTTTTCGCCTATCGGCAGTTCTGGTGCTGGAACCCGCCTGCGCAACCGCCTTTGGCGGTTACCGTCCAGTCGCGCTCAGGGCGCGGCGCGTCGCCAAAACACCGCCGTTTCTTAGTTGAATTTGTAGGCGACACCTTAAGCATTGCGCAGAATGCCATGAAGCCGAATTTGATCTTGTCGCAGGGAACGGTAACATTGCTTCGAACATACACCTCGGCAAACCAGAAATCGTGCCGGGTGTTGTTCGAACTCGATTTCGCTAACCAAGACTATGCGGAACTGCGGCTGGTATTGGAAGCAACTGGCACTCCCATAAGCGAGACTTGGCTCTATCGATGGACGCCTTGACCGATCCGCAGCCAAACGAGCCCGCAGTGACGCCGCTTCGCCCGGCGGAGAGTTCACGAACGGCCGATCCGTTCTCGAATACGCCGCCCGAAGCACCGCTCGCCATGCCGGCGCAGAGCCTATCCCAATTCCACCACGCCGGGCAGCATGAAGATGTTGAAGGCCACAGCGCCATTGGCTGTTGGCTGACGCGCCTCTTCGTATTTGGCGGCGGCTTGGCCTTGACTGTCTACGGCGGCCACGAAATGTACCGCGTGGTCGAGGTCGGCGGTGTGACGGCACTCGAATGGGTGCTGCTTTTTCTTTTCATCGCCAATTTTTCCTGGATCGCGCTCGCCTGCATGTCTTCGCTCGCAGGCTTCCTGTGGTTGTTGCTTTTCGCCCCTGCCCAAGCAAAGCCGCCCAGCGCATTGCGTCAGCGCACCGCCGTCATCATGCCGATCTACAATGAGAGTCCGCCGCGCGTTTTTGGCGCGGTCGCGGCGATGATCGAGGAAGTCGAAACAAGCGGTCTCGGCCGCGCTTTTGAGTGGTTCTTTTTGTCCGACACGACCGACCCGGAAATCTTCGTTGCCGAAGAGCAGCTTTTCCTCGCGTTGCGGGAAAAGCTTGGTGCCGGTTGCCGTTTGTACTATCGGCACAGGCCGAAGAATTTGAACCGGAAGTCCGGAAATATCGAAGAGTTTGTGACCCGCTGGGGTGGCCGTTACGAACATATGGTGGTGCTCGACGCCGACAGTTTGCTGGCCGGCGAGACCATCGTCGCCCTCGCCGCCGCGATGGAAGCCGATCCCGACTCCGGCATCATTCAAACGCTGCCGCTGATCGTCAACCGCAACACCTTCTTTGCCCGTCTCCAGCAGTTCGCGGCGCGCATTTACGGGCCGGTGATCGCTGCCGGCGTGTCGATCACCATGGGGCGCGACGGCAATTACTGGGGGCATAACGCGATCATTCGCACTAGGGCCTTTGCCGCCCATTGCGGCTTGCCGGTGCTGCGCGGACGCCCTCCCCTTGGCGGTCATATCCTCAGTCATGACTTTGTCGAAGCGGCCTTGATACGGCGCGCCGGCTATGCCGTTTACATGTTGCCGACCCTCGGCGGAAGCTATGAAGAATGTCCCCCGACACTCATCGACCAATCGACCAGGGACCGGCGCTGGTGCCAGGGCAACCTTCAGCATTCTCGTATTCTGGCGGCCAAAGGCCTGCACCCAATGTCGCGGCAGCACCTCATGACCGGCATCATGGCCTATGCCGCTTCGCCGCTTTGGATGGCGCAGCTCATCGCCGGTATCGTGATTGTCGTACAGGCAAGCTA